>Ga0207641_10001063_pt1 | contig 27692 bp, 22 predicted proteins | sample KBSSwiS62_FD_184306 | JGI IMG/M metagenome (GOLD analysis project Ga0207641, IMG submission 184306) | Switchgrass rhizosphere microbial communities from Kellogg Biological Station, Michigan, USA - KBS Switchgrass S6-2 (SPAdes) (version 2) | ecosystem: Host-associated > Plants > Roots >... | reverse complement strand
GTCCTCAAGATTCAGTCCATCGTTGCTTCGGTTCCTTTCATTATAAATTTCAAAATAATTAGCTAATCAATTTTTACCGGAAGGATGATTCCGGCCAATCAATTAAGTTCAGTGATTTCAAGATTATGTGGTTAACCTCAAGTTTTTTGTATGTATGACATTCTGCAATTGAACGACATGCTCGTTCCCGAACTGCTGGATATTGCCGAGCAGTTAAAGATCCCCAATGCGAAGAAACTCAGTAAACAAGACCTTGTTTATAAGATCCTCGATGGGCAGGCAATAAAAGCCAGTGAGAAAAAAACTGGTGATGTAGATGATAAACATAAACGCAAACGCATTATAAAAACCTCGACTAGTCTTTCAACAGAAGAGGCAATTGTTGAAGAACCCGATAATGATAATTCTATGGCAAAAAGTTCCCGCATAGGCGGACCAAAACCCGCAGCGAAAAAAGAAGAGAAACCGATTCTAAAACGTGGTCGTAAAAAAGATGAGCCAGGTGTAGAGGCACCGGTTGAAGAAATAAACGAGATCAATGTTGCCGAAGAAGCACCGCCGGCTGCTACTGATTCTGGAAATATTTCTGACCCTGTCCCTGCCAGTCCTTCTGGAACAGAAGCTCCTGCGATCGATCCGAACATTGCACAGAAATTCTATCCTCCCCGTCGCGACCAGGTATTTAATATTGAATTTGATGGTGTGATACTTTCAGAAGGTGTGTTGGAAATGATGCCCGATGGTTATGGTTTCCTCCGTTCCTCTGATTATAATTATTTGTCATCACCTGATGATGTATATGTTTCTCCTTCGCAAATAAAATTGTTTGGTTTAAAAACTGGCGACACTGTTTATGGAGCTGTTCGTCCTCCGAAAGAAGGTGAAAAATATTTTGCGTTATTGAAAGTAGATACGATCAATAATAAAAAACCGGAGGAAGTTCGTGACCGTGTTCCTTTTGATTACCTCACACCGCTTTTCCCTTTTGAAAAATTAAACCTGTTTGATGCAGCGGATAATTATTCAACAAGAATAATGGACCTGTTTACTCCTATTGGTAAGGGACAACGTGGATTGATAGTGGCGCAACCAAAAACAGGTAAGACGATGTTGCTAAAAGCAGTTGCAAATGCAATTGCAAAAAATCATCCTGAATGTTACCTGATGGTTGTGTTGGTTGATGAAAGGCCTGAAGAGGTAACCGATATGGAACGTAGTGTAAAAGCAGAAGTGATCGCTTCTACATTTGATGAGCCTGCAGAGAAACACGTTAAGGTTTCTACCATGGCTTTACAAAAAGCAAAACGTTTGGTTGAATGTGGACATGATGTGGTGATACTACTTGATTCTATTACACGTCTTGCCCGAGCACATAATACTGTTGCTCCGGCATCTGGTAAAGTTTTATCAGGTGGTGTTGAAGCAAATGCAATGCAAAAACCAAAACAATTTTTTGGCGCTGCCAGGAAAATTGAATTTGGCGGATCGCTTACTATCATTGCAACTGCACTCGTTGATACGGGAAGCAAAATGGATGAGGTGATCTTTGAAGAATTCAAAGGAACGGGTAATATGGAGCTTCAACTTGAAAGAAGATTGTCTAACAGGAGAATTTATCCGGCAATTGATCTCGTTTCATCTTCGACTCGTCGCGATGACCTGTTATTAGAAAGAGATGTACTGCAACGTATGAACTTGCTGCGTGTTTTCCTTACTGATATGAATGTTGAAGAAGCAATGAATGAATTATTGAAGCGAATGAGAGGTACTAAAGATAATTATGAGTTTTTGGCGAGTATGAACGGATAGAGCCACGTTGAGAATGATTTAAATTAATTATTTGAATAAAAAGAGTTCATCTTACGTATGAACTCTTTTTTTATCTTTTATTTTATTAATTTCCCTTCGGATCTCTTTTGACCATTTTAAACCTTTTCCCTGGCCATTGAAAAAATAAATATTGAATACTTTCTCGAGCTATCGAAGCATTATACTGTAATTGATGTTCGAAGTCCGGCAGAATATAAGCATGCTCATATCCCCGGTGCATACAGTTTACCATTATTCTCTGATGAAGAAAGAGCAATTGTAGGAACTGCCTACAAACAAGAAAGCCGCGAAAAAGCGATCAAACATGGACTAGATTTTTTCGGACCGAAAATGAAGGCAATAGTTGAAGAAGCGGAGAGAATTTCAGATTTACGATTGCAGATTGCGGATTTAAACCGCAACAAATCTGAAATCGAAAATCTAAAACCTAAAATAGTATTGCTTTATTGTTGGCGCGGCGGTATGCGCAGTGCCGCCATTGCCTGGCTGCTTGATGTGTTTGGGTTTAAGGTGCATACCCTTATTGGTGGTTATAAAAAATTCAGAACCCGGGTCCTTGATACTTTCAAACTTCCTTTTGATCTAAAAATTATTGGCGGCTATACAGGGGCGGGAAAAACAGAAGTGATCAAAGAATTAGAAAGAGCGGGAGAACACGTGATCGATCTTGAAGATCTTGCCAAACATAAAGGTTCTGCTTTTGGAAATATTGGAATGCCAGTCCAGCCGACGCAGGAAATGTTTGAAAATGTATTGAGCATTCGACTACGTACATTACGATATGAATCAAACAATAGCCCCAATTCAAACCCCCAATTAATTATTGATCATTCGCCAATCTGGCTAGAAGACGAAAGTCAGCGAATTGGTCTTATTAATATTCCCAATGACTTATGGCATACTATGCGCCGGTCACCCCTTTACTTCCTGGATATTCCATTTGAAGAAAGACTTAAACACATTATTGAAGAGTATGGCTGCTTCGATAAAGAAAAAATGATCGAGGCGATCTTGAGAATAAAGGAAAGACTGGGCAATCTTGAAGCTAAAAAAGCCATTGAGTTTTTAAACGAGGATAATACAATAGAAAGTTTCCGCATTTTGCTGAAATATTACGATAAATGGTACACAAAAGGCCTGCACAATCGGGAGAACATAATTTCGTTATTACAGATAGTGAAATGTAGTTCCGTTACTCCTGAAAATGCAAAAAAAATAGTCCAACAGCCTGTGTATCATGAAAAATCTTAACTCTTTATTGCTTCTCTTTTTTATTCCCATTTTTGGGTTCGCTCAATCATTAAATGGCGTTTATACTGGTGTTTTGACAAATGACAGTACAACGATCCGGAAAGACCAATCATTTGAAATGGCCCTGACCGAATATAATGGCAAAGTATATGGCTATGCCTATTCAACTTTCATTATAAACGATACACTTTATTACATTATAAAAAGGGTAAAAGGAAAAATTAACGGCGATGTCTGCGAAGTGGAAGACGATGAAGTGATCTCCCACAACTTTCCTCATAAACCAGAAAAAAAAGTTTTCGTCACTTATACTTTAAGAAGAAATGCTTCAGATAGCGTATGGCGATTGGACGGTAACTGGAAAACAAATCTTACAAAAAGATATTATGCGATCTCGGGAAAAGTAGATGCAAAAGAAGAAAAAGACCTGAGTAAGTCAAAACTCTATGAACACCTTGGCGATCTTGATCTGCAAAAAACGCTTACCCTTAATAAACCAAAGGAAAAAACTCCTGAAAAAGCTAAAGAAGATAAAAATGATGTTGCTAAAAATATAGTAAAGAAAGAGGAGAAAAAGAGTGCTCAACCAGTTGAATCAAAACCGGTCGGGAAGAACACCCAGCTAACTTTTATTATAACAGATACGAATGTTCCCGATACTAAAATCACTTCAACTGCTATAAATAACCAGCCAAGCCAAACTGAAAAGAAGGATGTCGTTGCAACAAACACAAATCCTGTTGAGAAAAAGCCTGAAACCAATACCGTAAAAACAGACACTAAGATCCCGGATAATAAAACAGCTTCTACAGTCATCAATAACCAACCCAATCCGAATGAAAAGAAAAATGTTGTTGCTGCTAATTCAACGTCGGTTGATAAAAAGCAAGAAATACCTGTTGTCAAACCGGAAACCAAACTTCCCGATACCAAACCTGTTGTTGCCGTTAATAATCAGTCGAATCAAAACGAAAAGAAAGATGTAGCAGCAACTGATAAAAAATTGACAGAGAATAAAGCTGATGGGCAATATGAATTCCAGGAGCTAAGAACTAGAAGAAAATTGAAACCTGCCGCTTCTTTGGTTGATGGAAGAGAAACTGTTCCTTCGGAAACAATTTATTTTAAATCTGATAGCCTGTCGATCGCCTTGTATGATAACGGCGAGGTAGATGGTGACACTGTGAGTGTAATTATTAACGATGTAATGTTCGTTGAAAAACAAATGCTGAAATCCTCTGCATACAGAAAAACATATTATGTGTCCCAGGGAGAAAGCGATTCTTTGCTGATCGTCTTATACGCGGATAATCTTGGAAAATATCCTCCGAATACCGGGCTCTTACAAATAAAAGACGGCGAAGATATCTATTATGTACGATTCAAAGCCGACTTTGACAGAAATGCCGCCATTGTGCTAAAAAGAAAATACAAATAATAAATCCCGTCTATCCCCGAGATTTGCGGGATGATTGAACAAACAGTTTCTTCCCCAAACTCCCCTTTAGGGGATGGGGGTATAAGGCTTACACAATATTCTCATGGTGCCGGCTGCGGTTGTAAGATCGCTCCAAAAGTGTTAGATGAAATTTTAAAAACTAATATTTCAGTCCCTGGTAATAAAAATCTACTTGTTGGTAACAGCAGTAAAGATGATGCCGCTGTATATGATCTTGAAAATGGCATGGCATTAATTTCCACTACAGATTTCTTTATGCCGATCGTTGATGATGCTTTTGATTTTGGAAGAATTGCCGCTGCTAATTCTATCAGCGATGTATATGCTATGGGTGGAAAACCACTTCTTGCAATTGCTGTTCTCGGCTGGCCTGTAGAAAAGCTTCCTGTTGAACTTGCACAAAAGATCATTGATGGAGGAAGAACGATCTGCAATGAAGCGGGGATCCCATTGGCCGGCGGACACAGCATTGATTCACCAGAACCCATTTTTGGTTTGGCGGTTACGGGTATTGTTAATAAAGAAAACCTGAAAAAAAATAATACTGCAGAAGAGGGTGATCTGATCTTTCTTACAAAATCACTGGGCGTTGGTATTTTATCCACGGCACAAAAAAGAGGATTGCTTAAAGAAGAACATTTGCAAATGATGATAGAACAAATGTCAACGCTAAATAGGATGGGTGAGTTGTTAGGGAAAATAAAAGGAGTGACGGCAATGACAGATGTAACAGGCTTCGGCTTGTTTGGTCACTTAATTGAAATGGCAGAAGGCAGTGGCTTAAGTGCAGAAATTTATTATGATAAAATTCCGGTAGCCGATGGCGTTAAAGAATATATCAGCAAAAAAGTTTTTCCGGATGCCACTACAAGGAACTGGAGCAGCTATAGTGATAAAATAAAATTTGAAAAGGGAGTAAATGTAATGGAAGCGTTTACTTTATTACCTGACCCGCAAACAAATGGAGGATTACTGATCAGCGTGAAAGAAAGTGCAAAAGATGAAGTGATCGGTTTGTTTAAAAAAAGTGGATTGGAAAAATTTATTGAGCCGATAGGCAAATTTATTTCGAAAGGGGAGAAGATGATAGAAGTAAAGAAATAATTGACTTCCGTTTAACCCAACTATACAGATACTTTTACCACATAGGAACATAGAAACATAGGTTTCTATGTGTTTCTTCCCTATTGTGCCCTATGGGTCTATGTGGTTTCATTACAAGGTTGCTATAAATAGATAGCCACTAAAAATAATGGTCGGACCTATTTTGGGGCAGAGCCCAGTTAAACAAATAAATCGATAACGATGCAAATACAAAACAAGCCGCAGATCATTTCAGCATTGAATGAAAATGTAGATGCATTCAATAATTACCTTGCTCCTTTGACGAAAGAACAATTTGAATCATCGCCTGGAGGAAAATGGAGTGTCGGGCAAAACCTTGATCATCTTATTCGTGCTATAAAACCATTGCAGCTTGCTTATGGTTTACCAAAGTTTGCGCTACGAATTATGTTTGGTAAAACCAATCGTCCATCAAAAACCTATGATGAGCTTGTTGCAAAATATAAATTAAAACTTGCTGCAGGCGGTCGTGCAGGCGGGCCTTTCATTCCGCCATTTATTGGTTTTGAAAAAAAGGATGAGTTGATAAAAAAATATGCTGAACAAAAACGAAAGTTGATCTCGAAAATTGAAAAGCAAAACGAAAAAGATCTTGACGTTTATATCCTGCCACATCCTTTATTGGGAAAAGTAACCTTGAGAGAGATGCTTTATTTTACGATTCACCATAATGAGCATCATTTGGAGTTATTGAAGAGTCGGGTTCAATAAAGTAACTCCATATATTTTAAAGGTTAGACGAAACTTCATATATTTATTTTATACACCACTATTATTTATTATGAAGGCAAGGGACCTTTTTACTATCATTCTGAAAATTTTTGGAATTTACCTGATTAAAGATATTTTGTTAGCGATTCCGCCTGTTTTAAAAAATTTTTATCAGTATTTAGAGGTCGATCCCGACGTAGCATTGTTCTCATTAATTTTCTCTTTCGTGGCTCTTGCATTACATTTTACTATTGTATATCTTTTGCTATTTAAAACTAGTTTTCTTATTGCAAAGCTGAATTTGACTTCTGGTTTAAGTGAGCAACTTCTCACTATTAATTTACACAGATCTCAGATCTATACGATTGCCATATTGATCACAGGACTTCTTATTCTGATGTTTTCTATCCCTACGTTGGTTAGAGATCTTTATTGGTGGTATGAATACATCAGTTCAAGAGATACAATGTTTGGAGCTCAACCTTATGACTATAGTGGTTTGCTTATTTCTATTACCGAAGTGACAATCGGATTGTTGTTCTTGGGCAACCAGCGATCTCTTGTAAACTACATTGAATATAAAAAGCGCAAATCAAAAGAAGATTAGTTTAGTGCGTCATGGTCAATGGATGCCTGGTCAAAATTTTTTATCTTTTCTCCAAAAAGATCTCAGCTATCATACATCTTACACTACCGCCTTCGGTTTTTTCAATAACAGGAATTGGTATCGGTAATAATTTACTTCTTGCAGCCAATTCTTCTTTTTGCTCTTCAATCAACGAATCAAAAGCTGTTTGACTCATCAATAAAAACTTTTCTCCTTTGCTGTTCTTTACCTGCAGCATATTGCCTGCAAAAGAATGCATTTGTTGTTTTGTGATCCTTATCACCTCATGGCCGGAGCTTTCTAATAATTGTCTTACCGCTATTAATTCCCATTCTTCTTCAATCGCTTCTTCGCACAGGATCGCAAAATTCTCGCCCAACGTCATCATAACATTGGTATGATACACGGGATGCCCGTTGTTATCTACCGCAAAAAAGATTATTGCCCTGTACTTGTTTGCATTGGCAAACTTCTCCAGCACTGAAATATCAGTTCTTGGTGAATAGCAGGTATAGATCACTTTGTTTTCATGATCGATCACCATGCTGCCGGTGCCTTCTAAAAATTTCCCTTCTACTTCAAATTCACTCCAGTCCTGCAGGTCTTTTACCACAAATTTTTCTGCAAGTATTTTTAAAATATCGTCTCTTTTTTCAGGGCGGCGATTGGGTGCATACATTGGGAAAACAGATACTATTCCTTCCGGTGAAGTGCTCAACCAGTTATTGGGAAAAACAGCCGACGGTTTTACGGGTGTGGGTGTATCATCGATCACTAAAACATTTATTTCATGCTGGCGCAACAGTTCAACCATATTGTTAAACTCATTCAGGGCTGCTTGCTGAATAGATCGGGGATCTGTTTTCGGGTCGGTTGATTGAAAAAAATTTGTTGCAGCAGTTTCTTCATTTGCCCTGAATAAAGCAGGACGAACCATGAGTAGTGTGTCAGTGATCTGCATGTTTTATAAAAATAACCAAATGCAGATTATTTCATGTATTTATATGCTTGGAATTTAGTGATGAGAAATATGTTTTAAATTAGAAGGAAGATTGGAGGTCATAAATGCAAAACCAGCGACGTCATCTTGCTGCTATTCTTTTTACCGACATTGTTGGTTATACTGCTATGATGCAGCAGGATGAATCAAAAGCGGTAGCTGTTTCAAAAAAGTATCTTTCCGTTTTACAAACCTCGGTTTCTGAATTTGAGGGTGAAATACTGAATGATTATGGAGATGGTAGCTTGTGTTCTTTTCCCAGCGCAAGGGATGCTATCAGGTGTGCAATAAAAATTCAGCAAGGGCTAAAGCAGGAACCTTCTGTCCCTCTTCGAATAGGCTTACATATTGGTGAAATATTTTTTGAAGGTGGCAAAGTGTTTGGCGACGGAGTTAATGTTGCATCCAGGGTTCAATCATTGGGACAAGCTAATACTATTCTTTTCTCCGGTGAAATAAATAATAAGATCAAAAACAATACGGATTTTAAATCTGTTTCATTAGGAAAGTTTGAATTCAAAAATGTGGATGATCCGGTTGAAGTGTTTGCTTTAGCTAATGAGGGTTTTACAATTCCCAAACGGGAACAATTAGGCGGCAAGCTGAAAGAAACACGGAGAAAATATTCTTCAAAAAAAGTGATCATCATTGCAGCAATTGCACTGTTGTTGATCGCAGCTGGATTCTTATATAAAAATTACTTCAATAAGACCAGCGATTCTAACAAAGAAAAAACCATTGCTATACTTCCTTTTAAAAACATAAGTATTAACAAAGAAGAAAATGAACCTTTTTGCGTCGGTGTTGCATTAGAGCTTCAGAAAAAAGTTGAATTACTTGGCGCCTTGATTCCCATTGCACCACAATCGGTAGAAAGATTTCGTGATACTAAGATGTCGATTGCTGACATTGCACGGGATCTGGGAGGCATAAGCTATATTTTGCAAGGAAATGTTCTCCGTGATAAAAACAGGTTCAAAATATTTATATCATTGGTAGATGCTATTTCCGGAAAAGAAAAATGGAGTAAAGAATATTCGGGTGAAGTGGACGATATTTTTGTTTTGCAAGAAAATATTGCGCAAAAGATCGCTTCCGAAATGCAGGTTAGCATCACACCTGATGAGCAAAACAGAATATCAAGAGTTTCAACAAAAAATACAAAAGCATTGGATGCTTATAACGAGGCATTGAATGCCTATGTAACCCTGGTTTACACTTTTCAATCTACTTACTCGCCAAGTATTGTATCGAATCCAAAACTATATGCAGACTACCTGAAAACACTATCGCTTTGTAACCGGGTTCTTGAACTGGATTCCTCCATGGCAGAAGGCTATGTTTTAAAAGCAAAAACATTACTTTTCAAATATAAAAATGGTCCGTTTCCTGGTTTATTGGATTCAGTTATGTCCGTTGGGCAGAAAGCCGTCTCATTAAATAATAATTCAGCTGATGCTCTTATCATACTTGCAAGCTGTTATCAGAACCGCGGAGATCAAAAATCGACAGAACTATTTCTCCAAAAGGGGCTGGCAATTAGCCCTAATAACTTTGAGGTTAATTGGGAATTAGGCAAATACTATACAGTTAGCGATCCTGAAAAATCGGTTCGTTTCTTAAAAAAATCGTTACGTCTTAACCCGCTTTCTGTTTGGACACCCCTGGTTTATCAAAATCTTGGGAACACTTACTTAACTGTATGTGATTTTGAAAAAGCTGAATTATGTTTTAAGAAAACGATTGCATTGTCAAGTAACTCATCCGCTACCGCCTTTGCCATTTTTGGACTAGCAGTCACATACCAGCGAATGGACAAGCCAGACTCGGTTTTTAAATATGCAGATTGGGGAATTCGACTTGGTGATAACAATGTGATCTATTTTAAAGCAGAAACTTATTGTTATTTAAAGAATGACTGTGCGAAAGCTGCCGAGCTCTATGAAAATCTTTGGAATAAAATTCATGAACATAATTATGAGCATCGGTGGGCAATTGCTTTGTGGAAGGCCGGCAAAAAACCAGATCTTGCTCAACGATTATTCGATTCTTCTTTTGCCAGGGAAAAAGTGAATCATCCTATAAGTTATGATCTAGCGGGTATGTATGCATATAAAGGTGATAAAGAAAATGCGTACAGAATACTAAAAGAAATAGACTGGGAGTGGGGAATGCCTTATCTTATAAAAATTGATCCCTTATTTGACAACCTCCGCAACGATAAGGAGTTTAAAGACCTTGTGCAAAAAGCTCTTGACGAAAAAACAAAACTCAGAGAAAAAATACAAAAGATGGAAGATGCGGGAGAACTATAATGCATCTATTTTCTTTGCTAACGCTTTGTCTTTATCAGTTACAATATTGCCTGCGTCGTGAGTATTCAGCCAGATCTCAACCGTATTCCAGGTATTTGTCCATGTAGGATGATGATCCATTTTTTCTGCAGCTAATGCAACCCTTGTCATAAACGCAAATGCTTCGCTGAAATTTTTAAAGGTAAATTTCTTATACAGCTTATTATTTTCTTCTTTCCACATAAAGATTGATTTGACAATGTGATAATATGCCGATGTGCCAATTACAGCCATTTTATCGTCAAATTAGCTCGTTGGCTAATCGGCACATTTAAAAAACGAGATGCTCCTTATTCCTTATTTTTTCGTTGGTCAGTTCCATTACTAATTGCACTCCGTTAAGTGATCGAATATTTTCTGTTTGCTGCTGCAACATTTCATCTGTAACGATATCTCCTTTCATCAGCCATAAAAAATCAAGGTGCTTGAACTCAGGCAAAAGATATTCACCGTCAAATTGATTATTGTATATATAATGTTCCAGCGCAGTGGAGGGTTCATGATATTCATACAAACCAAAAAAATAATTACGGTTCTTTTTCTTTAGTTGAATTTCGATTTCATGATTCACCCTAAAATCAACTCCGAGCATATTGTTTAGTTGCCAGCAAAACTGGTAATCTTTCATTGGCGCCATAATTCCAAGCAGGCGGGTATCTTCAAAAAAACCATCGGTTATATCCTGAGTATCTAAGACAAGTTTGTTGCTCATTGGTGGCTTTGGTTTCTGTTTGTAATTTAAAACTGAACCTCTGTTTCCATTTCTTCGTTCCCTCTTTTGAATTTTACTTTCGCTTTGTCTCCCTTTTGAAATTTTCCAAGCATTTGCATATAGCTGTCCATCGAGCTGATTGTGTAATCACCAACCTTTATAATAATATCACCAGCTTTCAACCCCGCTTTTTGTGCTGGTCTTCCATCTGAAATCCCGTCACAACGTAAACCCGCACCAGAATAAGTATAATCTGGCATTACTCCCATTGTTACGCTTCCACTGCGCAACGAAGAAGTGCTTTGTGTTTCCCTTGTTTTTGTAAATGCAAGTTTTTGATTTGTTGTGGCTGGAGAAAGCACAATGCCGCTGATATAGTTGATGATCTTTGTTTCACCAGTATAATTTATTTTATCGGCATCGTCGCTTGGTTTATGATAATCTGAGTGCAAGCCGGTAAAGAAAAATAGAACAGGAATGTCTTTGCGGTAAAAAGATGTATGATCGCTTGGACCTGTTCCGCTGCTATCGATCCTGATCACGAAAGGATTCTTTTTATTGTTAGGGTCGATCAACGTGCCCCATTGCGGTGAAGTCCCATAACCACCAATCGTTACTGTCTGGCTGCTATCATTCAGTCTTCCCACCATATCCATGTTGATCATGTAATTGACTTTGCTGAAATCAATGGTTGGGTGTTCTGTAAAAAACTTTGAACCATTTAATCCAAGTTCTTCTGCAGAGAAAGCAATAAACAGGTAGTTATTATTTTTCTGTTTTGTATTTTTTAAAATTCTTGCGAGTTCGATCAATGCGGCTGTACCACTTGCATTGTCATCAGCTCCATTGTGAATTGCTTTTTCTCCGGTACGCAACATCGAATTGCCGTCTTCGCCATACCCTAAATGATCGTAATGGGCACCGAGTACCACTGTTCTTGCTGCGCCATTATCTAAATACCCAATAATATTGTGACCGGTCCTTTTCTTATCACCAATATCAACTTTCAGTTTAATATCAATTGTAGCTGTTTGATCGCCGAAATATTTTTTTGCAGCATCTTTAGTAACATACAAAACCGGCACATCCAGTTTTTCTGTTCTGTCTTTGCTGTCAAACTTCAGCTTATCATCAATAGTTGACGTGTTATAAAGTACAACTGCTGATGCGCCACGGCTCTTTGCTTTTTTTGCATTGTTGCGGATGTACTCGTTCAAATCAAAATGCGGGTTGTCTTTATTTTCTTCCATGGTTTCTTTCAGATCATAGAACCAGGGCATATCGGCTTCCTGCACAGCAATGGATGGTAAGGCTTCAATGCTTGCGTTTTGAGAAAATGGAAATGGAAAAAAGTCTTTGTCTACAGCAAGGTTGTTTTCATTGATGACAAAATGTGTGGCGCTGTTTATTTGTTTGCCATCATAAATTTCAAATGGCTGATAAAATCCATCAGTACCTTTTGACTGCAAACCTGCAGCCTGAAATTTTTGACTGATATATTCGCTTGCCAGTTTTTCTCCGCTAGTACCTGCCCTTCTTCCTTCAAGTTTATCACTGGCAAGATAGCTGATGGTTGCCTGCAGGTTCGTTACTGTTGTATTGTCTGCTTTACTTAGTTTGGGAGATTTCTTTTTTTGAGCAAAAGAAATTTGAACGAGAAAAAAAGAAGTTAATAAAAACACAGCACGAATACTCTTCATAAGAATTTGAAATTAATTACTGCAAAGTTATTAATTAGAATAAATGAATGGGGTTAAAGTTTTGTCATCTTGTTCAATAGTATTACCGAAAGTATCCCGACTAAGTCGGGACGACGCAATTGCTCCATGAAAAACTGGAAGATGAACGGAGCGTCGCAAGGGACGACGATAGTAGAACCAAAGCTGGTTATATGACCAAAATCACCTTTCAAAAACCCAATTTCGTAAATATCAACGAGGTCTAACTTCTACATTTGTGGGTTACAGTGGGCGGAAAAAAAATACATATCGGTTTAGTGGGAAATCCCAACAGCGGCAAGAGTTCGTTGTTTAACTGTCTGACCGGTTTAAATCAAAAAGTTGGCAATTTTCCTGGCGTAACTGTTGACTTAAAAGTTGGTGACGCAAAAATTGACGATAAGTTGTGGGCTGAATTTATAGACCTGCCAGGAACTTATAGTCTTTATCCACGCAGGTATGATGAGCAAGTAACGTATGATGTTTTATTAAACGAGGATCACGAAGAGCATCCGGATATTTTGGTGGTGATCGTTGATGCATCGAATCTGAAAAGAAATCTATTGTTTGCTTCGCAGGTTATTGATCTGAAGATCCCGACCGTTATCGCATTAACGATGATGGACCTTGCCCGTAAAAAGGGAGTAGAAATAGATGTAGCAGGATTGGAAAGAGAATTGGGCGTGCCGGTGATCCCAATTAATCCGAGAAAAAACAAAGGAATTTCTCAATTAAAAAAAACCCTGTCGCAGATCACGACGACGCTTGCTCCAACTAACATAAGAAATTTTGTACCCGATGCATTATGGGGAAGAGGAACTGTGCAGGCAATAAAAGAACAGCTTCCCCAATTAAGCGATTACAAAGCCTTGCATCTTGCGTTTAACTATAAAGAGCTTGGCATTAACTCTTCTGTAAAAAAGATCGTTGAGGATTCAATAAAAGATATTCCATTAAACAAAACATTATCGCAGGCTGAAGAAATAACTGAGCGTTATGCACGCATTAAAACGATCATGCACCAAACAGTGGTAGAACCTGATCCTTTGCAAAGAACATTGTTCACAGACAAGCTTGACAACGTTCTTCTTCATCGTCGTTGGGGTTATCTGATCTTGCTTGCGGTTTTGTTTTTACTTTTTCAATGCGTGTTTTTGATAGCGCAATATCCAATGGATTGGATCGAACTGGGTTTTGCAAAACTGGGCTCTGGTTTATCAGGTGCATTACCTGGCGCATGGTGGAGTGATCTTCTTATAAACGGAGTAGTGGCAGGACTAAGCGGCATTCTTGTTTTTGTGCCGCAGATCATGATTTTGTTTGGCCTGATCACTATACTTGAAGACAGTGGTTATATGGCACGCATTAGTTTTCTTTCTGATCGATTGATGCGAAGCGTAGGTCTGAATGGAAAAAGTGTGATGCCAATGATCAGCGGATTTGCCTGTGCAGTGCCCGCGATCATGAGTGCAAGAAGTATTGAGAACAAAAAAGAAAGATTGCTGACTATTCTGATAACTCCGCTAATGAGTTGCTCGGCAAGATTGCCCGTTTTCACAATTTTGATCGGACTGGTTATTCCCAATAATTATCTCCTCGGGTTTTTGAGTGTCCAGGGTTTGGTGATGATGGGCCTTTATTTACTTGGTTTAGTAATGGCATTGATCGTTGCATCTATTGCCCGGTGGTTTATTAAATCAAAAGAAAGAAGTTTTTTTATACTTGAATTACCAACTTACCGATCGCCGCGTTGGGGTAATGTAGTACAAACAATGATCAACAAGGCGAAGATCTTTGTTTTTGATGCCGGTAAGGTTATCATGATAATAAGTTTAATTCTTTGGGCATTGAGTTCGTTTGGTCCAGGCAACAGAATGAAAGAGGTGACGCAGCATTATGAGCAATTAAAACAACAGCCCAATGCAAATACAGTAGAATTAGATAGGGAGTTTGGCACTGCAAAATTGGAAAATTCTTATGCCGGTATTTTAGGGAAATCAATTGAGCCGGCAATTGCTCCTTTGGGATACGATTGGAAGATCGGTATTGCTCTTATTACATCATTTGCCGCAAGAGAAGTTTTTGTAGGCACTATGGCAACCCTTTACAGTGTTGGCGACCAGGATGAAAACGACCTGCGATTGCGTGATAAAATGAAAGCTGCAAAAAAAGAAGATGGCACTCCTGTTTATACACTTGCCTCAGGTTTATCACTAATGATATTTTATGTATTTGCCATGCAATGTATGAGTACGTTAGCAGTAGTAAAACGTGAAACAAAAACCTGGAAATGGCCAATCATTCAGCTTATTTATATGACTGGGTTAGCTTATGTGTTCAGCATAATAGTTTTCCAGCTATTCAAGTAATGCTATTTAGCTGGTGGTTCCCATTTATCTTTTGGCTCAAAATATCTCCAGAGCATCAATGAAATTTTTCTTGCCATCGTCCATGCTTCATTATCGTGTGTCCATTCAATGTCCTTGTTGTTTTTTGTAAAAATGCAAAAGATATAAGAATTATGTGGGGCATTTACTAACAATACTTCACTGCGTACGGCATTTACGCATCCGTTTTTGCTGAATACTTCTATATATGGTGGTACTTGAGAGATCGCTTCATTCAGATCCCAATAGTTTCTTCCAAGAGACCGCATCATCCGATCGCAGGCTGCAGCAGAAAAAATTTCATTGCGATAAATTTTTTCAAAGATGATTCCCATTTCCTTTGGAGTTGTTTGTCCCCAGCCATATTGTGTCCTGTTATTTTCTCTTCCGGGGGTTCTTGAATTTACTCTTGTATAAACCAGCCCCAGGCTATCGAGTATTTCATTTATTCTTGTTCCTTTTCCTGCCAAACTTTGTAACCACAAGCTTGCTGTGTTATCACTTGTAGTAAGCATCAGCATCATTACTTTTTTAAGTAAGATCTTTTCATCATTTTTAAATGAGCCAAGAATATCTTCTCCCTCGTACAATAAAGAATCTTTGTAAACCAAAGTTGAATCATACGCTAGTTCTTTTTTATGAATTTTATTCATAATGCCTAGTAGTATCGGCACTTTTACAATACTCGCAGTTGGGAAAATTGTATCAGCATTTATTGAAACCGTTTTTCCTGTACGAAGGTTCTTTACATAAATACCGATATCGCCATTGAATCCTCGTATTGCTTCCTCAAGTTTATATTGAAGCTTACTATCAATTTTTTGCCCAAATAAAAATGCAATGCCATGAAGACAAGCAAACAGTAAAAACAGTTTTTTCATTCTTAAAATGGCTTCTTGGTTTGAAAAGATTGATTAGTTGTTGCAGGCATATTCATATAATCAAAAACAATATTGCAAAATGCTTTGATCCCTGTCTTCATACCAGATTCATCAATAAAGAAATCAGCAGTGTGATGTGCAGGTGCTTTTTGTGGATCATTTCCTTTTGGCATACCTCCAAGATTTAAAAAAACAGAGGGAGCTTTTAATCCATAATAAGAAAAATCTTCTGACCCTGTTACCCAGTTTCTTTCAATTACATTTTCTTTTGATGTAGATTTTTCAAGTGATGGAATGATTTTCTTAAGCAGTTCCGGGTCATTATAAGTAACCAATGTTTTTTCATCAATAGTTATTTCAGCTGTTGCGCCATTTGCCTCCGCTATATTAGTCGCAACTCTTTTGAGCCTTTCATGAACGTCTAGTCGCATTTTACTATCGAGAGTCCGGATAGTGCCATACATGATACTTTCCTCGGGCATAATATTATTTCTTATGCCGCTTTCTATTCTACCAACAGTTATTACAACTGGTGCTTTTGTTAAATCGGATTGACGGCTGACGATATTTTGTATCCCCTGAATAATTTGTGCAGAAACAACAATTGGATCAATTCCATGCCAAGGTTGTGATCCGTGGCTTCCTTTTCCTTTTACCTTAATAACGAACCAATCAGATGAGGCCATAAAGGCTCCTGATTTGTATTCAATTTTACCCACTTCAATATCTGATTCAATATGAAAGCCAACCATCGCATCGACTTTAGGATCTTCCATTATGCCTTCTTTGATCATTAATGGCGCACCGCCTTCTTCACCTTCAGGCGGACCCTCTTCTGCGGGTTGAAAAATAAACTTCACGGTACCTTTCAATTCATTTTTCATACCAGATAGAATTTCCGCCACACTCATTAACATTGCAACATGTGTATCATGTCCGCAAGCATGCATCACTCCTACTTCCTTTCCATTGTAAATCGTTTTTACTTTTGAAGCAAATGCCAGATCAACTCTTTCAACTATGGGCAATCCATCCATGTCAGCCCTAAGCGCAATACAAGGACCCGGTTTGTTTCCCTTAAGAATTCCTACTACACCCGTTTTTCCTACTCCTTCTTTTACTTCTATTCCCAGAGAGCGAAGATGATCAGCAATTAGCTTAGCTGTTCTTTGTTCATTGTTTCCCAGTTCCGGATGCTCATGAATATCTCTCCGCCAGGCAATGCATTTCGATTCAATTTTATCAGCCGCTGTGTTGATTTTATCTGTTTGATTAATACTTATCTTTTTTTGTGCGCAAAGAAAAAGAGACGAAGGAACAAATAGTAAACTCAAAAAGAGTAGTTTCATGATGCAAAAATTTCATGAATTTAACGGAAATAACTTTTCATTAAAGCATATTGATGGCTTCATATAATTTTTTTTATTTTTAATCAACCATGCTGCTGCGTCATGTTCCATTTTTAAAAGCCGTTTTCATCCATAGCTTTACTGCTTTTGGCGGCCCACAAGCGCATATTGGAATGATGTTAAAAACATTTGTGCATCGAACACCTTATGTAACCGAACAAGAATTGATGGAGTACACCGCTTTCTGTCAACTTCTTCCCGGCGCATCGTCTACTCAAACACTTACATTAATTGGCTATAAAAGAGGGGGAGTAATTCTTGCAGTTCTTACTTTAATAATCTGGATCTTGCCGGCAAGTATTTTAATGGGAGCTCTTTCTTTTCTTTTACATTATATAGATAAGAGGGCATTAAATAATGTAGACATTTTCAAATTCATTCCCCCAATGGCTGTTGGTTTTCTTGTGTATGCCACAGTAATGGCATTCAACATTTCTATAAAAAATACTGTTACGTGGGTCATAATGGGTGTTTGTGCGGTTGCAACATTTCTTTTATTCAAACAACCATGGATATTCCCATTACTTATTGTTTTAGGTGGAATAACAACTAATCTTAGTCGTAAACGTATTCCCCAGGTAGAACAAAAGCCAAGGAAAATCAAATGGTGGAATTTCTGGTTATTTGGAATAATATTTATAACTGCTGGATTTTTCAGTGAGGTAGCCAGGAAGGATAATTGGCCAAATCGAACACCTATTAATCTTTTTGAAAATACATACAGAATGGGCAGTCTTGTATTTGGAGGCGGACAAGTATTGATGCCAATGATGTATGAACAATTTTGTGTTCGTCCGGATGCGGTAAAAGAAAAAGATCCTGAAAAAGTTAGAATAGATAAGAATGATATGTATACGGGTATGGGCATTGTAAGAGCCTTACCTGGTCCCGTGTTTTCAATTGCATCATTCACAGGAGGAATGGCTTTGAAAGATTACGGAAAAACTCCCGAAGAAAAAGGTATTATGCAAGTGCTGGGATGCGTAATTGGAACTGTTGCAATTTTTTTACCCAGTGCATTGCTTGTTTTATTCTTTTTTCCAATTTGGCATAATTTAAGAAAATATGCGGCTGTTTATCGATCGTTGGAAGGCATAAACGCAGTTGTTGTTGGAATAATGATAGCATCTACATTTTATCTAATGAAAGACATTTCGCTTTTAGATGTCAGACTTGGAAGTTTGATAAACGCGATCGTTATCGCAGGAACATTTACCTTATTACAGTATACAAAAATTCCACCTCCATTTTTGGTTATTGCTTGTGTGCTTCTTGGATATATTTTTTAATCCTTCTGCTTATAAAATTTTCTGGATTCAATTTCTTCTCTCACAATTTCAGGAACGAGATATCGTATCGATTTTGCGGATCTTATATGTTCTCTTATTTGCGATGCAGAGATTTGAATTATCGGAGCATTCAGGGTTACAGCTTCTTTGCCAAAAGTCTTTTTAATTTCATATCCTTCTCTTTTATAAACATACACAGGGTAATTATTAACTATCGTTTCATAATTTTTCCATTTATCAAGATTTTGATAACTATCGCTTCCCATTATTATCGAGAATTGATTTTGGGGATATTTTTCAGACAAGAACGTCAATGTATTTGAAGTGTATGACGGTTTAGGAAGATTGAACTCGATATCGGAACATTTAATTCGATTGTCATCTTGCGTTGCGAGACGCACCAAATGCAAGCGATCAAATTCGTTTAATAATGTTTTGCTTTCCTTAAGCGGGTTTTGTGGTGAAACTATAAACCAGATTTTATTAATAGAAGTTTCATTCAAAACATGGTTAGCAATTATAAGATGACCTATATGAATGGGATTAAATGAACCGAAGTAAAGACCAATATTCATTTAAATTATTGATAATCAATTAATTAGTTCAACTTTTATATGCTCCGCCTCATTTAATCTAAGACTGAGTGAGTACCCAGATATTTTTATAGAAATCGGATCTCCCAATGGGGCCACCTGTTCAAGGAAAATCCTTTCTCCCGGCACACATCCCATTTCCATAAGTTTCAGAAATATATCATTGCTATCAAATTCGCTAATGATTGCTTCCTGTCCTGGCTTTAAATCTGATAATTTCATACTAATAGAATGGCTACAAAGCTAAATTCACTGAATTACATTTGCTTACGAATTCTGAAATAATGGCGATCTCAAAAAAAACAAAAGTTCACTTCTTTTCGCAGGATGTTACTTCAGGCTTAAAAAATACAACCTACCTTAAGCATTTTATTGAATCAATTTTTAAAAAAGAAAGGCAAAGCCTTGACTCCATAAACTATATCTTTTGTAATGATAAGATCATTCTGGAGATCAATAAAAGATATCTCAATCATGATTTTTATACTGACGTAATCACTTTTGGTCTTTCCTCGAATAATAAAGCCATAACCGCAGAGGTGTATATAAGCATCGAGCGAATCAGGGAAAATGCAAAACAATTAGGACTCTCTATAAAGTCGGAATTACATCGAGTGCTGTTTCATGCTGCGCTTCACCTTTGTGGCTACAGTGACAAAAAGAAAAAGGACAAAGAAATAATGAGAAAAAGGGAGAACGACTTGCTCGCTAAGTATTTTGCTTAGTTCGGTTTCACGGGAAACATTTCATCTGTTCCACGTGAAATAACAAGTTCTTTTATCTGTCTATAATGGGCTTCAAAATCGCCTTACCTTTGCGACCCATGTTCCAAAAATATGATGTAATAGTTGTTGGGGCCGGCCACGCTGGATGTGAAGCAGCTGCTGCCGCCGCAAATCTTGGTTCAAAGACTCTTTTGATAACCATGAATATGCAGACTATTGCTCAAATGAGCTGTAATCCGGCAATGGGTGGAATCGCCAAGGGACAAATTGTAAAGGAAATTGATGCCTTGGGGGGATATTCTGGAATTGTAACCGATTTGTCGATGATCCAATTTCGGATGCTTAATAGATCTAAGGGGCCGGCAATGTGGAGTCCAAGAGCACAAAATGATAGGATGCTTTTTGCGGCAAAATGGAGGGAGATGCTTGAAAAAACCACAAACATTGACTTTTACCAAGACACAGTGGTTGGTTTATTAATTACTGGGAATAAAGCCCTTGGTGTAAAAACGGGTTTCGGACATGACATATATGCTGATTCTATTGTACTGACTAACGGAACATTTCTAAATGGGAAAGTGCATATTGGAGATAAAAATTTTGGTGGAGGTCGGATATCAGAGAAGGCTGCCTTTGGCATAACTGAGCAGTTAGTTTCTATTGGCTTCGAAAGCGATCGATTGAAAACCGGTACGCCTCCAAGGGTCGATGGCAGGAGTTTGAATTACGCTAAAATGGAAGAACAGCCAGGAGATGATGAGGTTGTTGGGTTTTCATTTCTTGATACAGAAAAGCCCAAGAAGCAACTAAGTTGCTGGATCACCTATACGGATAAAAAGGTTCACGAAATTTTAAAAACTGGTTTTGATAGAAGCCCGATGTTTAGCGGCCGCATTGAAGGAATAGGGCCAAGGTATTGTCCTTCCATAGAAGATAAAATAAATCGATTTGCCGAAAGGGAGAGACATCAATTATTTGTTGAACCCGAAGGCTGGAATACTGTTGAGGTATATATTAATGGGTTTTCAACTTCATTACCAGAAGAAGTACAATACGAAGCGATTCGTAGTATTGTCGGGTTTGAAACCGCTAAAATGTTTCGCCCCGGTTATGCAATAGAGTATGACTATTTTCCTCCAACGCAATTGAAATATTCGCTTGAAACAAAACTTATTGAAGGTTTATTTTTTGCTGGCCAGATAAATGGAACTACGGGATATGAAGAAGCTGCCTGCCAGGGTTTGATGGCCGGAATAAATGCTCATCAAAAAACAAAAAACCTTGATCCGCTAATCCTGAAAAGGAGCGATGCCTATATTGGAGTATTGATCGATGATTTAATTAGCAAGGGCACTAATGAGCCATACCGGATGTTTACTTCGAGAGCGGAATTCAGAACTCTTTTAAGACAAGACAATGCTGATCTTCGACTAACAGAATTAAGTTACCGTCTTGGCCTCGCATCACAACAGAGAATGGAAAGGGTAAAAAAGAAAAGAGATGGGGTGGAAAAAATAAAGAATATTCTAAATACCCTTTCTGTTACTCCTGATGATATCAATCCCTATTTTGAAAAAATATCATCTTCGTTGATAACCGAAAAACAAAAGGCTTGTAAATTATTATTACGTCCTGAAATTGAATTGAAAGATTTGATGGGTTGCTTGCCTGTATTGAAAAATGAATTAAATGGTTTTTCAAATGATGCTCTTGAGCAAGCTTCTATTCAAATTAAGTATGATGTTTATATAGAAAAAGAAAAAGAACTTGTTGAAAGAATGAGTCAGCTTGAGAGTTTGATAATCCCAGAGACTTTTGATTATAAAAAAATCTCTTCTTTGGGAAATGAAGCCAGAGAAAAGCTTACGAAAATAAAGCCTTCTACACTTGGACAAGCAAGTAGGATTTCCGGAATTAATCCAAGCGATGTTCAAATACTCATGGTTTATATGGGCAGATAAAAACGCCATTCTTTATTTACTTCATTGTTTTTCCTTCGACTCTAGATTTTTCTAAAATCGATGTCCTTTCTTTTATCTAAAATCTATATTGCTGATACGTTACTTCTTTTTAACCCTCCTCAATTACAATAAAGAAATAATTTCATGACAAGAGTTTCTTTCGATGAAATGAAATCTACAGTAAAAAAAGCTTTTACAATAGCTGGCATGTCTGAAACAAAAGCAGATGTGTGTGCAAGAGTTCATACTGAATCAAGCAGGGATGGCGTCTATTCACATGGACTCAATCGTGTTGAACGATTCGTTGAATATTTGAATACGGGGCTTGTTGATGCAGATGCCGAGCCATCATTGATCTCGAATATTGGAGCAATGGAAGTTTACAATGGCAATATGGGTCCGGGAATTTTGAATGCTATGTTTGCCATGAACAGGGCTTCACAAATAGCGCAAAAAAATGGATTGGGTTTAGTAAGTCTAAACAATACTACACACTGGATGCGTGGTGGTGCATACGGATGGCAAGCTGCCGAAAATGGTTATATAGCAATTTGCTGGACAAATACAGAATCTTGCATGCCTCCGTGGGGTTCAAAATCCTGTTCCGTAGGAAATAATCCTTTTATAATGGCGATTCCCAGAAAAGAAGGACATGTTGTTCTTGATATGGCGATGTCGCAATACTCATATGGCAAACTGCAAGTAACAAGATTAAAAAACAAAAAACTCCCTTATCCCGGCGGTTTCGATAATAATGGAAATCTTACTGATGATCCGGCCGCTATTGAAGAAACAAGAAGAATATTACCAATTGGATATTGGAAAGGATCTGGTTTTTCTATTATGCTTGATCTGATTGCAGCACTCTTGTCAGGTGGCCTTTCTACTTCCGGCATTGATAAATTAAATCGGGGCAGTTGTGGTAGTTGTTCGCAGGTATTCATTGCTATTGATCCATTAAAAAATAATTCTCAAGATTTTGTTGATAATATTTTAAACGAAACTATTGGCCAGCTCAAATCATCTGTTCCTGCTAAAGAAAACGAGAAGATCTATTATCCAGGTGAACAATCATTAAAAACAAGAAAAGAAAATATGTCCCTTGGTATCCCGGTAGATGATGATATTTGGACCCGGGTTAAATTGTTGGCAAATCTATAGTTCAATAATTTTTGATATGAAATCATTGTGTGTAATATCTCCTAATAATCTTGTTATTGAAACAAGAGAATTGCCTTCAATACAATCTTCTGATGAAGTTTTGATAAAAGTCAAAGCTGGGGGTATATGCGGATCGGATATGCACATATATCATGGTTCCTCTCCGGTTGCAACTTACCCAAGAGTTATAGGACATGAAATTGCAGGAGAAATAATAGAAATAGGTGGGAACATTGTTGATTTTGCCGTCGGAGATCATGTTGTAATGGATCCGGTTATCAGCTGTGGAGCTTGTTATCAATGCAGAATTGGAAGAAAAAATGTTTGTAGTAAATTAAAAGTAAGAGGAGTTCATGTTGATGGCGGATACCAGGAATTTTTGGTATTGCCACAAAAAAATATCTATAAGATTCCGCAATCGCTTTCCTGGGAAGAAGCAATAATGATTGAACCATTTACTATTGCCGAACAGGTTTGCTCAAGAGCTGAAATAAATAAAAACGATGTGGTATTTGTAATGGGTGCTGGGCCGGTTGGGTTAAGCATTTTAAAAATGGTGAAGCTATATGGAGCTACATGCTTTATTTCAGATGTATTTGAATATAAACTTCAAATCGCAAAGCAGTACGGTGCAGATGCGATCATCAATGCAAACGAAGTAGACGTAAAGGAGGAAATTCTACGATTAACTGATTCAAATGGTGCTACTGTTGTTATAGATGCGGTTTGTTCAGAAAGATCTTTTGAGCAGGCGATCTCTTATGCCTGTTCTGCAGGACGAGTGATCCCTCTTGGTTTTAATAAAAATCCTTCCGCTATAAGTCAGCTTAGTATTACTGCCAGGGAAATAGATGTCCGTGGTTCAAGATTGCACAATAGTAAGTTTCCAAAAGTAATAGACTATTTCATTGACGGAAGTCTTCAGGTAGGAGATATGATCACTCATCGTTTTTCATTTTCAGAAATTAAAAACGCCATTACCTTAATTGAAAATCCGGAAGTTTATAATGGAAAAGTTGTACTCCTTTTTAATGAATAACACTTAGCGTTCTATCATAAGAAAATGAAAACGCTACAGATCAATACCGGGAGATGAACTCTTTTTAAACGTAAGCCAGGCTAATACAAGACGTATTTCGCCAAAACTAATCTTACTACCAAGTTTTTCTTTTATTGTTGTGATGCTGCCTCCGTTAAATTCTTTCACACGAGGCTCGATCAATGAAATTTTTTCTTTGCTAACAAGTTCTTCAATGTTTATTTCCCCAATAGATACATAGTGTGCAAGATGCCCCTCTATTGTTTGTTGTGTAAGGCTTCTTTCTTTCGCAATTTCATCAATACTTTTTCCTTCTTTATAAAGTCGGAAGGATTCTGCTTTTGTGTCGATCTTTTTCTTTTTTTCTACACTTTCGGTTTTCTTTTCCTTTTTAGGATTTTTCTCATGTATTAGTGATGAAAGATTTTTTTCTCCGCAATACTCAAGTATGATATTCAAAAATTGCTGGCCATATTTTTCTGTTTTTGCATCACCAAATCCACTAATTTTTCTGATCTCAACCAGTGTCTGTGGTAAATAACGACTCATTTCATCAAGTGTATTAGTACCGGCAATAATATAAATTGGCAGATCAGCTTTCGAACAAATATTATCTCTAAGTTTTCTCAATCTCTGATGAAGCGCAGGATGAGGGCTTTCGGTTCTTTCTTTTGCCTCTCCCGCATATACGTTTACACTGAATGCCGGCAGTATAAAATCCTTTTTTCTTTTATGATATGTTTCGATATCAAACGCCCCGAAAAGAACTTCCATTAAATACTTTTTAATTGAAAGGCCGCTAAAAATTTCTTTTAGTGCTTCGTTTATTTCCTTTGCATGGAGACGGCTATCTGTCACTATCGGACAACCACTTAATAATCCGTTTAGCTTACTCTGTTCTTTTATAAAATAGCCGGCTCCCGCATTCATTCTTTCTTTCAGCAATTCACTTGTATCCACATTTTCTTCGCGATTAAAAATTGATCGCAGCTGGTTTTGAAATTTCTCAGCTGTTCCCTCCAATTTATTTATTTCATTTAAAAGCTCGTCAAGCCACTTCTCTAACTCTCCATTAAAAGAAGATCTGTTTTCTAATAAATATTGATTGAGTTCTTTTGCATCTTCAAATATTTGTTTGTAATCAAAAAGGGATAAAAGAATTTTAAGCTGATAATTTCTTTTTGATCGTTGCAGCTCCTGCTCCAGGATATTTTTAGAAGAATTGGTCTTAGAAAACTGAACAATTCTTTCATCAGAAAACATTCTATTTGATCGGATATGGCTTTGCAGCACAATTCCATCCAATGTTGTACAACGGCTCAATGCAACATATACCTGGCCCGGCGCAAAAGCCTCGCCAGCATCAATGATTACTTTCTCAAATGTTAGCCCCTGGCTTTTATGAATAGTTATTGCCCATGCAAGCCTAAGTGGATATTGAGTAAAAGACCCTAAAACCTCTTCATTCAGTTGGCGGCTTTTTTTATCAACAGTATATCGGATGTTTTCCCATTTTTCTTTTTTCACCTCTATTTCATCTGGCTCATCCTTACATTGAACAAGAATTTTATCATCATTTAGATCTGTTACAATTCCTATTTTTCCATTGAAATATCTTTTGATCCTCTCTGTATCATTTTTAATGAACATAACCTGTGATCCAACTTTCAACAAAAGTTGTTCTTCTGCGGGATAAGCAGACTCCGGGAAATCGCCTTCGATCTCTGCTCTATAGGAAAATGATTTATTAGCAAGACTGTTTAGTTCTGTTTCATTTTTATTTCTTGCTCTTTCGTTGTGTGTTGTAAGAATAATATATCCATCATCCTTTGTTCTTCTGAAAGCAGGATCAAATCTTTTCTCCAACAAATTTCTTCCGTCGTCATCAAGTTGATTGTTCCTTACCTGGTTTAATACATTAATAAACTTCTCCTCGCTTTGCCTGTATATTTTATCAAACTCAATATAAACAGGCGGTTCTTCTTTTATTACAAGACTGTCGAAGAAATAAGGACTGTTATAAAAGTCTTTCAATAATCGCCATTCATGATCTTTTATTACTGGCGGCAACTGAAACATATCTCCAATAAACAAAACTTGTACACCACCAAATCGTTCATAATGTCTTCGGCGAATGTGGCGCAATACGGTATCAACAGCATCGAGCATATCACAACGAACCATACTGATCTCGTCTATAATAAGCAGCTCAAGCTCCTGTAAGATCTTTTTCTTTTCAGTCGTCATTCGCAGTTTGCTGAGAAGACTATTTTTATTCGTGGTTTCTTCGGTTTGTCTATTAAATCCGCCAACATCTGGAATAAATGGCGAAAAGGGTAGTTGAAAAAAAGAATGCATGGTTACGCCACCTGCATTGATCGCAGCCACACCTGTTGGCGCAACTACAGCAATTTGTTTAGGACAATTGTCTCTTATATATTTTAGAAATGTTGTTTTGCCAGTGCCGGCTTTACCAGTAAGAAAAATATTCCTTGAGCTTTGGTTTACAAGCTCTGCGGCCAATCGAAACATCTCATTATTAACATCATAATCCATGCTGGTCAATAAAAAAGCTCCGGTAATTAACCAGAGCCTTTTCAGTGGTGTGGGGCGGGATCGAACCGCCGACACAAGGATTTTCAGTCCTTTGCTCTACCGACTGAGCTACCGCACCTTTATCCCGAACTTTGGGGGGAAATCCCTTTTATGTTTGGGGCAGCAAAAATAATTGTTCTGGGCCAAAGGCTGAAAAAACAATGCTGAAATTTCCCGGCTTTATCCTTTTATTTCAACGTTTTCCTGTTTTACACTTGATTCTCCCTGCATTTGCAAAAGTATTTGAGCAACAGTGACTACATCCTTCTGGCAATAGTTGACAATTCGTTTTAAATCTTTGTCATTCCAGTATACATTCCAAACCTTACTTCCGTCAATATCATCCTTTGGTGTAGGAATGCCAAGTGTATGAGCCAGGAGATTTAAAGAAGTAAAGCTTTTAAAATCTCCAAACTTCCATAATTCAAGAGTATCGATATGACAAACCTCCCATGGTTTTTTACCACTGGCGTTTATGATAGCCGGAACCGGAAGCTTATTTATAATAAGTCGGCGACATAGATATGGAAAATCAAATTCTTTCCCGTTATGAGCACATAGATATTTCTGTTCGTCGCTGTTGGTCCATTTATTCAGCATATCGCAAAATTCCACAAGCAGCACTGCTTCATTTTCTCCATAAAAAGATTTGAGAATAATTTTCTTTACGCTGCCATTTCCTTGTATAAATCCACAGCTTACGCAAATAATTTTTCCAAACTCGGCATAAATGCCTGCACGATGATAGATAGTTTCTTTTGTTTCTTCTTCGTGGTATTTTAAAAGAGAAATTGCTTTTGTGTCCCACAACTCTTTCCAGTCTTTGGGTAAAGAGTTATAATCCGCATATTGAGGAACTGTTTCAATATCGAGGAATAATATATT
>Ga0207641_10001061_pt1 | contig 27768 bp, 28 predicted proteins | sample KBSSwiS62_FD_184306 | JGI IMG/M metagenome (GOLD analysis project Ga0207641, IMG submission 184306) | Switchgrass rhizosphere microbial communities from Kellogg Biological Station, Michigan, USA - KBS Switchgrass S6-2 (SPAdes) (version 2) | ecosystem: Host-associated > Plants > Roots >... | reverse complement strand
TGCTGAACTTGTGCGCCCTCATCCGTCGCACGTTCCCGCTTCGCGTGTTCATGACTTCGATTTTCACGACGACCCGCTCTATGCGCAAAAGGGCGACATGCACGATGCTTTCCTGCATCTGCTGAACCATGCGCCCGGCATGTTCTGGACGCCTCGAAATGGCGGCCACTGGATCATTCTGGAGCATGATCTGGTAGCGCAGGCCATGCGGACACCGGAAATATTTTCCAGTGTTGGCCAGGCGATCCCGGCCATGCAGGTCGATATCGTCATGCCGCCGATCATGCTGGATCCGCCCGAACACGCGAAATTCCGCGCGCCTCTCAACAAGGCTTTTTCTCCCAAGTCGATGCACGAACTCTCGGTCAGCGTCCGCGCGCTTGCAGCCGAACTGATCGAGCGGATCGCGGCTGACGGACAATGTGATTTCGTCAGCGCCATCTCCGAACCCCTGCCCGTGCTCATCTTCATGAAGCTCATGGGCATGCCGACCGATCGGCTGGCCGACTTCCGCGAGTGGGTGCATCAGACACTGTCCAACACGCCGGAGCGCGAAATCGCCTACGGCAAGGTCGCCGAGTTGATGGCCGAGCTGATCGACGCCCGTATCAGACAACCGCAGAACGACCTGATCAGCCGGCTGATCGAACTGGAGATCGATGGCGAAAAGCTCAGCCGCGAATTATTGCTCGGCTACTGCCAACTGCTGTTCATCGCCGGCCTCGACACCGTCGTCAACGGCATGAGCTTTGCGATCCGCCACATGGCCCGCAACCCTGTCATTCAGGAGCAGCTGCGCGCCGACCCCGCGAGAATCCCCGATGCGGTCGAGGAAATGCTGCGCCGTTATCCCATTGCGATGCCCGGCCGTCGCGTCGCCCGCGATGTCGAGTGGAACGGCATCGACCTGCGTGCCGGTGACCTCGTGCTGATGGCGATGCCGGCCGCGCATCTCGATCCCAAAGCCTTTCGCGATCCGCAGCGCTTTGATCTCGATCGGGAAAATGTGACGCACATCACCTTCGGCACCGGCGTCCATCGTTGCGCGGGATCGCACCTTGCACGGATCGAATTGCAGATCCTCTACGAAGAATGGCTCAAGCGCATTCCTTCTTTCCACATGGCCCCGGACAAGAAGGAGCGGTTCCACGCCGCCAACGTGCTCTCCATCGATTATCTGCCCCTTGTCTGGAACGTCTGAAATGAAAATCGTCATTGATCGTAGCCGCTGTGTCGGACACGCCCGTTGTGCCGCCATCGACCCTGAACTCTACATACTGGATGACGACGGCTATATCGCAGGCGATGGCTTCGACGTGCCCGAAGGCAAGGAAGCCTCCGCCAAGCGCGGCGCGCGCGCCTGTCCCGAACGCGTCATCAGCGTCGTCGAGGAAGATTGACCGCCGAGCGCGGGTCGCCCGGGCGCCTCATACCGGCCCCGAGGACATGGCCTGCAATGATTGCGAGGGCGCTAAGCGATATGCGGCATGATCTCGGCCGCGATCCAACGTAGCCAGTCCAGATATTCTTCGAAATCGCGATGCGGTGGCCGGGCTATGTCCGTCTCCGTGACCCCGAGCCCAGCGAGATAGCCTATCTGATCGACCAGCGCCTGCGCCTCGATGATCGGCTGTGCCTCGGGCACGCTGCGGACAGCATGCACCGTATCCTTTTCCTTGCCGAAGCGGAGCATGAAGGTAGAATACATCACGTCGATCGGCCGACCATGATAGTCCGGCTGCGGTTTCAGCCAGTCGATCTGCTCGGGTATCTGCTCAGGCGCGGTCATGAACGGGGACCAGCCGGTCCCCCATCGAGCGACCCGACGAAGCACCGGCTTCGCATCGCCCCCGAACCATAGCGGGATAATTGGCTTCTGGACAGGCTTCGGCCGTGCGCCGACATCACGAAAGTTGACATATCGGCCCTCGAAGCTGGCCAAATCCTTGGTCCAAAGTTCGATCATGGCCGGAATATACTCGTCGAACATCGCACCACGCTCCGCGAAAGGCAGACCGAGCATCTCATATTCGGCCTCCAGCCAGCCTACCGCCGCCACGATCTCCGCACGCCCTCCGCTCAGCCAATCGAGCGTGGCCCACATCTTGGCCTGAACCAGCGGATGTTGCAGCGGAAGGATCGTGATGAGCGACGCCAGCTTCAAGGAGCGCGTCACGCCTGCACAGAAACCCAAAGACGTGGTAAGGATGGGCATATTGATCGCCGGACAGCTCGATGTGGGCGGCCGGTATGCCGAAATGCTCCGGGACGGTAACCTTCCAGAACCCGAGGCAGAGCGCCGCCCGTCACGCCGGTTATTACTGCCATCCAATCACCTCGAAGTCTGCCTGGCAAATGCCTGCCCGTCATCGGCTAATTTTGCACAAGGCCCGGCACCCTGTCGATGCGCCGCCTATAGTTGCACCCCGCCATCGACATATATGATCTGTCCGGTCACGAAAGCCGCCCGTTCTGACGCGAGATAGACCACTGCGGCGGAGACCTCGTCGGCGCGCGCCGTCGTACGATCCAACGGACCCGAGCGGTGCAGCCTGGCAAGATCGTCGCTCGACAGGGTCGGAATGGCCTGGGTGAAAAAGCCCCGCTCGGGATGAAATCTGCTACCGCTGCTATAGGCTGCGGGGTCATCCGACACGGTCGCATAGGGGGCCACGCAGTTGACCCTGATGCCTTGCGGACCGACCTCCTTGGCGAGAACCTTGGTGAATGTATGGACCGCGCCCTTGGCGGCCGAATAGACGGCAAGCAAATAGTCGCCGACACTGCCCGCCGTCGATCCGATGTTGATGACGCAGCCGGCGCTCCGTTCGATCATGACCGGAACCACCGAACGCGTGACGCGCAGAACGGTCATGAGCGTTATGTCGATATCGGCGGTCCAGCTAGAAGGATCGGACCGGGCGAACGGTCCCATGGCAGCGTTGCCACCGACATTGTTGACCAGAATGTCGATCGCGCCAAATTCTGCCATAGCCCTGTCCCGGATCACGTCGCCCGAATCGGCGCCCAGGAGATCGACGGCCAGGAAGATCGCCTCGCTCGCCCCACGTGCCTTGGCTTCCTGCACGACCGCTTGGCCGGCCCCGACATCGCGACCCACGGCCAGCAGGCGCGCGCCTTCGGACGCCATGTCGAGCGCGATGGCGCGACCGATATTGGCCGTCGCGCCGGTGACGACGACGACCTTTCCGCGCAATCCTGTATCCACGACACTCTCCCTAATGTGCGCTTAGCACCTCTCTGAATCGAGCCCGCTCAGCAGCGACCGCGTCGCATCGGCTACATGCTGCACGCGCTGATCCGCCGTTCGTCCGGCCTGCCGCAGGCGGGCGCTGGGAACCTCCAGCGAGAGGGGCATTCCGGCCGGCACGAGCTGCATGAAGTGCTGCAGGTCGAACTCGCCTTCGCCAGGAGCAAGGCGATCGGACGCGGCCTCCTGAACATATCCCTCGGCCGTGGCCTCGGTCAGCCCGTCGCAAATCTGCGCATGACCTATCATCGACGGGCCCAGCCGAAAAAGGTCGTCCATGGACGTACCGGTTCGCGCGATCTGGAGCGGATCCAGCGTCAACTGGCCGATGCCGGCGCCTTCGATTATGCGGAGCGCCTGCGGCAGGGCCTGCGCATTCCCGAAGCCACTAAATTCGATCCCGGCGCAAATGCCGCGGTCCGCCGCGAAGCGAGCGAGGTCGCCAAATTCCCCGATCAGAACGGAAAGATCATCGCCTTCTACGCGGCAATTGACCCATTGCGCCCCCAGCCTCGCCGCTCGCTCCAGCCCGGGCCGATAGTCCGTCCATGGCGTCACCCCCAGCGCGAAAGACGTCGCCCCCAACACCCGCACGCCCGTCTTAGCCATGGCTGCCCGGATGCCGTCAACGGCCCCGTCTTCGACCACGGGGAAACCGGCCATGGTCGGTGCTTGGGTGAACAGGCACACATAACTGCACCCATGCGCCGCGGCCAAATGGACCAGCCGCTCAGCCGGCACTTCAGGTGCCACGAGGTGATGCAGAGACAGCTGGCGACTCATAACGAAAGTCTACCTCCAGAACCCCGGCCAAGCCCGGTTGCTAAGCGCCCATCATGCGCAGGCCGCCATCCACGGCGAGCAGCTGCCCGGTAACGAAATGCGAATTTCGGCTCGCCAGGAAAGCCAGCATGGGTGTGCAGTCGATCTCGGGATTGCCCAGCCGGCCGCCGATGGGAATGCGCATGCGCATCTCCGCGTCATGCCGTTCCAGCTGTTCGGCACTCATGGATGCCCGAATGCGATCATAGACCGGCGTATGCATTGCCGGCGCCAGACAGTTCACGGTGATGCCATAAGGCGCCCAGCTGCGCGCGGCCGACCGGGTCCACCCATGCACCGCCGCCTTCGCCGCTGCATAGACCGGGGATTCGACATTGCCATCCACGCCCTCGACCGAGCCGAAATTGACGATCCGGCCGCCGTTTTCCTTCATCAGCGCGAACGCTGCCTGATTGGTGAAGATTGCGGTCTTTAGGTTGGCGCCGATCAGGAAATCGACCTGGGCGTCATCGGCGGCCTCCGCCGGTCCGCCCCGCCATACACCGGCGACATTGATCAGCGCGTCCAGGCCGCCGAGGTCCGCCGCCAGCGACTGGAAGCAGTCTTGCACGGCATTCTTGTCGGTCAGGTCGCACGCCCGCCACAATGCAACATCCCGTAGTTCGGAAGATGGCGGCGTCTTGAGATAGATGGCGCCAAGCTTCGCACCCCGCTTGGCAAGACCGGCCGTTACCCCCGCGCCGATCCCGCCAGCGGCGCCCGTGACGATGATCCGCCGTCCTTCGATCGACTCGGCATAGGCGTTTTGCTGTCCGGACACATCCCTCTCCTCAATGATGACGCAGACCCCGTCGCAGGCCGCACGAAATCGGGCCATTTTGGTCAGGGGCGATCGCGCGATCCCGGTCGGGAAGCAACAGCGCAACCGCTCTGACACACAGTCACATCTGTTGGTTTGACGCTGTTGTCAAATTCGGGATGGCCCGGTAGGGTCCGGGCCACAGAGTCAGCGTTCCCGCCGTCGCTTGTATCTGGGATCATAAGAGAGGACACCCATCATGCGCATTGTTGCACGCCACGGCTGTTTCGAACCGGGGGAGCGTTCGTGATGCCCCCGGTCATCCCCGGAACCGGTCTGGACGGGATAATGCAAATCGCATGGGTTACGCCCGATATCGAACGCAGCCTGAGCCAGTTTCGGCAAATATACCGGGTGGACGACTTTTATCGAATGGACCTCGATTTCGCCGCGCAGGTGTTCGGCGAGAGCGGGTCGATGAAGCTGAAAATGGCGCTGGCCAATGTCGACAACATCCAGCTTGAACTGATCGAGCCGACGGGAGGTGGCATCGATCGCATCTATCGCGATGTGCTGCCGGCCGATGGCAGTCACGCCAACATCCTGCACCATGTGTGCGTGAAGCTTGAGGGGACGCTGGCCGATTGGGACGATTATGTGTCCGGGCTGGGCGAATCTAGCCCGATCGTCTACGTTGGCGAGGGCGGGCCGGACTATCGATTCCTCTACACCGACGACCGGGCGACGCTCGGCATCTATGTCGAACATCTCTGGCGCAGCCCCTCGATGGACGCCGCCATGGCCGCCGCGATCCCCACCTACGTCTCAGGCAGGAGGACGTCATGACCCGGTTCCGCACGCTCGACCACCCGATCATGGCAATGATCGCCTGGAACCCCGAGCGGCCGGCCGAATGGATCAACGACCATATTCTGATGGTCCACGCCACATCGAACGTCTATGTGATCATCGGCCATGATGGCGACGTCGTGCTAAATTCAGGCACGGCCGCTCAGGGCGCCGCAATCCGGCAGAAGTTCGAAGCACTGCTCGGCCGGGCGTTGAACGTCCGCAAGCTTATCTTCACGCAGAGCCACCCCGATCATGTCGGCGGCTGGCAGGCCTTCGCCGACGGGCAGACGGAGATCATCGCCCAGCGCATGTTCCACCAGATCGTGGCCGAACGCCGCATGCTCACGCCGTTTTTCGGCGCCCGCTATGCCAATGTGATCGCAGCCATGCTCGCAGGCATGCCGCGCAATCTGGGCCTCGATGCTGGAGAGCCGGATCAGGTCAGCACATTTGCGGACACTTGTGAATTCACCTTTTCGGGCCGCCGGTTCCTGCTGAAATCCATGCCGTCGGGCGAGACGCTTGACGCCCTCGCCGTATGGCTGCCCGACGAGAAGACCGTCTTTTCGGGCAACTGGGCGGGCGCGATCCATGGCGCGCTGCCCAATTTCTATACCGCGCGCGGGGACAGGCAGCGTTCCGTGCCCGGCTGGCTCGGGGAATGCCGAGACCTTCTCGCGCAGGAACCCGAAATGCTCATCACCGGCCATGAGCAGCCAATCATCGGACGCGACCGGATCCGCGCGGACCTGACGAAAATCTCCGACGCCATCAGCCACATCCATGACAGGACCGTCGAGGCGATGAACGCCGGCGTGGACATCGCGACCATCCAGGCGTCGACCGAACTGCCGGCCGGCGTCACGATCCGGGAAGGGCGCTGCCCGCCCCATTGGATCGCTCGCGCCGTCTATGAAGAATATGCAGGCTGGTTCCACCAGGATCGCACCAGCGAGCTCTACACGACGCCGCAGAGTGTGATTTGGCCCGAGCTTGTCGACGCCATGGGCGGGTCGGAGAAGGTGGCCGAACGGGCGCTGGAGCTTCTTTCGCAGGGCGAAACGGAGAAGGCCCTGCATTTCGCCGAGATGGCGGCCGCTGGCAAACCAGCCAGTAAAAAGGTTCTCGAAGCGCAGATCGCGGTGTTCGAGGCCTTGGCCGATCAAACCGAGGGCAAGATCTTTGATCTTTTGGGTTGGCTGGAGGGGCGCATCATGTCCGCCAAGGGAGCACTGGCCGAACAAGACTGACAGGCTGCGACGTCATCTTACGAGAGGCGAGCGCGCCCGGCCGGTTGAAGCCGAAGACCGGCTTGATCGAAAGCTGCGCGGCGTCTCGCCCGTAGCTTTGCGAAACGCATAGGAGAAGCCCGACGGGCTGGCGAACCCAAGCCGCCAGGCGACATCCTTGATCGACAGATCGGTCCCGAGCAATCGTCGAGCCTCCTCCCCGCGCTGTTCCTCAACATAGGCGCCGATTGAAATGCCACGGCTGTTGCGAAAGCCCCTGGTGAGTTGGCGCACCGACATGCCCACCAGGCTCGCCAGCTCGTCCAAGGTGGGTGTGCTTTCGAACTGGCCAATGCGATCATCGATCATCCTCAACCGCCACGGGGAAAGACCACCAGCAAACCGCTCAGGCATGTCCCTGAAGTATCGCGCCAATTCGATGGCAAGCTGCATGTTGAGCAGCTCTATCATCATTTCGGAAGCAAAGCCCGGCGAGACAAGTTCGCGCGCTATACGCTGCATGAGCTGGCGCACCTGAGTGGAATTGATGTTCAGTGTGGAAGACAACGCGCGATCGGTCCACTCCAACTCCCCGCCGAACCAGCGCGCGAGCATATCTGCATTGAAGCAACTGATAACGGAACGCTGCCGCCCCGAACTGGCGCGCGTGTGCAGCTCCATTCCGGCCGGGAGGAAAAAGACGTCCCCGATCTTTTCGAATCGATTTGTTTCCCAGTTCGCAAACCGTGCGCACGCACCATCGGGACGCGGCGAGAGGCATAGATCAACGACCGGATCTTCTACCAAGATGGTGTCGTCCACTGGCCGACCGAACGTGAAGCTCACCAGTTGCGATCTGGCGAGACTGGTTCGGCAGGCTGCCTCCATCGCGCCATGCTCCATGGTCGGGCGGCTTGTCACGTAACCCCTCTCGTCCAGGTGCATCCTGAATCGAACCTCCCCATAAACGCCTCGTGGCCGGCTGTCGAAACTTGGCCGTTTCTCGACATTAAGCGTGCTTGCGGATCATCGCAAGCGGAGCCAACGTCCGCGCGGAGATCAGGCGGATCAGCGCATCGCGAAGACGATCGTCGTACTGGAGGATACCGTTTACGATGAAGGGCTCTGCCATGCAGGTAGTGAACATCCATGGGCCGGGCGACGTTCGGCTTGACGATGTCGCGCCCCCCAGGCCGGCGAATACGACGCAATCATCCGCATCGATGCCTGCGGTATTTGCGGAACGGATCTGGCCTATATCCGCGAGGGCGGCCTGCCGCACGTACCCAGTCCCATGCCTATCGGACATGAGGCGGCGGGTACGGTCCTGGCGGTTGGCCCGAAGATCAACCAGATCAATGTCGAGCAGCGCGTCCTCGTCAATCCGATCGGCAATGGCGGACCGGAAGGCGCATTCACGCAGCAATTGCTCGTCCGCGACGCGGAGCGATTGCTCCTGATCGTTCCGCAAGAAGTGCCCTCAGAGGTAGCGGCGCTGGCCGAGCCGCTGGCGGTGGCCCAGCATGGCGTGAACCGCTCGGAGGCGATGGCCAATAGCCATGCCCGGCTGGTAATCATTGCCGCTTATCGCAAGCCGGTGCCGCTGGACCTTTCAACGATGCTGATGAGCGAAATGACGATCAAGACATCGATGGGTTATCCCGACGGATTGAAGAACGTGCTGGAGTCACTGCCGCGCCTAACGGACAAATTGCAGCACTTCGTCTCGCATCGGCCAAGCCCGATTCTGCCAAGGTGATGATCCAGTTCAGCGACACAATATAGACGTGTCGATAGTCTTTCACTTCAACTACATGTTTCGGAGAGATGCGCGTGTCTAGCCAAAAAATTCGGATCACTGATCTTAAGAACCCCCAACTGACGGACATTCAGCGGCAGGCGATCGAGCAGGCAGCCGCGCACCCGGTCAGTCTGACCGCGCCAGCCGTTCTGGAAGCGGCGAAGGCCATCACCGGGCTGGCCGATTTTGGCGATATGAGCTTTCTGCCACGGTTGGAATTGTGGATGTCCGCGGCGGACGCGGACAAAAATCTATCTTCGGCGGGTCGCGCGGGTATATTTGGCCTGGCGGTTCGGTTCGCCTGCGCCCGTCTCGATCTGGAGGACCTGATCAAGCGGCACCCGGAAATCGAGGACGTGAAACTTGAATCGCCGGTCGTGATCGCCGGCCTTCCTCGATCGGGCACGACCTACATGCTCCAGCTGATGGGTGCGGACCCCCGCCTGCGCGCTCTTCCGCACTGGGAAGGCGTCCGGCCCGTAGGCGATCGTTATATCGTCGATGGCAAGGACACACGCTTCGACCTCGCGGCCGCCGAGTGGGAGCAGCAGGACGCGGTGCTGCCTTTCATGAGGATGATTCACGAATTCGCGCCGCAACATATCACCGAGGACATTGAACTGACCGGCATGGATTTTGGCGGCTATTATCCGGAATGGATCGCCCGTGTGCCGGCGTGGCGCGATTATCAACTGTCCCATGACCCATTGCCCTGGCTGCGCTATCTGGAGCGCGCCATCAAGGCGGTCATCTGGCAGAGGGGGCCGAACCATTGGGTCGGCAAATGCCCGCAGCATATGGAGCAGCTGCTCGCGGTAAGCAAAGCACTGGAGGGCTCCTATCTCGTCATCAATCATCGCGACCCGGTTGCTTCGATCCAGTCTGCGATTACGTCTCAGGCCTACGCGTCGCGCCTCACCCACACGACCTTCGACATGACGGAGATCGCCACCTACTGGATCGACCGCTATGAACGCATGCTGCGCGGCTGCGTGCGTGATCGCGACCTGATCGATCAGGATCGTTGCTACGACCTGTATTTCCACAAGCTGATGTCCGATCCGTTCGGCGAACTGCAGGCAATCTACCAGAATGCCGGCATTCCCTTCGATGACCAGACGCGGGCAGCTTTCCAGCGCGCGATCGACGAGAATAAGCGCGGCAAGCATGGCCAGCTGGGTTATGACTTGCGCGACGATTTCGGGATCGATCCCAATGCGATACGCGAACGCTTCAACTTCTACTTCGAGCGTTTCCCCGAAGTTCAGATTGAGGTCGCATAAAGGGGTTTTCGATGGGAACGGATCGGGCCGTGCTCGGCCCATTTCCGTTCTCTGAATCATGGGGGCCGGCACGGAATGCCATCTACCCGAGTGACTTAAAATCTGGAGAAGTTGAAATGGCGGAAAATCTGTTTGATCTTAGCGGCAAAGTCGCGCTCGTCACGGGCGCCAATGCCGGGCTGGGCCTGGCGATGGCCGAAGGACTGGCTCGCGCAGGTGCGGACATCGTCATCTGGGGCCGCCGCGAGGAGCGAAATGTCGAAGCGGCCGAGATATTGCGGAAACATGGCGTCCGCGTGGGCCATCGCGCAGTGGACGTCGCCAGCGAGGAGCAGGTCGTCGAAGCCTTCGCCGCTGCCGTCGCCGAATTTGGCAGGGTTGACTGCGTGATCGCCAACGCCGGCACGGCCGGGCTCACGCCGATTGATCAGATGAGTGGCGACGCGTGGCACAATCTGCTTGCCGTCAATCTCCATGGCGCGTTCTACACCTGCCGTGAAGCGGCGAAACATATGAAGGCTCGGGCAGCGGCAGGCGACCCCGGCGGATCGATCATCATCAACGGCAGCCTTGCTGTGTTCGTGGGCGTGCCTGGCCTTTCCCATTACGCCACCGCAAAGGGAGGGTTGAACTCCTTCTCCAAGGCGCTTGCGGTCGAACTCGGCGCCGACGGCGTCCGGGTCAATGTCATCTGCCCGGGTCTCATCGTGACCGAACTGGGCGAAGAGAGTGAAGATGCCGGCGCAGCGGTCGCTTTGGCGCGCACGCCCAGCAAAAGGCTGGGCACACCGGAAGATTTGCAGGGAATCGTGGTCTATCTCGCCAGCGATATGTCGCGCTACCACACGGGCGATACCATCACGCTAGACGGCGGAATGATGGCGCAGTGCTTCTGACGGTAGGCGCCGGCTAGCACCATTGATAAGGGCGTGCTCGAAAGTGCACGCCCTTATCAAGGCATGTCCCAGCTTGTCGTCCGTGAAGAATTGGGTATTTATCGATGTGTGCGCCTCGGCATGAGGAAGTAAACCGCCCCGGGATTGCCGGAGGCCCTAACTCCTGAGAGGTAGGGTCTACGATGAGCAAGACGACTAATAAGTTTGCCCCCGAGGTGCGTGAGTGGGCGGTCCGCTTGGTTCTCGATCCGGAGCCGAGCATCGATCCCGGCGGGCAGCGATCACATCCATAGCGGCCATGATTGGCTGCTCGGGTCACACGTTGTTGGAGCGGGTGAAAAACCCCTTCACCGTCGGATTGCGCAGACCGAACGTCTAATTCGACGCCCTCACTCAAGCGTGGCTAGGCCAACCGCGATACCGCGACGGATGCCGCCGCCGGTCACGACGGCGACCTTTCCTTCAAGCGACAGTTTAGAAATCAACTCGGGGTGGACCATCACATGCTTCCTGTCTGCAAATACGCAAAGCGCGGACGACGCTGGCGGCAGGGGTGAACGCCGCCGTTGTCATTCTGCGCATCATTCGATGTTGATGCCCGCCAGATCGCCCTTTTCGCGCCAGTTTCTCAGCATAGTCCAGAATTTGCGCGCACCGCCCCCATAGGTATCGGTAAAATAGCCTATCTTGTTCTCCGTCTGGCCTTCGTTGTTGAAGAAGCCCGGCGTGCATTCCGACCAGAAGCGTTCGGCATTGCGCGCGTTGGCACGGAAGTCCGCGAGGAAATCGGCGACCGCTTCGGGGGTCGGCTCGACCGTCTTCGCGCCCTTCTTCTCCGCTTCCGACAGAATGTAGCTGATATGGTCGATCTGGTGGGTGATGCCGTAGAGCAAGTTCAGCGATGCACCGGCTTGGGTACGGCCCACCAGGAAGCAATTGGGGAAGCCGTCGATGGTGACGCCCTGGAACGTCCTGAGGCCGTCGGCCCAATATTCCGACAGTTTCTTCCCGTTGCGGCCAATGATGTCGTAGCCCGCCCGATCCGTGTAGGTGGTTTCGGATTCGAAGCCGGTCGCGAAGATCAGGCAATCGATCTTGTATTCCTGTCCGTTGGCGACGACGCCGTCCTTCGTCAACGCTTCGACCCCGCAGCCATCGGTGTCGACCAGATGCACATTGGGCCGGTTGAAGGTGTCGAGATAGCTTTCGTGGAAGGTCGGTCGCTTGCAGAACTGGCGATACCAGGGCTTGAGCGCTTTGGCCGTCTTCGGATCCTTCACGATCTCCTCGATCTGCTGCCGGATACGGTTCATGTTCTTGTAGTCGTACAGCTCGAGCAGCTGGCTGCGCTCCTTGCCCGTCAGCGGACGGCCGAGCTTTTCAGCGGCGGCCCGCAGCGCGGGGCCCATCGCCATGCGGTACAGCTTGGTCCAGCCGTCGTTGACCTGATCGATCTCGACATCTTCATGCCCCTCCAGCACATCGGCGAAGTTGGTCATGCGGTCCCACTGCCAGCCGGGCTTCAGCGAAGCTGCCCACTCCGGGTCAGTCGACGTGTTGTAGCGCAGGTCCACGCAGCAGGGCGTACGCTGGAACACATAGAGTTCCTTTGCCCATTTCCCCAGATGCGGAATGCACTGAATGGCAGTCGCGCCGGTGCCGATGATGCCGACGCGCTTGTCCTGGAGACCGACCAGACCGCCGGTGGTGTCGCCGCCGGTATAGCCATAGTCCCAGCGGCAAGTGTGGAAAGTATGCCCCTGGAAATCGTTGATACCCTTGATTCCGGGAAGCTTGGGCCGGTTGATAGGGCCGTTGGCCATGATCACATATTGGGCCTTGAAGCGATCGCCACGATCGGTGGTGATGGTCCACTTCTTGTCGTCTTCGTTCCATTCCATGCCGGTGACGGCAGTCTGGAACAGGGCGTTCTTGCGCAGCTCGAATTTGTCGGCGATGCGATTGGCCTGTGCCAGAATCTCGGGCTGATAGGCATATTTGGTCTGCAGTGTCGTGCCGGTCTCTTCCAGCAGCGGCACATAGACATAGCCTTCGGTGTCACACGCGGCGCCCGGATAGCGGTTCCAGTACCAGGTGCCGCCAACGTCGCCCGCCGTATCGACGATGCGCAGGTCGTCAAGGCCCTCCTCGCGCAGACGCGCGCCCATGACCAGCGAACCAAAGCCCGCGCCGATCAGGCAGACCTTGACCTCGTCGAAAACCGGCTCGCGCGTGAAGTTCGGGTCCGAGTGCGGGTCTTCGGAATAATGCGAGAAATCATCCCTGATCTTGATGTAGGTCCGATCCCCCCGCTCCAGGCGCTTGTCGCGCTCGGCGATATATTTGGCATGGAGTGCATCGGGATTGAAATCGATCTCTCCGATGATTGCCTTGACCGCCGGTAAAATTTCCATGTTCCCAACCTTTCGGAGACTCGATGTTTTTCCACAATGACTTGGAGCAGACCCGCCATGGGGAGAGGCAGGCAATCCACGGACACAGCCCGCGCTCACCCTTCCACCAGCATGAGCGCCAACCCGTGTTGGAGGAGAAAATTAGTCCACCCCCGAGAGTTGCCAGCCCCGGCCAGCCTGCTTACAGCTTGCTCCCCATTTGTCTGATTTTGACACTTTCGTCAAGAACGGTCAGCTTGATATTGCACAATGATCGCTGCCGCCGGTCGGTTGGTCGGTCGGTCAGGAAAGGAAAGACATGATCGACGATCGTCGCTCTCTTCGCGAGACCCCGAATCGCCACGCAGTTGCGCGATGAGCGGGTCGGATATCCCCGCTCCGCAGCGTATATCCACGGGGCTGGGGCGCGACTTCGACCCGGCATGATTGATTCTGCCATGTCGGACACCGCGTGTAGACCCCGATCAGGCCGCATCACTTGACGAGACTGTCAAGTTGATGCAGAGGTCGGATCTCGATCGCGCCCGGCGGTAGCAGGCATGGGCGCCATCTCCAGGCGCAGGGTCACTCCTGCTTGAACGGCGGCGCGGGTCCTCCGGCGCCCTACCGATCGATATATGAGGCCGTGATGACTTTGCCCAAACCAAGTCCGCAAGCTACCGAAGCATCGCAGCCCTTCTGGGACGCCTGCCGCAGTCATGAGTTGCGGATTCAGCGCTGTCTAAAATGTGGCATGCTCATTCACTATCCCAAGCTCCGCTGCCCGCAGGACGGCAGCGACCAGTTCGAATGGGCGCAGATGTCTGGCAAGGGAGAAGTCCACAGCTATGTGGTCGCACGCAGGGCCTTCCATCCGGGATTCGCCGAAGATGTGCCCTATGTCGTGGCCATCATCGAACTGGATGAAGGCGTGCGCCTCGTGTCGAACGTCGTGGGCATTGAGCCTGAAGCCGTGAAGATCGGCGCGCGGGTAACGCTCGAATGGGATGATTCTTCGGGGGAATATCCATTGCCCAAGTTCCGGCCGATCGGGGGAGCCAGCGCATGACACTACACCGAAAGGCCGCCGTCACCGGGATCGGCGAAACGACCTACAGCAAGGCGTCGGGCATGACCGACCGTCAACTGCAACTGCAGGCCGTCGAACGCGCAATCGCGGATGCGGGCATCGACCGGCGCGAAATCGACGGCATCATGCCCTCGGCACATGGTCAAGGCTTCACTTGCGAAGGCTTTAGCGAGCATCTGGGCCTTAAGCAGCTAACCTTTTCTGCGACTGTCCATTTTGGGGGTGCCAACGGCCTGACTTCCATGCACACGGCGGCAATGGCGGTGGCCAGCGGCGCAGCGCGGCATGTCGTCGTGGTTGCGGGGCGCAACGGCAGTTCCGGCGCCCGGATTTCCGGACGTCCTCAACTAGTCCAGGCCAATTTCGAAGCGACGCGCGAGTTCGAAAGCCCCTTCGGCGCTAATGTCCCGATGCATTTCTACGGCTTGATGGCTCAGCGTTACATGCATCTTCACGGCGTCACCAGCGAGCAGTTGGGGATGGTCGCGGTAACGGAACGGGCGCACGCCGCGTTGAACGACAATGCGTTGATGCGCAAGCCGATGACGCTCGAGGAGCATCAGGCATCGAAATTCCTGATCGAGCCGCTGCACCTGTTCGATTGCTGCATCGAATCGGACGGCGCGGCCGCCTATATCGTCAGCGCAGCCGATGCGGCGCGCGATAGCCGGAACAAGCCCGCCTGGATCCTGGGCATCGCCGAAGGTCACCCCGATTCCCCAACCTCCGTCGCCACCCGTCCCGACATGCTGCGCACCGGGGTCGGCATCGCCGCGCCGCGCGCTTTGGGGATCGCCGGCATCGATCCCGGCGATCTCGTCGGTGCGATGCTCTATGACCCCTTCACCTTCCTGGTGCTGATGCAGTTGGAGGCACTGGGCTACTGCAAGCCCGGCGAAGCCGGTCCCTTTGTCGAAAGCGGGGGCATAGCCCTTGCAGGAGGCGCATTGCCTACCAACACCCACGGCGGGCTGCTGTCGCAGGCGCATTCGACGGCGGGGATCAACCATATCTGCGAAGCCGTGCGACAGGTCCGCGGGACCGCCGGAAAGGCCCAGATATCCAGGCAAGGGCCCGTGGTCGTCACAGGTAATGGCGATTTCGGGGACGGCGCGGTCGCGATCCTTTCGGCGGACTAATCCGCCGACCGGTTGCGCGGCACCCTTGCGCCCGACCGGCTGAGGAAGGCGTGCGCCCCTAGAGTCGATTTCTGAATGATTGAATCGGAAGGGGATTCCCTTTTTGCTTGAGGTCTGATTCAACCTTGTCGTGGTTGAGGAGGGAGCGATGGCGAGGCCCTATTCGAATGATCTTAGTGACCGAGTTGCGGCGGCTGTGACGTCGGGCCGTTCCTGCCGTGAGGTAGCGCGGACCTTTGGGGTCAGCGTGGCGAGTGCGGTGAAGTGGTCCCAGCGCTTGCGGGCGACGGGGACGGCGGCGTCAGGCAAGATGGGGGGTCATCGTAAGGTGCTGCTTGAACCGCACCGCGATCTCGTTCTGGCACGGCTGGCGGCTTCACCTGACATGACGATGCGCATGCTGGCGGCCGATCTGGCGGAGCACGGGGTGGTGACGAGCACGGTGTCGGTGTGGCGCCTGGTCCGCTCGGCCGGGATCACGTTCAAAAAAAACTCTGTTCGCCGTCGAGCAAGAGAGGCCCGCGATAGCGCGCAGGCGGACGCAGTGGCGTAAATATCAGGGTCGGCTTGATCCTCGACGCCTCGTCTTCATCGATGAAACATGGGCGAAGACCAACATGACCCCGACCCGGGGCTGGAGCGAACGCGGCCATAAGCTGGTCGGCAGGGCACCCTTTGGGAAATGGTCGACCCTGACCTTCGTCGCCGCGCTTCGATCGGATCGCATCGATGCACCCTGTGTGCTCGACGGCCCCATCAATGGCCAAAGCTTCACCAGCTGGATCGAACAGTTCCTCGTGCCGACACTCGCACCCGGCGATATCGTCATCATGGATAATCTGGGCAGCCACAAAGGGCCCGGCGTCAGAAAAGCGATCCGGGCAGCAGGAGCAAAGCTCCTCTTCCTGCCGCCATACTCGCCAGACCTGAATCCCATCGAACAGGTCTTCGCGAAGCTCAAACGCATGCTCAGGAGAGCTGCCGAACGGACCACCGAAGACACTTGGAGACGCATCGGCTCTTTGCTCGACCGCTTACGCCAATGCCGGTGCGTTCACGCGGAATGCTTTCAACGGTGGAGCGATCGCGGTCACGCAGGGGAGCACAGTTTACGTCCAACCAGGCAGATTCAATGAGGTTGCGAACTTCCGTTCTGCAACTGGCTTTGAAGAGGCGTATCATACCGCGCAGTTCGCAATGGATGGCGGAGCGGGCTTCTATTCACACGACGGGATGCTTTCCCTTGGCGGTCTTTTGTCCGGCCTAGGATCATACGGCGGGAATATGTACGAAGCCTTTGCCAAAGGAGCAGCTGACCAGATGTATGCTGCCTCGCAGTCGGGCATGTGCTTAAGGTGAGGCTCGTCGTTTGAGGATCATCCAAACCGCTTTGGCCCACGGAGCTATTTTAATGAATTGGCGTGCCATCCTTTTTTCCATTGTAGTGCTCGTGCTGCTGCTAGTCGCCATGTTCTACTCGGGCATGTTTATGCACGGCGACCCAAGCTAAAAGGCAGTCAGATTAGCGGAGATCACGGGGTTAGCGGGCTGAGCGAAGCAAGATAAAAGCAGTGGCTCCCCTGCAGGGTAAGCCATTGTCTGCACATCGTTTTTTAGCGAGATAGACGACACTGGTAGCGAGACTTCAGTGCCGTTTTAGAGTCTCTTTTGAGGAGAAACCCCTCCGGCTTCAGCCGGATAATGGCTTCAGCCTTGGACTCGGGGAATAGCCTGTATCCTCGGAAAAAGTGAGACCGCCGAAGGCGTGGAGTCTCACTTTTTCCGAGGATACAGGCTATGGGTTATAGCAAGGGTTGTCACACAACTTTCCACCACCGCTATCATATTGTCTGGGCACCGAAATATCGGTTCAAGGTACTGCATGGCGAGGTCCGCCTGCGTGTGCGTGAGATCATCCTGCAGGTATGCGCGGAGATGGGTGTGACGATCATCAACGGCGCCCTGTCGCGAGATCATGTCCACATGTTCGTCGAAATCCCGCCCCACGTCTCGGTCAGCGACTTCGTGCGCCGCGCAAAGGGCCGCTCATCGCGCAAGATCCAGCAGGAGTTCGAACACATCCGCAAGCGCTACTGGGGTCAACGCTTCTGGGGCAGGGGGTATTTCTCGACGACATCCGGCAACATCACCGATGACGTCATCATGAATTATCTCGACAGACATACCAAAACGGAAGGCTTCAGCCACTCCGCCTGATCCTACCGGCGTCAGCCGGTTAGTCATTCAGGTGCGGGATGGGCAGCAAGCCGTTGAATATCCTTCGAGAATGCTGCCTCCCTGTTGGAGACATGGCCGCGCGCGGGGCGCGCAACCAGGTCGCTCCGCTCCCGCCGGGCCTGCGACCCGGCCATATGGCGGCGGCACGATCCAGCGCCGCTATGTCAATGGTCCTGGGGTCGACGAGCAGAGCGTACAGTCTACGCTCCTGGCCCTGCCGGCTGGCCATAGCTCGAAGGTGTGCAGGTTATCTTGTTTAACATTGTGATTTATGATTTATTCGCGTCGGATTGCTAAGTTTCTGCTGCCGAAATCGAGCGCATGTGCGGGAAAGGACCCATCGTGAAGTACTCTATGTTTGGGCTGGTAGCATTTTTGGCCGTGTCACAGCCTGCTTACGCATCGGACCAAGGGTTTGGTTACATTACCAAAATAGAGCAGACCGGCAGTCGTTTCTTTATTTATATGGATGCAGCTCGAACCACACGACCAGCTTGCGACTGCTGCAACCGTTGGGAGATTGATGCCGGCTCCTCCGGAAATGCCGAACAATCGATGATTGCCATCGCCCTGACAACCTACGCCGCGCGCCGGCAGATCAAGGTATTTGGTACGGGTGGTTGTAGCACCACGGATACTGAACGCATCAACCTCATCCAGACGGCCAACTGACGGGGTGGATCGTGAAGGCGATCGCGGTTAAGGGTACGGACGGGAACTCTTCGTGGTAAAAGCGCACGCGATAATGCACCGTACATGGACGCTGTTGTTGTCCTCGATGATAGGAGCGAGCGCGCCCGTGTCTGCGGCCGAAACGGTTACCTACAGCTATGATGCTCTTGGCAGGCTCGTAACAGTTACGAGCGCCGGAACTGTTAATAACGGCGTAGTTACCACGAGCGCTTATGATGCGGCGGGCAACCGGACCAATTACGCGGTGACAGGCTCTGCAACCTCAGATGTGGTGACGATCGTCGTTCATCTTGGCGGGAGATTTCGTATTTTCTCAATGCCTGGAGAGTAATTGCGACCGAGGGCAGCGGGTCGAAAGGCGCGACATAATATAGGCAAGCGAGAGCTCCGCCTGAAGCGCAATGCGCTACTATGCAGAGCTGGTTATTAAGGCGAGCCGTCAGCACGCAATCCTCTGCTCAAGCGAGGAGCGGAATGACAACTTCGCTTCACAACGATCAGATTCTTGTTCCTGCCATTTAGAGAAGTCGCTTTCTCCGCCAGTTAGAAATGTCACCGTTTCGAGGCAGCAGGGCCAAGGGTAGCCATCCACACAGCGAACCGCAGGCCCTGCTGAGGCGGTGAGCTTGAGAAGTTCCCCTGGACCCGCTGCACTAGCAGTGGGCCCGGTCAGGCCAGCGCCCGGCGCTTCTCCTCCAACGTCCGCCGACCGACGCGGCGCTTGGGCTTGGTCACCTCATCGACGATCTTCTCGGGCATCAAAAAGGCGCCGGGAACCTGACCACGGCGGCTTGGCGTGTTGTTACGTTTGCCGGGAGGCCCGGCCGCCTGAAGCTCTCGCGCCAGTTGAAGCGCCGCGCCCAGACGCTTGTGATCGACGATCTCTGCCTGGAGAACCTGCCGCAGCTTGTCGAATATCCGGTAGGGGTGATTCGGTGACGCGGGTAGGTCAGTCACTCAGAATCGATGTCAAAGCGCCTTCTGGGCCACCTGTCAGGGTCACCATTCGTTTGGTTGGCAGGCAGGACAGGTCGTTTGATACGCTGTCATGGACCATTCCAGTGGCCTGCAATGCCCAATAAGTATCGCGGCAAGTCCGTAATATTACGAATGCTAAATAGTGCTGCGTGAAAGAAGATAATTTGGCTAAAAATATGACAGTTGACTTCGAACTGATGCAATGCTGATCTCTAGGTAACACAGGGGTGTTCGATGAACTTGAAGATTTTTGCTGCGCTTGCGGCAGCGATGACTTGTGCACCGTCCTTTTCAGCTGAGACGGTAGCCTATACTTATGACGCGCTTGGGCGGCTCGTAAAATCGGAACACGCTGGTACTACGAATAATGGTCTCAACGAACAGGTGTCTTACGACGCCGCGGGCAATCGAACCAATATAACCGTTGTCGGACCACAAAGCGTGATCGTCGTGCCGATGGGGAATCTCACGCTTATCACGATTGCAGGCGGCTTGTGACCGTTAAAGGGACACCAACAATTGCTAGCGGCATTGGCTTTTTCGTGGTGGAGGTTGCAGGGTGATATCACTTCTGGTGTTGGCGCTCGGCCCGGTCGCTCTGTTGTCCGACCGCGTCTGCGGTGTGACCATTGAGGCAAGTCCCATTCGAAGTGCCCCAGCAAATCTAGCTTTCCCAGGTCTAGCAGCGGATACGCCCGTCATATTGACCTCGGAGGCCGTGACCGCACCGCCATTCAATGTCACCCGAAGCTCCGAGTTCTTGGTGAGCCAAGTGGCTGACAGCCTAGCTGCGGTGCTGCCGGCGGGGATGCGAAATGTGCCGATAGAAAAAAGTGAAATCGCTGCTGAGAGCATTTCGTTTTCGGCCCCATCAGCATCTGCAGCGCGCGACGTCGTCATCGTAAAAAGTGAGCCAACTCAACGAACTTGCAAATAGGGGGCACCAAAAAATGATTAGACGAATCTCGATGGCTTTGATGGGGGCAGCTCTATCGGCGACCTCGCCAGCAATGGCATCAATTGGTTGCCAGGGAACCGTCACATGGACATCCACTAATCCCAATGGCGAAGCTTACGCGGGATGGGGGTCTTGGAGCATGAGGCTGTGTCAGCTCGGTGCCAGTACAACCGTGTACACGGGCACAGGCGGCGCGGGTGGATACACGATAAATCCAGATACGTGTCAGGCGATTCTCTCGCAATTCATGACGGCGAAAGCGCAGAATCGTACGGCGACCGTTTATACCAGTGCGCCCACGTGCGATTTTACTGGAGGGTATGCGACATACTATCCAGCGGGCTTCTTGTTTGGGAACTAATATCGGTCTTCGGCCGCCTGACTTTTGCGTTATCTGAGCGCTGAAACCACGCATAGTCGAACTATGCTGACAGCTGCGAGTATGCGGCGTGATATCTTCGCTGGAGCATTATATGACCAGTACTTGGTTATTTCCCGTAGCTGCTGGCATTTGCTTTTCGAGCATTCCGGCACTGGCGCAGAGCGTCAACGATCCTATCGCGACGACGGACGTTCCGGCTTCGACGCCAGCGGTCACTGCGGCTGCGGGCACGCCGGTCGAACCTGCAGCGCCGCCGACACCGTGCACGGCGAAGATATTCACGCCGGGCGAGGGCAAGCCGGGCGATCTGATCGCGATCTGCAGCGGCGAGGGGGTGCGGCTTGGGCCGTCGATCAGCTTTGCGGCGGCGTGGAACGAGACGCTTGGCCGCTATGTCGTGGTCAACCGGACCGAAGATGGCGAACGGGTCTATATGATCCGGCCGAAGAGCAAGGCCGAGCCGACGCTGATCGAGGACCTCACCAATGATCTCGCGGCGACAGCACGGCGCTTGAAGGACATTCAGGTCAAAGCGCTCGAGGGCGGCGTCGATATATCGGGCTTTGCGTCTGGCGGGGCAATCAGGCTGACCGGTGCTGCTTCTAAACTCCCGGTGGCTGCTGGTGTGCAGCCGGTGGCGGTGCGCATTGCAAACGAAGGCGGAATCGCCCGCGCGATCAATCCGGCGCTTGAGGCTGCGACAAAAGAGCAGCCTTCGACCGCGACGATCATGGGTGACTGACGAACATTTCTACCTGCCTTCATGGGCGGGCGAGGGGGCAAGGGCATGACCGATCGCGTCATAAACAGGCACATGACAGGCATGAGCTTCTGGCGAGCGGCCTTCCTGCTCGCGCTAAGCCTGTTGCTGCCCTCGGTCGCTCGGGCAATCACGCCGGTCCCCGCCCCGCCGATCTGGCAGTCGGTGGACGCGAACGGCGTCGATATGAGCAGGGGCTATGCGGTCATTTCCTCGACGGACGTGTCGATCGGCAGTGGGGTCGGCGCCATCGCCTATAGTCGCACCTGGGTCGACGCCGGTTGGCGGGACAGCTTGTCAGCGACGATCAGCGGCAGTTCAGCGAACCCTGTCGTGAGCTTTGGCGGAACAAGCGAGAGCTTTACCTGGACTGGGAGCGCATTCGAATCGGCTCAAGCGAATGGCGGTATGCTGGTTCAGACCAGCAGCGTTTCTTATGTGTACACTGCCAGGGATGGCACCGAGATAGGGTTTACGTCGTTTTATGGTGACTCACTGACGCGCGTCGTATCGAATCTGGGCTGGGTCCAGTATATCGCAAAGCCTAACGGGGTCCGCTGGGATTTTCATTATCGCGGGGTGACCTATTGCACGATATATGGGCCGATGCCGGGAGGTGCGACGTGCGCCAGCCTATACCAGACCGAACTTGTGTCCTATCGTCTTCAGTCGGTTACCAATAGCAGCGGCTATCAGCTAAAGCTGAGCTACGCGTCCAATACAATGACCAATAATCTGAGCGATCTGGCGGTGTGGAACACCGTGTCGAAGGTCACGGCACTCAACAGGGCTGTCGATTATTGCGATCCGGTTGCCGATAGCTGCTCCTACTCGCAAACCTGGCCGTCCGTCACCTATGCTTTGACCGGCGACTATATATCGGGTTCGGAGACGGCGACCGACAGCGGCGGGCACACCACGACCTATAGCTTCAGTGGTGGGGATGTTACCGCCATCAGGTTTCCGGGCTATTCATCCGATAACATCACCTACACCTACAGCAGTGGCATGGTATCGTCGGTAACGAAGAACGGCATCACCTGGAATTATAGCTGGACCGACAATAGCCCGCAGCCCGGTTATCGAACAATGCGGATGACGGGGCCGCTGGCGCATGCGACGACCGTCGTATCGTTCATGAGCAGTGGATTGATCAACGGCACCGCCAAGCAGATGTGGTCGAGCCCGCTGAACATATGGCGCAATACGTCATTCACTTATGATGGTAATGGCCGGACGACGGCGGTTTACCGGCATGAGGGCGACTACACGCAATATATCTACGACGGCCGCGGAAATGTGACGAACACGCGAGAGTGGAACAAGGCGCGTGCCGCTTATATCGAGACATCGGCGAGCTACCCTTCGACGTGCAGCAACCCCAAGACGTGCAATCAACCGACGTCGATAACGGGACCGCGTGGTCAGGTGACGAGCTTCACCTACGACGGCACGCATGGCGGGGTGACGTCGATCACCTATCCATCGGTCGCAGCCGGCGTGCGAGTAGTCAACCAGAGCTATGCCGCTCTGCAGGCATGGGCGAAGTTCACGTCAGGCTCGGTGACGGTGAGCCCCTATGTGGTCTATCTGCCGACGGTGACGAGGAGCTGCCTGACGGGCACATCCTGCGGTAGTGGCAGCGACAATGAGACGCAGACGGAGATCGGTTATTTTGGTGGGCCATCGGCGACCAATCTCGCCGTCGAGATCATCCGACAGGGATCGAGCTCGTACCCCAATTTGACGACGCAGTCGTTCAGCTATGATGCTATCGGTAATCAGCTGACCACGACCGACACGCTCGGCAATATCTCCTATGCTTTTTACGATGCCGATCGCCGGGTAACCGGTACGATCAGCCCCGATCCTGACGGTGCCGGCGTGCTCAAGCGCCGGGCGACGCGGGTATCCTATGACGCTTTTGAGCGGCCGTGGATGAGCGAACAGGGCACGGTAACGGGCACGAGCGATCTGTCGACCTTCTCGACGCTGGCGAAGGTTACGCAGGAATTCGACGACTATGGCCGGCCAACCTTCAAGTCGTTCTTCGGGACCGGCGCACGCTATCTGGTTACCCAGACGGTCTACGAGGGCGCTGGCCGGGTGCAGTGCCAGATCCAGCGGATGAACCCTGCCGAGTTCGACACGCTGCCGCTCGGCTGCGTCCGCGACACCGACGGCCCCAATGGTCCCGACCGGATCACCCAATATGAGTATAACCCGGGCGACGAGGTTTATGAGGTCAAGAATGCGGTCGGTACCTCTCTCGAGCAAGTCACGCAGGAGATCCGCTACACTGGCAACGGCAAGATCGATTTCGTCGAGGACGCCAGGCTCAACCGGACCTGTTACAGCTATGACGGTTATGATCGGCTGACGAGGACAGCCTATCCGCACCCTGTGAACACGCACAGCTGTTCAGGCAGCGATTATGACGAGGTGACGGCCTATGACAATGACAACAATGTCACATCACGACGCATCCGAGATGGCCAGACGATCAGCTATGCCTATGACGCGCTCAACCAGCTGACGACCAAGACGCTTCCATCTGGCGAGGCCGCTGTCAGCTATGGCTATGACCGCTTCGGACGACTGACGTCGGTCGGGAATGGCGTCGGGGTCAGCTACACCTACGATATCCTTGGTCGCAAACTCACCGAAGGCCAGTCGTTCGGTGGGGTCAGCTATCAATATGATGCATTGGGTCGCCGAACGCGGCTGACCTACCCGGATGCCTATTATGTGACCTACAGCTATTTGAATACGGGTGAACTGAGCGCGATCCAGGAGAATGGATCGACGGTCAACACGGTGGCGTTCACTTATGACGATCTGGGACGCAGAACGGTCCTGGGTCGATCGAGCGGGCCGAACACGCAATATGCCTATGACAGCTCGATGAACATGTCGTGCCTCAGCCATCACATCGCGGGGGGCACGTCTGGCCAGAGCTGCTACAATGGCATTGCGCCGATCGCTCAGGATCAGAAGACCAGCTTTGGCTACAACCCGGTTGGCCAGATCACGAGCCGCAGTGCAGGCAATGACGCCTACGCCTGGACGGGTGCCTATAATGTCAGCCGCAACTACACCGCCAACGGGCTCAACCAGTATAGCCAGATCAGCTCGAGCGTCACGATCAACCCGACCTATGACGGGCGGGGCAATCTGACGAGCGCCGGTGGCACCACCTACAGCTATTCGGCCGAGAACCAGCTCAAGGCGGCAACCGGAGCGACTGCAGGCACCTTCTATTATGACGGCCTCCACCGCGTCACCGAATATGACACCACCGTGGCTACCCGCTTCGTCTATGATGGTCCGAACGTGGTCGCCGAGGTGTCGAGCCCGTCCAACACGATCTTGCGCCGCTATATCCATGGTCCAGGCGATGACGAGCCGCTGGTCTGGTACGAAGGCGCGGGCTTCAGCGACAAGCGCTGGCTGCATGCCGACGAGCGCGGATCGATCATCGCCGTCACGAACGCAGCCGGCAACTCGATCGCGACCAACAGCTACGACGCCTGGGGCATTCCGGCTGCCACCAACATGGGACGCTTCCAGTACACCGGACAGGCCTATTTGCCCGAACTCGGCCTCTATAACTATAAAGCCCGCATCTACTCGGCGACCCTCGGCAGGTTCCTGCAAAGCGATCCCATCGGATATGGCGATGGGATGAACATGTATGCATACGTTGGGAATGATCCGGTGAATGGGCGCGATCCGAGCGGGCTGATTGGAAGGTGCGAACATTGCAAGCCAAGGGATCCGCCGGGGACGGGCTCACTGATCCCGGGGAAAGAAGCGAATAATGTCCAAACGGTGTATGACGCAGGACCGAGCAGCTCTGGCAGTTCAGGGTCTTCCAGTTCTGGCGGAGTCTCTGGAACGGTATACACCCAGACCTACCAAGTCGTACTAGGAGGAACTCCGGTTGGGCCCACCGTGTCATTCTCTTCTTTTATCCCAGCGTCTGGATCTGGATTGGGCGGGTTTACAGGCATAGGTATCGGTGGAGGAGAACCACAGGCGAGAGAACCTGGATATGGCAACGACCCGCTTCATTTTAAGCCATTAAATGCCCGCGAGCAGGTCGTAATGGACAAAATTCTCAGCTCCTCGGTCTTCCAAGCAAAGTCAGATCTTTCTTGGCAATTGACGACGGCAAATGGTCGCGAGCATGGCTTTTTTATATATAATAATACAGCAGGGCTTTTTGCGGGACCTATTCGAGAGGGAACTAGCAACGGCATGGGGACTGCATTTAGTATCGAGGCAAAACACTATGCTGGCGATTTTTGGGCGATGTTCCACACGCATCCCGGAAATTGGTATGCTGTTTCAGGGCCAAGCGGACTGGGAGGTGACCTCGACTTTAATGCTACCTATGGCTCAATAGGAATAATCAGATCACGCTGGGGCGTTGTATATGGCCACTAACAGTTCCTGGGCGATACGGTATCTCCTTATTGTGCTCACCTATTTTGCGGCAGCGGGGTGTAGCGACGTCGAGACGCACAAATCAACTAATCCTGAGGCTATCCTTAAATGCATGCGAGCGCATCCGGGCAGCGACGACTATGTACTGGAGACGACCTGTTCGCCTCTCGGACAGTCAGAAACGTTTAACGGAACGTGGTTCGTTGGTTTTGAACAGTCGCTTTTCAGAGCGGGCTATAAAGTAGTGCCTGCGCAAACTGGTCAGGATCCAAAAAATCTTCAAGAATTGGTAGTTCAAACGTCGCTGAGAGCTAAAGTTGCGGGGAAATCTCATTTTACTCCATCTGCTTATCAGCTATCGTTCGTGGGCAGAGTGTCATCGCTCTCTGGTCCGGCGGACCGCAAGATTATTGTATTGGATAGACTTTTAGCGTTGCACCCAGTGACCCGCGAAACTAGCGAGATTGCGGTACCGGCCCACTAAATATGATGGTTATGATACTACAGTGAAACGTGTAATAATCCCATTTATTATTTCTGTAATACTTCCCAATATTGCGCAATATTGCTATTGCCTATTATATTACGGACGGGTTACGGTGACACGTGCAATAGCCTCTTACTGTGTAATGGCGCTTACATTCTAAAAATCCGAGATCATATTTTATGTTAAACGGTGCCGCTCATTCCATCAGGCTTGATGGTAGTTCGAGCTTGATGACTTTCCATGAAAGGGCTCCGCGCCGTTCGAAGCGGAAGCTTGGACCATCGTTGGATCCACTCTTCGAATTCAACTTCATTCGGAAGCGGTCGCTACTGATGTAATCGTAGCTCGCCACAACATCGCGATCCGCAGCTGCCGCGGCCTTTGCTTCACCGATCTTCGCTTTTCCGCTCTTTGCCAGAAGCGCAGATGTCTCTGCGGTGACGTACCCGTCGACCATCTTATCGACCATCACCGGTATCATCAGCATGCCGAGCTTTGCGAACGGGTTATGCTCCATTTCGGGGTCGTTTCGACATTTTTGCTGAGACCATTGCGGTCATTTGAGCTTTAAGGCTTTGTCGAACTGCTGGAAAGTCGACTGCTGCTTCCAAATCGTCTGTATCTCCCGAGCGCGCGGCCGCGATGAAGCTTCGCGCAGCAAGGTAGGGAGATCCGATATACAGACCTGCGATGAGGATGATAAAAACCCCCGCCGCGATGATCCAGTACTTGCGCATTGTAGCCCCCTCTGTGCTCCCTGCGGTTGAGCACAGCGTCTCAGCCGTGTCGACTACGGCGATCCGAGCAGGCTTAGCAAAGTCGGCAAGCTCGCGAGTTCACATAGCGCCCATTATCGGGCCATTCGGAAATAGATTTATGTTAGGCACCGGGCCAGTGTCACCGGTCGGTGCCTTGGTTGCTACCATCCGCCAAGGTTCGCCATAATCCCGAAGCTGCCGATTAGGTGTCGGCTGGGCCTTCGACGCGAAATCAAACTTAGGATCTCATGCCGTTTATCCCGCCGGAAAGGTCATTCGGATTTCGGCCTCTTCCCAGTACGCCATTTCGACAACACAGCTGGACTAGGTGTTTAGTCCCGGCATTTGATGGTGCGGGTTGATTGTAAACCTTTCGGGCTCGGTTGCCCAGATTTTGCAGATGTATTCGTAGGGTGCCAGGCCGCGCAGCGTTTTGAGCCGACGGGCTTAATTGTAGGCATCGATGAAGTCGCAGAGATGGGCTGTCAGCTGTGTATGGCTGTCATAGTGATAGTGTTTGACGGTTGCT
>Ga0207641_10001058_pt1 | contig 27805 bp, 25 predicted proteins | sample KBSSwiS62_FD_184306 | JGI IMG/M metagenome (GOLD analysis project Ga0207641, IMG submission 184306) | Switchgrass rhizosphere microbial communities from Kellogg Biological Station, Michigan, USA - KBS Switchgrass S6-2 (SPAdes) (version 2) | ecosystem: Host-associated > Plants > Roots >... | reverse complement strand
TCCGCGGTGGCGGCCCCCACTGGAACCTCCGCGGAGCTGGTGGACGAAATCCTCCGCGGCGACCTTGAAGCGGTCGTTTCACCGCTCGTGCTGGCGGAGTTGGAGGAAGTGCTGAGGCGAAAGAAGTTCCGCCGCTACATCGATCTCGAGTCCGTGGATGCTCTCCTCCGCTCACTGCGGAGGAAAGGGAGCGTGGTGCCCGATCCGACCGAGCCGGCGCCGCTGCGCTCGGTCGATCCGAAGGACGACTATCTGTTGGCGCTGGCTTTCAGCCAGAAATCTCGGCTCGTCTCCGGCGACGCCGATCTGATCGAGCTGTCCGGGAGGGCGCCGATCTGCACGCCGGGCGATCTCCTCGCCGCGGGCGCCTGAGAGGATGCGCTGATGGCTGGCGAGGCTCGAGTGAACGCGCCGCGGACCGAGAAGGTCTTGCCGGGGGTCTGGCGGCTGCGGCTGCCGCTGCCCTGGCCCGGGGTCCCGCACGGGAACGCCTGGGCGATCGAGGGCGAGGACGGGATCGTCCTCTTCGACACCGGTATGGGCGGCAAGGGGCGGCTGCGCCAGCTCGACCTCGCCCTGGCCCAGGCCGGCCACGGGGTCGAGGACATTGGCCTGCTGGTCTGCACCCACTCCCACGTCGACCACTACGGCCTCGCCTCCTCGATCGTCGACGCCGCCGGCTGCGAGCTCTGGATGCACCCGGCCTGGGAGCACGTGCGGCTGCTCGCCACCGATCCGGCGGCGGCGCTCGAACACCGGCTCGAGGTGGCCCGCCAGAGCGGCGTCCCGGTGGCGGCGCTGGAGCGCTACCGCGAGTCGCGCCAGAACGACGAAGAGACCGGGATCGACGCGATCCAGGTGCCCGACCGCGAGCTCGTCCCGGGGGTCGAGGTGGAGACCGGCCTCGGCGCCTGGCAGGTCTACGAGACCCCCGGTCACGCCCCCTCGCACGTCGTCCTCCACAACCCCGAGCGCAAGCTGATGATCTCCGGCGACCACCTGCTCGGCCGCACCGTGCTCTTCTTCGACTACGGCCACACCCCGGACCCGGTCGGCGAATTCCTCACCAGCCTCGACACGGTCGAGCCGCTGGAGACCGAACTCTGCCTGCCTGGCCACGGCCGCCCATTCCGCGACCCGGAGGCGAAGATCGCCGAGGCCCGGCGCCAGGTCGACGAGCTGCTCGACAAAGTCCGCGACGCCCTCGCCGGCGGCGAGCGCACGGCCTTTGAGATCGTCGGCACGATCCTCGGGCCCGAGAACCTCAACAGCCCGGCCAGCGCCTGGGTCCTGCAGATCGTCCTCTCCTGCCTTGACCACCTGGCGATGGAGGGCGAGGTCGACAAGGTCGCGGGAAGCGATCCACAGCAGTGGAAGCTGAGCCAGGCCCGGCCCGGTCTATAGCCTTCCGCCGATGGCCAGCTTCACTTATGAGCGTCAGGTGGCGGCATCACCGGAGATCGTCTTCGATGTCCTCACCGACCACCGGCGCTACAACGAGATCACGCCGCTGCGCAAGGCGGAGCTCGAGCGCGAGGGCGAGCCGGCGCCGAACGGGGTCGGCGCGATCCGCCGGCTCAGCGCCGTCGGGCCGCCGCTGCGCGAGGAAGTCCTCGCCTACGAGCCGGGCAGGCGCTTCTCCTACAAGCTGCTCTCGGGGCTGCCGGTGCGCGATCACGTCGGCACCGTCGAGCTGACCGCGAGCGAGGGCGGCACCAAGGTCGTCTACGCCGTCCGCACCACCCCGACCCTGCCGCTGGTCGGCGCCGCCGTGGTCGCCGCGGTCAAGCTCGGCGTCGGGCAACTGCTGGGCGGCATCGTCAAGGAGTCCGAGCGCCGCGCCGCGAATGGCTGAGGGCGGGCCAGGAGCCCGCCTGCGCCGGTTCGAGCGCCAGCTGCAGCGCAACCGCACGCCGGCGATCTGGCTGCTCGTCGCCGGCCTCGTCTTCACCCTCGCGCTGGTCGGCTACGAGCTGCTGAAGCGCCCGGACGACGTCCACAATCCGGACGCGATCTTCAAACCGCAGAAGCCGCCGGCGCCGCCGCCGGAAGCGAAGACGGTCAACTGGCCGATGTACGGGCTCAACCCGGCTCGCACCCGCTACCTGCCGGCGCAGGGGATCAAGCCACCCTTCCGCAAACTATGGCGCTACAAGAACCGGCCGCTACTGGAGTTCCCGCCGATCTACGTCGGCGGCAAGCTCTACTTCGTCAACAACAACGGCTACGCCTACGCGCTCGACGCCGACACCGGCAAGGTGCTCTGGGAACGGCGGATCGGCCTCCTCAACGCCTCCTCGCCGACCTACTACCGCCACCGCCTCTACATCGTCAATCTCGTTCCCGGCCACATCGTCAAGCTCGACGCGAAGACGGGGAGGACGATCTGGAAAAAACCGTTGCCGGGGCGGGCGGAGTCCTCGCCGGTGGTCGTCGACCGCACCGTCTACTTCGGCTGCGAGGACGGCGACCTCTACGCGCTCAGCACGATCAGCGGCGCCGTGCGCTGGGCGACCCAGCTGGGCGGTCCGGTGAAGGCGGCCCCGGCCTACTACGGCGGCCGCCTCTACGTCGGCGACTACGGCGGCTACATGAACGCGGTCGACGCCAAGAGCGGCAAGCTGATCTGGCAGAGCGGCTCGCTCGGGCCCGGCTTCGGCGCCTCGGGCCAGTTCTACTCAACCCCGGCCGTCGCCTACGGCCGCGTCTACTCGGGCAACAACGATGGCCGCGTCTACAGCTTCGACATCAGCGACGGCACCCTCGCCTGGACCTACTCGACCGGTGGCTACGCCTACTCGGGACCGACCGTCGCCAACACCCGCCACAGCCCGCCGACCGTCTTCATCGGTTCCTTCGACGGCAACGTCTACGCGCTCGGCGCCAAGGACGGCAACCTGCGCTGGAGCCGCTCCGCCGGCGGCCAGGTGATCGGCTCGCTCTCGGCGGTGGGGGACATCGTCTACGCGGCCGAGTTCAGCAACGGCAGCACCTCCGGCTTCATGATGGGCAGCGGCAAGCGCGTCTTCCAGTACCCCTACGGCACCTACACGCCGGTGATCTCCGACGGCCGCCGCCTCTACCTGACCGGCTACTCGAGCATCACCGCCCTGGAACCGTTCAAGCCGGGGGAGAAGCCGAAAAAGGGCGCGAAGCCGAAGGGGAAGCCGGCGAAGGGATCTAAGGCCGCGGCGCGCCGACCCCACCCTGGGGCGGCGGCGGTGGCTGCGGCGCACCCGGCGCGAAGGACGGGAAAAGCCCGGAGTGCAGGCGGGCCTTGAGCACCGCGAGGCTGGCCGAGTAGTTCTGGATCCGGTAGCTGCTGGTCGAGCCGAAGTCCTGGTAATAGACGAGCATCTTGCAGCGCGGGTGCCGCTCGACCCAGGCGAAGAGCTTGCTGACGAAGCTGGGGTCGTCGCCGTTTTCGACGCCCCACTCGGTCAGCGCGAACGGCTTTTCCCCGGCGTAGCGGTTGTAGAGGCCGGTCAGCGACTTCCATTCCGGGTAGGAGGCGTAGAAGTCGGTGCCGACCCAGTCGACCCACTTCGAGCCCGGGTAGTAGAAGCGCGGCCGGTTCTGGGGGACGGTCGGCGAGCCCGAGGGCAGCGGGCTCCAGACGATCGCCACCGGCGCCTTCGGCAGGCCGCCGACGCTGACGGTCAGCGGCGGCAGGCCGGCTTCGGCGAGGCGGCGGTTGATCGTCTTTGCCTTGCCGCCACCGTGGACGATCACGTAGATGCGGCGGAAGGCGAGCTTGTACCAGCGCGGTCTGTGGGCGGCGTCGCGCGCCTTGCCGCCGCAGTCGTAGGAGGCGTAGACGTTGAGGCAGCGGTTGGGCTCGCCCAGCGGCCTCACGTAGGCGCGCATTTCCTTCTCGAAGAAGAGCCGGTTGAGCCGGACCAGGTATTCGTCGCCGTCGCCGTGGGCGATCGCGCGCGGGGTGATGATCTCGTGGCCGTCGTTGTTGTCGGCGGTGGTGATGTGGATCAGCGGCCGTGCCCGCGCCGTCTGCCAGCGCTGGATCGAGTCGGGGAAGTCGCTGCCCCAGGTGCGGAAGGACTCGATCACCGCCGGGTGCTTGCTGACCGCGGTCGAGAATTCGCCGAAGGAGGCGGGGTCGCCGGTGTCGGAGACGCCGAACCAGACCTTCTTGCCGCGCGGTTCGAGCAGGCCGGCGCCGGCCGTCGCCGAGAGGGCGAGGGCCAGCAGGGCCACGGCGGCGAGCGCGCATGCGGCGGCCCGGACCTTGTGTCCACGGGTCATTCGCGACCTCTTCGACTGGGTACGCCCATGACCTTCACAACACGCGACAAGCCGCGTATGCTGCGGCGCGAGCTGCCACCGCCGCACTCCGGGCCAAGAGCTAGCCAGGAGAGTGAACGGCAATCCGCCGCTCGGCGTTCCCCCGCCGAGCGGGCGGGAGGCGCCGCAAAGGCGCTACTTCGGCGTTTCGGATTGACCGAATCGGGGGACTTGATGGGTCGGGAGGGAACCCACCAGAGGAGGAGATACTCCATGGCTGAAACGAAAGCCGCGGCGAAAAAACGCAAAGCGAACTCGACGCGGAGCAAATCCAAAGTCGGTGCCTCGTCGAGCAAACCGAAAAGAGCGCCCTCGACGAGGGCCAAAAAACGCCCGGCGAGCAAACCGCGGGCGACCGCAAGCAGGCCGAAAGCGTCCGCGAGCAAATCCGCGCCGAGCAAACCGCAGGCGGTCCTGGAGTCGGTCGAGGAGACCGCCAAGGACGCCGGCGGCAAGGTGGCCGGCGCTGCCGGCAAGGCGAAGGTGCCGCTGCTGGCCGGTGGTGCCGCGCTTGCGGCCGGAGCCGGCGGGCTCGCGCTCGGGGCCCGTCAGGCGCACCGCAAAAGCGGCCTCGGCGGCATCAGCTCCAAGGACGTCGCGAAGGCGGCGCGGAGGGTCGGCGACGTCGGCGCCCAGGTCGGTGAAGTAGCGCTGGAGGTGCGGCGCGCTCGCCAGGCGACCAACGGCAACGGCAAGATCCACCGCTCGCCGATCGAGGTCGTGCTGCAGAGCCTGACCCAGCGGCGCCCCAACGACTAGGCCGGGCCGCGGCGCGTGCGCGGGAGGGCGCGTCAGGCGGCCAGGGCCGCGGGATACTCGGCGACCAAGGCCAGCACTTCGTCGGCGTACTTGGAGATGAAGCTGGGGCCGACGCCGCTGATCTCGATCAGGGCGGCCTCACCGGCGGGGCGGATCGCGGCGATCGCGCTCAGCGTGCGGTTGTTGGCGACGGTGTAGGCGGGCTTGCCGGCGGCGGCGCCCAGGCGCCAGGCTTTCAGCGCCTCGAACAGGGGCGCGTCGGCGGGAGAGAGGTCGGGCGGCGGCGCCGCCGAGCCGCTGCTCTTCCTGGTCCGGCGGACGACGATCGTCTCCGGGTCGGGCAGCCAGCTCCCCGGCTCGCAGATGTCGCAGCAGCGCTCCAGCGGGGCGCCGGCGAGGCGATCGCCGAAGTGGTCGAGCAGCGAGCGACGCCGGCACTTGTCGGAGTAGATGAAGGCTTTGATCGCGTGGTAGGCGCGCCAGCCGCGCTCGTGGGCGATCGCCAGTTCGGGGTCACCGGCGCGCTGTTCGTTGAAGCGGACCAGCCGCCCCAGGTCCATCTTCATCGCCAGCAGCACGGCCCGGGCGGGCAGGCCGTCGCGTCCGGCGCGGCCGGCCTCCTGGTAGTAGGCCTCGACGCTGGTCGGGATCGCCATGTGCCAGACCGAGCGCACGTCGGCTTTGTCGACCCCCATCCCGAAGGCGTTGGTGGCGACTATCACGTCGACCTCACCGCCCATGAAGCGGCGCTGGACCGAGGTCCGTTCTTCCGCTTCCATGCCGGCGTGGTAGGCGAGCGCGTTCTGCCCCGCTTCGCGCAGGGTCGCGGCAACCTCGTCGGTGTCCTTGCGGGTGCCGCAGTAGACGATCGCCGGCCGGTTGGCGGGGTCGGCGAGGCCCGCCTCCAGCAGCGCCTGGCGGCGCGCCTTGGAGCCGGTGCCCTCGAGCGGGACAACGTCGAAGGAGAGGTTGGGACGGTCGAAGCCGGCGCGCACCTGCAGCGGCTCGCGCATCCCGAAGCGGCTGGCGATCTCGGCCGCGACCATCTTCGTCGCGGTCGCCGTGCAGGCCATCACCGTCGGCCGCCCGAGCTTGTCGGCGATCTGCGGCAGCCGCAGGTAGTCGGGGCGGAAATCGTGCCCCCACTCGGAGACACAGTGCGCCTCGTCGACCGCGATCAGGTCGATCCGCCGCTGCGCCAGCGCGTCGAGGAAGACGTGGGAGCCGAACCGCTCCGGCGAGCAGTAGACGATTCGCGCCTCGCCCCCGCGCACTTCACCAAGCGCCCGCCGCGCCATCTCGTCGCTCATCCCCGACGAGATCATCGTCACCGGATGCCCCGCCGCCGTCAACCGCGTCCACTGATCCCGCATCAGCGCGATCAACGGCGAAACCACAATCGTCAGATCCTCAGTCGCGAGCCCCGGCAGCTGGTAACAGAGACTCTTCCCGCCCCCGGTCGGCATGACAATGAGCGAGTCACGCCCTTCGAGAGCGGCTTCCACCGCCTCCTTCTGCCCAGCCCGCCAATGCTGGAACCCCAGCTCCCCCAGGAGCTCGTCCGCTCTATCTCCGGTCTCGACAGTCACGCACCCAGGCTAAGCCACCAAGCGGATGGGCCTCGCCCCGGGATCGAGGTTTTTCCGCTGACCGGAGACGTTGACCGCCCGGTGGTCCGGGGGGAGGGGCCGAGAACGTAAACCTCGCCCGCAGGCTCCTCCCCCCGGGACACCGGGCGGCCTGCGGCGACGGAGCCTGTTTGCCCCGCCCGCAGGCCTCCCCCTTGCCGTGTTAGCCGCTGGTCTGAGCTCTAACTCTGTTCGCCGCTGACGATCTGCGCCGGAACCTGACTCAGCTTCTCCGCCAGCGTGTCAATCGACTGCGCCAACTTCCGGGTGTCAGCCTTCGTCAGCTCTTCGTACGAAACAAACCCATCCGCCGTTTCGTACGGCTTCAACGCCGCGTAGACCTTCGCGAAGTCCGCTTCGATTTCCTTGGCCAGCTTCGGGTCCTTCTTGCTCAACAGCGGCTCGACCGCTTCGAAGGCCGCCTCCGACCCTTCGACGTTGGCTTTGAAGTCGACCAGGTCGATGTGCGAGTAGCGCTCCTCCTCGCCGGTGATCTTCGAGGCCGAGACCTCGCCCAGGAGCTCGTTGGCGCCGTTGGCGATCTGCACCGCCTGCAGGTCGACGGTCTTCACTTTCTGCGCCAGTTCGGCGACGTCGGCTTCGAGCTGTTCGGCGACCGGGGCCATGCTCTTGGCGGTGCTTTCTTCCCAGAGCGCCTTCTCGATCACGTGGAAGCCGCTCCATTCGGACTTCGGCACATCGTTTTCGCGGGCGTCGATGCGGGGGTCGAGGTCGCCGAAGGACTCGGCCACCGGCTCGATCCGCTCATACGGGATACGCGCCGCCGGGTACAGCGATTTCGCCCTGGCGACGTCGCCGGCGACGACGGCGGCGACGAACGGCTTCGTTTCCGCGACCAGCTCGTCGGTGTTCTTCTCGATGTATTCGCGGTACTGCCGGACGGCCGCGTCGATCTCGGGGCTGTTGGCGGTCTTGAGCTCGCCGCTGACGGTCAGCGTCCCGTCTTCGTCGTCGCCGCCGTTGCAGCGGAGGATGTATTCCCCTTCCTCCAGGGTCAGCGAGAAGCTGCCGGAGAGGCCGTCGGAGAGGTTCTCCTTCTCGCCGAGGATCGTTTCGCCGTCGAGCACCTCCATCTCGGTCACCTTCGAGCTGCCTTCGTTTTCGATTTCGAAGGTGATCGGGCCGGCCGGCGCCTTGGCGTCGTGCGGGGCGCAGCCGGCGTCGGTCAGCTTGAAGCTCATCTTCTTGGCGCCGGCGGGGGCGTCTTCGCTGGAGCCGCAGGCGGCGGCGAAGACGGCCAGCAGGCCGACCGTGAGGGCGATCGGCAGGGCGCGGACGAGGGAACGGTTCATCGGGGAGGTGCTCCTTTTTGCGACTCGATAAGAGAAGTTAGGTGGCCCTTCTTAGGGCACCCTACATAAAACCGACGCATTAAGTCGGAATAACTCAGCCGAGCAGCGTTTCGCCGACGTAGCCGCCCTGGCGCGCCCCGGGGGGGACGGCGAAGACGGCGCTGCCGACGTGCTTGATGTACTCGTTGAGCGCGTCGTTGGAGCCGAGCCGGCGCTGGATCGCGACGAACTGCTTCTCCGGGTCGCGCTGGAAGGCGATGAAGAAGAGCCCGGCTTCGAGCTCGCCGAGGCTCTCGTCGACGCCGTCGGTGAAGGAGTAGCCGCGGCGCAGGATCCGCTCGCCGTCGTTGGCCTGGGCGGAGGCGAGGCGGACGTGGGCGTTGACTGGGATCACCGGCAGCCCGCTGGCCTGGTCCCGCGCGAAGTCGAGCGGTTCGAACTCGTCGCTGCCGCCGAGCGGGGCGCCGCTGTACTTGGCACGGCCGATCGTCTGCTCCTGGTCTTCCAGCGAAGAGCGGTCCCAGACCTCCAGCAGCATGCGGATCCGGCGCGTCACCAGGTAGCTGCCGCCGCGCATCCAGGCCGGCCCTTCGCCACCGACCCAGACGTGGCGGTCCATCGCCGCCGTGTCCTCGGCCTTGATGTTGACGGTGCCGTCCTTGAAGCCCATCAGGTTGCGCGGGGTGTCCTGGCTGCGGCTGGTGGTCGAGGTGCGGCCGAAGCCGAGCTGGGACCAGCGCATCGCCACCGTGCCACGGCCGATCCGGGCCAGGTTGCGGATCGCGTGGAAGGCGACCTGGGGATCGTCCGAGCAGGCCTGGACGCAGACGTCGCCGCCGCTTTCGAGCTGGTTGAGCTCGTCGGCGGGCAGCGCCGGGATCTCGCGCAGCGCCGCCGGGCGCCTGCCGGCGAGGCCGAGCCCGCGCTTCTCGAACAGGCCCGGGCCGAAGCCGAAGGTGACCGTGAGGTTGGAGGGCAGCAGGCCGACCGTCTCGCCGGTGTCGTCGGGCGGCGCCAGCTCCTCGTCGTTGACGTCGCCGATCATCTCGCCCGCGGTCATTTCCGCCGCCGCCAGGCTCCACTCGCGCATCAATTCGCGCAGCTCGGCCGGGCTCTCGGTCAGCAGGTCGAAGGAGGCGAAGAAGAGGCGGTCCTGGGCGGGGGTGTCGATCCCCGCCTGGTGCGCGCCGTAGAAGGGGACGCTGCCGGTCCCCTCGCCGCTGGCCTCGGCCGACTCCTGGCCGACCAGGTAGCCGCCGGCGCCGAGCCCGATCCCGGCCGCGCCGACGCCGGCGGACTTGAGCAGGCTGCGGCGGCTGAGCGGAGTCATCGGGGGGTGGGGAGCGGCGTGGTGGCCCTTCAGGCCGTGGTCTGGGCCGGCGCGCCCTGGCGCCCGGCGACGTTGCCGCTCTTGCGCTCGCGGCGCCGGCGCAGGCGGTCCGGCCAGAGCACGTAGAGCACCATCGGCACCGCGTAGAGCAGGTAGACCGCGACCTCGACCTGGGTCGGCGTCGGCTGCAGGCCCAGCATCCCGGTCAGCAGCGAGCCGCTGATCGTGCCCGGCTGGACCAGCCAGGTGAGATCGAGCGCCTGCCCCTGGAAGCTGTTGATCCAGCCCGCCTCATGGGCGGTGTGGGCGGCGGAGGCGAGCAGCCCGGCGGCGACGAAGACGAGGATCAGGCCGGTGAAGCGAAAGAACTTGGTCAGGTTGATGCGGACGCCGCCGCGGTAGAGGCCGACCCCGATCGCGACCGCGGCGACCAGTCCGAGGATCGCGCCGGCGCCGGCGGCGGTGGTGTCGGTCGAGTCCTGGAAGGCGGCGAGCAGGAAGACCGAGGTCTCGAAGCCCTCACGCAGGACCGCGAGGAAGGCCATCCCGACCAGGGCCATGGTCGAGCCGGTGGCCAGCGCCGAGGCCGCCTCTCCCTCCAGCGAGCCCTTGATGCTGCGGGCGTGGCGGCGCATCCAGACGATCATGTAGGTGACGGCGGAGACCGCGATCAGGCCGATCACCGACTCCATCCCCTCCTGCTGCTGCTGGGGCAGCTGCTGGCCGACCAGGTCGAGGCCGACGCCGACCGCCGTGCAGAGCACGACCGCGATCGCGACGCCGATCCACATCTGACGCATCGCGTCCTCGCGTCCCTCCTTGACCAGGAAGGCGGCGATGATGCCGACGATCAGAGAGGCCTCGACGCCCTCTCGTAGGGTGATGACGAAGGTGGGGATCATGGTTAGGCGCCCCTAATTAGGGGTCCCAAAACCTAGCAGGCTCTAGGAATTAGGCAGCCAGGGGTCCGACCACTGCGCTATGCCACGGGTCAGGTCCTTGGCCGCGTCCGGTCCCCAGGTGCCGGGGGCGTAGGGGAGGACCGGGCCCGGGTCGTCGAGCAGAGGCTGGACCACGCGCCAGGTCTCTTCGATCGCGTCCTGGCGGGTGAAGAGGGTGTGGATGCCGTCGATCGCGTCGCCGAGCAGGCGCTCGTAGGGCTCGGGCTCCTCGCCCGGCGTCTTCTCGAAGAGGACCTCGAGGTCGGCCGGCTCGAAGGCCTCTTCGCCGGCCTTCTTCGCGTAGAGGCGCATCCGCGAGCCCGGCGTCGGCTCGATCCGGATCGTCATCTGGTTCGGTTCCGGAGTGCGGCCGTGGCCGATCCCGAGCTGTGGCGGCCGCTTGAAGACGATCGTCACCTCGCTCGCCTTGGCCGGCATGCACTTGCCGGCGCGGATGAAGAAGGGGACGCCGCTCCAGCGCCAGTTGTCGACCTCGAGCTCGACCGCGGCGAAGGTCTCGGTCTGCGAGTCCGGGGCCACGTCCTTGACGTCGAGGAAGCCCTCGTACTGGCCGCGCACGTAGCGCTTCGGGTCGGCGGCCCTCATCGCCTTGAAGAATTCGAGCTTCTTGTCGCGGATCGAGTCGTGGTGGTTGCCGGTCGGCGGGCCCATCCCGACCAGCGCCAGCACCTGCAGGGCGTGGTTCTGGATCACGTCGCGCATCGCCCCGACCGCGTCGTAAAAGCGGCCGCGGTCGTCGACCCCGAAGTTCTCGGCGATCGTCATCTGCACGTGGGAGACGTGGGAGCGGTTCCAGACCGGCTCCAGGATCGAGTTGACGAAGCGCAGGTAGGTGATGTCCATCACCGGCTCCTTGCCGAGGTAATGGTCGATGCGGAGGATCTGATCCTCGCTCAGCACCTGGCAGAGCTCGGCGTTGAGCGCCCGCGCCGAGGCGAGGTCGTGGCCGAACGGCTTCTCGATCACGACGTGGGCGTCCGCGGTCAGCCCGGCCTTGCCGAGGCCGTCGACAACGGTGCCGAAGAGCGAGGGCGGGACCTCGAGGTAGAAGACCGGGTGCTCGGCGTCGCCGAGCGCCGCCTTGACGCGCTCGAAGGTGGCGGCGTCGGCGTAGTCGCCCTGGACGTAGCTGAGGCGGGCGGCGAGCCGGGCGAAGACCTCGTCGTCGGGGGCGGAGACGGTGGCGTCGATCGCGGCCTTGGCGTGCTGCCGCAGCTGCTCGTCATCCCACTCGTCGATCGCGACGCCGACGATCGGGCAGTCGAGCTTGCCGCGGGCCTCGAGCCGGTAAAGCGCCCGGAAGGTCATTTTCTTCGCCAGGTCGCCACTGATCCCGAAGATCGCGAGGACCCCCGCGGCGTTATCGGTGTGCTGGGAGTCGCCCTTGCCCATTCGGCCGTTGAGGCTATCGCTCGCCGCCCCAGCGCCTAGGATTCGCGCTCCCCATGACCTTTGTCACCCTCTGGGTTACAAAGGTCATACGCACCCAGCCCGGCAGCGCCTAACCAGTGGAGGTTTTGATGGAACTCGGAATCGTCGGTCTCGGCCGGATGGGCGCCAACATGGCGCGACGCCTGATGCGGGACGGCCACAAGATCGTCGCCTACGACGTCAACCCCGACGCGGTCGCGACCCTGGCCGGGGAGGGTGCCGAGGGCGCCTCCTCGCTGGAGGACCTCGCTTCGAAGCTGAGCGCGCCGCGCTCGGTCTGGGTGATGGTCCCGGCCGGCGAGATCACCGAGTCGACCGTGGACGCGGTCGCCGGCGTGCTCGAGAGTGGCGACGCGATCGTTGACGGCGGCAACTCCTACTACCGCGACGACATCCGCCGCGCCGACAAGGTCGGTGAGCAGGGGCTCGACTACGTCGATTGCGGCACCAGCGGTGGCGTCTTCGGGCTCGACCGCGGCTACTGCCTGATGATCGGCGGTCCCGACCGGGCGGTGGAGCGGCTCGACCCGATCTTCGCCTCGCTGGCGCCCGGCGTCGAGCAGGCCGAGCGCACGCCGGGACGCTCCGGCGACGTCTCGCCCTCGGAGAACGGCTACCTGCACTGCGGCCCCAACGGCGCCGGCCACTTCGTGAAGATGGTCCACAACGGGATCGAGTACGGGGTGATGGCCGCTTACGCCGAGGGCCTCAACATCCTCAAGAACGCCAACGCGGGCAAGGTCCGGCGCGAGGCCGACGCCGAGACGGCGCCGCTCGACCATCCCGAGTACTACCAGTACGACCTCGACCTGCCGGAGGTGACCGAGGTCTGGCGCCGGGGCAGCGTGATCGGCTCCTGGCTGCTCGACCTGACCGCCGCCGCGATGCAGGAATCACCGGACCTCTCCGACTTCGCCGGCCGCGTCTCCGACTCCGGCGAGGGTCGCTGGACCTCGATCGCGGCGATCGACGAGGGGGTGCCGGCGCCGGTCCTGACCGCCGCGGTCTACGAGCGCTTCGCCTCGCGCGACAACGACGAGTTCGCCGACAAAGTTCTCTCCGCCATGCGCAAGCAGTTCGGTGGCCACGACGAAAAGAAGGGCTAGGGACCCGGGATGGCGATCGAGCTCGAGGTCGTCGCCGACGAGAAGGCGGCGGCGCGGCGCGCGGCGGAGCTGATCGCCGCGGCCGGCGCCGAGGCGGCGGCGGCCCGCGGCCCGTTCGGGATGGCGATGAGCGGCGGCCGCTCGCCCTGGGCGATGCTGGCGATCCTCGGCGAACTGGAGGAGATGCCCTGGGACGCGACCGAGCTGTTCCAGGTCGACGAGCGGATCGCCTCGCCCGGCAGCGAGGACCGCAACCTCACCCACATGGTGCTCGGGCTCTCGATGGACCACCAGGCGATGCTGCGGCCGATGCCGGTCACCCAGCGCGACCTCGAGCAGGCCGCCCACGACTACGAGAACGCGCTCCCGGACCGGCTCGACCTCGTCCACCTCGGCCTCGGCCCCGACGGACACACCGCCTCGCTGGTCCCCGGCGACTCCGTGCTGGAGGTGAGCGACCGCCGCGTCGCCCTGACCGGCGGCGAGTACCAGGGCCACCGCCGCATGACCCTCACCTACCCGGCGATCGACGCCGCCCGCCGGATCCTCTGGCTGGTCACCGGCGCCGCGAAGCGCGAGCCGCTGGCCCAGCTGCTCGCCGGCGACGACTCGATCCCGGCCGGCCGGGTGCGCAACGAGAACATGGTCGTGGTGGCCGACGAGGCCGCGGCGCCGCAGGGTTCTTAGCCGGCCGGACCGCCCAGCGACAGCCGGGCTTTGACGTCCTCGAGCTTCTCGATTCGGGGGTCGTCGGCGCCCACCATTCGCTCCAGCAGCCGTTCGATCTCCGCCAAGTCGATCGGGTCCGTGGCGACGAGCATCTGCTCGATGTCGAGCCAGTCCTTGGGGCGGTCGAACATCGCCTTGCAGATGGCGAGATGCTCGGGGGAGAGGATTGAAAGCGTCGTCTGCGCGAATGGAACCCGGCGGGCGCCCCGCTGCATCTCCTCATGGAACTCGTCATTGGAGAAGAAGAGGTCGACCGCGTTGCGACCCCACCACAGCCGCACCTGCCCATCTCGTTCGAGGACAGCGAGGTCGAGCGTGACGTCGACTCCAAGTGGGGCCAGAGCCTCGCGCACCTGCGGCCAGTGGTTGGTCGCGAGGAAGACGTTTATGTCGATGTCGATGGTGACGCGCGGCTCGGCGTAGTAGGCAAGGGCAAGGGCGCCGCCGATCGCGTGCGGGACCTTGGCGGCGTCGAGCTGCCGGTGAATCGCCACGACCTTCTCGGGGAGGGGTGGCTCCGAATCGGACCGGTGCGTTGATGAGGGCCCGGCTGCGCTCACTGCTCAGGCTGCCTTCAGACCCGGGAAGGCCATCGTGTCCGCGCGTCGCCGCAACGGCAGGGCATCGGCAAGCAGCAGTAGATCCTCCAGCGCGGCGCCCCTTTCGGCGGGGCTGGTCCCCACCCATTGGCTGACCGATCGGGCGCTGTCGGAAACGGTGGCGGCGGGGTCGGCCGGTCGGTCGCTGCGGTCCTCGTTCGCCAGCGCGTCGAGAAGCAGGCGCCTCAGCATCGGATCCGGCCGTTCGCCTTTCGCCAGCCTGCCGATCAGCTCCCGTGCGGCGCGATCGACGGGTGGGGCGGAGACGGGCGCGCCCGCTCGTAGGGCCGCTTTGCGAAGGTCGTCCGCGGTAGGCGGCTTGGCGGCTCGTGCACGGGTTTTTTCGATCGTCTCATCGGTGAGTTCCTTGAAGCTGGCAAGCGTACGACTGCGAGGCCCGGCGGCCGTGCTTCGGGACTCCCGGATCTCAAAGCTGCCCTTCCTGGTGGGAACTATGAATGCCATAGTGGGTAAAGACTACCACTATAATTTTAAATACCGGAAAATTGCGGCGCGGCGGGCAGAGGTAACGCTGGACGACGGTAGGGTCGCGCTATGCAAACCCTTGAAGGGCTCGACGATCGGGCACTGGCGCTCGACGGCGACAACCTGCAGATCCTGCGCTGGGGCTCGGAGCAGGACCGGGTACCGCTGGCGAGCCTGAGCCGGGCCCAAATCGTCCGCGACGACAAGCGCAAGCTGTTCGGAGTGGACGAGGAGCGGGTGCGGATCGGCTTCGGCGGCCTGATCACCAACATCTGGGTGCCGCTGGAGCGGCAGGCGGAGGTCGAGGCGTTCGGCGCCGCGGTCGACGCGGCGCGCGAAGCCTCCGGCTAGGCGGCGGGGTCGAGCGAGACTGCGTGGTTGGCGACGATCGTCCCGTCGGGGTCCCACTTGCGCTTGACCTCGGCCAGGCGGGCGCAGGTATCGGCGGGGAGGATCGAGTCGACGTCGCAGGGGTCGTCGGCGAAGTTGAAGTAGCCGCCGGCGGCGCTCCAGGGCTCCATCGCCTGGCCGATGCGGTCGAGGTCGCGCGGGACCGTCTCCGCCGCGTCGGGCGCCATCAGGGCGCCGATCGCCGACATCACGAAGGGGAAGTCGAGCATGTCGAGGGCGCCCGCGCCCTCGCTGTGGCGGGAGAGGGCGCCGCCGAGCTGGCGCAGCTCGGCCAGCAGCAGGGTCGAGCCGGTCTCCGGGCCGGGGCCGTTGGCGACGAAGGCCTCGATCGCCTCGTCGCTGAGGTCGTCGATCGGGGCGTGGCGGCCGAGGCCCGGCACCGGCTGCTCGGGGTCCATGTGGATGCGGCAGAGGCCGGCGGCGGGGATCTGGTCGAAGTTGTCCATGATCGGCTCGCCGATCGCCCGCAGCGGCGCGATCAGCTTCTCGCCCGCTTCGCGGCCGCCGGTGAAGGCGGCGTCGATCGTGATCAGCGGCACCCCGCGCAGCGGCTCCGGCACGTCGGGGATCGGCGGCGGCCGCAACAGGCGGATGATCGAGGTGACCTCCTCCGGCGCGGTCGCGGCCCAGTCACGGTAGGCGCGGAAGGCGCCGGCGCCGAGCTCGGCCGGGAAGATCATGATCCCGGCGTAGATGTCGGCGATCGGCAGCAGCGCCAGGTGCAGGGCGGTGACGATCGCGTAGCCACCACCGCCGCCGCGCAGGGCCCAGAAGAGGTCGGGATCGTCGACGGCGGTGACGCTCTTCTCCTCGCCGGCCGCGGTGACCAGGTCGATCCCGGTAACGCTGTTGCAGGCGAAGCCGTTCTGGCGCCCGAGCCAGCTGAGGCCACCGCCGAGCGTGTAGCCGATGACGCCGACATCCGGTGATGAACCGGGGAGAGAGGTGAGTCCGTGGGTGCCGGCCGCCTCGGCCAGCTCCAGCGAGAGGACGCCGGCCTCGACCCGGGCGGTGCGCTCCTCGGTGTCGATCGAGATCCCACGCATGCGCTCGGTCTTGAGCAGGATCGTGCCCTCGAGCGGGGGCAGGGGCGCGGCGCCGTGGCCGGTGCCCTGGGCGGCGACCTTGAGCCCGTTCTCGGCCGCGAAGCGGACCGTCGCGGCGACGTCGCCGGCGCTCTCGGCGAAGACGACCGCCTCCGGCCGCTGGTCGACCGCGAGGTTCCAGGCGAGGCGCGCCTGATCCCAGTCGGAGTCGCCCGGCACGGCGACGTGGCCACTGATCTTGAGTCCGCTGAAGTCGCTCATGGCGGGCACCCTTTCATTTTCAGAGCCGCGTTTCCAGCGTCACGAAGTTGTGACGTTTTGATGGCCACTCGTCGCAACTCATTGTCTACAGTGCCATCATGGAGGCGATGAGGGAAGCGTGGACGGACGAGCGGCTCGACGACCTGACCCAGCGGGTCGATCGGGGCTTCGATCGAGTGGACGCGGATGTGCGCGGGCTGCGGGCCGAAATGAACGCGCGCTTCGAGCGTGTGGACGACCGCTTCGATCGGATCGACGATCGTTTCGACTCGCTGCAGCGGATGCTCCTCGCCGGCTACATCACCGCCGTGCTGGGTTTGATCGCAACCCAGCTCTGAACGTCAGGCGCCAATGTCGGGCCGCTCGACCGAGTCGCCGCGGCCGATGAAGAGCTCGCTGACCATGGCGGGGGGGAAGAGGCCGTGGGCGGCGACGCCGGGGTCGGCCTCGAGCCGGGCGGCGAGCTCGGCCGGGTCGGCGATCGCGCCGCGGTAGTCGGCGATCGTGCCGCCATCGGGGCTGATCGGGACGTCGCGTAGCTCGATCTCGGTCCCGAGCCGCTCCAGGGTCGAGGCGATGCCGAAGGAGAAGAGCTCCAGTGGGACCGGCCCGCGGAGGGCGTCGACCGGCTTGCTGGAGTCGGCGATGACAATGAAGCGGTCGGCCGCGGCGGCGACGATTTTCTCGCGCAGATGGGCGGCGCCACCCCCCTTGATCAACCAGCCGTCGGGGGTGACCTCGTCGGTGCCGTCGATCGCGATGTCGAGGCGCTCGAGTTGGTTGAACTGCTCAACCGGGATCCCCAGCTCCCGCGCCTGTTCCTCGGTCGCGACCGAGGTGGCGACGCAGCGGATGCCGCTGACCCCGCGGCGGGCGAGGGCCGGCAGCAGGTGGGCGACCGTGGAGCCGGTGCCGAGCCCGACGGTCATCCCGTCCTCGACCAGCTCCGCCGCGGCCTCAGCCGCAATCCGCTTCTCCGTCTCCGCCTCGGTCACCGGCCCGGACTTTATCCTCGCCGGATGGACGCACGCCTGTGGATCTCCAGCGGTGGCGAGGCGCCGCGCTCGGTGGCGCTCACCGGCGAGGTCACGGTCGTCGGGCGCTCGCCCGAGGCCGGGGTCCAGCTTGAGGACGAGGCGGTCTCCTGGAACCACCTCGAGATCGAGCGGCGCGGCGAGGTGCTGATGGCGACCGACCTCGACAGCCGCAACGGCACCGCCCTCAACGGCGAGCCGCTGGACCGGCCGCGGCGGCTGCGCAACGGCGACACTCTGATCGTCGGCGGGCACCGGCTGGAAGTCTCGGTCGGCCCGGCGACCCCGGTCGGGGCGACGGTGCCGAGCGGTGGCCCGTCGGTGGCGTTGACGGCGGAGGAGCGGGCGACGGCGGCGGCGCTGACCGCGCCCTACCGCAGCGAGGGCGCCTTCGCCGGCCGACCCGCCACCCGGGCCGAGATCGCCGCGAGCCTTCAGGTCAGCGAGCGCACCGCTCAGCGCCGGCTCGATGCCCTTGCCGCCAAGCTCGGCATCTCCGGCGAGGCCGGCCGCGACCGCCCGCGCCAGATCGCCGCCCGCGTGATCGAGCTCGGCCTCGATCGCTGACCCGGACCGGGCCAAACGTGGCTCGACCAGGGGCGGGGGTGGCGTTGGCGGGTGCGGCCGTGGCGCCCAGCATGGGTGGGGCAACGTTCACTCCACCGAAAGGAATCGATCATGGGCATTCGAAACGCGGTAACCGCACTACTCGCAGTTCTCGTTCTCGCTGTACCGGCCAGCGCCAGCGCGGCGCCGTCGACCGGGGCGGTCGTCTTCTCCCGCATCACCCAGCACACCGAAACCAAAAAAGTCGAAGGCGAAACGCCGAAAGCCGGTGAAGCGCCGAAAACCGAAACCAAAACCGTCGTCGAGGGTGGCCTCTTCGCGGTCAAGGAGGGGCGCCTCAACCAGCTCACCGAAGATCCGACCGACACCGAACCGGCCTTCTCGCCGGACGGCACCTCGATCGCCTTCGTCCGCGGCGGCCACGTCTTCTCGGTCCGCGCCGACGGCTCCGGGCTGCGGCAACTGACCAGCGGCTCGACGTTGGACTCGAAGCCGGTGGTCTCCCCGGACGGCCGACTCGTCGTCTTCGAGCGTCGCGCCGCGGCGGGCGGCCCGGCCGACCTCTACACGGTCCGCTCCCACGGCGGCGGCCTGCACCCGCTGACCAGCGGTGCCGCCGATGACCACGACGCCGACTTCTCGGCCGACGGCAAGGCGATCGTCTTCGTCCGCACGGTCGGCGCCAACGACGACATCTTCACGGTCCGCCCGAGCGGCGCCAAGCTGGCGCGGCTGACCCGGACCGGGGGCATCGACGAGTTCGAGCCGCGTTTCTTCGCCGGCGGCATCCTCTTCAGCCGCGGCGACAGCAGCGACACCCCGGCCGCCTACGCCGACGTCTACACGATGGCGGTCAACGGGACCAAGGTGAAGCCGCAGGTCAAGGGCGTCGGCTCGGCTTACGTCGAAGACGTCACCGGCAACGGCCACACGCTGCTGTTCCGCCGCGACCAGGGCCTCTGGGTGAAGCGCATCGGCCCGAGCAAGGCGCGCAAGCTCTGCCAGCTTCCGGACGGCTCGGAGACCAACGGGGTCTTCTCCTCCGACGGCAGCCGCGTCGCCGCCTTCGTCGCCGCCGACGAACGCGAGCGGCTGGTCGCAATAGACGTCGCCAACGGTCGCCAGCGCGACCTCGCCGAAGGGGTCGACCTGACCGAAGGCGACGGCACCACGATCGGGCCGGTCATCTCCTGGCAGCCCGTTCGCTGAGGCAACGACGGATTCCGGGGGAGAGGCCCAAGCCCCCGGAATCCGACCTAAGCCGTATAAGGAGCCGGTGGCAGACCTCGCCATCGGCTCCACTCTTGCGGGATACCGCCTCGACGCGCTGATCGCTCGGGGCGGCATGGGCGTGGTCTACCGGGCCACCCACCTGGGGCTGGAACGGTCGGTGGCGCTGAAGGTGATCGCCGGCGAGCTGGCCGGCCGCGAGGGGTTCCGCGAGCGCTTCCTGCGCGAGTCGCGGCTCGCCGCCAGCCTCGACCACCCGGCGGTGGTGCCGGTCTACGACTCGCGCGAGGTCGACGGCGAGCTGATCGTGGCGATGCGACTGGTTTCCGGTGGCGACCTGCGCAAGCTGATCGACCGCGAGGGGCCGCTGCCGCCGGCGCGGGCGATCGCCCTGCTCGGCCAGGTCGGGGAAGCGCTCGACGCCGCCCACGCCGCCGGCATCGTCCACCGCGACGTCAAGCCGCACAACGTCCTGGTCGAGGGCGACCGCGCCTTCCTCTCCGATTTCGGCCTCGCCAAGGCGCTGGGTGACAGCGGCGTCCAGAGTGGCGCCTCGGTGGTCGGCACCGCCGAATACATGTCCCCGGAGCAGTGGCGGGGGGCCGCGGTCGGGCCGCCGGCCGACGTCTACTCGCTCGGCTGCGTCCTCTACGAGGCCCTGACCGGGATCGCGCCCTACGCCCGCAAGGAAGCCGACACCGAGCCGGAGATGCCGGTGGGACTGGACACGGTGATCGAGCGCGCCGTCTCGAAAGACCCGGGCGAGCGCTACCCCAGCGCCGGGGCGCTGATCGCGGCGGCGCGCGAGCATCAAGGCGCGGGGATGGTGGCGACGCGGGTGCTCTCGGATCCCGGCGCGGCCCCGGGCCCCGGCGCGGCGGGGCCGCGGGAGCGCGCGACCGTGCCGATCGGCGGCTACGACGACGGGGCCGGGAAGCGGGGGAGCGGCGCCCGGCTGCCGCGCGGCAAGGCGCTCGCCTTCGGCGCCGCCGGCCTCGCCGTGATCGCGGCGATGGTCGTGCTGATCCTCGCTCTGGTCGGCGGTGGCGACGGCGTCCATGCCTCGCAGCCGATCCCGATCGGCGCCGCGCCGCTGCGGATCGCCGCCGACGACGAGGCGATCTGGGTCACCAGCCAGCCCGACGGCACCCTGACCCGGCTCGATCCCGAAAGCGGCGCGAAGGTCGGCAAGCCGTTCCAGCTCGGCGCCGGCATCTCCGGGGTCGCGGTCGGCGCCGGCTCGGTCTGGGTCACCGATCCCCCGCGCGGCGAGATCCTCCGGGTCGACCCCCAGTCGGGCGAGGTCCAGAAGCGGATCGAGGTCGGCGGCAGTCCCGGCGCGATCGCCTTCGGCGGCGGCGACGTCTGGGTCGCCGATGACGACGGGGCCGGGGTCAGCGCCGTCGCCGCCGGCAGCGGCCGGGTCCTGCGCCGCGGCCTGCCGCCGCGGGCGCAGCCGCTGCGGCTGGCGGTCGGTCAGGGTGGCCTCTGGGTCAGCAGCGCCTCGACCGGCAGCGTGCGCCGGATCGACCTCAACACCTTTCGCATCGACACCCCGATCCCGGTCGGTCGCGGGCCCGCCGGGGTCACCGTTGCCCACGGCCTGGTCTGGGTCGCCAACAGCCGCTCCAATACCGTGACCAAGGCCGACCCCTCGATCCACGCCGTGATCGGCGATCCGATCGAAGTCGGCGCCCGCCCCGGCGGGATCGACGCCGGCAACACCACCGTCTGGGTCGCCAGCGCCGCCGAGGACGCGGTGACCCGGATCGATCTCGAGAGCGGCGAGCGCACCGGCGCCCCAATTCAGGTCGGCTCCGAACCCGGCGCGGTCGCGGTCGGCGACACCGCGGTCTGGGTCGCCGACAACGGCGAAGGCGCCGTCACCCGCATCGAACCCTGAGTAGGATCGGGCAGGCATGAGCCAAGACATCGACCAGCTCGCCATAAACACGATTCGCACGCTCTCGATCGACGCGGTCGAGAAGGCGAATTCGGGCCACCCGGGGACGCCGATGGCGCTGGCGCCGGTCGCCTACGAGCTCTGGCAGAACCACCTCCGCTACGACCCGGCCGACCCGATCTGGCCCAACCGCGACCGCTTCGTGCTCTCGGCCGGCCACGCCTCGATGCTGCTCTACTCGATGCTCTTCCTCGCCGGCGTTCGCAAGGTCGACTCCGACTACAAGATCACCGACGAGCCGGCCTGTTCGCTGCACGAGGTCGAAGAATTTCGCCAGCTGCACTCGCGCACGCCGGGCCACCCCGAGTACCGCTGGACCACCGGGGTCGAGACGACGACCGGGCCGCTGGGCCAGGGGATCGCCACCTCGGTCGGGATGGCGCTGGCCTCGAAGTGGCAGGGCGAGCGCTTCGGCGCCGACCTCTTCGACTTCGACGTCTACGCGCTGGCCGGCGACGGCTGCCTGATGGAGGGCGTCTCGCACGAGTCGGCCTCGCTTGCCGGGCACCTCAAGCTGGACAACCTCTGCTGGATGTACGACAACAACCACATCACGATCGACGGCGCCACCGACCTCGCCTACGACGACGACGTGCTCTCCCGCTTCGAGGGCTACGGCTGGAACGTGCTGCGGGTGGGGGACGCCAACGACGCCTCGCTGCTCTCCCGCGCCTTCGAGGAGTTCAAGGCCGAGACCGGGCGCCCGACCCTGATCGTGATCGACAGCCACATCGGCTGGGGCTCGCCGAACAAGCAGGACACCGAGTCCGCCCACGGCGAACCGCTCGGCGAGGAGGAGGTCCGCCTCACCAAGAAGGCCTATGGCTGGCCCGAGGACGCCCAGTTCCTCGTCCCCGACGGCGTCCGCGAGCGCTTCGACGAGAAGATCGGCGCGCGCGGGGCCGAGCTCAGCGCCGCCTGGAAGCAGAAGCTCGACGGCTCCGCCCACAAGGCCGAGATCGAGATGATGCAGCACCGCGAGCTGCCCGACGGCTGGGACGCCGCGATCCCCTCCTTCGACGCCGACGAAGACAAGGGCCTGGCCACCCGCAAGGCCTCGAACAAGATCCAGAACGCGATCGCCGAGCAGGTGCCGTGGATGATCTCCGGCTCCGCCGACCTCACCGACTCGACCTCGGTCCGGCTCAATTTCGACGGCGCCGTCAACTTCGAGCCGGGCAGCTTCAACGGCCGCCAGATCCACTTCGGGATCCGCGAACACGCCGCCGCCACCGCCTGCAACGGCCTCTCGCTCTGCAAGATCAAGCCGCTCTGGTCGACCTATCTCACCTTCTCCGACTACGGCCGCCCGGGGATCCGGCTCTCGGCCCTGATGGAGCTGCCGGTGATCCACCTCTTCACCCACGACTCGATCGGGCTCGGCGAGGACGGCCCGACCCACCAGCCGATCGAGCAGCTGGCCTCGCTGCGGGCGATGCCGCACCTCGACGTGATGCGCCCGGCCGACGCCAACGAGACCGCCGAGGCCTGGCGGATCGCGGTCGAGCGCACCCACAACCCGATCGCGCTGGTGCTGACCCGCCAGACCGTGCCGATCTTCGACCGCTCCAGGTATGCCTCCGCCCAGGGGGTCCGCAAAGGCGGCTACGTGCTCGCCGACGCCGAGGGCGGCGACCCGGACGTGATCCTGATCGCCACCGGCAGCGAGGTGCAGCTGGCGCTGGGAGCGCACGAGACCCTGACCGGCGAGGGGATCCGCTCGCGCGTGGTCAGCCTGCCCTGCTGGGAGCTCTTCGACCGCCAGGACGCCGAGTACCGCGACAGCGTGCTGCCCCCGGGCGTCGGTGCCCGGGTCGCGATCGAGGAGGCCTCGCCGCAGGGCTGGGAGCGTTACGTCGGCCCCGGCGGCGAGATCATCGGCATGACCACCTTCGGCCAGTCGGCGCCGTTTGCCGACGTCGAGGCCGAGTTCGGCTTCACCGCCGACAAGGTCGCCGAGGTGGTGCGCGAGGTCGCGGCTCGCGCGGCCGGCAACTCAACGACCTGAGGAGGTCGCCGTGAAGGCAACCGCACGACTGAACGAGCTGGGCCAGAGCCTCTGGCTCGACAACATCACCCGCAAGATGCTCGGCGACGGGACCCTGCAGGGCTACATCGACGAGCTCTCGGTCACCGGCCTCACCTCGAACCCGACGATCTTCGACAAGGCGATCTCCGGCGGCGACTCCTACGACGCGCAGATCGCCGAGGTCGGCGATGCCGCCGCGGCGGGGGAGGGCGTCGGCGAGAACACCGAGGAGCGGATCTTCTTCGAGCTCGCGGTCGCCGACCTGCGCGACGCGACCGAGCTCTTCGCCCCCGTCCACGAGCGCACCGACGGGGTCGACGGCTTCTGCTCGCTGGAGGTCTCACCGCTGCTGGCCGACGACGCCGAGGCGACGATCGAGCAGGCGCAGGCGCTCCATGCCAAGGCCGGGCGCGAGAACCTCTTCATCAAGATCCCCGGCACCGAGGCCGGCCGCACCGCAATCGAGGAGACGATCTTCGCCGGGATCCCGGTCAACGTCACCCTGCTCTTCGACGCCGCCCAGTACCTCGGCGCCGCCGAGGCCTACATGCGCGGGGTCGAGCGCCGGATCGAGGCCGGGCTCAACCCCGCCGTCGCCTCGGTCGCCTCGATCTTCATGAGCCGCTGGGACGTCGCCGTCGCCGAGGAGGTCTCCGACGACCTCCACAACCGGCTCGGGATCGCGGTCGGCGGCCAGGCCTACGTCGCCTACCGCGAGCTGCTCGAGTCCGACCGCTGGCTGCGGCTGATGAACGAGGGCGCGCGCCCGCAGCGGCTGCTTTGGGCCAGCACCGGGACCAAGGACCCGGACGCTTCCGACACCCTCTACATCGAGGCCTTCGCCTCGCCGTTCACGGTCAACACGATGCCGGAGCCGACCCTGCTCGCCTTCGCCGACCACGGCCAGGTCGGCGACCTGATGCCGGCCGACGGCGGCAGCTCCGCGCCGCTGCTGGCGGAGTTCGGGGAGGCCGGGATCGACGTCGCCGCGCTCGCCGACCGACTCCAGACCGAGGGCAAAGAGAGCTTCAACAAGTCCTGGGAAGAGCTGCTGAAGTCGATCTCCTCCCAGCGCGGGGGCGGCGAGTGACCAAGCCGGTGTCGGCGCTGCGCGACGCGCCCGCCTGGGGCCAGCTCCGGGCCCACCACGCGAAGATCGAGGGAGCCCACCTGCGCGACCTCTTCGCCGCCGACCCCGAGCGCGGCGAGCGGCTGGTCGCCGACGGCGCCGGCCTCCACCTCGACTTCTCGAAGAACCGGATCAGCGACGAGACGCTGCTGCTGCTCGGCGAGCTGGCCCGCGAGCGTGGCGTCGCCGAGCGCCGCGAAGCGATGTTCGCGGGCAAGCACATCAACGTCTCCGAGGATCGCGCCGTGCTGCACGTGGCGCTGCGGATGCCGCGCAACCGCTCGCTGATCGTCGACGGCGTCGACGTCGTCAGGGAGGTGCACGAGACCCTCGACCGCATGGGCGCTTTCTGCGAGCGGGTCCGCTCCGGTGAGTGGGTGGGGCACACCGGCAAGCCGATCCGCAACGTCGTCAACGTCGGCATCGGCGGCTCCGACCTCGGCCCGGTGATGGCCTACGAGGCGCTGCGCCACTACTCGCGGCGGGAGCTGACCTTCCGCTTCGTCTCCAACATCGACGGCACCGACTTCGTCGAGTCGACCCGGGACCTCGACCCCGAGCAGACGCTCTTCATCATCTCCTCGAAGACCTTCACCACGTTGGAGACGATGACCAACGCGCGCTCGGCCCGCGAGTGGTCACTGGCCGGGCTCGGCGGTGACGAGGCGGCGGTCGCCAAGCACTTCGTCGCCGTCTCCACCAATGCCGAGGGCGTCGCGGAGTTCGGCATCGACACCGACAACATGTTCGGCTTCTGGGACTGGGTCGGCGGCCGCTACTCGATGGATTCGGCGATCGGGCTCTCGACGATGCTGGGGATCGGGCCGGCCCGCTTCGCCGAGCTGCTGGCCGGCTTCCACGCGATGGACGAGCACTTCCGGGGGGCGCCGACCGGGGAAAACCTGCCGATGCTGATGGGGCTGCTCTCGGTCTGGTACTCGGACTTCTTCGGTGCCCAGACCTCAGGCGTCTTCCCCTACGACCAGTACCTGCACCGCTTCCCCGCCTACCTGCAGCAGCTGACGATGGAGTCCAACGGCAAGCACGTGACCGTCGACGGCGCTCACGTCGACTACGAGACCGGGGCGATCTACTGGGGCGAGCCGGGGACCAACGGCCAGCACTCCTTCTACCAGCTGATCCACCAGGGCACGCGGCTGATTCCCTGCGACTTCATCGGCTTCTTCAACTCGCTGAACCCGCTCGGCGAGCATCATGACTTCCTGATGTCCAACGTCTTCGCCCAGGGCGAGGCGCTGGCCTTCGGCAAAACCGCCGAGCAGGTGCGGGCCGAGGGGACGGCGGAGGCGGTCGTGCCGCACCGGGTGATGGAGGGCAACCGGCCCTCGAACACGATCCTCGCCGAGCGCCTCGACCCCGAGACGCTGGGCTCGCTGGTTGCCCTCTACGAGCACAGCGTCTTCACCCAGGGGGCCGTCTGGGGAATCGACTCCTTCGACCAGTGGGGGGTCGAGCTGGGCAAGGTCCTGGCCCAGAAGATCATTCCCGAGCTGCAGGATGAAGCGGAGCCGAAGCTGCGCCACGACAGCTCCACCAACGCCCTGATCCGCCGCTACCGCAACGCCCGCCGCGGGGAATAGGCTCGGTCCATGTTCTCGCCCGACGCGCTCCCACTGGCCGCGTCGGCATCCAACCTGCTCGCCGCCCGCGAGCAGATGGCGTTCACGCTCGGCTTCCACATCGTCCTCTCCTGCCTCGGGGTGGCGCTGCCGGCGACGATCCTCGTCGCCAACTACATCGGTCTGAAGAAGGGCGACAAGGACGCGCTGGAGCTGGCCCGGCGCTGGTCGAAGGCGATGGCGGTGACCTTCGCCGTCGGCGCCGTCACCGGCACCGTGCTCAGCTTCGAGTTCGGCCTGCTCTGGCCGCACTTCATGGACCGCTTCGGCGCCGCCTTCGGGATCGCCTTCGCGATCGAGGGGATCTTCTTCTTCCTCGAGGCGATCTTCCTGGCGATCTACATCTACGGCTGGAAGCGGCTCTCCGGCTGGGCCCACTTCTGGTCCGGGGTGCCGATGGTCGTGACCGGGATCGGCGGCGCCTTCGCGGTGGTCGCGGCGAACTCGTGGATGAATCAGCCGCAGGGGTTCACGCTCGACGCCGCCGGCAAGGTTGTCGACACCGAGCCGCTGAAGGTCCTCTTCAACAACGCGACCGGCTACGAGGTCCCGCACATGCTGCTCGCCGCCTACATGGTCACCGGCTTCCTTGTCGCCTCGATCTACGCGGTCGGGATGCTGAAGGGCCGGCGCGATCGCCTGCACCGGCTGGGCCTGTTGATCCCGCTGACGATCGCCTGCATCGTCACCCCGATCCAGCTCTTCGTCGGCGACACCGCGGCCCGCGAAGTCGCCGACCACCAGCCGGCCAAGTTCGCCGGCATGGAGTGCATCCAGAAGACCGGTGGCCACCAGACCGAGTACGTCGGCGGCATCTGCACCAGCGACGGGGTCAAGGGAGCGATCCCGATTCCCGACCTCGACTCCTTCCTGGTCGGCTTCAGCGCCGACACCAAGGTGATCGGGCTGGAGGACATCCCGGTCGACGAACGACCGCCGGCGAACACGCTGCTGCACCTCTCCTTCGACGCGATGGTCGGGATCGGCACGGCGCTGCTCCTGCTCGGTGCCTGGTTCGGCTGGGCCTGGTGGAAAAAGCGCGAGATCCCGAAGACGCCCTGGTTCCTGCGCGCGGTCGCGATCTCCGGCGGCGGCGCGATCCTCGCCCTCTGGTGCGGCTGGATCGTCACCGAGGTCGGCCGCCAGCCCTGGATCGTGCAGGGCTACATGCGCACCTCCGAAGCGGTGACCGAGGCCGACGGGATCTGGTTCAGCTTCGCCCTGGTCCTGCTGCTCTACGCGGCGATCGGGACGATCGCGGTCAAGGTCCTGCGCGGGATGTCGCGGCGCTGGCGCCAGGGCGAAGCCGAGCCCGAGGGCACCCCGTACGCGCCGCCGGAAGAGGCGGCCCCATGAGCAAGGCGGACGTGGCGGCGGCGATCCTCTGGGTCGGGGCGACCTTCTACGCGCTCTTCGGCGGCGCCGACTTCGGCGGTGGCTTCTGGGACCTGATCGCCGGCGACGCCGGGAAGGGGGAGCGGCCGCGGGCGCTGATCCAGCGCTCGCTGACCCCGGTCTGGGAGGCCAACCACGTCTGGCTGATCTTCATCCTCGTCGTCCTCTGGACCGCCTTCCCGCCCGCCTTCAGCGCCGTCTTCACCACCCTCTATGTGCCGATCGCGCTGGCGGCGCTGGGGATCGTCCTGCGCGGCAGCGGCTTCGCCTTCCGCAAGTCGATCGAGGGGCTGGCGGCGCGGCGGGCGGCGGGCGCGACCTTCGCCCTCTCCTCGGTCCTGACCCCCTTCTTCATGGGCGCCGTGGTCGGCGCGATCGCCTCCGGCAACGTCCCCGCCGCCGGCAACGGCGACGCGTTTTCCAGCTGGCTGGAGCCGCTGCCGCTGCTGACCGGA
>Ga0207641_10001057_pt1 | contig 27815 bp, 26 predicted proteins | sample KBSSwiS62_FD_184306 | JGI IMG/M metagenome (GOLD analysis project Ga0207641, IMG submission 184306) | Switchgrass rhizosphere microbial communities from Kellogg Biological Station, Michigan, USA - KBS Switchgrass S6-2 (SPAdes) (version 2) | ecosystem: Host-associated > Plants > Roots >... | reverse complement strand
ACTCCACAAGGTTCCCTTGCGAACTTTACCGGTTTTGCAAAATCAGGCACAACCCATGGCGGTTTCCCACTCTGGCTTTCTCTATAGTGGAACCTCCCCGCCGGGAGGCCCGTAAAATACGCGCCACATCGCAAAATTCTCGGAAATCTCCTCCGACTTGTGCTCGATTCCCGCAGCCACGAACAGGAGGTCGCCTGACTCGAAAGGGTCACGCTTGCCGTCGTGCGAGAGCACCCCCCGGCCACGCACGATGAAGTAAATCTCGTCCTGTGCGTGTGGCGTCTGCTGGCTCGGGCGCTGAGGGAGAGAAAGGGCTATATCCAGAGGGCCACGCCGGAAGACGGCAACGGCGTGCTCGCCCGCGGGACCCGGGATACGGGCTTGAGCCTCGGTAACGCGGATAACACGGCTACGATCTGGCTTGCTCATGCTTCACTCCTTTTACTTTCAAACTGAAGCACAAGCCTCTCCCGGATTCCACATGATTCCGGTAGCCCTTTAGAGAACTTACCAGGCACGAGCGGACATTGTAGGGGCCGGGACCATTTCTACCTCCTTCATCGCGTCCCGCGAGCGGCTGCGGCTCTCTCTAGAACTGAGGCAGCCTTGTTGACGTCAGCAACTCCAAAAAAAACCAAAGGAGCATTTGTAGTCGGCTCCAAGCCGCAATATGCATAATTGATATTGATATGCGCTTTCCCTAAATGAGACGCCAGCCGCGCAATTTCGCCGGGGCGATGCTGAATTTTGATTTGTACTATTTCTCTCTCGGCGTACGTTAGCTTCTCGCTGGTCAGGACTCTCTTGGCAGTGTCCGGGTTGTCTACGATTAATCGAGTTACAAATTTCCCTTGGGTCGGGAAGGATTCAAGTGCGAGTATGTTCACTTCTTGATCGGCGAGTGCCAGGCAGATTTTTCCGAGCATGCTCGGCCGATCTTCGACTAACACCGTAAATTCTTTGGTGATCGGCATTGGCCACCCATAAGTATACATACGCTTTTGCAGCGACAAATGCACTGGTGCTGGACATCAAACGACTTTCCACCGGGCACAAGTACTTGCCTGTCCCTGGCAAGCGGATTGGGGGAACGAGGTACTAGCCGGAACCTTTCCGGTTTTCCGACTTCCCGGGAGGTGAGCGCTGATTGGTCACGCTTTGCGGTGCATACAGAGTCAATAATCCGGTCCAACGCATTCGGCTTTTTCCCCGATGTAGCCGGTAGCTTGTGGTTTCACGACACGAGAAAAATTTGACGCACCAATGAAACCAATTTTTTAGGTTTCCAGTACGCGTTTCCCTTTTTCGGTTATGAGCGTCGGAAGTGGCTCTTTTCCGGGTGAGTACAATTCGATTTCGATGTAGCCCGACAGATATAACTCTCTGATAACAACTGTGGTTATCTTTTTGCCATCCGCGAAAGCTCGCAAAAACCATTTTACTTGGGCAATTTCCATAGGAAGTGTTTCACTTGCACACGGTGAGCCCGCCCAAGTCGTAAAAGGGTCGTCCGAAATGGGCGCGGCGCGGCGGCCAATAGTTCCCATCAACTGGACGACCCTTTTCATCAATTGGACAACCCTTTTCATCAACTTCTGGCCGGGCCGTCCAATTGGGCTCTATGCGCGGCGCAGTGGACCGGAGCGCGCATCTGACCTTTCCAGACGCTTGGCGTCTGCCTTTTTCACTTTAGGAACGCGACTGGGAGCCGTCAGCAGGCCGCTTCGCTGGGCGCCGCGGCAAAGATGGCCTGCTAGGCAATAAATTGCGCTCACGTCAAACATTTCCCTGGGGTTTTGCGCAGATACGAGATCTTATTCCCGATCTATTTTTGCCAGCAAAGTAGGCGGTGGCAATGGACAGCGGCATAATTCGGTCATTACTTCAGCTTAAGAGCTAAGCAATTGATAAGACAGAGCTTTGCTGAATCCAGCTCATATCAGTACTGGCATGGTGATAAGCTTAGCCACGCCGACGCTTGGAGCAAGATGTGTTGGTCCCCATTCGCTCTTCCGGTAAGTTTCGGTTTGGTCCGTTTGAGCTTGACCCGGAGACTGGCGAACTGCGCAAGAGCGGCCGAAAAATTCACCTGCAAGAAAAGCCGCTGCAGATCCTCATCACACTGCTAGAGCAACGCGGCACGCTCGTTAGTCGCAAGGTCCTGCGCCAGCGACTATGGCCCGAGGAAACTTTTGTCGATTTCGATAATGGTTTGAATACGGCGGTTAGTAAGTTGCGCGAAGTGCTCGGAGATTCTGCCGGAGAGCACCGATACGTCGAGACTCTGGCACGACGCGGGTATCGTTTTGTTGGTACCGTGGAAGAGCTGGGGGCGCTTTCCACGAGTGTAGGGAGAGAACTGGACATCGTAGAAAAGCGAATCGAGCCTGACATCGTTGTCGTGGAAATTGGTGGAAGAATTACTTTTGGGCGGGAGTGCCATCAAGTTGAATGGCTGATTGCCCATCTTCTAGGCGAAGGTGAAAAGAAGATCGTCCTCGACATTTCGCGTGTCACCAGGGTGGACAGCACCGGGGTGGGGATTATCGTTCTTTGTTTCGGCAAGGTTATGAACGCAGGGGCAGAGTTGAGAGTAGCAGGTGCCCAAGGTATTGTGAAAGACACGCTGAAGATAGCCAAAGTGGAAAGGCTAATGGTTCTGTTTCCAACAATTGAAGCGGCGACAGAGGGACTTAGACACGATTAGCCCAAGCACCTAAATCTCGCGGCACACTTCGTCGCCAAACATGAGTTGTCGGCAACTCGGAAATAATGGTTCAAGTCCCGGTAAACGCCGAAATCGGAAAGGTTCCTTTGCGACTTTACCGGTTACGCGACTCTCCAGGAACTTGGCTCATAACCCCTGTCGAATCAACAAAGCAGTCTCGCCAAGTTTCTGGCACTAGCGACGCGTCGAAGACGCAGTTAGGGCTTATCGGGAGTTGATTTACCGAGCCCGCCGAAATTCCTTGACATTGGATCTTGACAACTGGTACAAACTGTACCATGACAAAACGTACAGCTTCCACTATGCGCGTGCGTCAGCCTTTGACCGACCTTGAAAACGAAGTCATGCAGGCGGTGTGGGACGGCGGGACCTGTACGGTGGAGGCTGTTCACCGGATCGTCTCACGCAAACGAAACCTCAAAGAGGCGACAGTTCGCACGCTGTTGCGGCGACTTGAGCAAAAAGGTTACCTCCGGCACGAGTCGGACGGCCGAGCGTACGCGTATCGGGCGGTAGAACCGGCACGCAGCTTGGCAGCTCGCGCCGTGCGGCAAATTATCGACCGTTTCTGTCGAGGGTCTGTGGAGGAATTGGTTAGCGGAATGGTGGAAGCGAAGGTGTTGAAGAAGGACGACATCGAGGAGTTAGAGAGATTCGTGCGCGGCCGGCGACGAGGAGGCGAGTGATGGAACGTTTATTTCTAGAGTGTACAGTTCGAGCTTTCTTGTTGATCAGCGCTACAGCAATACTGCTGTACATCATGCGGGTCAAGGACGCGGCCGCGAAGCATCGGGTGTGGACTGGTGTGATGGTATTGATGCTGCTACTTCCGGTTTGGGCGACATGGGGACCAAAGGTCAGCCTGCGCATCCTGCCTCCACTGTCTCCTGTTACGGCGAGTGGACCGATAGAGCGCATCCGCGATCTTCAACCATCAGACGGGCCATCAGAGAGGTTCTCGAACTGGGAACTGTCGCTGTTAAGTGTTTATCTAATTGGCTTCTGCGTACTCGCTCTTCGGCTTACCATCGGCACGATCCAAACGCACAGGTTGATTCGTGGTGCCGTGCTACAGGATGGAGTGCAAACCAGCCCGTTATGCACTTCGCCGGTGACGGTAGGATTTTTCCGCCCAGTAGTCATTTTTTCAGAGAACTGGCGGGAATGGGAACCACCGAGATTCAAGGCTATCTTGACGCACGAGGAAGAGCACGCGCGCCGTCACGATTCGCTGTTACAGTGGTTTGCGTTGTTGAACCGCACCGTGTTTTGGTTCCACCCTGCCGCGTGGTGGTTGGAGCGCACGCTATCTGGCCTGGCGGAGGAGGCTTGCGATAACGCCGTACTGGCGCGTGGCCACAATGCTCGCGAGTATGCGGAGAGCCTTCTAGAGCTCGCCAGGTCCGTAAGTCGCTCAGGGGCGCGCTTAAATGTGGTTTGGATGGCGTTGCCGGGTGGTTTTCTGCGCCAGCGCCTTCACAAGATCATTGATATAGGGCCACGGCCACGCATTTCGGGCACTTGGATGGTATGCGTTGCGGTCGCGTGCGCGATCACCTGTACGATGGTTGCGGCTGGAACATTGAACCACGCTGAAACGAAGATTTTGCCGACGAACCAGACTGCCTTTCAGTCCGCAGCTCAGCCGTCTACAAAGTTCGTTTTAGGCGACCTGAAGATTGAAGGTGACGTTCCCAATCGCGACAAAATCCGAGAAGTAATTCTGCTGCAGTGGCAAGGCAAAGAATATAACGACGCCAACGAACTGGCGGCGAAAGTAGTGGAGATTGGCGTTCGTTCCTATTTCCAGGACCGGGGATACTTCAAGGCGATGGCGCAAGATCCGGTAACACAGCTTCTGGCGGTTCGCGATGGTAAGCAGCAGGTTTTGGTTAGCGTCGCGGTCACACCGGGAGCGGAGTACCGACTGGGGACACTTTCGTTCCGATTCGCCGAGGCCGACCAGGCCCTAAGCATTCCAACCGCAACCCTTCGGGAACAATTCAACCTGCGCGAGAATGACGTGTTCAATGTGGCCGAGGTTCGCGCAGGCATGGAGAAAGTTAAAGAATTATATAAGACCCGCGGGTTTCCTGAGGCATTGCCGGAGCCTCAGTTTGGGTTTGATGATGCTGCGCACCGGATTAATCTCATCCTTCAAATCGAAGAGAAGCCCCATAAACCGTAGAAACGGCCAACTTCCTACCGCCAGGTCCCGGTTAACGCGCAAACCGTACATCAAGTGATTTTCACTTGATTTCCGATTATGCAAATCAGGAGTTATGGCGGTTTCAGAGTCAAATCGAGCAATTCCGAAGGTATGACTAGTCGGAAGCAAATCAATGAGTAGTTGGCTCGAAAGATGGCGTCACAGACAACGCGACCTTGCTCAGGGCGCTGATGCAGACCTAAGTGCGGCCGTTCGTTCTTTACAGCCTACGGCACACGTTCCTGACGCGGCTGGGTGAATCGGGCTGCGACACTTGGACGCTCGCACGGATCGCGGGACACAGCTCGATTGCGATTTCTGCTCGGTACGTCCATCCCTCTCACGATTCAGTCTTGGCAGCAGTCGAAAGGTTGGCTGGGCACAAAATTGGGCACAGCGATAACCAGCAGGTTCTCTCAACGTCGTCGAATAATGCGCTACCGGCTTGAGCACTAAAGAGTTAGGTGGTCGGGGCGCCCGGATTTGAACCGGGGGCCTCCTGCGCCCAAGGCAGGAGGAGCGCTTCACCTAACCGCCCTCGAATCAATCGCCCATCTGAAAACGCGGCAGTTAGGCTGGTATTCAGGTTGTACCTAGCTGTGTCCGGGTGTCGCGGTCTGTCTCTAGGGTCACTACAAAAACCGCTACATGTACTTTGCGAGGGTGGCCGCATGAAAACCAAGCCGAGCATGAATCGTGCCAGGCACAAGGCTCAATGCACGATTTGCGCACACGCTGAATGTGCCGAAATTGAAACGGGCTTCGTGAATTGGGCGAGTCCGGCGAATCTTGCTGAGCAGTACGGGCCCAGGCGAAGAAACAGCGCAAGCTTGTGAGAAGGCCTGTTTACGCCGACTTTCGACGCACTCTGGAACTCCGGCCTGCTTTGGGGTAAAGTGCTGGGCTAAACATCTAGCGAATCCAGGGCGTAGGAGGTTCTAGTGCGCCCTCTTTTTACGGTAGTGCTCATACTCGCTTGGTACGTCGAGTTCTCTGGTAAGTCTCAAGGGGTTCTTCCACGACCTGCTTGGGTGACACAGTCCGTCCGCAAAATACCAGGAACTCCGCTTCCGCACAAATCTGGATTGCCACTCCCGAGTTCTGAAAACCTACCCGAGCTGGTTGTACAGACGGGACTACACGCCGTGGCCGACGACATCATTTTTAGCAAAAATGGACGCTGGCTCGCCGCCGCGCATGGCACGGTCGTGACACTCTGGGAGGTTGCCACGGGTCGTGTGTGGAGAGACCTGCGCGGTCACAGCACGGATTTGGGAGTGACGTCGATCGACTTTAGCCCTGACGGAAGATGGCTTGCGTCCGCCGGTGGGGACCAAAACATCAAGATCTGGGAGGTTGGAACCGGTCGAGAAGTTCGAACTATCAGCGGCCACACCGGGGCAGTTCATGCAGTGGTATTCAGCCCGGACGGAACCCGACTTGCTTCGGCGACTGGATCGGTACTAGAGCTATGGGACGTGTCCTCCGGAAAAGAATTACGCGAATTTCCCGGCCACACCAAGGATGTAAAGTCAGTAGCATTCAGTCCCGACGGAAAGCGGCTGGCCACCGCTGGCGATGGAACTGTCAGGATTTGGGACGCTGGTACCGGTCGCTCCATCCGAACCTTGGTGGCGCCGAACAGCCTCTGCCGCTCTGCTCAATTCAGTCCCGATGGTCGCCTTTTGGCGTGGGCGTGCAGGAAAGTCACCCTCTCAGAGACCAGCACTTGGAGCGAAGTGCGAACTTTCAACGACGTAAGTGACCTCGCCAAAGTGCGATTCGGTCCCGCCAGAGTGCGATTCAGTCCCGACGGCGCGTGGCTTGCTGCGTCTGGGTATCCCCCAACTACCAAGGTGTGGGAGGTCAGCACCGGGAAACTAGTATTTCAGATACCTGGCGGGTTAAGTCTTGCCTTCAGCCCGGACAGCCGTGCACTGGCTGTTTATAGCAGGCACCGCGCATCAGGTGCACGCAGCAGCGAACTCGCTTGGCGCACGGATGATCTGAAGTTCTGGGAAGTTCCCAGCGGCCGTTTCATGCAAGCACTGCCAAGCGCAACTGATGTGCCTTCGGCGATCGCCCTCGACGCAAGCGCGAAATGGCTGGCATCCAGTGCAGATCGAGAGGTAAGGCTGTGGGAGATCGGAGCAGGTCGCGTGGTACGTACTCTTGGGGGCACCGATTCAATCGTAGCCATTGCGCTCAGCTCAGATGGGCGCTGGGTGGCATCCGGTGGAGGGAACGGTATTGTAAGAATCCGTGAAACGGCCACGGGGCGCGACCAGCAAACATTTCGTCAGAACGGTGATGTCGTTGCCATTGCCTTCAGCCCGGACGGTCGGAAACTGGCATCGGCAGCGAACATCGTAAGCTCGCGAGATCTTTCCCATAATCCTGCCGACTATTCCTTGAAACTTTACGATACAGCTACAGGGCGGGAGTTGCAGACGTTAGGAGGTCACAGAGATAGGATCACGGGGCTTGCCTTCAGTCCGGATGGGCGCTGGCTGGCGTCGGCGAGTTGCAGTGCCCTTGATCGGTCTTATGACGATTCGGTGCGGCTTTGGGACGTAGCAACGGGACGCCAACTTCTCCGATTCTCTGGCCAGCAGCGCTGCATGTCCGATGTAGCCTTTAGTCCGGACGGGCGTCTGGTGGCGGCTTCTGGCGGTGGCCGCTCTGATGTGGAAAGAGTAGTACGAGTGTGGGAAGCAGCTACCGGACGTGGAATCCACATTCTGGCTGGGCACACCGGTTCTGTACGCTCTGTCGCGTTCAGCCCGAATGGCCGTCAACTCGCTTCCGGCGGAGGGGACGGTCAGATAATAGTTTGGGACGTGAATAGCGGGCGTCCGGTGCGCACTCTACTGGGCCACGGCGACTACGTTAACGCTTTGCAGTTCAGCCCGACTGGACGCCTGCTGATTTCGGGCAGCCGCGACGGTAGCGTCCGATTGTGGGATCCGCAGGTACCGACGGCTGAGTTGGCACTGCTGGCCACAAGAAAGGGAAGTGGTGATTGGGTCGCAGCGACGCCAAACGGGTTATTTGATGGTTCTTCGCAGGGGATGCAAGAGTTGATCGCATGGCGCATCGGTACGCATCTCTACCCGATTGACCGGTTCTTCGCAGATTTTTATACTCCCGGTCTTCTGGCCCGGATTTTTCAGGGCGGCCGGTTGGATCCTCCGCGCGCACTTGCTGGGTTGAAACTGCCTCCTGAAGTGCATGTAATCGATCCAGCGACGGGCAGCGTATCCAAAGAACCTCGCATCGCGGTGCGGGTCCAGGCGAAGGATGAAGGGGGCGGTTTGACCGAAGTGCGCTTGTATCAGAACGGAAAACTAATCGAGGCCCATTCAGCGGCCGGCGACCGAAATCCAACGTTCACATTCCAATTGAATTTGATACGCGGCGACAATGTCCTGAAAGCGACGGCGCTGAGTGCGGATTCAGTCGAGAGCAACGACGATTCCGTGCGGGTCACCTGGACGCCGCCAACGGTGACTGGTAAGCCCGTCATGCACGTTCTGGTGGTCGGCATTAACTTGTACGAAGATGCGCGATTCCAACTGCATTACGCAAAACAGGATGCCGAAGCGATCGCCAATTTTTTCGAACGACGCGGGTCTCACCTCTTCAGTTCCGTCAAAGTTGTCCGGCTTCTCGATCACGAGGCATCGAAAGCCAAAATTCTTCAGGCTCTGAAACGAGTGGCGACGGAAGCAGGCCCCGAAGATCTGGTTTTCATTTACATGGCGGGACACGGTGTGAGTCTAGGCCAGCAGTACTACTTTTTGGCTCAGGAGATGCGACTGGAAGAGAGCGAAGAGGCGGCGATCCGGAAGTATGGCTTGCCAGCAACCGAGTTGGGCGACGCTCTGCGTACAATGAAGGCGCTCAAACAGATTCTTATCTTCGATTCCTGCCAGTCTGGAAGAGCGCTGCCCCAACTTGCGAAGGGAACGATGTTTCGCGGCCTGCAGGCGGTCCAGGAGATGGATAGGGCGGTCTCGATGCTGGCAAGGGCGAACGGTATTTATCTGCTTGCGGCCGCTACCGAGCAGCAGTATGCCTTGGAAGTTCCGGAGTTGGGTCATGGCGTGCTGACTTATGCTCTGCTTAGTGGGTTGGGTGAGACGGGCACGCCGCAGGCGCCGGCAACAAATGGAATGGTGACGATTTTGGCTTTGCTGCAGTATGTCAATCAACAGGTTCCGGAACTCACGGAAAAATACCACGGTGGCAGCAAGCAATACCCTGTAAGCCATAATACGGGCATGGACTTTCCCTTGTGGGCGCGGTGAGTTGACGGCAAGTACATCGTCGACGGGCAGACCGTTTTGGTGTTGGTCAAGGAGTGAGCGCAATAGGGGCAAGGTTAAACTCGACGTAGGTTGTACGGGAGGCAAAGAGCGTGAATCGTGCCAAGCACAAGGCTCAATGCAAGATTTGCGCACACGCTAAATGTGCCGAAATTGAAACGGGCTTCGTGAATTGGGCGAGTCCGGCGAATCTTGCTGAGCAGTACGGGCTCGCTGACCGCACCACGGTCTATAGGCATGCGCATGCTCTGGGACTATTTGAGAAGCGCAAGCGCAACGTACGGGCTGCGCTGGAGCGAATAATCGAGAAGTCGGGCGAAGTGGAGGTCACCGCCTCAGCAGTAGTGGCAGCGATTCAAGCCTATGCGAAGATCAACGCGCAGGGACAGTGGATTGAGCGCAGCGAGTACGTCAACCTCAACGAACTGTTCGAGCGCATGAGCAAAGACGAACTGGAACGCTACGCCAGAGACGGCAAGCTGCCTGATTGGTTCACGGAAACTGTGGCGGTCCCGCTCGCAACAGGACGGGACGACGGGGAGGAAGGTTAGTGGGGAAATATTGGGAAAAAGACACGACCCCGCCGGTTTTGCCCGCAACAAATCCAGGCCCTAGGCCGGGGGATTTCCCGCTAGGTTCTCTCGAATCGCGGGCGGCCCGCACGCGTCATGGCGGAAGACAAGGGCGAAGGAATTATTCTGACTCTCAAAGGAATGCCGACCCTGTACACGGGTGAACGAAATGAACAGCCTTAGGCCTGGCGATTTCCCCCTTGGTTCAACGCTGTCCAGGGCCGCGGCTAGACTGCTCATGAAGGAGCGGCGCGACACGCGAAAGCGCATCGAGATAGTAACGAACGTTGCTTTGCCGTGGAACGGCTCCGGCCCGGCACCTGAATCCTGTGGCGAGTTACCAAGTGGACAATAGCAGGATTGCGGCGATGTACTAATGCGAGTTCTTTACGTTCCGCCGGGAATGACGCCAGATGACGCACGGAAAATCGTGGACCGTAGTGTTGACTCCTAGCCCGCCGAAGCGGCTGCGCTGGCCTATGCTCGCTTGCACAAAATGGCAGTCTGAAGCACAACCTAGTGAACCCGACGGCCACCGCGCGGCTTGTCCGCGAAGGAGGCGGCCAAGGTGTTGGGTGTATCATCCAAGACCGCAAACCGAGACTGGAGTATGGCCAGGGCCTGGCTCTATGGAAATGACCCCGCAAAATTGGGAAAGAATCAAGGCGCTGTTTGAAACCGCGCTGCAGCAGCCTCTCGCCGAACGTGCCTCGTTCCTTGCGAAGAACTGTCCCGAGGAAGACTTCCGAGCCCAGGTCGAGAAGCTGCTCGCTGATCACGACGAAGCCGGCAGTTTTCTCAGTGAGCCTGCCCTCGGAACGCCGGGCCACAAATCTTCCCGCCAAGACTCTCATGAATTGGCCTCCGGTGAAATGGTCGCAGTCCGCTTCCGCATCGTGCGCCTTCTTGGCAGAGGCGGGATGGGCGAAGTTCATGAAGCCGAGGACACGAAGCTGCGCAGGCGCGTGGCTCTGAAGTTTCTGCCGGAGGGATTATCGGACGATCCGCTAGCGCTGGAACGATTCGAACGCGAAGCGCCGCCCTGTGTGAGCAATCGAACCGCCAAAGTGGCTTGGCAAACAAGTTCTGTCTTTTCAGTATCCGGATATTAGCTGCCATTAGTATGTATGCGACTGGTTACGTTTCGATGTCGTCCGCGGCCCTGGGTTGGCAAACTGGCTTCCCGACTGAAGGGTGCGAGCTGGCCGAGCGTCGTGCGTGCTGACTACAGCCAACTGAGAGTGGAATCCCGGACTGCTGGAAAAGTTGGCAGCGCAGTCGAAGCACCACTGCCGAACGCGGCCGACGTCTAAATGGATGAAGTCCGAGTGAGGATAGTAGCCCACACCGCCGCGAGCCAGAGCGAGAGCAGCCTTGCGCAGTTTGAGCGTGTCGATGCCGGGCATCCGCAGGTCTACAGCTTCCGCCTGAAGGTGAAGGCTGTTCTTCGCGACTCCCGTGGTATGAGCGCGGAGAGATTCGTTGGTAGAAGAGGTGCGGTAGCCGCAGACGATGTAGATCTCGCCGCCTGGACGGCCGACCGACTTGGTCAGATCGGAGAGGATATCGTACAGGCGCGGATCAAAATGGCGAACATCGCCCGTCCGATGATCGCGCAGGAAAAAGTCGAGCTTGGCGAGCGCGTCCGGAATGTATGCGTCGCCGCGGCGATAAACAATGTCAATACGCTCGTCGGTGTGCGTGTTGTAAAGCAGAAGGAGATGATCGTGGCTATCAGGAGACGAAGTCCGCTGAGAGGACACCTCGCGCAATTCGGTGCTCGCGCCGACTGACGGGGTCAGGAATAGCATTGCGCCTACAACCCAAAGACCGCATGAAATTCTTTTAGGTGTTTGCATCTTATCTGTTTCAAGGGAATTTAGCACAAGCAACGCATCGCTTCATTGCTCTAGGTCAAACAGTCTTCGACTCTGTGCAACGCAGCGGAATCGCCCTTTCTCCGTTCAGGCAGACGGAAATCAGAAGTGTCAAAGGCGACTTGATACTTAGCGCGTTGGAAACAACGGGTTCAGATGTTTGGTATGCCGACGACGACTACGGTACGCGTAGCCTCTTTTGTTCTCGATGCGGATCATTGCTTCCACGACTTTTAGCAGCCTTGACCGCGGGGGCAATTTCGCTGCACGAAGTGATCTCCAGCGTGCTTGCCACCGACGGTAAACTCAAGACGAATCGACTACCTTCCCCTTCGCTAATTGCCCCTGAGCAAGTACGAGGTTGTTTTGGAGCAACGACAGCACCACCCCGCGCTGGTAACGTCGAGTTTGTTTGGCGCTATGACTCGCGGGTAGCACAAGCTGTGAAGAGCAACCCAGCACATGGCATGCCGGAAGCGGAGGACGGAATGATCCACAAACTAACCGGAAGAGAAGTCTATGACGCCCTGCGCGAGCAGCGGCAAGGCCACCCAGGAGAATACATAGCAGGCTTTAGTACTTGGGTTGACGGAAAAGTCTGCTTTGACGCCCTAGCGCTGCGCCTGAACGAAATCATTTTCGCCAACGGCAACCGCGACGCGGTGGTGCGAGCAGTAACGCGTGAAGATTAATATGCTAACGCTATTCGTCGTGCTGGCCGTGGGATACTTTACGCTGCTATTCTTCGGCGGGATTGCTCACCACCCAATTCGTGTTCGTGCGAAACATGGCCGCCGCCGTTGAGCGCCATGGAGCTGACTGAGAAGAAAACCGAAAGCAACTCCCCCCTGCTGCAGGGGGTCAAGCGGTCCAACTTCATCAGGGCGGCGGCCTTGGAGTGGATGCGGATCAACCAGCCAGACGTGATGGCGCAGATCGAGGCCGAGGCCGAGCGGCAGTACCCGTTCACGAAAAGAAGTCACAAGTTGGATCTCAGCTTCGTACGCACCTAGTGTTCGCGGTGGCTGACCAACGGCGAAAAGCACCTGCTCTTCATCCGTCGCCATCAGCTGCACAGTCCGAGTCCCGCCAGCCGTGCAAACTGCAATGCGCAACCGATTGCGCGCTTATCGCGCTAATGGTCCGGCCGCCTACGAAAAGCCAACGAAAAAACGTAAGTGAAGAGGATTCGCGCATGCTGCTGAAGTATGAGTTGCTCGGCTTGGCGGTTCTGTACGTCGTATGGACCATCTTCAAGGCTGTTATGGACTGGACCGACCGCCGCAAAGAATTCGATATTCTGCTGGATGAATGTCGCGCAGAATGGCGCAGGCGACATCCGCCCCCTCGGTAGCAAACTGGTAGCACGGCGGGAGAGCGATTCGCCGCGGAGCGGATTCGCTGGAGAGCTCGCCAGAGATGCTGATCCGGTCTGCTCCGGCTTCGCAAGGCCGCAATCAGGCGCAGAATACTTTCGGATTCGCTGTCGGCCCGTCCAGGTGTCCTACGAGTTTCTTCTCCAGTCCATCGCGAGCTGGCGTGAGTTCTCGCTGGAGATGCTCCATCTCCTCCTCGCGTAGCGGTGAGAAGTTTCGCGCCACTTCAATATTATGTTCGAGCATATTCAGGCGTGGCATTCCCACAACGGCGGTTGTTACCGGCAAGCTCATCGAATAGCGCAGCAAAGAACTCATGTCGCTTTTTCCGGATCCGCTTCCCAACAGATATTCCTGCCCCGTCACCTTCATCGCAATAATGCCGAGGTTCTTCTGTTTGGCGGCAGGTAAGGCAAGCTCTTCAAAACGCCCGTTCCGCGAGGGATTCAGAGCCATCTGCACGCAGTCCAAATCGTTCCTCTCGATGGCTTGGGCCATCACTTCTCCATTGGTATGACTGGTAACGCCGATGAACCGCGTCATCTTCCGTTCACGCGCCTCGAGTGCGCCCTTAAGCGCCCCATCCCGCGCTTCGATGTTCGCCAAGTCATCGGCTTGGCCCAAACTGTGAATGTGGACTAGATCCACATGGTCTACCCGCAGCCGATTTAGGCTGCCCTCCAGCCGCCGCAAAAATTCGTCTCGCGTGCGATCCGGAATCTTGGTTGCGAGCCACACTTCCTGGCGGCGGGTCGCCATCACCTGGCCGACTCGCGACTCGCTCTTGCCATCTCCGTATGCATACGCCGTGTCCAGATAAGTAATCCCAAGATCAATCGCTCGATTCAGCGCCTCCAGCGCCTTATCTTCGTCCTGATACATGAGGAAGCGGCTACCGCATCCGAATGCCAGAATCGAAACTTTGGCGCCTGTTCGTCCCAGAGTCCGCGACGGAAGCGGATCCACCATCCTAGGCGTGGCCGCCGCAACGTCCTTCAGAAGCGACAAACTTGCCCCAGCCGCAGTCCCCAAACCAATTCGCTCAAGAAAGTTTCTCCGAGAGAGCTCTTTGCTCATGGTCCTCTTCTCGATAAACCCAAACCGCATTGGCACGCGGCTTCCCATGGAATTTAGCTCAAACCGGCGGAGTAGTCGACAGGCGACCCAGCACATCAACCCTTGCGAAGTCATTGCTGACCTTACACGCTGCTACGAAATAGCCAAAGCTCAGAGCAGGCTGGAAGCTACGATCCGGAAGAAATTAATCGCGAAGCTATCAAGAACTGGCCCATAAACATGTGGTTCTGGGCAGGCGGAACCTAGCGCTTTCGTTCGCTTAGAATCATGAACTTACAATCGAGGTTGAAGCAGGGTTTTTGGGCAACTCCCTTCAAGGAGGCGCTCATTTCCGGCGCCTGAAGATTACGGTCTAGCCATTCTGTAACTTTTCCCGCATTGCGGTCACGCAAACAAAGGACTTGAGCCGCCGGAAATTGGGGGCGGCTTTCTTGTTTTGTAACATTTGGGCTGCCTGGACTTCACTTTGGGGGATGGGATCGATCCACTACGTAGGGGGCGTAGCCGAGCCAGAACCCAGAACTAGCAACCCTTCGGTTAACGCCGAGCGTGACGCCTGCGAAGCAGCCAGCCATGAATGTGGCTACGGGCTCTCCAATCCAACGCGAGGGATTGACTTCCTCGACGAAGGACCAGGGAGAATGCGCGTGGTAACCTTCGAGGAAGAGATTAAGTATTTCAGCAAGGCCAGCCAGCCGCTGAAAGACATAGCGCAAATAATCCTGGACACGAGGCTCCGACCGGAGGAAGTTTTCCGAATCAGAACCGAAAACCTAGACTTTGGCGGGGAGACAATCTTCAATCCCTTCGGCAAGACGGAAGCGGCTCGACGCAAGGTCACGATGACCGAAGACGTACTTCAGCTTCTCAAGTGCCGTGCCAAGAATGCGAAGGGCGCATTTGTCTTTCCCGCAAAGGGCGACGCCAACCGGCCCATTGGAAGCGTCAGGAAAGCTCACGACCTTGCTGTCGAGAGAGCTGGCATTAAAGACCATTTCCGGCTTTACGATCTGCGTCACACCTTCGCAACACGGTCAGTTGCTGCCGGGGTGGATCTTCCAACCCTTTCTGCGATCCTGGGACACACGAGCATTCAGATGACAATGCGGTACGTACATCCTGCGGAGGAGCAAAAGCGCTTTGCAGCAGGGAAGCTCGAAAGTTTTCGGCTTGCAGGAATCGTGGAAGCGATGGAAAAAAGTCAGCAAGCCTCTACAATTTCCGCTACAGTGCAGTGAGAGCAATGAAAATGAATGTCCGCAACTCGTTGAAAGATTTGGTCGGGGCGCCCGGATTTGAACCGGGGGCCTCCTGCGCCCAAGGCAGGCGCGCTACCAGGCTGCGCTACGCCCCGACAGTAATAAATTCTTATTCTACTGGAACTGGCAATTGCTGTCTTGTGGATTCGAACTCTTCGATGTGCCGGAAGTGTGCAAGAATACCTAAAATTTCCCTCTCGATCGCTACGCGCAGCAAAAATCGGGTTCCTAAGTCATTGAAAACAAGTCCGAGGATTCGAACCTTAACCGTGCGCTGGAATTCTTGGGTTGTTTTCGATCCCTACTTCCCACCAGTTCAAGTGGGTCTAACCATTCCCGCTCGAGTTGCGATAGCTTCCTAATCTAGCCTCCTGCGGTCAACCCCTTTACGCGTTTGGAAAGAATGGAACAACACTTTCTCGATCCCCAGAAATTGCACGGGATTTAGCTACTCTTCGGGCGAAGATCTTGAATGGAATCACCGATTCAAAAATCTTTCGAAAACAGCGTCCTCTCCACATCCAGTGGCCTCGAACTCTCGTATTAACTGTTGCGAATGGTTTTACGGCCGGCTCGGGGCGCTCCAGCACTGCCGAATCTCAATTAGGAGATCAGAATGATAGGGTACCGAAGCATGATTGCCGTGCTTCTTGCGTTCCTCGTTGGTGTGCCGCCCGCTGCGCTGCCATCGAATCATCGGGAAGCTCCGATCACGGCACTAGATCACAAGGCCGACATCACGGACATCTTCGCGTTTGTGAGTTATGGCCCCAACCAGAAATCCAACACAAAACCGTCCAAGGTTACTTTGATTCTCAACGTGGATCCGTTCTTGGAGCCGGCCAACGGGCCAACGTTGTTCCCCTTCGATCCGGATATCCTCTATGAAATCAACGTTGATAACGATCACGACGCGGTCGCTGACGTCACGTTCCAGTTCCGTTTTGTGACCGAATATCAGCTTCCAGACATTTACACCTCCGTGGTGGGAATAGGCGACAACGGTGCAAACGCACCCGGAACGTCAAATCCTGTGGTTCCACCGCAAATCCGTGATTTCAACAATCCTGGGCTCAATCTACGGCAGCATTACAACGTAACAACTATCCGCCATCGGCATCCCGGCCGGGGTCACCAGGACTTCGATGATCAAGGGGAGTCGTCCCAGCTTCGCAATCGTGACGGCTCGCCTTTCTTTGCTGTCCCGGCGAATGCCGGACCGCGCACTATGGATTACTCTAAGCTCTTCGAAAAGGGTACCTACAAAGAGCTCAACCTTCCTGGGATATCTGTGTTTGCCGGAACCGTCGACGATCCCTTTTGGATTGACCTCGGCGCAGCATTTGATACTGCAAATTTCCGCACTCTGGGCAGCGGGATCCCCGGCGTTCTGACCGACCAGGAAGATAGTGGTCCCTACCTGCAGGGCAAAAACTTTGCAAGCGACACCGTGTCCGGGTACGGAGTCAACACCCTCGCTATCGAGGTGCCCATCGAACTTCTTACCAGCACGGGCGAGATTGAACCGGCAACCTCCCCGGCCGCCACAATCGGCGTCTGGGGAAAAACTTCGCGCCCGAGAGTAACCGTCCGCCGTTCCCCCTTTTCCGCAACAACCGCTGGCGGCTGGCGGCAAGTGCAGCGCATGGGCAATCCGCTCATCAACGAGCTGCTGATCGGAATTGGTTCAAAAGATCGTTTCAGCATGGACCAGCCGAAGAACGACGCGCAATTCGCCAAATTCTTCCTCGATCCGCCTATCGTCCGCGCCGTCGAGGCTCTGTATGGGGGCGCTCTCAAAGTACCTGCGGCTCCTCGTAACGATCTCCTGCCGCTGGTGACCTATGCGGCCCCCATCGCAGCTCCAGGTACGGCCGCCGGACCCATAGCTGATCTTCTGCGGCTCAACACTGGTGTGCCCGCAACTCCGTTCGAACAGGCGAGCCGTTTGGGACTCATTGGCGGCGATCCTGCCGGCTATCCCAATGGTAGACGCGTGTTCGATGACGTCACTGACATCACGTTGCGTGTCGGCGTAGGTGGAATTCTCGCCAAAGGCTTCAACGTCTTCCCCAACAACCGTCTCGGTGACGGAGTGAACCTGAACGACGCCGACTACATCGCCGGTTTTCCCTATGTCGCGCTCTGCCCAGACGGCCGCAACCGCCGTCACGTGGATCCGGGCGAAGCGGGCGGCGGGCCCGTTACCTAGCAATACTCGCTACGAAGCCTCGTGGCCGCAGATGTTCATCGTGGCTGCGAGGCTTCAACAGAAGGGAATCTGTCATGAATAGTCTGGTCAAGCGTTTAATCAAGGGTCTCATCAAAGGTCTTGCAATCGCCATTCTGTCTCTGGCGGCTACGCCGGTTCCCGCGCAAGTCTCGATCAACGAAGTACGTTCTCCCGCGCAGCAAAAAATCGCGTGGGCGCAAGCCGAAATCGGGAGAAATCCGAAGCGCTATCAGCCGTTCAACCAGCTCGCCATCGCGCTGGCAAGACGCGCGCGCGAAACTTCCGACGTAAACTACTACGCCCAGGCCGAAACCGCGCTGGACAAATCGTTTGCGTTGTCGCCAGACAACCTCGACGGTTTGAAGGCGCAAACTTGGATTCTTCTTGGCAAGCACGAATTCGCCAAGGCAGCCGCGTTGGCGAGACAACTGAACGAGAGGTGGCCGGACGATGTCCTCATCTACGGGTTTCTGACCGACGCCAATGTCGAATTGGGGAATTATGCCGAAGCCGAAAAAGCCGCGCAGTGGATGCTCGATATCCGCCCAGGCAACGTTCCTGGCCTTACGCGTGCCGCCTATCTGCGAGAGCTCTTCGGCGACATTGACGGCTCGGTTGAATTGATGGAAATGGCCTACCAGCAGACGCCACCCACTGAGCTGGAAGATCGTGCCTGGATACTCACCCAAGTCGCCCATTTACGATCGCAGACGGGCAAACTGAGCGAAGCAGAGACGCTTCTCCAACAGGCGCTCGTCCTTTTCCCCAATTATCATTACGCTCTTGGCCAGCTAGCCCGGGTCAAGACGATGCAGGGCCGGCACGGCGAAGCCGCTGACTTGCTCTCTCTTCGCTACCGCAATGCACCTCACGCAGAAAACGCCTATTCCCTGGCGGAAGCTCTTGTTCGCGCAGGTCGCCCAGCGGACGCTCAAGAGTTCTTCACCGAGTTTGAGGTCAAGGGTCGAAAAGAGCTCGAACTCACGGACAACGCCAACCGTGAATTGATCTTTTACTATACGGACTACGCAAACAGACCGGCCGAGGCTCTCCGAATCGCCGAGCTCGAACTAGCCCGCCGCCACGATGCATACACGCTCGACGCTTACGCTTGGGCTCTGTCGGCTAACGGCAAGAACAACGAGGCGCGGACGCATATCGAGCGTGCGCTCGCCGTTGGCCTCAGAGACCCGCAACTTCTCTATCACGCAGGAGCCATTGCTGCACGCGCGGGCGATGTAGATGCAGCGAGGAATTGGCTCAAGCAATCTCTCGAAGCCAATCCAGTTTCGGAGTTCTCAGGTCCGGGTCGCGACGCGCTAGCCAAACTGCCGGCGTTCTCGAGCGCGCTGTAGTGCCGTTTGTTGAGCGCGGCGCGGCAGCGGCCACGAGCCGGTCGCATAAACAATGTTTCGCCGATTTGCTAAACCGTCTTGTCTTTCGACTTGCAGATTCTTTCCAGGTTGCAGATGGCACATTTCGGCTTGCGGGCAATGCAGACGCGACGGCCGTGCCAGATGAGCTGGTGGGAGAACTGAATCCATTTGTTTTGCGGGATGACTTTCATCAGATCTTGCTCGATCTTCTTGGGTTCCTGGTTTGTGGTGAGCTCCAGGCGGTTGGAGAGGCGTTGTACGTGAGTGTCGACAACAACGCCGCTGGCGATTCCGTAAGCCGTTCCCAGCACGACGTTGCCGGTCTTCCTGGCCACGCCGGGTAGGGTAAGGATTTCTTCCATAGTGCGTGGCACCTCGCCACCGAATTTATCCACCACGGCTTTGCTGGCGCCCATCACGGATTTCGTTTTGTTACGGAAGAATCCCGTGGGCCGAATTTCTTGTTCGAGTTCGGAAGGATTCGCGTAGGCGAAGGCTTCGGGGCTCGGATACTTCTTGTAAAGCGTTTCGGTGACCTGGTTGACGCGAACGTCTGTGCACTGCGCAGAAAGAATCGTGGAAATCAGCAGCTGGAAAGGGCTGGCGTGTTTCAGCTCGCAGGTCGCATCGGGATAGGCTTCGTCCAGTTTTTGCAGGATTGCGGCGACACGCTTGGGGTTGGTCGGATCGGGCGTACCTCCACGGGCTTTCCCGGACTTGGCGGGGGTTTTAAAGGTTGGTTTTGCTGCTCTCTTGCTTGCGGCTTTCTTTTTCTTCGCGTTGGTCATGAGCAAAAAGCTACAGCATTCCCGACAGAACGTCCAACAGGCGGCGGAACGCCTTGCCGCGATGACTGTGCAGGTTCTTTTCGTCCGAGGATAGTTCGGCGAAGGCCTTGCCAAGTGGAGGGAAGTAAAAGACGGGATCGTAGCCGAAGCCGCCCGCGCCACGCGGTGCGTCTAGGATTTCACCGTCGACGCGATTGGTGATTACCGCTAGCACTCTCCCTCGCTGCGCCACGGCAAGTACGCAAACGAAATAGGCGCAGCGATCTTTGCCGGTCTTTGAGCGCATTACCTCGAGCAACTTGGCGATGTTCTCGGCGCCTGTTGCGCCTTCGCGCGCGTAGCGAGCGGAGTACACGCCGGGTTCACCGCCCAATGATGGAACTACCAGCCCTGAGTCGTCCGAGCAGACTGCTGCGTCGGCAATGGTCGCGGCGTGGAGCGCCTTGCCTACGGCGTTTTCGGCGAAAGTCGGGGCCTCTTCTGGGTACGACGGAAGTTGCGAGAACCCCGGTAGCAACTCCAACGTCAAACCAGCCGCGGCGACGTTGGCTATAGCCAAGATTTCTTTCAATTTGCCGGGATTAGAGGAGGCGAGGTAAAGCTTCTTCGGCAGTGTCATCGGTTCTGCGGGCTCCGCGCAGGTGTGTGCGGGCCGGCGCTCAACGCCCGCGGGCCATAAATTTTGCGGGCAAGATCGAGCGTTGTACTTCGGAAAGACGGCGAATGCCCGCGGCGGCCAGCGCCAGCAGGTCCTGCATTTCACTTCCAGAGAACGGCCGGCCCTCGGCAGTGGCTTGAATTTCCACAAAGTGGCCGTCGCCGGTCATGACGACGTTCATATCTACTTCAGCTCGGGAATCTTCTTCGTATGCCAGGTCGAGCAGAGCGCGATCGTCGACGATACCGACGCTAGTTGCCGCGACAGTGTCGATGAGCGGAGAACTCTTGAGAATGCCCGCTGCGACCAGGCGCTCCATAGCTAGCGCGAAGGCCACAAACGCGCCGGTGATGGATGCAGTGCGGGTGCCGCCATCTGCTTCGATAACGTCGCAGTCGAGCCAGACGGTGCGCTCGCCGAGAGCTTCCTGGTCGGTGATGGCGCGAAGGGAGCGGCCAATCAAGCGCTGGATTTCCTGAGTGCGGCCGGATTGTTTTCCGCGGGCCGCTTCACGCGCAGTGCGTTCTTCGGTGGCTCGTGGCAGCATGCCGTATTCGCTGGTAACCCAGCCTTTGCCGGCACCTTTCAGAAAGCCCGGCACGCCGTCGTCCACCGTGGCGGTGCAGATGACACGCGTCTTGCCCAGCTCGATCAGCACGCTGCCTTCGGCGGTCGAAATAAAATCCGGAGTGATTTTCAGCGGCCGGATCTGGTCTACGCCACGTCCGTCTGCTCGCACATGGTCCCCTGTTTGGGCCGAGAGGCCTGTTTTTCGAACTCCATAAAAAGCAGCGCCAGTGTGACCCGCGTCGCGGCGAGTGTCAACGCCGAGGTTCTTTCCCTTTCGCGGATGGCGCCTGCGAAGCGGGCGCGCCGGCCGACGGCTTCACCGGCACGGTCACCGAAAGAGAAGGCGCTTGCGCCGCTTTGGTATTCACGATGAACGTTTGCGTCAAGTCCAGATGCCCTGCGAGCGTGTCCACTTCCTGCCCGTGAATCAGAATTTTAATTCGCTTCACTTGCGGCACATTGGCTTCGAGTGTTCGCGCGATCGAATCGACGGCCAGCTGCTCGCTCTCGATTCCTGATGGCGTCGACGTAGCCAGCGCTTCCGAGAAATCGGCGATGCCCGTTCCGTCCGGGAGCAAATAGAACGCGAGCAGTGCCGCGTCCGGAGGCAGCGTGCGCAAATCGGAACTCGCCGGGCCCGCCAGCAGCGTGTTCAAAACCTGCTTGGCTCGCAGGACAGGATCCGGCGAAAGCGCCAGTTCAATTGCCACCGGGGACAGCGCGCTTTCGTCTTCGTCAGAAGCCCAAAACATCTTTGCCTTGACCATTGGGTCCGAAGTATTTGTTGGCGTGGGCGTAGTCAGCTCTCGGCGGGCTTGTTCTTCGGAAGGTTGCGAGATTTTTGCGGCGGTTTTTACGCGCCGCTTCAGCCTGGGAAAGTAGATTGCGGCGATCACCACCGCGACCCCTAATCCGATTAATACCCGGGTGCGCCAGCGGCCGTTCACGGTTGCGCTCCTGCTTCGCCGGGTACGACGTACGACGGCCGGAAGGCTGCGAGTCCGCGGGCGATGGCGTCGGCAACTCCTGGCATCATTTTGTTGAGGTCGCTGCGGTCCTGTACGCTGACGCTGGAAAGCTCGACGGCAATCGAGGGAGCCGCAGTGGTACGCAATTGCCGCACACTGGCGGTCTGCACACTATTGGGCGAGCCTTTGAATCGCTGCGCCAATTGCCCTTGCACGGCATCGCCAAATTTGCGGCTCAGTGTTACGTACGAGGCCTGCGCAAAATCCCAGCTTAGGATGCCGCCTGCCGTTGCGCGGCTCGGCATGTCCGGCAGCGTGTAAACGCGCACCGTGCCCGGCAATCCGGTTGAGGAGATATGTAGCGTGACGAAGACGGCGCCGCGCTGCGCGTTGGCCATCGCGGAGCGATCGTCGAAGGAAGGATTCTCGTTCCCGCTGCGTGTTTGCAACACCTGAAATCCCTGCGCTTCCAGGGCTCGTCGCACCTGGAAAGTCAGGTCGAGCACCAAATCGCTTTCGCGAATGCCTTGCGCGCCGCGTGCCCCCGGATCGGTGCCGCCATGAGCCGGGTCGAGCACTACAAGATTCAAGCCTGTTCGTTGTACGGAAGGAGGAGTGACAGTTGGATAGGGAGGAGCTTGAATCGGTGCGGCGGACTGTTGCGCACCAGACGCTTGCACGGTCTGAGGCGTTTGCGCCGGCGCTGATACCGGCAACAGTCCTACGGCAAGGCAGGCCGCCGCAGGCAGAATTCTCCACTTGAAACAAAAGAGGCCGATCGGGAATCGCACGAAAGGCAGAATAACAAATCTTGCTTCTGCTTCGGGATTCCGAACGGCCTTCGCCGCTTAAGAGGGACGTGCAACTTGGCGCCGCGTTCGGCCGCAACGCGACCGAGGCAGGCGCTTAGATTCAAGAAGGAGTGGTCTGAGACTTCGCCGCCCGGCGCTCTTTCATCTTTTCTTTCAACTGGGCGCGCTGTTCGGCTGTCAGCACTTTCTTCGATTCCGTCATCGCGGACTTGTGAATTTCGCGAACCTTGGTTTTCTTATCGACGTCGGAAAGCGAACTGTCGCCCATCACGGCATCGGCCTTGGCCTTGGCTTCCTGATGGATTTTCTTGATTTGCGCTTTCTGATCGTCGGTTAGGTTAAGGTCCGCGAACAACTTGTCACCGTGGCCGTGCATGCCATGTCCTGGCCGCGTTCCGGGTTGCATTGCAGCAGGAGGAGTGGCTTGTTCCTGACCTGACCGCGCGAACGCATGAGGAGCAAATGTCCCCAGCGCGAGCAGCCCCGCAACTGTCAGCACCGCCTTAGTCAAGTGATGTGTCTTCATTGGATTTGCCTTTCTTCCAGCGGCCGGGCGCTGGGCACCTGAATAGTGAACCCAGTTCGAGGAAAAAAGTCGCTCGAAATAGAAAGCGCACAGAAGCTGGTCCGCGGCCTTGAGTGCCTAAAGGAATTGTTTTGTTGTGTTTGAGCGAACGCGTGTCAACAACGGTTAGGTTCGTTCGACCAATCCGACAGATACGCGGTTTGCTCGCAACCGGCCTGTCGCGGCGTATACAGCAAAACCTGAAACAATCATCAGCGCGCCGAACATCAAGCCGTTCAGGCCAAGCACGGTCTCTGATCCGCTCTTTACCATGGCCAGCAAGAGAAGTCCGAGTGGAAACAGTCCGATCATGATGGCGCCAGGCAGTCCGCCGGGTACGCGAAATTCGCGCTTGAGTTCCGGTTCGCGGATGCGCAACACCACCAGTGTGACGAACTCCAGCATCAGACTGGCGCCATAGAGCATGATGTCCAGGGTGATGAGACGCTGAAAACCGAGGCCCAGGCACAGCGCCCAACCGGCGGCGCAAACGAGGATGGCCACCCATGGCGCGTTGCGGCCGTTGGTCTTGGCAAAAACTTTCGGAAGCATTCCGTCACGCGCCATAGCTAACGGCAAGCGCGAGTAGCTCATCACCAGCGCGTTGAACATGCCGAAGGCGCTCATCATGCCGCCCAGCACGATCAGAAAACGCAGCCACTCGATACCGAAGAGCTTGCCGCCAACTAGCCCGCCGATAGCAGCCCAGGCGCCGTCTTCGGCGAACGTGGAAGCCGGAACGCCGGTGAAATAGATCGCGACGAAGGGCAGGACGTAGGTCGCGGACACCAGCACCACGGCTGCAATCATGGCGCGCGGATAAGTCCGCTGCGGGCGCTCCACTTCCTGAGCGATGGTGGAAGCGTTGTCCCAGCCCATGTAGTTCCACATGGCTACCAATACGCCACCGACAAGCCCGAGGCTGGTTCCAGCGGCTGCCGTGTGCGGCTCCGAAAAGGCATTCAATTTGAATGGCGTCATAGCCACGACCAGCGCGAAGGGAAGCGAAAGCAAAAAGAACAGCCACAAAGACGTGATGCCAACCACGCGGATTCCCGCGAGATTCAAACCGGCGCAGGCGATCACCACGAAAAGGCCGGCCAGGATTCCGTGATTGCCTTCACCGAACCACGGCGCCATCTGCTTCAAATAAAAAACGAACAGCGTCGGGTAGATCGCCATGTCGAAAATACTGGCGACCAGTGAGAGCCAGGCTTCCTGAAAGCCCCAGAAATTTCCCAGACCGCGGCGCACCCAGGCGTAGTAACCGCCTTCCTGGGGCAGAGCACTGGAAAGTTCGCCGATCATGAATGCGGTCGGCAAGCTCCAAAAAATTGGCAGAAATAGCAGAATCAGAATCCCGTGGCCGTAGCCAGCGCCGTGAACGATTTCTTCCGTCCCGTAAGTGCCGCCCGACACCATAAAGAATGTTGCGGCCACGAGCGGCCACAAGGTCAGCTTGGCGCCGTTCTTTTTAGTCGGGGAGATAACTCGGGAAGGGAACTGCGCGGGAACTGAGATGCCGCTCAATTTGTACTCTCGTCCTCCTAAGCGACCCTCGCCTTCGTCGATGCGGCCCTTCGCGAATCGCGAAAGGAAGCGAGCTGGCTTTTGAAGAATACAGGGTCTGCACCTCCATGCAATAAAAAAATGCATGGTGGCGAATATTTTTTCAGGCGCCGCCGCGGGAGTTGGACCGCCGGAGAGCCGCACTGGGCGTGGCTGTGCTACACTTCGCCCGTTTGCCGCTCTCATTTTTTCTTGCTGGAGACTCTTGGATGCGTCCGTTTCGTCGGTTGGCAGTTCCCGCTGTCTTGCTGGTGCTGTTTGTTGTTCCCACCCTGAATGCTCAACAAGCCGCGTCGCCTCGACCCGTGGCCATCTCCGACCTCCTGGCGCTGCGCGACGTGCACGACCCGCAAATTTCGCCGGATGGTCAATGGGTAGCGTATTCGGTCGGGTCCGCCAATCTTGACGAGGACAAGTTTGAGGAGCGCATCTGGATGACGCCGGCAGCCGGCGGCGACGCGATCGCGCTCACGGCGGAGGGAGTTTCATCTTCGCACCCACGCTGGAGTCCGGACGGTAAGCTTCTGGCATTTTTGTCTGCGCGCAATGACGGCAAGACGCAAGTGTGGGTGTTGAACCGACAAGGCGGCGAGGCGCAGAAGCTGACCGACACGGCGCAGGACGTAATTGACTTCGATTGGGCGCCGGACAGCAAGCGCTTGGTGCTGGTGCTGCGCGATCCCACGCCCGACGAACTCGAAGCGGCGAAGTCAAAGGACAAGGACAAAGGCGAGGATAGCGCGAAGAACAAGAAGCCCAAAACGCCAAAGCCGTGGGTGGTGGACCGGCTGCAATTCAAGCGCGACACCATCGGCTACCTCGACCGTCGGCGCACCCATCTTTACGTTTTCCAGGTAGCTGGCAAATCACTGACGCAAATCACTTCGGGCGACTTCGATGACGATGAGCCGGCGTGGTCGCCGGAGGGAACGCGCATTGCCTTTACCAGCAATCGTTCGCAGCCGGATCCCGACCGCACCTACAACAAAGATATCTGGATTGTTGCCCCTGATAACAAGGACAAGGGCGTGACGCAGGTGACCTCAAACCCCGGAGAAGATGACCAGGCGGCATGGTCGCCCGACGGCAAGTGGATCGCGTATTCGACGCAGCTAGATCCAAAGCTTTTTCAATATGCCACCAAACACATCGCTGTCGCGCCTATACCTGAGCTCAATGGAAAGCCCGGCGATGCCAAGGTCCTGACGCTCGCACTCGATCGCATGGCTACGGAGCCGACGTTTGCTCCCAACGGCAAGTCCATCTACTTCATTGCAGACGATGACGGAACGCAGAATCTTTGCCTGGTAGATATTGCCACACAGAAGGTAACGCGGCCGATCGGCGGCCGTTTGATGCTGTACGACTATTCGCTGTCGAAAGCGGGCGAGATTGCGGCGCAAGTCACGACTCTGGATCGGCCGAACGAAATTTTTACCTTGTCTGGCGGAAAGCTGACGCGCATTACGCATGCGAATGATGAACACCTTGCGAAGCTCAAGCTGGCGCAGGGGGAATACGTTCACTTCAAGAGCAAGGACGGGACGACCGTGTCGGGCTACCTGTACAAGCCGATCGACTACGCGCCGGGCAAGAAATATCCAGCGATTGTGCGGCCGCACGGCGGACCGGTGTGGGCGTATTACGCGGAGTTCGAACATTTGGCACAGCTTCTCGCGGCAAATGGATACGTCGTGCTATTTCCTAACCCGCGCGGTTCGACCGGATACGGTCAGGACTACTGCAAAGCCATCTGGGCGGATTGGGGCAATAAGGACTATCAGGACGACATGGCAATGGTGGACTATGCGATCGCGCAGGGAATCGCCGACCCTGACAAATTGGGAGTGGGCGGCTGGTCGTACGGTGGTATTTCGACCGACTTCATTATTGGCCAGACGAATCGCTTCAAGGCGGCCATTTCTGGAGCAGGCGCTGCAGAATTCACGAGCCTGTGGGGTCACGACCAATATCAGAAGGACTATTTCACAGAGCTCGGCTACCCCTGGGAACACCAGGATGTGTGGACCAAGGTTGCGCCGTTTTATCGGGTGAAAAATATCATGACCCCTGCGCTCTTCATGGGTGGCGCGATTGACTGGAACGTGCCGATCCTTGGCGGTGAGCAGATGTATCAGGCACTGAAGGCGCTGGGACGCGACACGCAGTTGGTCGTCTATCCCGGGGAATACCATGAGTTCACGATTCCTTCGCACATGCAAGATCGGTTGAAGCGGTATCTTGCCTGGTATGGGCATTACGTGAAGGGCGATGTAACTCCGGCGGCGTTGCCGCAGGATACCGGCGTGCCCGCTGCGAAAGCGGGAAATAAATAGGACGCGGCTGGCCGGCAGACGGAAGGCCACCATGACGGCTCAGCAACAATTCGAAACGTTTTTGAGGAAGTACGATCCGGCGGTCGCCTACGAGGGCAAGAAGTGTCTTGCCAAGCTGCGTAAGCTGGTCCCTGGCGCGATCGAAATGGTCTATGACAACTACAATTTTCTGGTGGTTGGATTTTGTCCGAGCATGCGCCCGAGCGAAGCCATCTTCTCGATCGTGTTCACACCTCGTTGGGTGACCCTGTGTTTTCTGCAGGGCAAAGGACTGTCCGATTCGGAGCAGCGGTTGCGAGGAAGCGGGAATGTGGTGCGCAATATTCGCCTGGAGGGCGGTGCGAAAACGATGGATGATTCCTACGTCCGCACTCTGATCGGTCATGCGTTGAAGCGCGCCAAAGTGGGAATTCCAATCGGTCAAAAGAGGCAGTTCATCATCAAGTCGGTATCCGCAAAGCAGCGGCCGCGCCGTCCTGCAAAAGAGCAGGGCGCGCACAAGCACTAGGTTCTG
>Ga0207641_10001056_pt1 | contig 27821 bp, 23 predicted proteins | sample KBSSwiS62_FD_184306 | JGI IMG/M metagenome (GOLD analysis project Ga0207641, IMG submission 184306) | Switchgrass rhizosphere microbial communities from Kellogg Biological Station, Michigan, USA - KBS Switchgrass S6-2 (SPAdes) (version 2) | ecosystem: Host-associated > Plants > Roots >... | reverse complement strand
GAGGCGGTACCGCAGCCACTCGTACGACCCGGACGGGATCACGACGCCGCTGGCGACTTCGAAGGGCTCCGTCAGCCGCTCGCCGACCGGGACGGCATTGAACTCGACACGATCGCCGCTGCGGAAGCGCCAGTTGATCGGGGCCCAGAACACACGGTAACTCTCCCATCGTCCGGACAAGTCGGTCGCCAGCGTCGGCTGAAATTCGAAGAACATCTGCTGAATGGGACCACGCGACAGTCGAGGACTGAAGTCGGCGCCTACATTCCACAACTGTGCGGCACGGCGAGGCACGAAGCCAACGGACGGATCGAAGTCGCGTCCGATGCGCTTGTACGTGATCGCGAGATCCAGCAAGTCATTGGGATAGTCGACCTTGAAGCCGTGCGCCGTCGAGTCGCGCCCGAGGTCCTGTCGGCCGGTGGCAAGGCCCCACGCCCCGACGAGGAAATTCTTGTCGCCACGGAATCGTGATGTGGCGTAGGTAAAATCGGCGCCGCCGAGCCAGCTGCCGGCGCGGCCCAGCGGATCGCCGACTGTGGCGATAGCACCGATCCACGACTCCCTCCAGAGGTTGCGTTTGACCCGGCCGATGCCCATGAAGGTGTGATCCTCGATGACGTTCTCCCGCGGTCGTGTGCCGATCGCGATACCGCCGACGTTTGTGCCGCCGATCCGACCGTTCACCTTCCCGCCCGCGAGAATGGGTACCTCCTGGTCGTCGATCAGGCCAATCCGTCGGCTGAAATAGGGGATCACGTCCTGCCCGAGACCCAGACCGAACGAGAAGATGTCGTCGCCCTCGATGAAGAAGGTTCGTTTCTCCGGGAAGAACAGGGGGAAACGCGTCAAGTTCGTTCGCCGTGTATCGACTTCCGTTTCCGCAAAGTCGGTGTTGACCGTCGCCGACGCCAGCACGTTTGCGCCGAGCCGCTGGTTGATGTCCATGCTCGGTTGAAAGTCGCCCGTGACGCGCGCGTCAGGCAATGGAATGCCGCCTCCGCTGGTCACTGCGGGTCTGACGGTCAGGCCGACGCCCAGATCGAAATCGGGAAGGCCCGTCAACAGACCGGCCCTGCTGGTTTGTGTAATCTGGTACTGGCGGTTCGGCGATGCCCAACGGTCGGTCTCGAGCCGCCGCTGAATTCTGCGCTGCACGTTGAAATGCCATTCATGAAGACCCGGCTTGAACGCGATCGTCAGAACCGGGATGCGGATTTCGGCGCTCCAGCCTGTCGGCCGGCGGACCGTCGCCGCCTCCCAAATGCCATCCCAGTCCGGGTTGTCGCTCTCACCGCCCGGATTAACGATCGAGTCATACCGCGCGCCCGTGGGATTGACCGCGAAGACGTAGCCGGATCGGCCGTCTCCAAACGGCCCGAGGACGATGCGGACGTGATCTTCCGAAGTGAGGACCGCATCCCGCTGAACGCTGAAGCTGACGATGCTGGTTGGGTCCGGCTCCTCGCACACGATTCCGATGACGATCGACCGCGCGTCTGCCAGCACACGAACGTGTGTGCGCGCGCTCGCCGCTGAGCCCTCGATCGGATCCGTCTGGCGGAAATCCTCGATTGATTCGGCTGACTCCCAAGCGGGTTCCGTGAGGCGGCCATCGATCGCGATGTTCGGCGGTAGTGGGCCTGCACGCAGCGACGGAGTTCCGTCCTGGGCCGATGCGGAGGCGGCGACGGCGATCACGATCGCCACGATGACCGCCGAGCGATTGAGTTCTTCCGGGGGCTTGAGCGATCTGAACGAGCGGAATAGCAGCAGGTCGTACGCAATCTTCAGCGTGCCGGCGATGAAGAACGGCACGTTGATGAGCGACGGCCGCGAAAACAGCAGGCCGGCAAACACTGGGCTCAGCGCGGCGCCTGTCGTGCGCGCCACCCCGGTGATTCCGGATGCCGCCGACCGTTCTTCCGGAGGCACGACGGCCATCGTGTACGACTGTCTCGTCGGCACGTCCATCTGGCTGATGCTGAACCGAAGCAGGAGCATGAGCGCTGCAAGCGGCAGTGTCGGCATCAATGGGATCAGGATCAGGAGGATGTTCGACGGCAAGTGCGTCACCACCATGGTGTTCAGGAGCCCGATGCGAGCCGCGAGCCGCGACGCAACGAGAGCAGAGATGCCAGCGATTACGTTTGCCGCAAAGAACAGTGTTCCCAGCATCCGCGGATCGACGCCGAACCGTAAGTAGAACCAGTAGGCGGCAAAACTCTGGACGACGAAACCGCCGCCGAACGAATCGAGCGCGAACAACGCCGACAGTCTCAACACGACGCCCCGAGATCGCTCGATTCCGGAGAGCCTGGCGAACGCCGGTGAGCCAACAGACGGCTTCGCACGCGGCTCGGCTTCCGCTGCGTGAGAAACGCGGCTCGCCACCAGCGCGATGGCGACGCCAATGCAGGCGTAGCCGATGACGACCGCCCGATAGCTGTCGACCGGCGCCCACGACATCTGCAGCGAATGCGTCAGAAAACCCGCGGCAAGGGCGCCGAGCGCTGTCGCCACCGAGCCGGCCATCGTGTACCACGCGAACACTTCCGTTCTCGCATGGTTCGGGACCACTTGCGAAAGCGCAGCCTGCTCGATCGGCAGAAATGGGCCGACCTCCTGGCCGCTCGGGCTGATGACGCCGATCGTGCCGGCGATCACGAGCAGCCACATCTGGCTGGTCAACGCGAAGGCAATTCCCGCGGCCGCCATCAGGGCGGCGCCGACGATCATCATCCGCCGGCGGCCGATTCTATCGGCCTGTGTCGTGAGGTAGAGCGATACGAGCGTGTCTCCAAGCAGCGTCGACGTGAGCAGCAGGCCGGTTTCGGTCGCGGTCAATCCGAGGCTGACCAGATACAACACCAGTACGACGGAGAGCGCGCCATATGCGAATAGGCGGATGAAGCGCGTGACGAAGAGCAGCCAGGCGTCACGTGTCAAACGGTGAAGCGCGATCGGGATGATCAATGTTGGTGGCGCGCAAAAGTGTACTCGCCCGCCCGCGTCAGATCGAACGTCTGACAGAAAAGTCAGGAAGATGTCAGGTTGGGGCGGTGACCGGTTCACTACCATTGCGCTATGACAAAACACACCACAAGGCTGTCAACCGTCGTTGCCGCTCTCGCCGTCGTTGTTCTTCTTGCTGTTGTGAGCTTCGCGCAGCCGAAAGGCGCAACCGTCACCATCAAGGGTGAGGCCGTGGATCTCTGGTGCTACCTGGAGGGCGGCGATCGCGGGCCCGCGAAGAAGGAGTGCGCGACCGCCTGTGCGAAGGCCGGAAACTCCATCGGCATCGTCGACGCGGGCGGCACGGTGTATCTCGCGTCTGGACTCCAGGACCATCAGCCCGCGCGAGACCTCCTGATCGCAAAGATGAACGAGCCTGTCGAGGTTAACGGGATACTCGTCAAGAAGGGTGGCGCTCAGATGATCTTCGTGAAGTCGGTGAAGTAAACAGACCATGTGCGCCCGAAAGGACAGACGATGAGCGCTCGCGAATTCTTGACGAACGTGGTGATTCTCTCGATGGTCGTTCAAATCTTCGCCGGCGTCGTGATCCTGGACTTCTCCGCCGGCTATCTCGCGCATCGAGCGCTGCACTTCTTTCCGGTCCTGTGGCGGTTTCACCGCGTGCATCACAGCGACGACTTTGTCGACGTCACGACAACGTATCGCACGCATCCTGTGGAAACGGTCTGGCGCTTTCTGTTCGTCGTGGTTCCCGTGTGGATGATCGGGATTCCGGCTCTGGCGGTCGTCATCCAGCGGCTGGTCGGCAGCCAATGGCATTCTGGAGCACGGCAATATCCGACTCTGACCCTCGGTCGATCGGGTGCTGTCCCATGTCTGGGTGACGCCCAATGTCCATAAGATCCACCATTCCCGCGAGCGGTCGGAGACGAACTCCAACTATGGCAATGTGCTGACGATCTACGACCGGATTCTTGGAACCTTCACGCCAAGTGAGAGAGCCGAATCAGTCGTTTACGGACTGGACGAGGTTGATCCGGCCCGGATCGGGTCGTTTGGAGGGCTCCTGACGCTGCCGTTTCAACACGAGGTGGAACATTCCCTGACACAAAAGTCAGGAACCGGTCCGGCGTACCTCGATAACATCCCTAGTTAGTGCGGGTTCTGGTGGTCGAAGACGAGCGCAAGCTCGCGCAGGTGCTGTCGTCAGCCTTACAAGCGGAGCACTACGACGTCGTGGTGGCGGCCACGGGAGAGGACGGCTTCTATCAAGCGAATGCAGAACGATTCGATCTGATGGTGCTCGACCTGATGCTCCCGGGTCGCAATGGCCTCGAGATCTTGCAGACGCTACGGCAGCGCCACGTCGAGACGCCTGTGCTGATTCTCACCGCGCGGGACGGCATCGACGATCGTGTCCTGGGATTGGACCTCGGCGCCGACGACTATCTCGTCAAGCCGTTTGCCCTCCCGGAGCTCCTCGCGCGCATCCGCGCCCTGCTGCGTCGCGGTCGGCCGTCGGATGTCTTTCGACTGAAGGCAGCAGACCTGGAAATGGATCTCGTCGCGCGCCGCGTCGTGCGCGGCGTAGAGGCCATCGAGCTCACCGGTCGCGAATTCGACCTGCTCGAGTATTTGCTCCGACATCAGGGACACCTGGTCTCGAGAGAAATGCTTGCACGCGACGTGTGGAAAGAGCCGCGTCGGGCGACGCCACTCGACAACGTCATCGACGTCCAGATGACACGATTGCGCCGCAAAGTCGATCCGGACGGTGCGCCGCGGCTGATTCACACGGTGCGTGGTGTGGGCTTCGTGTTGCGGGAAGGCGAGCCATGAGCCGCTGGTGGTCGAATGCGTCGATCCGCGTGCGGCTGACGGCCTGGTACATGGCGGTGCTGTCGCTGATGTTGATCGTCTACGCGACGGCCACGTTTCTGGCAGTACGACACGAGTTTCGAGAGCAACTCGAACGGGAGCTGCACGAGCACGTCGAAGCGGCCAGCCCCGAGCCAGAAGCCGCCTTGGAAGAACGCCTGCAGCAACAGCTTCGCGAAATCCTCGTCGTTCTGGTGTTGGGTCTCCCGTTGATCGTCGCGCTCGCCGGTCTCGGTGGGTACGTCCTCGCGCGACGCGCCCTGTCGCCGATCGACCATCTCGCAGGCGAGGCGCGGCGGATTACCGCCGAACGTCTGCACGAGCGACTGTCCGTCCCGAACGAGCAGGACGAAATCGGGCGGTTGGCGGCGGTCATCAACGACACCTTTGCACGCCTGGAGTCGTCATTCGACCAGCTCCGGCGATTCACCGCGGATGCCTCGCACGAGCTGCGGACGCCGTTGTCGGTCATTCGCGGCATTGGGGAGAACGCGCTGCGCGAGACCCGCACTACCCCCGAATACAAAGACGCGATGGGCAGCATGCTCGAAGAGGTCGACAGGCTCACGCGGCTTGTCGATACCTTGCTGAAGCTGTCGCGTGGCGATGCCGGAACGATTCGCCTCACACACGACGTGCTTAACCTCGGCGATCTCACGCGTGAGGTCGTGTCATCTCTGGGCATCCTCGCGGAGGAGCGACAGCAGCGACTTCATGTGGTGGCCGCTGAGAACGTCCGAGTGTCGGCCGATCGTTTGGTGCTCAGGGACGCGATCGCCAACGTGGTCGACAACGCCATCAAGTACGGCCCCTCGCGATCGACGATCGATGTGCATGTTGACGCGGACGGGGACCAGGCGACGCTGACCGTTAAGGATGCCGGACCCGGCATTCCGATGGAGCATCGCGAGCGGATCTTCGACCGGTTCTACCGTGTCGATGACGGTCGATCGCGTGACATGGGCGGCACGGGACTGGGCCTCGCGATTGCCAAATGGGCCGTCGAGGCGAACGGCGGCCGTATCTCGCTCGAGGGCACCGCCACGGGATCCGTCTTTCGGATCGTCCTGCCCCGCGTGGTGGCGGCATGAATGTTTTCGCCGTTCTTCGCATCGCATTGAAGGCGCTTCGACAGAATCTGCTCCGCACCGGCTTGACCATGCTGGGTATCGTGATCGGCGTCGGCGCCGTCATCTGCGTCGTCGCGATCGGCGAGGGCGCGCAGGCCAGCGTCGAGCGGGCCATCACGAACATCGGGGCGAACATGATCTGGGTGGAGGCCGGAGGCGTGAATCGCGGCGGCGTCCGGACCGGTGCCTTCGGAACGAAAACGCTCACGTTGGGCGACTACGAGGCGATTAGAGAACATGTCTCGCTGGTGACCAATGTCACACCACAGGCCGACACGCGTGTCCAGGTCGTCTACGGTAACCAGAATTGGAGCACATCGGTTCGTGGCGTTGGCCCTGAATACCTGGCGCTCAAGAATTGGAACGTCGTCCAGGGAGGCATGTACACAGCGGTTGACGTTGAGCGCGCCAACAACGTGTGCGTCCTAGGACAGACCGTCGTTGACCAGCTGTTCGGAGCGCAGGATCCGATTGACGAAACCATCCGGGTGAAGGACCAACCGTGCGTCGTCGTCGGAGTCCTCGAAGTCAAAGGACAGTCGGCAACTGGTCAGGATCAGGACGACAACCTCCTGATGCCCTACACGGCCGTCATGAAGAAGATCAAGGGACAGACCTGGCTCGACGACATCATGTGCAGCGCGACGTCTGCGAAGGTCCTCGATCAGGCGGAGCAGGAGATCGCCACGCTGATGCGCGATCGGCATCACATCCGAGCGGGGGCCGACGACGATTTCAACTTGCGTCATCCGACTGAGATTGCCGAGGCGGTGAAACAGTCCACGCAAACCATGGAGGGACTGCTGGCCGCTGTGGCCTCCGTGTCCCTCATCGTCGGTGGCATCGGCATCATGAACATCATGCTGGTGTCCGTCACAGAACGGACTCGCGAGATCGGACTCCGGCAGGCGGTCGGCGCCAGAGGCCGCGACGTGCTTCGGCAATTCCTCGTCGAGGCGGTGATGCTCAGTCTGATCGGCGGCGCGATCGGGATTGGGCTCGGAATGTTCGGGGCCCGCGCGATTGCGGACACGTTCCAGTGGCCGACACGAGTCTCCTCGAACGCGATTGCGCTCGCATTCGGGTGCTCGGCGGCGGTCGGCGTCTTCTTCGGCTACTACCCGGCCCGACAGGCAGCGCGCCTCGACCCCATCGAGGCCCTACGATTCGAATAAGGAGTCTATGCACATGCGATTGCTAACCCTGGCGTTGATCTTCCTGTTTCAACCATCACCCAGAGATAAGGCCGTGGTGTTTGTATGCGAACACGGCGCGGCGAAAAGCGTCGTCGCGACCGCTTATTTCAACAAGCTCGCCGCCGAGCGCGGACTGCCGTTCCGCGCGACGTTTCGCGGCACGGCTCCGCAGGACAACCTGTCCGTCCGCGCCGTCGAAGGTCTGAAAGCCGACGGCGTGGCCGTGCCAACGGGCAAGCCATCCGCGATCAGCGATACGGATGTTGCCGATGCGACGCACATTTTCGCCATTGGCTGCACGCTTCCAGAGAAAGCCGTTCGATCGGGCAAGTCGGCCGATTGGTCCGACGTGCCGGACGATCAGGGATACGGGCCGATGCGCGACGCGATTGTGCGGCATGTGAAGCAGTTGTTGGATGAACTGCAGCGATGAACACCAAAAGGGAGTCATGAAATGAAAACCACAACGATTCTGCTCGGTGCATTGCTGGCAGCAGGCGCGGCCGAGACGGTCAACTTCGATAGAGCGGAGGTGGGCAAGCCGCCCAGCGGCTGGACGGCGACGCAAACCGGCACCGGACAGGCCAAGTGGGCCATCGTGCAGGATGACACGGCGCCAAGCAAACCGAACGTGCTGAAGCAATCAGGTCAGGCCACCTACCCGGTGTGCCTGAAAGACGATACCGGCCTGAAAGATGGGTTCGTCGAAGTGAAGTTCAAGGCGTTATCCGGCAAGGAAGATCAGGCTGGTGGCGTCGTCTGGCGCGCGAAAGATGCGAGCAACTACTACGTCGCCCGTGCGAACGCGCTCGAGAACAACGTGACGATTTACCACACGATCAACGGTCGGCGGACGGAAAAGAAGCGCGCCAACATGAAGGTCCCATCGAACCAATGGCATACCTTCCGGGTCGATTTCCAGGGCAGTCACTTCACCGTGACGTTCAACGGCCAGAAGGCACTCGATTGGGACGACGAGACGTTCAAGGACGCGGGGAAGGTCGGTGTGTGGACAAAAGCAGACAGCGTGACGGAGTTTGATGACTTTATGTATGCCTCGAAGTAATCGACGCCTCCCGCCGGACCGAATGCTCTGCGCCGCCGTGATCGCCGGAGCCTTCTTGGTATCTGGCTGCGGCGGCGCCGAGCGCTCGAGCCGCGAGGTGATCGCGTACGTGTCAGCGGATCGGCCGTTCTCTGAGCCGATCATGCAGGAGTATCAACGGCAATCGGGCGTCCGCGTCAACGTCGTGTACGACACCGAAGAGGCGAAATCGACGGGTTTGGCCAACCGGCTGCTGGCCGAGAAGCCGCGACCGCAGGCGGATGTGTTCTGGTCGAACGAGCCCGTTCGCACCCTGGTGTTGAAGTCCCGTGGAGTCCTCGCGCCGTATGAGTCGCCTGCCGCCAACGGGATCGCCGCCACCTTCAAGGATCGCGAAGGCTACTGGACTGGATTCTCCGCGCGACTGCGCGTCATCGTTTTCAACACGAACAGGGTGAAGGGCGAAGAGGCTCCGCGTTCTGTGTTTGACCTCGCTGATCCGCGCTGGAAGGGACAAGTCGCCATCGCAGATCCCCGTTTTGGCTCGACGTCGTTTCACGTCGCCGCGCTCTACTCGGAAATCGGCGACGAGCGCGCCGACGATTACTTTCGGAAGCTGAAAGCGAACGAGGTGAAGATCGTCGACGGCAATTCCGTCGTCCGCGACATGGTGGCTCGCGGCGACGTTTTGGTCGGGCTGACAGACACGGACGACGTGAACGTGGCGATCGAAGCGAAGCAGCCCGTGGCGATGGTGCTGCCTGACCGCGACGGCATCGGCGTTCCGGTCATGCCCAACATGGTCTCGCTGGTGGCCGGCGCGCCGCACGCCGACGAAGGCAAACGCCTGATTGACTATCTGTTGTCACCAGAAGTTGAGCGGAAGCTCGCCGAATCGGAAGCCGTTCAGATTCCCCTACATGCGGATGTGCCCGGTCCGAAGAATATTCCGCCGATTTCTTCGTTCAAGGCGATGACACTCGACTACGCAAAGGCGGCGACGCGGGTTGAGGACGTCACGAAGCGGTTGGCCGCGATCCTTGGTCTGTAATGTGGGGATGGCGATCCAGCCGCACCGTCGTTACGCTGACCGCCGCTGTGGTGTTCGTCGTCGTCTGTATGCTGCCGTTGCTGTTCATGCTATGGGCGGCATTCGCCGAGCCGGGAAACGCGGTTAGCGCCCTTCAAGGCCTTCTGCTCGATCGCAGGCAGGCGGGCCTGCTCTACAACACTGTCCTCCTTGGTTGCGGCACGGCCGTGCTGGCGACGCTTGTTGGCGCGCCGCTAGGCTTTGGGCTTGCACGGTTCGCTCTGCCGTTCAAGAGCGGCCTGCGACTCGCCCTTGTGGCACCAGCAGTCTTGCCGCCATACGTGATCGCCCTGGCGTTGATCTACTTGGGCGGAAACCTGGCTGCCACGTTGGGCGGGGCTATCGTCGCCTTGACGATCGTGCTCTACCCGCTGGCGATGCTCGCAACCGAGGTAGCCGTCCGCCAGATCGAGCCGAGACTGGAGGAAGCGGCCATCCTGGTCGCCACACCAGGGCGCGTGTTGAAGCGAATCACGTGGCCGCTCGTCGCACCGGGTGTCGTGTCAACAGCGTTGGTCATCTTTGTCCTGGCGATCTCCGAGTTCTCCGTACCCGGCCTGTTGCGCGTTCGCGTGTTCACGACCGAAGTCTTCACCGCGTTTGCGGCCTTGTACGACTTTGGGCGTGCAACCATGCTCGCCTTACCGCTCTTGATTGTTTCCGTCGTCTTGGCAAGTATCGCGGCCTCACACATGAGAAGTCGCGTGGTCGCGACCAGGCGAAACGTTCGGGGTGAACCGCTCGCAGTGTTCGATGACTGGCGCCCGGCCGTGCTCACCCTGATCAGTTGTGCGATTGTCGCGATGCTGGTCGTGCCGGTGACCGCGCTTGTACGAGAGGCCCTCCGTTCCGTGTCGATCGTCGGGGTCGTGCGAAACTCGCGCGAGGCCGTGATCAACAGTCTGTTCCTCGCGTTCTGGGGCGCGACCGTGGTCACGATGCTCGCGGCCTGCCTTGGTTATGCGCGAGCGCGTGCGCCTGTGAGAGTCGGCGGCGCCCTCGACGCGTTGTGGCTGGTCCTCTTCACTGTCCCGAGTACCGTGATTGGCATCGGCTTGATCGGCATGTGGAATCGCGCGAACGCATTCAGCGCGTACGGGACATCCGCCATGCTGGTGCTCGGCTATCTCGCGCGGTTCGTACCGATCGGCGCGCTCGCACTCGCGGCGACCGTTCGCTCCGTTCCCGAATCCCAGGAGGAAGCGGCTGCCCTTGCCGGCGCCGGGTGGCTGCGCACCATGAGACGGATCGTTCTACCGCAGATTCGAATCGGCCTGCTCGCAGTCTGGGTGATCTCGTTCATGCTGGCGTTTGGTGAAGTCGGCACGAGCATCCTCGTCGCTCCACCAGGCGAGAGCACGCTCCCGATCCGCGTCTACACGCTGACGGCCAACGCGCCGCCGGGACAAGTCGCGGCGCTCGCGTTATTTCAGTCGGTCGTCATCCTGTTTCCGCTGGCCCTCCTCGGCGTGACAATGGCGACTCGAGAAACGTCGTGACATCGCCGTTTCTCCGACTCGCGGCGGTGACCAAGCGCTATGGCGGTCACGGCGGCATCGAGGACGTGTCGCTCGAAATATCGGCGGGCGAGAGCGTGGTTGTCGTCGGCCCGAGTGGGTCAGGAAAGACGACGCTGCTGCGGCTCGTAGCCGGCCTCGAGCGTCCGGATGCTGGCGAGATTTGGCTTGACGGACGAAGAGTGGCAGAGCCAGGACGAAACACTGTGCCCGCAACCGATCGCAAGGTTGGGTTCGTCTTTCAGGATCTGGCGCTGTGGCCGCATCTGAGCGCCTTTGCCAATGTCGAATTCGCCGCACATTCGGCCGGTCATTCAGGGACGGACCGGACGTCGCGGATTAACGAGATCCTTAGGCTCTGCCGAGTTGAGCCTCTGTTAGCCGATCGCTATCCCCACCAGCTCTCCGGCGGTGAGCAGCAGCGCGTCGCACTTGCGCGTGCGCTCGTCGGGTCGCCGCAGCTGCTGTTGCTGGACGAGCCATTTTCCAGCCTCGACCGCGATCTGCGCGTGAAGCTGCGCGCGGAGCTGGCCTCGCTACGACGCCAGCTTCAGCTCACGGCGATTTATGTGACCCACGATTCAGAGGACGCTGAAACGCTCGCGGACCGAACGATCACGATGCGAAGTGCTAGAGTCGACGCCTGAAGTCTCAGGTTCTTGAACGAGGAGCCTCAGCCGTCCGAGGGTAGTCCATCGCTATGAGCCCAAGATACGTTGTATTCCTCGTCGTGCTGAGCGCCGCCAGTGTGTTTGCCTGCACCACCGCGCAACCTCCTCGTCAGGAAACCACCAAGGTGTTCGTCGGTTCCCGGGCGTGCCGTGACTGCCACCAAGCCGTCTACGACCGGTGGCAGACCACGTTGATGGCGAACGTGGTGCAAGATCCGAAGCAACACCCGAAGGCGATCGTCGCGGACTTCGCTACGCCGAATCCGCTCGTCACGTTCAAGCCGGAGGACGTGGACTTCACCTACGGCAGCAAATGGAAGCAGCGCTACTGGAAGAAGCAGGGCGACGATTACTACGTCCTGCCGGCGCAGTGGGACGTGCGCCACAAGGTGTGGCGTCCCTACCACGTTCAGCCCGGCACCGACTGGTGGGTTGAGCACTATCCGGCGGAGCAGGAGGGCCGTCCGACCGGGCCGCTCTGCGACGGCTGCCACTCTGTGAACTACGACATCAAAACGCACGCCGTGACGGAGTGGAACGTTGGCTGCGAGCGATGCCATGGCGCTGGCGGCGCTCACGTCGCACGCCCGGTGAAGTCCAACATCGTCAACCCCAGTCGTCTCGACGATATACGAGCGAACGATGTGTGCATCCAGTGCCACTCGCAGGGCCGGCCGCGCGCCAATCCGGTTGAGGGCCGGTACTACGACTGGGCCGTGGGTTATCAGCCCGGTGACCGGTTGAACACGACCTGGGAGCTCGAAGAGCACCGTCTGGGAGAGAACACGTTTACGCACTGGCCGGACGCATCCGCTCACAAGAACCGGATGCAGGGAAATGACTTTGTCCAGAGCCGTATGTACGAGAAAGGCGTCCGCTGCTACGCATGCCACGACTCGCACGGCACGCCGCAGGATGCGTTGCTGAAGTTCCCCGGCAACGAGATGTGCTTGCAGTGCCACGGGCCGCAGCGACAGCCCGGACCTGGGGTGGCGCCTGAAGCGCACTCCCATCACGGCGCCAACAGCGACGGAAACAAGTGCGTCGCGTGTCACATGCCACAGATTGCGACGACCATTGCTGACGTCAGCGTGCGCAGCCACACGTTCAACTTCGTCTCCCCGTCGATGACCGACAAGTACGGGATTCCGAATCCCTGCACCTCCTGCCACAAGGACAAAACGACCCGTTGGGCACTCGACGCCATGAATCAGTGGTCAAACGTCTCGCCCTGGAGGATGACCGCGCAATGACGATCCGAGAGAGCGCGGAGCAAGCCGCATGAATCTCGTTCCAGCCTGGGCCCCGAACATTCACCCGTTGCTGGTGCACTTCCCGATCGCTCTCCTCTATGCCGCCATCGCGGTTGATCTCGTTGGTTGTGCGTGCTGGTGCAATAAGCCCCTCCGTCAGGCAGCCACGCTGTTGTACGCACTTGGTACGCTCGGCGCCATCGCCGCATACCTGACCGGTCGTGCAGCGTCACAGAGCGTCTGGTTGCCAGGAATGGCGGAGCCGGTCCTCAAAGAACATTGGGACTGGGCGTTGCGCACGATCTGGTTCTTTCCGATTGTGACTGTGGGGCGCCTGGTGCTCTTGCGTCCCACGAGGCGCGAGCCCGCCGTCGCACTCGTTGTCGCGCTCGCTCTTGTCGGCCTCGTCGGGATCGGTCTGCTCCTCGCAACTGGCGATCGCGGAGGCCGATTGGTCTATCAACATGGTGTGGGCACTTCTCGACAGTGAGACCTTGGAAATCGTGAAGCAGATCTTCGATCGTCACACGCGTACAAGCGTAATTGGGCTGACGGGACGGCAGCTCAGCTGTCGCGAATGAAACAAGACGATTGACATCTCCCTCCGCGAGGTCGAGATTAGGGCTTCCTGCCGGAGGTGATGTATGTCCAGCCCAGTGTCTCAAGCCACGGATTTCAGTCGCGATGTGTTGGGCCGCTTTATCTGCAACGGTCTGGACGAAGCGCTCGCGAGCATGCAGCGGATCGATGCGCGCCCATTCGATCTGATTGTCATCGGTGGCGGCAGTTTTGGATCAGTGCTCGCGCAGCGACTCTTTACCCGCGACAAGTCGCACGCGCATCGTGTGCTCGTCTTGGAGGGCGGTCCATTCGTGCTGTCGGAGCACGTTCAGAACTATCCGATGCTGGGGCTGGATCCGGCGAGCGCGACGAGCATCGCAGACCTCCGCAGTATTGGGCAGGACAAAATCGCGCGCAACGAGGTCTGGGGGCTTGCGTGGCATTCGAACCAGAAATTCCCGGGGCTCGCCTACTGCGTCGGCGGGCGCTCCGTATTCTGGGGTGGATGGTCGCCGCAGCCGCTCGATCAGGAAATCGCGAGCTGGCCCGCATCGGTGTTGGCCGACTTGAAGGTCGGGAGTGGGGAACGACCGTTCTATCAGCAATCGGCCGAACAGATTGGCGTCGTTGAAACGAACGACTTCATCCACGGGCCCTTGCACGAAGCGCTTCGGCAGACGCTGAGGGCGGGCATCGACGCCAACAAGATCAGCGATGCGATCCCACTCGCCAACCTGCCAGACCATCCCGGAGTGAAGTGGGGGAGCGCTGCAACCGCCGCCGATGTATTGACGCTGCTTGGCGCCAGGGTCCAGGACGTGGCGCTAGCGGCCGTCGCGCCGATACCGATGGCTGGAACTTCACTCGTGGTGCAGCTCGCGGCCCTTGGCCCTATGCCAATCGGAGGAGCGGCGGTGAGCGGCCAGGATCTGCTGAATCTGCTCAAGCTCGAAGCGCCCCTTGCCGTTGAGACGCGGACCCGGACCGGATTCTTCCCCTGGAATAAGTTCAGCGCAGTCCCGGTACTCACCAAAGCCGCTCGCGCCGCGTACTCAGAATCGAGTGGCGACGATTCGAAGAAGCGTTTGATGGTTGTCCCGAACTGCCACGTCAAGCGACTGCGAACCAGCGGCGGTCGAGTCCAGGAGATTGAGACCAACCTCGGCAACATCGCTGTGCCGTCGACGGGTGTCGTGATCGTGGCGCTTGGGACCATCGAAAGCGCGCGCCTGGCGTTGAATTCGTTTACAGACGCGCCTTCATCCGCGCAGGCGGCGGCGTTTGCGACGTGGCGCGGCACCATCGGCCGTAACTTGATGGCGCATCTCCGCTCGAATCTGACCATTCGGTTTCCGCGGACAGCCCTCGCGATCGACCCTGCGATCCACGAGTTGCAGGCCTCGGCATTGTTCGTCAAAGGTCGCCATCAGCATTCGGACGGATCCATCGGTCACTTCCATTTCCAGATCACCGCGGCTGGCCTCGGATCGTCCGACGCCGATTCTGAAGCGGAGCTGTTCAAGAAGGTGCCAGACATCGACACGTTCGACCGTTTCAAGTCAGCGACCGACACACACATCGTCGTCACGATTCGCGGCATCGGCGAGATGGAGCCGAACAATCCGGTCAGCGGAGTCTTCCTCGATTCGGAGCTGGACGAATTTGGACTGCCCAGAGCGAACGTAACCCTTCAACCAACCACGAAGGACCGGGCGCTCTGGGATGCGATGGATAAGGCCGCGAACGATGTTGCCGGTGTGCTGTCTGGCGGCGCGTTTGAAGTCCTGGGCAAGACTCGCGACGGTCTTGGCACCACGCACCACGAAGGTGGTGTCTTAGCGTTGGGATCGGTGACCGACAACGACGGCCGCTTTGCGTTTGTTGAGAACGCGTACGCGCTGGGTCCGGCGCTCTTCCCGACGCTTGGTTCGCCGAATCCGATGCTTACTGGCGTGGCCCTCGCGCGTCGCATGGCGAAGCATCTAGTCCCCGCACCGATGCCGTTCACGCCGGCCGACGGTTTCACGCCGCTCTTTGACGGCTTTACGACAACTGACTGGCGTTTTGTCGGAAAGGGAGGGTTCCGGATTGTCGATGGTGCCTTTGAGTCAATGCCGGGTGGCGACGACCTGGGACTCTACTGGTGCCAGACGCCCATGCCACCCAACTTCGTTCTCAAGCTCGAGTGGCTCCGCTGGCTGGACGACGATAACTCCGGCGTGTTTGTTCGGTTCCCGGATCCCACGACGAAGGGATACAACAATCAAGCGTGGGTCGCCGTGAATTTCGGATTCGAGGTGCAGATCGACGAGCCGGGTGCGCCGGACGGTGACCCTATCCATCGGACCGGAGCCATCTACGGCCAACCGACTCAGAGCCGAACCGTCGTTCCGGCAAATCCTGTTGGACAGTGGAATGAATTCGAAATCCGCGTCCAGGGCCAGCAGTACATTGTTCGACTCAACGGCACGCAAGTCACGCAATTCACCAATACCGATCCGGCGCGAGGGTTGCCATCAACGGCGACGGTGCCCAGTTTCATAGGTCTGCAAAGCTACGTCGGCAAGCGCGTGTCATTTCGAAACATTCGCTTCAAGGCCGTTTGACGTAACCAACGCATCCTCCGTGAGCTCGAATTGATGCAGGATGCCATCGGTGAAAACTTGATGGTTCAGCTCGTAATACAAACGATACTGGAGCGTGCGCGCGTCAGGTCGAGGTTCCACTGAACGTGGCGTCGCGGTCGCGCCTTGATAGACAACACCGCCGAACTCGTAACTGAAAGCACCAGCTAACCCGCGATACGACAACGTCAGCGTCTCGGCGTGAATCAACTCGTCTCGGTCATCAAAGATGTGCGCGTCGATCCAGGCGTTTGCTCCGTATGGAGATTCCCGTACCCATGCGAGTACCGCTAGCGACGTTTGCAGGTTTGTGTCCCGGGGCGATCCGCTGCCCTGAGGCGCTGGAAAGGCGTTGACCTTCGTCGCACGGTGCTCCAGCACGTTCACAACGTCGGGCCGTGTAACCGCGCCGCTCCGGTAGCTAACCGGCCGTGTCGGAACTCGCGGCGGCGGGCCGCTGATCTCGAACCAATAGTTGTCACCAAATCGGCTGTCCCAGCCGTCCTTTCGAGTGCTGGTCTGATAGAAGCCGTGGAACCATATTTCCGCGTGAGTTGCATCCGGTGGTACCGGCAAGTCGAGCGGCTGTGGCACATGGCTGATGACGATACCAGGCGGGTTCTCTCGGTCTCGCACCGGAGCAACCACGCTGCCGCTGACGATCTCGCCTCGAGGATGAAAGCGACAGAGAGCGACGATGTCACCGAATTCGGCGCCCTGCCACGGCGCGAACGAACCAAGCAAGCGCGCTTTGTCGTAGTCGAGCGTCAGTCTGGAGCCGCGCTGGATGGTGCCGCGCTGCTCGTGACGCCAATCGCCGAGAAACTGAATCGTCGAAGGGCTGCCAGTCATGGTTCGTTTCGCTCCCCGCTTAGGGCTTCGGGATCCTCTTTGCAATAACGTTCGAGGTCCGGATCTCCGGCAGCTGAGACGGGCGCGAGCGCGCACGTTGTGAGACGCAGCGGACCCAGCGTGTCACCCACGCGTTGACGCCGATGCGCGACGATTCAGCATCCAGCCATTATCACTCGATCCCGAACCGTGACCGCCGACCCGTGATTCCACGCGTCGGCTGTGCAGAGTCGATCCGCAGTTGGCCGGGCGCTACGCACTGACCACCTGCCGCCTGCCATTAAACTGGCGCATCATCATGATGAACACAATGCACTTCGTGCATGCACAGCAGAGCCCTATGCTTGACGCATGTTCGAACTCCGCCAGGCCGTTCGCGCGTTGTGGAGCCGGCGTGCCTACGCCGCCGCCGGTATCGCGACGCTCGCGCTGGTCATCGGTGTCAATGCCGCGCTCTTCGCCGCCATCAACGCAACGCTCTTCCGGCCGGTACCGCTGAAAAGCGGCAATCGGACGGTCTCGATCTACCTGATGCCGCCGGGTCTGTCGGACTCCAAGTACCGCAATCCGCTGCACGCCATCGATCTCGTGCGGTTCCGCGAGCGCAGCCGCACGCTGACGCATTTCGCCGCGTTCACGGCCGCCGACCGCGTCCTCGCCAGCGGCGGCGAGCCCGCGGTCGTGAACACGGTGCCGGTGAGCGCGGAAATGCTGCGGCTGTCGACCGAAGGTCCAATCCTCGGCCGCCTGTTCACCGACGACGAGGAAACCAGAAAAGAGCGGCTCATCATCCTCAGTTATGGCGCCTGGCAGCGGCGGTTCGGCGGCGATGCGTCGATTGTCGGCCGGTCCGTGCAGCTTGACGGTGATCCCTACACGATCATCGGCGTGATGCCGCGCGGGTTCCCGCCGCCATTTCTCGCGGCAGAGCTCTGGACGCCGCTGGGCATCACGCAGTCGGCGCCGGTCAACGAGGCACGCACCTACATCGTGACGATCGCGCAGCTCGCCGACGGGTCGACGCTCCAGCAGGCGGATGCCGAGATCCGCGCCATCGTTGCGGATCTTGCGCGGGAGCTGCCGCGCACGCACCAGGGCTGGACCGGCGGCGTGATCACCTTCCGGGACTGGCAGTACGGAAGCTTCCGCGCACCGCTCTTCGTGCTGTTTCTCGCGGTCATCGCGCTGCTGCTGATCGCCTCGTCGAATGTCGCGAGCCTGACGCTGGCGCACGTGACCGCCAGGAGCGGCGAGCTGGTGCTCCGCCGCGCGATTGGCGCGACGCGCTGGGACCTGGCGCGGCTGGTCCTGGCCGAGATCACGATCATGAATGCGATTGGCGCGGCCTTCGCGGTCGTCCTTGGCGCATGGTTCCTACCGGCGCTCCTGGCCATTGCCCCCGCGACGACGCGCGTGCTCGGCGAGGTTCGCATGGACTGGCGCGTGGCCATCTACGCCATGGGTTGTGCGGTGCTGGCGTCGATTGGCGCCGGCGTCGTTCCCGCAATGACCGCCTCGGACTCGGCGGCGATCAACGCATCGGCAACGCGGTCGACGGGGTCGCGCGATCGCCAGCGCTGGCGCGCTCTACTCCTCGCCACACAGACGGCGTTGTGTGTTGCGTTGCTGGTCGTCGGCGGCCTCCTGGTCCGCGCGCTGGTGCGGACATCAGGCATCGGTCCCGGCTACGACCCGGATCGCGTCCTGACGGCGCAGCTGCAGCTGCCGCCGTCGCGCTACGCCAACGGACCCGAGCGTGTCGCCGCCATGGAACGCATCTTCGAACGCGTCGCCGCCATCCCCGGCGTCGTCGACGCGGGCGCGACGATGAACCGGTTCACCCCGGGCTTTTCGTATCAGACGCTGGTAGAGATCGACGGGCAGCGCACGCCGGACGGTTCCGGCCACACCGTGCAGTTCCGGCGCGTCAGCGCCAGCTACTTCAAAACGATGCGCATTCGTGTGTGGAGCGGCAGAGCCTTCGCCGCCCAGGACTCGCTGTCGACGCCAGCCGTGGCCATCGTCAGCCGGTCGTTCGCGCAGCGCTTCTGGCCAGGCGGCGATCCAATCGGCCGGCGCATCCAGCGCGGAACCGTCATGGCTATGGTGGTTGGCATCGTCGACGACGTGAGCGACGTCGACTTGCTGCAGTCGCCCGAGCCCACGCTGTATGCGGCCTGGACGCAGACCGCGAACGTCGCATTCCCCATGGGGCTGGTGCTGCGAACCGCGGGCGAGCCTCAGGAGATCGCCCATCCGCTGCGGGCGGCCATCGCGGGCGTGGATCCGCTGCTCGCGCTCGATCGGATTCAGACGCTCGAGACGTTCCTGGCCGACTCACTGGCGCCCCAGAAGTTCCGGACCACGCTCATGCTTGGTCTCGCGTTCACGGGCCTACTGCTCGGGGCGATCGGCATCGGCGGCGTCACGGCGCGGACGATCGCGGAACGGATGCCAGAATTCGGCGTGCGGCTGGCGCTGGGGTGTGACAGCACGTCGCTGTGGCGCAGCGCCGTTGCCGCCCAGCTCCGCGTCGTCGCCTGCGGCGCGGCCGGCGGGCTGGCACTCGCGATCGTCGCCGGCCGGCTGCTGGCGTCGATTCTCCCGGAGACGTCTGGCATCGATGCCTCGGTCTTGTTCGGATCGATCGGATTGCTCCTGTTGACGGCGGCGGTGTCGGCCGCGATTCCGGCATCGCGCGTTCTCAGGGCGAACCCGCTCGCCGTGCTGCGCCAGTCCACTTGAGGTCAACGCTCTGAAACAGGAATCGAAGGAAGTCGTTACGAAGGCCGGCAAGAAGAGGGTCGAGCCGGGCATTGTCATCTGTCGGTCATCTTCGAAGGAGTAGAATCCGGCTACTATGACAAGGCATGTGCTCACCGTGTTTGCTCTGCTTTCCGCCGTCGGTCTGAGCGCGGCTCGCCTCGACGCGCAAACCTTCAAAGTAGAAAAGTTCGACATCAAAGGGGACGGCGGCACGGATTACGTCGCTGTCGACTCGACCACCGGCCGCGTCTTCGTCTCGCGTGGCACGCACATGATGGTGGTCGATGGCGCGACCGGCAAGGTGCTGGGCGACATTCCGAACACGCCGGGGGTGCACGGCGCCGGCTTTTCCACCAAGGCCGGTCACGGCTTCACGACGAACAGCGGCGATCAGAACGTCACCATGTTCGATCTGAAGACGCTGGACGTGCTCAAGCAGATCAAGGTCGGCCCAGGCCTCGACGGCATCATGTACGACGAGCCCGACGACAAGATCATCCTCACGAATCACAGCCGTCCGATCGGCACGCTCACCGCGATCGACCCGAAGACCGGCGACATCGTCGCGACCGTCGAGCTCGAAGATACCGCGCCGGAGGGCGCGGCCGCCGACGGCAAGGGACACATCTTCGTGAACAACGAAAGCAAGAACACCATCCAGGTGATCGACGTCAAGACGTGGAAGGCGACCGCTTCATGGCCGCTTGCGCCCTGCGAAGGGCCGACCGGCATCGCGTATGACAAAGCGTCAAACCGCATTTTCTCCGGCTGCAACAAGACATCCGTCGTGCTGGATGCCAGCACCGGCAAGGTCGTGGCGTCTATCCCGAACGGCACGCGTGTCGACGCGCTGGGCTGGGATCCGTCCCGGAAGCTGATTTACATTCCGAACGGCGGCGAAGGCAACGTCACGGTCGTCCATCAGGATTCAGCGGACAAATACACGGTGGTGGCAACGGTCGCGACATTCGCGGGCGCAAAGACCATCGCCGTCGATGCCAAGACCCACAACGTGTACTTGTTCCAGCCTGAGCGCGGCCCGGCGCCGGCGCCTGCGGCCGACGCGCCGCCGCCCGCGGCCGGGCCGGGTGGACGCGGACGCGGTCCCCAGGGCCCGATCGTTGCGGCGTGGTTCATCGTCATCAAGTCGTGACGATGCCCCGTCGCTGAATCGCTGAGGCGCGTCTAGGGACGGCGCATCGCGCGATAGCCGGCACGGGTGCGGACCGACAGGCGTTCCGGACCCGAGACCGTGACCCGAATCGAACGGTACGTACTGTCGAGCGATTGATTCAACGGCGCGTACGCGATCGTGTACAGGTTCCTGATCTGTCGCGCGATTTCGAGTGCGATGGCGTCGATCTGGTCGATGTCTGCCGGGTAGTACGCCATCCCTCCGGTCTTGTCGGCAAGCTGATCCAGCTCCTGCCGGCCCGGTTTGACGCGAGCCTCGTCACCAAACAGGCCGATCGCGAAGATGACAGTGTCGCGCTGCTCCGCCTGTTTCTCGATGGTGGCGCGGGCCACGACGCTCGCGTTGTCGATGCCGTCCGTGATCACCAGCAGCACTTTGCGGTCGCGGGTGGCGTGCTCGCCCAGATAGGCCTGCGCCATCTCAATCGCGTCGCGCATCGCGGTGCCGCCAATCGAGTCGACACGGGCGATCCCGGCCTCCAGGATAGCCACGTCGCTGGTGAACGGCACATCGATCCGTGCCTTGTCGTTGAAATTGAGGACGAAGATCTCGTCCTGAGGGTTCGACGCACGGGCGAGCGCCAACGCCGCCGCTTCCACCTTGGACCGCAGCGTCCGCATGCTGCCGCTGTTGTCGATCAACAGGCCGAGCGACACCGGAATGTCGTCGCGGCGGAAGAGCGTGATCGGCTGCCGCTGGCCATTCTCATAGACTGTGAACGCGGCGCGCTCGAGGTTGGTCACGAGCTCACCGCGCGCATTCTTCACCGTTGCGTGAAGGACGACGAGACGGGTTTCGGCCTGAAAGGTCGGTGGTTGCGCGTGCGCCGGCGTGACCATGGGACATGCCAGCGCGATCGCGACGAGCGCCCTCACCGCGCCAGGGGGCCGGGCGCCAGCCGCACCTGAATCGGCGTGTCCTCGGCGAAGATCACTTCGCGCCCCTTGCCCAGCACGTTCGTGTAGATCGTATGAGCGGCGCCGTACACGCCGAGCGCGATACCGACGGGTCGAGTGATCTGACTGACGGCCGCCCCGAGCAGTCCCACCCCGAGGAACCCGCCAAGGCCGCGGCTGCCCGCGCCGGATCCTGCGGTCTTGATCGATCCGTCGCCGTCCGGATCGGCGAAGTGGTGGCCGTCTCCCTCCAGCGACGCGTGCAGGCTCAGGAGTGACAAGGCCGGTGCGATGAACCGGGTCTTCGAGTTCTCGACCGTCGCACCGCCCTCGTCATCCACTGCCAGTCGATCGTCAGCGCTTGCGTCAATTGAGTGCAGCGCGCCCAACAGCGGCGCGGGCGGTTGATTCGGCACGTGAACGCGTTCGAAGAGAAACCGGAGCCGGCCATTGCGATGGAACCGGCGCGCCGGCGCCGCGAATGTGACCTCGCCCGTCAGCTTCGTGCCCTCGGGAAGGATGACCTGGTGATCGGCCGAGAAGACGGTCTCGGTCACCACCGCTTCGAACGGCGTGCCGCGCGGCGTCTTCGACGAGTCGAGCGTGGTCGCGAGACGCGCCGTGAGAATGCTGTCGGGCGCTGGCGCGGAGCCGGCGGGCGCCGCGACGGCCGGTATGGCGCGCCCGAACGAGATCGGTAACGAGAGTTCCGCGTCGTACGTCGTGCCCTTGGCCAGGTACTGGGGATGGTACGGTAGCTGCTGCACCGCCGCGTCCTTCAGCCGGTGCAGCTGGCCCGGCTCTCTGAGGGACTTGATCGACGCCAAAGTGTCGCGCACTTTCTGCTTCGCCTCGGAGACCGCGTCGACCGTCCGCTGCCGGATCTCGCTGCGCGCGCGGGACGCGAGCGTCGGGCTCGCCTGATCGCCCGGCTGGTCGGAAATCGTCCGGTGGCTGGTCGACGATCCACCGGCGACTCTGCGTGTCACGTTGGGAATACCACCTGTCACGACCGTGTCGATCGCGACTTCACGTCCATCGTCGAGCCGTAGCGTGTCGAACGCGAGGATGGCATGCTTCGTCGGGGACAAGTTGCCGTTCAGATATGCGCGCGCGCGAACGAACTTCGATCCGCTGTCGATGTGCGCCACGTGTCCGCGGACTTTCGTGCCAACGGCAATCACGATGCGGTCGTACGCATAGACCGGCTCCGTCACCGTTCCCATGACTGGCTGGCCGACTCTGTCAAGGCGAATTTTCTCGTCAAGCGCCACACGAAGCGGACGGCCCGCTGCAACGACGAGATCGATCGAGGGCTGATCGGATTGAGCGGCGACGGGCTGAGCACCAGCAGCAGTCAGCAGGCCGCTGAGGCCGACGGCAAGGAGTCGAGAACGCACGAGGGCACCCCCAGGGAATGAACCCTCATCCTAACGCCCCGGCTGTGAGACGGCATAAGGAAAGCAAAGAGGAACCGCACTTCGATCGCAGCACCGGTATGGCCGAGTTGAAACGAGTGTTTCGGCTGTCAGGACGCGGGCGAAGTCGTCGGACGCCGCGCGTACACGATGACCGCTCCGCCGGGGATGGCTGTTACCGTGACCGGAAATTCGCGGCCGTGGCGCGTCACCGTGCGTCCAGCGATGATGCCGACCGTCGCGCCGAAGACGACATCGCTCAAGTAATGACGGTTGTCGTGCAAGCGCGACATGGCGACGTACGACGAGAAGGCGTACGCAGGCACCGCGCCTTTCCAACCCAGGTGCCTCTCGAGTGCGGTCGCTACCGCAAAGGTGTCCGACGCGTGGCCCGACGGAAACGAGGTCCGGCCGCTGCCATCCGGGCGCTCGCGGCGTGTCGTGTACTTCAGCGTCTGGACGATCGCGTTGTTCAGGGCCAGCGCCTGCAGGAGGTCCATCCCCAGGTGCGCCACCTTATCGTTCCCTCGCCACCGGCCACCGACATAGACGGTGCCCGAGATCGCCAACAGCGGGCCCGTGTTGCCGAGGAACGCGCCAAACGCGAACACGTTGTGTGCCCAGGGGGCGTTCACGAAATACGGCCCGACCTGATTGTCCACCGGATGCACCGCCAGCGCACCAGCGCCGCCGGCCATTGCCCACCACAAATTCTCGGAGGCGGGCAGATGCTTGATGTCGTCGAAGAAATCGAGGGCGAGCGCCTTGAGTCCGGTGTGTTCCGGAGTCGGTATGGGTCCAGCCGGCTGGGCGACGATGAACGGATTCGCGGCGTTCGCGACGGGATCCGACACGAGTCGAGTTGGCAGATCCGCAGCCGGGACCTGCGCATGGACGGCGACCGGCGCGAGCGCCCCTGCGCCGATTGTGGCCATGACCAGACGCGCCAGAAACGGCGCTGCAGAGACGCGCATTTTCCAAACCTCCTCGGACCTTGAGCGGGGGCACGCCAACCGCACGCGAAGTCACAACATATCGTCGTGTACAACAGCGGCGTGTCGTTTGGGTCACGACAGCGTAAGGCGCGAATGCCTTGCTGGTCTTCGCCTTGCGGCACCCGCTGTCTCGTGCGCACCCGACCTGCCGGCATCGATCGGCAAGTTTGGTGCCTCGGGCGCCGGTCGACGGACCGTTGGGCTTCGTGGCAGGTGACGATCAGTAATCCCTATCAACTACTTGGCAACATAGAGTAGTTTACAGTATGCGTCTCCGCCGTATCGTCACCCGCATCGGCGTCGCCACGGCCGTCGCCGGTGCGGCCATCGTGTTTCTGTTGTGGTTCGAGCACCGTCGGGCCGTCGAATTGCCCCCTCCAACCGGGCCGTTGCCCGTCGGTCGCACCAGCGTCACCCCGGGCGAGTTTCGCCTGTGGATTTGGTACCCCGCCGCCACTGCCGCACCAGCGGGTTTCTATGTGCCTGACGCGACTCGCATGGACTGGGAACGCGCGAGGCCTGGGTTCATCAACTTCCTGACGGCCGATCTGTCGCAGGTGCGGGCACACAGCGCGCACGACGTCGCGCTGTCGGCTGCCGAAGCGCGCTACCCGGTCGTGATGCTCGGCGGCGGCGGATCCGGGACGTCCGGACTGAGCTTCTCCACCCTGGCAGAGGATCTCGCGAGTCACGGCTACATCGTCGTCAGCGTCGACGCGGCCGCGGGCAGGAATCCGGAACTCTGCGTGGGGCGTGCCGATGAAGAAGACTGCGCGACGGAGGTGATGACGCCGCTCGTCGCGCGCATCGGCCGCGCGCTCGATGCGTTGCGAGATCTGTCGACGGACGACGCGCGTTTCAAAGAAAAACTCGACCTGGCGCGCGTCGGCATCGTGGGTCATTCGTTTGGCGGCGCGCAGGCGGCGCAGTTCTGTTCACAAGATCCACGCTGCTCCGCAGGCATCGACATCGACGGCCGGCTCTTTGGCAGCGTCGTCCAGACTGGCCTTTCTGTGCCGTTCATGTTCCTGCTCTCGGATCACGGAACGCTCAACGATCCGGTCGACCGGCGCATCACCGAGCAGATCCGAGCCGTCTACGGCCGCCAGCCGCCCGACACGCGCATGCGCGCCGTCATTCGCGGCGCCCACCATTTCACGTTCAGCGACGATGGGGCGCTGCTCAAGAGCGCGGTGTTTCGAGGCTTGCTGCGCCTGCTCGGGCGGCTGCACATCGCCGGCCGCCGCCAGGTCGAAGTCACCGCGTATGCGCTGCACACGTTCTTCGACGCGTACCTCAAGGGCAAGACCGGATGGCGCCGCGCTTTCACATCGCCGGCCTTTCCCGAACTCGTCGAATTACCCTGAATCCGAGGCAGTGCACGCTCGACTTCTCGTTGAAGCCACCTTGCGAGCGCGTTTCGCAGGCAGGTAGACTCCGGTCGTGGTTGTCAGCGGGTTGCGCTCCGCGGTTCACGTTCTGACGCTCGCCCTCGGCGCCGCCTACATGCGCGGCCAAGCGCTCGGGCGCATGCGCAAGTACGGCCCGTGGCTCCTGGCGACGTTGCTCCTCGGCCTCGGCTGGTGGAGCGTCGCGGCCCAGGAGCTGTCGCTTCCCAACGCGCAGAATTCGGTGAAATTCGCCGTCATCGGCGACGCCGGAACCGGCGATTCGCCGCAGTACGAGATCGCGAATCAGATGACGCAGTTCCACCGGAAGTTCGCGTTCGATCGCGTCATCATGCTGGGCGACAACATCTACGGCGGCCAGGGACCGCAGGACCTCGTCAAGAAGTTCTCCAAACCCTATCAGGCACTGCTCGACAGCGGTGTCAAGTTCTATGCCTCGCTCGGCAATCACGACGATCCCGCCAACCGCAAATATCCGCTCTGGAACATGGACGGCAATCAGTACTACAGCCACGCGACGAAGAACGTCCGGTTCTTCGCGCTGGACAGCAATCAGGTCGATCGCAGGGAGCTGGCCTGGCTCGAGAACGCGTTGAAGAGCGCGACGGAGGAGTGGAAGATCTGTTACTTCCATCATCCGATCTACTCCGATGGCGGCACGCATGGGTCGTCAGTCGACGTGCGTGTGCTGTTCGAGCCGCTGTTCGTCGCACAGGGCGTCAGCGTCGTCTTTGCGGGCCACGACCACATCTATGAACGGCTGACCCCGCAAAAAGGGATCCTCTACTTTGTCGAGGGCGCCTCGGGTCAGCTGAGACGGGGCGACACCAGGCGCTCCGCCATGACCGCACAAGCCTTCGATCAGGATCTCAGTTTCATGCTCGTGGAAATCGATGGCAACCGGCTGTCCTTCCAGGTGATCTCCCGAACCGGTGCGACCGTCGATTCCGGTTCGGTTCAGCGTCGTCAGGACCGGACCGAGCGCTGAGACGGACATGAGAGAAGTTCGGTGACGCGCCACGAACCGCCAGCGAAGTCGAGAAGCCGGCGTCTCGCCCGGCACGTCTCGGGCTTCGTGCACGACTATCTGATCGCGCTGCCGCTCGGCTGCGCCATGGCGCTGGTGTGGGCGAACACGCTCCCCGACAGCTACTTTCAATTCGCGCACGCCAACGCGTTTTTCGTCAACGAGGTCGCCATCGCCTTCTTCCTCGGACTGATCACCAAGGAGGTCGTGGAAGCCACACTGCCGGACGGGGCGCTGCACCCCTGGCGACGTGCCGCGCTGCCGGTCGCTGCGGCCGTGGGCGGTGTCGTTGCGTCCATCGCGTCCTATCTGGCGTTTGTGCAGTACGTGGGTGAATACATGCTGGCGGGGGGATGGGTCGCATCCAGCGCGATCGACATTCCCGCCAGCTATGTCGTCGCCCGGCTGATCTTCGGGCGTCATCCGGCGGTCCCCTTTCTGCTGTTGCTGGCGATTTCCGTTGACGCGATCGGCCTGGCGTTCGTGGCCGTGGTCCAACCTGCGGGCGATGCGCACCCGATCATCGGTCTCGGTCTGATGGCGGTGGCCATCGGTGCGGCAGCGGCCTTGCGCCGGCGCGGCACCAGGAACTTCTGGATTTACCTGATCGGTCCTGGGACGTTGTCCTGGTCGGCCCTGTACCTGGCGGGCGTCTATCCGGCACTCGCGCTGGTGCCGATTGTTCCCTTCTTCCCTCATGGGTTGCGCGATCGCGGCCTCCTGGTCGAGCCCGCACCGGAGGCGCACGATACGCTGACCCAGTTTGAACGTTGGTGGCGGTTTCCTGTCGAAGGGGTACTGCTGCTGTTCGGGCTCGTCAACGCCGGCGTCCCGTTTCACGGACTCGAGCCGGGCATCTGGGCCATTCCAATCGGTTCCCTGGCACGACCGATTGGCATCGTCGCCGCTGCGGGGGTGGCGCTCCTGGTGGGGTTGCACCTCCCGAGACACGTCGGTTGGCGTGAGCTGATCGTCGTTGGCGCCACCGCTTCGATTGGGCTGGTCTTCGCCTTGTTGTTCGCGACCGCCGTCATGCCCCTCGGGCCGGTCCTGCTCGAGATGAAGATGGGCGCACTCGTCACCATCGCGGGAGCAGGCCTCGCGTTTCTCACGGCCCGAGTCCTCCACGTGGGACGATTCGGTCCGTGAATGGGGCGCTCCGCACGTTCTTCGACACGCACCTCAAAGGCAAGACCGGATGGCGCCGCGCTTTCACATCGCCGGCCTATCCCAAACTCGTCGAATCGCTGAATCTATCTGTACTTACGCGGGTACCACGTGATGTCGATTCCGGCGTTGTAGCGGTACTGCGTCAGTCG
>Ga0207641_10001054_pt1 | contig 27824 bp, 25 predicted proteins | sample KBSSwiS62_FD_184306 | JGI IMG/M metagenome (GOLD analysis project Ga0207641, IMG submission 184306) | Switchgrass rhizosphere microbial communities from Kellogg Biological Station, Michigan, USA - KBS Switchgrass S6-2 (SPAdes) (version 2) | ecosystem: Host-associated > Plants > Roots >... | reverse complement strand
CAAAGCCTATATGATCATGGCTGCGCAGGCAATTGTTGCTCCATTCCTGGCAACGTTTGCCCAATTCCCTCCGCGTCAAAAGGCGGCATCGTTTACTATTGATCAGGCACTAGAGAAAATGGCTTCTGCAGCAGCTGGTGCTACTGCAGCCAAAAGTGATGTAGCTGCTCCTACGAATGGTAAGGATAACGCAACAAAGAAATCGAAGAAGCTTGTAGAAGCATAATTAAAAGGATGGATTGTGAGCAATATCATTAACGGTATTGTTCACGATCCTTACCCTGTACCGTATGACATACAAAAAAAACCGGTGTTTGCATTTAAGATGAATCGGGAATAAGAAAAAAAATAATATAACAATGTTAGACGCATTAAACCAAACAAAAGAAACAAAGATCGATAAGCAAAATAATATGGTCTTCATACCTGGCGGCAAATTTTTAATGGGCTCGGATAAATTTTATCCCGAAGAAAAACCTGTTCATGAAGTAACTGTTGATGGCTTTTGGATAGATAAATTCGCAGTAACAAATAAACAATTTAAAGACTTTGTAAGTGACACTAAATATCTAACGGTTGCTGAAAGACCATTGAACCCGAAAGATTACCCCGGCGCAAAACCTGAATTGCTGGTACCGGGTGCATTGGTGTTTAAAAAATCAAATAAGCCAGTTGATCTTAAAAGTTATTTCAATTGGTGGGAATGGAAGCCTGGTGCAAATTGGAAACATCCGAAAGGACCTGCGAGCAATCTTGATGGCTTAGAAGATCACCCGGTTGTGCATGTTGCTTATGAAGATGCAGTAGCTTATGCAAAATGGACCGGCAAAGAATTACCAACAGAAGCAGAATGGGAATTTGCAGCAAGAGGAGGATTAGATGGAATGGATTTTACATGGGGTAATGAAGACACGCAGCTTACCAAACCAATGGCCAATACATGGCAGGGAGAATTTCCTTATCAGAATTTATTAATAGATAAATATGAAGGCACATCTCCTGTTGGTTCATTTGAACCAAATGGTTATGGATTGTATGATATGGCCGGTAATGTTTGGGAATGGACAAGTGATTGGTATGTTCCTCATTTAGATGAAAGCGCTGAAAAAGTAAAAACCTGTTGTACAACATCTGTCAATCCAAGAGTCACTTCTCCTGACTACAGTTATGATCCAAACCAACCGCAAATTAAAATTCCAAGAAAAGTTGTGAAAGGTGGTTCGCATATCTGTGCACCGAATTATTGTTTACGGTATCGTCCTGCTGCACGTCAACCACAGATGATCGATACGGGAATGACGCATTTGGGATTCAGATGTATTATACGGGAATTGAAAACTGAAAATTGAAAGTTGAAAACGAGATATTATGAATCTGATCTATGGCGTAAATAAAAATTAAAAATCACAAAAAAAATTTACGCCTTCTGTTAAAAAACCATAGTCACAAGGGAAAGAATAAAATATATCGCAATCAAAACAAAAATCTATGACTTTAAAATTTGAAGAAAAAAAAGCGGAACTATTAGAACTTTCCACGGAGGAAATCAGGGCAATTGCAAAAGATGCGTATACATATGGGTTCCCATTAGTAGATAGTTACCGTATTCAGTATGCCTATTTCGTTGATAAGAACAATCCTGAATATAAAGGCAAGTGGAATGAAATGCACAATACGGCAAGAGTATACACTCCTGATGATAAAGCCGTACAAACGCCTAACTCAGACACACCGTATTCCTTTGCTGGTGTTGACCTTCGTACCGAACCGATGGTGATTACAGTGCCGACAATAGAGAAAGAACGTTATTACTCCATTCAGTTCATTGATATGTATACGTTCAACTTTGCTTATGTGGGCAGCAGGGTTACAGGAAATGATGCAGGCAATTACCTGTTGGTGGGTCATGGTTGGAAAGGCGACAAACCCCCGGGAATAAAGCAGGTGATACAATCAGAAACAGAACTGGTATTCCTGCTTTATCGTACGCAACTTTTTAACCCGGATGATATAGAGAACGTAAAAAAAATACAGGCAGAATATAAGGTTCAACCGCTTTCACAATTTTTGAAGCAACCAGCTCCAAAGCCTGCTCCTGCTATTAATTTTATAAAACCTCTCAGTGTTCAGGAACAAAAAAATTCGCTTGACTTTTTCAACCAGTTGAATTTTATACTTCAATTCTGCCCGTTGCATTCTTCCGAAAAAGAATTGATGGATCGTTTTGCAAAGCTGAATATCGGGGCTAATAAAATTTTCAGTGCGGGTAATTTTTCACCGGAAATAAAAAAAGCCGTAGAAGATGGAATGGTAGATGCATGGAAAAATTATGATGAATTGAATAAACTGGTCGCAATAGGAAAAGTAAGCCCATTTGATTTTTTCGGCACCCGTGATTACATGAAAAATAATTATGCCTTCCGGCTGGGTGCAGCAGTGGCAGGCATTTATGGCAATTCAAAAGAGGAGGCAGTATATATTCCCTATTACGCTGATTCAGCAGGTCAATGGCTGGATACTTCAGTCAATTGTTACACACTTTATTTTGCTCCGAGGGAATTACCACCAGTAGATGCATTCTGGTCGCTAACCGCATATGAAATGCCTTCAAGTTTATTGTATGCAAATCCGCTCAATCGTTACCTGATCAACTCGCCGATGATGCCTGATCTGAAAAAAGATAAGGATGGTGGATTAACGCTCTATGTTCAAAACGAATCACCCGGAAAAGATAGAGAGTCAAACTGGCTGCCTTCACCAAAGGGAAAAGCAAAATTAGTATTGCGATTATACAGGCCGAAAAAAGAAGCGTATGATGGTACATGGAAAGCGCCGCCAATGATGAAGAATAATGAATAGAAATAAACATTCACGATTGATAACATTGTAGAATTCAGCAAAGAATCAGTAAGCAAACAACTTGAAACACTTGGACAGATGAAATTATACATCGACGATAAAGTAGTTGCTCAAGGCGCTTTCAGAACTCAATCGGGTCACTATGCATTATGCGGCGAAGGACTTTGCATTGGTTATGATGGTGGTGATGCAGTGAGTAGTGAATACAAATCAAAATTCGAATTAAAAGGTGGCGAAGTGATCAAAGTTGTTTTTGATGTTGCGAACGATGCCTACCTGGATGTTGAACGAAAGTTAGAAGCAGATTTGGCGAGGGATTGAAGAGGGAGACTTTTAATACTTAATTGAATACTTATAAATCATTGGAGAAGAAAGAAGAAAAGAAGTGAGAATTATTTCTCAATCCTAATAATGAATAGATATGAATGAATTTATAGAAAACATAAGATCAAGTCTCGATAGATGGGGTGAATTAGCAGAGATCATTCTCAATGCACTTTCATTGTTATGTATTGTCGCAGGAGTTATTATATCTCTTGTAAGAAGTATTCAGTACCGGCAAAGTAACAATGGAGATCATCCACTCCATACACGCTTTAGAATGATATTCGGAGGCTGGTTGGTTGTTGCTCTCGAATTTCAATTGGCAGCTGATATTGTGGGAACGATCGTCTCTCCTACTACAGCACATCTCATCGAACTTGGCGCTATTGCTTTGATACGAACATTCCTGAATTATTTCCTGAACAAAGAGCTTAAAGAGGAAAAAGAATCATTAATATCGGTTATTGAAAAAAAAGAATAATTAATAAAGCGACCATGGCAAAAGAGTATTCAAACAAAAATTTACAAAAGGCTTCATTTAAAAATGAAGATCTTTCGAATGCAAGTTTCGTGAATAGTGATCTTCGCGGCGCTGATTTTAGCGGCGCTTATCTTACTGGTGCAAATTTTACTCACTCAAGGACAGGCATTACTCCTTTAAACACAATAATAATTTTGTTCGCCGCTCTGCTGGTATCAATACTTTCCGGTTATCTTGCCATGCTTACCGGCAATACCGTTCAAATAATGCTGGCGTCAAAAGATTCGAAGATCAGAACGGCAGGAATTGCAACAATCGTGATCATTCTTCTTTTTATTCTTTATTACTATTGGAAAGGTGGAGGAAAGGCGATCAGCCATTTGATCATACCCTCAGTTATACTTGCAGTGGTGATTGGCATTATTGCCTATGCTTCAGGTTTAGGTACCGGGATAGGTATGCTTTATCTTATTCTGTCTTTGCTATTAGTGGTGGTTATGTTTATTGTAGGTACAATCGCCCGGGCCGCCGCCGGTACATTATCTAATATTTTATTCACGATAGTTGCATTATCAGGGGGCATGTTTGGTAAAAGTGTTGGCGGAGGAATAGGAACTGTGATCATGGCGCTTGCCTGTGCACTTATAAGCAAAAGAGCTTTGAGCGGGGCAAAAGGGTTTGATACGCTAAGAAAAATTGCATCATATCTCGTAATAAGATTTGGAACATCATTTCGTAATGCCAAACTCAGCAAGGCAAATTTTTCCCAGTCGAAAATTCACAACACTGATTTTACAAATGCAGATGTTGCAGCAGTTAACTGGGGTGATTCAAAAAAAATAAATTGTATAACAAATGAAAATAAATTCATCGTTAAATAACAACCATGACTGAAGAAAAACATACAATCTTAAGCAACACGGATCTTGCCTTTGAAAGAACAATGCTTGCTTATGAACGAACATTGATGGCCTGGATCAGGACCGGTGTATCGTTGATCTCTTTTGGATTTACTCTTTATAAGTTTTTTGAGGAATGGCGTAAGACGGAACAACCAGTTCAATCTCTTTTCACACCAAGGATCGTGGGAATGATCATGATCCTGTTCGGTTTGCTGGGACTTCTGTTTGCGCAGATCCAACATCACAGAGCCGTTAAAAAATTAAGGATAGATTATCCAAAAGCGCAACGATCGCTTTCATCAGTGCTGGCCATTTTGATCCTGATGTTTGGTCTTGCATTATTCCTTGCTGCTTTATTCAGACAATAAAGTATGACCGTATATCTGAATGACCGGAATTCGTGATAGGAAAAGGGAAAACCATTTAAAAGAATTCATTAAATAAATTTTAAAAAATATGTTATGGAAGCAACAGCTGAAACAAAACAACAAACGACACCGGTTAGAATAACTAATACTATTCCCGTTACAGTTGAAAATTTCATTCGGGCGGAAACAGATTTTTATTTTAATTCATTTGTAAAAAAGAGTGGTTTGGGAACGTTCGATCATAACCGTGAAGCCACACCCATTGATGAACAGAGCGTCATTCGCATGAATAGGGATACATTTTACTCCGCGGCAGTATTTGATTTGGAAGCAGGTCCTGTAACGATCACACTCCCCGATGCAGGTTCTCGTTTTATGTCTATGCAGGTTATCAACCAGGATCATTACACGATAACCGTAGTTTATGAGCCCGGCAGTTACACTTTCACGAAAGAAGAGATCGGTACCCGGTATTTAGTGACGCCCATCCGTACATTGGCAAACCCAAATGATCCAAACGATATTAAAGAAGTTCACAGGTTGCAGGATGCAATTAAAGTCGAACAAAAAAATGGTCCAGGTAAATTTGAAATTCCGCAATGGGATATTACAAGTCAAAAGAAAGTTCGTGATGCATTACTTCTGTTAGCAGCAACAACTGATGGTTTTAAGCATGCTTTTGGGAAAAAAACAGACGTAGATCCCATAAAACATTTGATCGGAACGGCTGCAGGTTGGGGAGGTAATCCAGATAAAGAAGCAGCATACATAGGCGTAAATCCGTCGAAGAATGATGGGAAAACAGCTTATACATTGACAATAAAAGAAGTTCCGGTAGATGCATTTTGGTCAATCAGTGTATACAATGAAAAAGGTTTCTTCGAAAAGAACTCACTCAATGCTTACTCAATAAATAATCTTACAGCAAAACCAAACACCGATGGATCATTTACCATTCAGTTTGGCGGTTGTGATGGCAAGATCCCTAATTGTTTACCGATCACACCGGGCTGGAATTATACTGTACGACTTTATCGACCACGTAAAGAAATTCTCGAAGGCAAATGGAAATTTCCGGAAGCAAAACCAGTGGGCCGAAATGATGATTGAAAAACTTATATACACTAACTGTATTTAAACAAATAAAAAAGGAGGAATTATAAAAGTAGTTATTGAGGAAATGAAAGCCACTTCAATTTAAAAACACCAAATTGATACAACATTTTCTTTACTATTAAATCTTAATTCATGAAAAAGATAATATTTCTTCCGCTTCTCCTTGTAATGGGGATCGTGAATGCTCAGCTCCAGTTCGGATTGAAAGGCGGTGTAAACATCAGCAATTTCACAGGTGGTGATTTTAATAATATAGAGAAAAGTTCTTTGGTTGCATTTCATGCCGGTGGATTAGTGCGGATAAAGTTTGATCACCTGGTCCTGCAACCCGAACTCCTGTTTTCCTCACAAGGTGCTAAACTGGATGATGGCGTGACCGAAGCAGATTATAAGGTGTCTTATGTCAACATACCAATAATGCTGCAGTGGCAATTCAAAGGTAGTTTTTATGTTGAGGCTGGTCCACAGGCAGGTTTTAAAGTAAGCGAAGACATTCCCAACTCTACCATCGATGAGTTTGCTAAAAGTACAGATCTGTCAATAGGATTTGGCCTGGGTTTTTTGAAAAATAAAGGCCTGGGTATTGGTGCCCGTTATATGGTTGGTGTAAGCAAAGTGGGTGATTTTGATTCAGCCAACATCGATCCAGATTTTAAAAATGGAGTGTTACAATTCAGTCTCATTTTTGTTTTTTAATAAAAATCTGGAAAAGAGGAATTTAATTAATAATTTTCCGTCTTATTCACTTAATGAGATATTAAAAGTCACACACTTTAACCCATTAAATTTTTTCTTAACTAAAATTTTAAAAAATGAAAAAGATCATTCTATTGCTCTTATCAGTCGGAACTATGACAACAATGATGGGCCAGCATGCCCGGCTTAATTTTTACGCTGCATACACATTTGATGATGGGTTTGATGTGGTGAATGATGCAAATACATTCTACAATGGAACAGTAAAAGGAGGAGTACAATGGGGAGGCGGTTTGGAATATATGTTTAATAAGCAGAGTAGCGCAGAACTTTTATACTTGCACAGAAGTACTACTGTTCCTGCTAATTTTAAGTTTGGGTCTAATACTCAACTCCGATCTGAAACTTTCGATCTCAAACATGATTTTATACTGTTAAGCGGTGATGGACATTTTGGGGGTGGCGGTAAAGCAGAGGGATATGCCGGGGTAATGGCTGGAGTCCTGATCAGCCACCTTGAAGCTCCATCACTCGGAAAAAGTTCCAGCAATACCAATTTTGCCTGGGGTGGAAGAGTTGGTACTAATATATGGTTCTCTCCAAAAATGGGACTAAAGCTGCAGGCACTCATATTATCGGCTTCCAGGGCTACTGGTGGCAGTTATTATTGGAGCTGGTATGGCCCTATTTACCTTACAGAATACTCTACTTTATGGCAATTCAGTCTAGGAGGAGGATTGGCATTTAAATTAGGAAAGTAAACATTGACCATAGTGAGTGGTGTGAGTGGCGGTTAAAATAACAGCGCTCCCACTATTGCGTTTAAATTCATTATTGCAGTTGCTTATTACAATTCGTATTGGGACAGACAATTCCAATACGAATTTGGCAATAATAAAAGCCCTGATATATGGAAGGGAATATTGAAAACAGTACACTTACCAACGAACAAAAGGCTGATCGTTCCCGGAACAGGCTGGAGATAAACAATACTATAATTCTTTCTATAGCCACTCTTGCAATAACATGGTGTTCGTATCAAACTAATTTATGGAATGGCATTCAAACTTTTAATCTTGCCCAGTCGAATAAGTTCAGTCGGCAAGCACAACAACTGGCAATTCAATCCGGGCAAAGAAGACAAATGGATGAAGCTGTTATTATCAGTTTTTTTGATGAGGCATTTTATAAAAAAGAGGACAAAATAAAATACATTTTGCGTGGTGTCAGGCCTGAGTTGTCAAAGATCATGTCGGACTGGATACAATTGCATCCTTTTGAAAACCCTTCTGCTCCATTTCACCCAATGGCAATGCCGGGATACAAAGAGTTGATAGAAAAAGATATGGCAGAATCAGAAAAATCACTTGCCAAAGCAGAACTATTATATGAAGAAGCTAACCGGGCCAATACCATTTCAGACAGGTATAGTTTGCTTACTGTAATATTCAGCATGGTAATGTTCCTGGCAGCGATTGGAGCAAAAATAATCCGCATAAGACTAAGCTTTACACTTATGATTGTTTCCGGCTTAGTTTGTATCTGCGTTTTAATTTTGCTCTTTCTCTATATGCCAATAGCTTCAAAATAAGTAGAAGGATCATTTTAATGTATTCTTTCAATTCTTGAAATAATAAAGGCTGTGTATAGAAATACACAGCCTTCGATTGCTCGCCGTCACACTTGTTATGCTTTAAAATCAAATATTCATTAAATCATCTATCATAAACTTCTGGAGAAATAAGACCGCAAAAAGATATTAAGCGGTCTTATTCTTAACTATAACCAAAACTGCCTAAGAACTAACAACTAAGGGACTGAGATCTATTAATTATTTCCTATCGAATACCATTTAAACCTATGTCCTCTATTTTTCATGACCGTCTATATCAAATTTGTTTATTAAAGTTAATCTTCATTAAAAGTGGAATAAAGTTTTAAGGGTAGGTAAATGCTAAAAATTATAATTGTTTACCAGTTTATCTCTATAGCTGTTCATGATCTGAATAAAATATCTCCTTTTAATATAGTCAAAAGGTTTTTGACCTGTAAATTTTTTAAAGGCAGTAGTAAAAGAGCTCCTGTTATTAAAGCCACATATTTTTGACAGCTGCTGTAAGTTAGGTCTGGTCGATAAATTTGTATTTAGAAGCTCAATACAATGATCAATTCTGTATTTGTTTATATGATCATTAAAATTCGTTCCCAGCACCTGATTGAGAAATGCTGACAATTGATGAACAGGAATTTGAAGTTCATCTGCCAATTCCTTGATATGATATCCTCTTTGCAAAAAAGGTCTTTTCTCTGTCATCAGGTCTTTTAATCTATGCTTTATTGATTCAGCATCATGTTGCCTGTAATGAATTATAAAATTGTTGTCCTTCTTTTGGGCACTAAAAAAATTTCGAAAATAGCCAAGTATATTTTGCTTTGTCATTAATCTCATTTTTTTCTATTAGAAATAAATGACCTCTTCTAAAAATACAATGACAAAAAACTATTACAATGAGTAAGCGATCTTTTACTGCCAAAACTTATACTGTTGTTTGCCTTATATTTTAAATAAGTGCATCAATAAGAGCCATACCGCTATATATAACTCAACTTTCAAAAACAGTAGCACTACTATAATTGCTGCTATAATAGCGCCTCGTATAATCAGATGGTGTACACCCGGCAAATTTTTTAAACGCTGTGGTAAAAGTATTCCGGTTATGAAATCCGCATTGACTTGCTAACCCTTTTGAATTCAGCTTGCGTGTTGCCCCTTTTTGAATAAGAGTTTTGCAATATCTCACCCGGTATTGGTTAAGATAATTATTAAAATTGATCCCTAGTTCGTGATTGAGTAAAGCGGATAGATGAAGCTGTTGAATATTCAGATCATCCGCAAGAGCCTTGAGACTATAATTTTCAATAAGGTAAGGCTGTCGTAGCTGCATGTGATCATCCAGTTGCTTTAAGATCGAAGCTTTTTTTTCAGAAGTGAAAATGAATGTGCGGGGATTGGTAGGTTTTTTCTTAAAGGTTAGTAATTGGCCAAAGATTCTGTTAAGAAAATTTCTCATAAAATAGTGTTTAATGGTTAAAAAGAAGCCTAGAACTAAAATACGCCATATAGAAAAAATAAAAAAATAAATATTTGGATTATTTAATTTGGGAGTTATAATTACTTAACAAAAAAATAAAATGGCATATCCAAGATTTCACTATGCAAAAAAAGAAAGGGAGGAAAGATTTTTTTTAATTATAAATCCTGTCATTGAGTAAGGCCAAATAGTTGTTTTCATAAAGCCACCTCAATAATTTTATAACATTCTCCGGGAAGAATAGTTTAGCCTTAAGAATTGCTAGTAAACTAGCAGTTGTTTTCTCAAAAGAAGAAGTATCTCCATACTTCTTCTTTTAATCTTAAGTTTTTAACCTGCTAATTTGTTCATTAATCTATAAATTCTGGTCATTTCTTTGTCGACTGAGCCTTCGGTATCTGGCTTTTTATTTTCCTGGACCTTTCCCAGTTTGATATACTTAATAAATTCTGATGGGTTTAATCCTGTTGCCTTTTTAAAAGCAGAAGTAAATGTATTTCTATTGTTAAATCCTGAGTCCTCTGCAATCGATTCAAGTTTTTTGATCTCCCATTCTTTTTTTAAAAGTTTATCAATACAAGATAATATCCGGTATTCGTTGACGAAGTCATTAAAATTCATTTTGTAATAGCTATTGATAAAAGCAGACACTTGGTGCAACGGGAGATGTATTTCTTCTGATAGCATTCGTAAAGAATAACCATGTTTAAGGAAAGGTTTGTTTCTTAAAAAATGGTTACGAATATTTTCCTCAATTTCAGCAGTGCGTTCCTGGGACATATACAATAATATGGGCTGTCGCGTTTCAGTTTTATGTTTTCTTACAACTCTGTACCTGGATCTGCCAGATGGGTTTATATATGAATTGAATCTTGCTACCCAGAAACGCAAATGAAAGAGATTGATCTTTTTAGGCTGTAGTTTATACAAATTAGTGAGGAGATAAATATAACAGCCAGGTATAAAAAGAAACAAAGTGATCTTGTCAAATATTCTAAATGATTGATCAAATTGTCCGGTTGGTGCAAGGAAAATAACGGGAAAAAGAGACAAGAAAATAAAAAAGATAAATATCACCTTCATTTGGTTATTGCTCAATCTTCCCCTGAAAGATCGTAGAAGGAGAAGGCTCACTGATATGAATATCAGGTGAAGGTGTGTGACGAATATCATCGGAATATTTTAAGGTTTAATGGTAAACCAAAAATATAGAAAAATAATTAGTGACAAATTATAAAAATTTCCACCCATCACATTTTTTTGAACATCATGCTTAATAATATTGGCACAATATGAATGACGGACCAAAACAAGCATTAGTTTATGTGTATTCGACACAACAAAAGGCAAATACTTCTTAGAGGATAATTATAGATTATCTTTTTGATAAGTACAAGGAAGGGGAGATTCAAAATTCATCTCTCTGTAAAACCTAATCTACTTAACATCAAAGCTTAATTTCTATTACAGATCCGTAATAACTTTATATTTCGGCACCAGCGCTTTCATAATAACCCAGGCTATCAGGTAGGCAACAGCGCAAAAGGCGAACATGATAGTATAAGATGTGGTCATTTGACTATGAACCAATGGCTTTTGAAGCTCCATTAGTTTATCAAAGGATGCTGCATCAATATTTTTTAATTGGTCTGCTACTTCTTTGGACAAACCCTTAAGGTCGATCGTATCCAAACTAACAACATCGCCAAATTTAGTTTTAAGATCCAATGAATGTATTCTTGACACATAGTCCCCCAATCCATTTGCTTTTGCTACAACCCATGATTCAGCAATACCTGCTGCTTTATATGAATCAAATAGCCAACCTCCTACTTTAGAAACGATCACTCCTCCAATGCCACCGGCCATTCCACCAATACCTATAACAGACCCGATCGCTTTTTTAGGGAACATATCACTAACCGTAGTAAAAATATTTGCACTCCATGCCTGGTGGGCTGATGTACCAATCCCGATCAACAAAACAGGTATCCAATAACTATAACCACCTAATGGCTGAGCTAATAAAACAACCAAGGGAATTATGGCGATCATCAACATCGCTTTCATCCTGCCGTCATAAGGCGAGTAGCCTTTTTTAAAATAATACATGGGGAACCATCCACCGCCCACACTGCCGATCATGGTCATCGTATACAGAACTGCCAGGGGAATTGCCACTTCGGTACTGCTCATTCCATACTGTGACGTTAAATATCCAGGCAGCCAAAAAAGAAAGAACCACCAAACACCATCAGTCAAAAATTTACCAACTGTGAACGCCCATGTTTGCTTATAGCCTAACAATTTTATCCATGAAACTTTTTCTTTTGTCCTGGCTGTAACCTCCGGTTCTTCTTTATCTGAATTTATATATTCTAATTCGGCAGCTGATAATTTTTTTTGTTCCGTAGGTTTCTCATAGAAAACTAGCCAGAAAAATAACCAGATCAAACCAACACCTCCCACTAAGACAAATGCGATCTCCCAGCCCCAATGCTTGCCTATCCAAGGAACACTAAGTGGCGCAAGCACAGCACCTATATTAGCTCCTGAATTAAAAATTCCTGTTGCAAGTGATCTTTCCTTTTTAGGAAAATACTCTGCCGTAGCTTTTATTGCCGCAGGAAAGTTACCAGCTTCCCCGAATGCAAGAACAGCACGGCTAACCATGAAACCGGCAACTGAAACACTCAAAGCGGTTATTCCAAAAAGTCCAAGTACTGTATTAAGCGCTTCTCCAAGAGGAATTGCTAACGCATGGATCATTGCGCCAATACTCCAGATAATAATGGCCAGTGTATATCCTTTTTTTGTTCCAAGCTTGTCAATGATCCTACCGGCTAAGAGTAAGCTAATAGCATAGCCAAATTGAAACACTGCAGTTATGTTGGCATAATTTGTATTTGTCCAGCCAAAAAGTTCTGAAAGATCCTTTTGCAACAAGCTCAACACTTGCCTGTCCAAATAATTTATTGTAGTGGCAAAGAAGAGCAGGGCACAAATTGTCCACCTGTATTTTCCTATGGCTTGTTGCATCGTTGATTTTTTATGATACCAGCTCAGTAACTCCTGTTAAGCATCGTTGCGTCGCAATCCTTTCATCACCTATACTACTATTTAGCTGGTTTTATTGATCCGATCAATTCCAATACCTTCTTCGTTTCTGTTTCAATAGTTCCGTAGTCTTTTGCTTCCATCAATTTTTTGCTGATAAGCTTGCTTCCCATTCCTACGGCACATACTCCTGCTTTAAACCATCCTTCAATATTTTCTTTTGTTGTATCCACTCCACCAGTTGGCATAAAAAGGAGCTTTGGAAAGATATCCTTTATAGTTGTCAAAAACTCGGGGCCCAGCATATTTCCCGGAAATAATTTTATGAATTTGATGCCCGCATTCTCAGCACCAATGATCTCACTTGGTGTCATACATCCCGGAGCATAAAAAATATCATTGCTAACACAGTAAGCTGCAACATCAGGTACAAAACCAGGGCTAACTAAAAAATCAGCGCCGGCAGCCATGTAATCAGTAGCGTGCTGCATATTCTTAATCGTTCCTACACCTAATAACAATCCCGGCATTTCTGCATTACGCAATGCAACCATCTTTTTAAAATTTGTCAATGCTGCATCACCACGATTAGTATACTCCACTGCTTTTACTCCTGCACGATAAATGGCTTTTAATACATCAAGACTCACTTCTTCGCTTGAATTGAAATATAAAGGAAGCATTCCCTGCTTTACTATTGCATCTGATATTTGTTGTGTCTTACTCATATCTTATTACTTTGATCCCGGGCATAAATGCCCGGGCAATTCATATTTTAACCTTTATTACTAATTTCTTGATCGTTCCCTCTCCTATCATTGGTGCATGCACATCTTCAGGAAAGAAAATGGCAAACTGTCCGTCTCTCAATTGAAAAAATGTATCGGGAACATCGTTAAAGAACTGCACATCTTTCTCAGCATTGTATTCACCATTTGGTGTTTCACATTTTTCTCTTGGCTTCCATCCAATAGTTTCAAAGCCACTAATGCAAAGTTGAATATCAATATTCTTATTATGACATTCAAACTTTGCCAAGCTTACTTCTATTGTTTTGCCCGGTGCATTACTGTAAATAGCTTTTAAGCCATCTGAAATGTCTGCTTTTCCATCAGGCGCATTCGCAAGATCGGTCTCGCTGATATATTCAAATGCTTTTGCAAATAAAGGATGCGCTGAAAAATATTTTGGTGCGTTACCTAAAGTATCAATGATCATGTTACCCCCTGTCCCCCTAAAGGGGGAACTTAAATTTGAAAAGGTTTACAAAGTTGATGTTTCATTATAACTGAGTTTCTTTTGCTCAATAGTGAGCAGAAAGATGAAGTGTGCGACGCAACAGATGTTGATAGCAGTATTGTCGCCGACTTCATAAATTTTATCATTTCGCTAAAGAGCTACCAATTAAAAAAAGAATATCCCACCTAAGTCACCCCTTTAGGGGGACAGGGAGTTATCTCTGCACCCTTCCGCTACCATCACCCTTCATCAACTCTTTTACATCACTCAGCGTAGCATGATTAAGGTCGCCGGGTATCGTATGTTTTATTGCACTTGCCGCTACACCAAACTCTGCTGCATCAGGCATTGACATACCGGTAACCAATCCAAAGATCAACCCGCTGGCAAATGAATCGCCACTACCTACTCGGTCAATTATACGAACATTATATTTTTTGGTATGATAAAAATCTTTGCCGTCATATACCAATGCACTCCAGCCATTGTCACTGGCACTGTAGCTTTCACGAAGCGATGAGGCAATGAATTTAAATCCGAACTTTTCTTTCATTTGTTTAAATACATCTTTATATCCATCAAGATTCAGCTCGCCTTTGGTTATATCCGTATGCGCCGCTTTAAATCCTAATGTTGTGTCTGCATCTTCTTCATTACCGATACATACATCAACATGCTGGCAAAGTTTTGTCATCACTTCTCTTGCTTTTTCTTTGCTCCAGAGTTTTTTGCGATAGTTAAGATCGATACTTGTTGTAATACCTTTTGCTTTTGCAGCTTTTAACGCAGCTTCAGTTAATGCTGCAGCTTTATCACTTAATGCCGGTGTGATACCAGTAGTATGAAACCAATCTGCACCGGCAAAAATTTTATCCCAATCAAACTCTTCCATGTTTACATCAGCAATCGAAGCTCCTGCCCTGTCGTATATAACCTGTGATGCCCGCATAGACGCACCTGTTTCTAAAAAATAAATACCCAGTCTTTCGCCACCACGGACTATATATTGTGTATCTACTCCATAACGACGAAGGTGGTTGATAGCTGCCTGGCCGATTGCATTGTTTGGAACTTTTGTTACAAAGGTTCCATTCAATCCGTAATTACATAATGCAGCAGCTACGTTTGCTTCGCCGCCGCCGTAAGTAATATCAAATGTATCTGCCTGTACAAATCTTTTAAAATCCGGTGTTGATAATCTCAACATTACTTCACCTAGTGTTACTACTTTCTTTGACATCTTCGTTGCTTTTGGTTTTATAGTATTTCAAAAAATATTTATCTATCAAGCTTTTACTGTTTTATGAACAACCTCATCAATATTCTTCCAACCATCATATTCCTTTGCATTGTTATAGCAAATATCCTGGATGATCTTTCCTACCCATTTTATATCGTTGGGAAGTTCACCGTTTTCAATTTCTTCACCAAATAAATTGCAAAGTAACCTCCTGAAATATTCATGTCTTGGAAATGAAAGAAAACTGCGACTGTCAGTAAGCATACCGATAAATTTACTGAGCAAGCCCATATTGCTGAGCGCATTTATTTGTTTTATCATTCCATCTTTCTGATCAAGGAACCACCAGGCCGAGCCCCACTGGATCTTTCCAGCAGCAGAGCCATCATTGAAATTGCCGATCATGGTTGCGAATAATTCATTGTCGGCAGGATTGAGATTGTAAATAATTGTCTTTGCTAACTTATTATTTGTATCAAGCCTGTTTAAGAATTTTGACAAAGCTTTTGCCTGCGAAAAATCTCCAATGCTATCCCAACCTGTATCAGGGCCGAGTTGTTTTAGCATACGACTATTGTTATTTCTTAAAGCGCCAAGATGATATTGCTGAACAAATCCTTTTTCGCAATCCCATTCTGCCAATGTGACCAGCATCGCTGACTTAAATTTCTTTCTTTCTTCCAAACTCAGATCACCACCTGAACGAATTTTAGCAAAAATTCCAACGACCTCTGTTTGCGTATAATCCTCAGCACACATCTCTTCGAGTCCATGATCACTAACTCTGCAATGGTTCTCTACGAAATACTCGTGTCGCTTTTTTAGCGCAGCAATATAATCATTGAAAGTGCTGATGGAAATATTGGATGCCTTTTCAAGGAGTGTGAGATAATTATTAAATGTGTTCACATCATCAACATTCATCGCCTTATCAGGGCGAAAGGCTGGCAACACATTTATATGCCAATTGTCATTCTTAATTTTTTTATGATAGGCAAGATCGTCAACCGGGTCGTCAGTAGTGCAAATAAGCCTTACATTCATTTTATTCAATAAACCTCTTACACTGAATTTTTTTTCCTGCAGCTTAGCAGATGTTTCATCATAGATCTTCTTTGCTGTGTCTGGATTCAAAATATCATTGACATCAAAGTAACGTTGCAGTTCCAGGTGTGTCCAATGATAAAGAGGATTGCGTAAAGTATATGGAACCGTCTCTGCCCATTTCTGAAATTTTTCCCAATCACTTTTATTACCGGTAATAAAATCCTCAGGAATTCCATTTGATCGCATGGCCCGCCATTTATAATGATCTCCATTAAGCCATACTCTTGTAATATTTTCGAAATTCTTATCTGCGGCAATTTCATCCGGCGGCAGATGATTATGATAATCAATAATCGGCATTTCCTTAGCAAACTCATGATAAAGTTGCTGAGCTGCGTTGCTGTTGAGCAAAAAATTTTCATCAAGGAATCTTCTCATATGACAAATTGAGGTGAGGTTTATAAATCCTTCAAAAACAGGTGATAAATGTATGAAATCTATTGGGTAAAAAACCGAAATCTTCGCAAACGTTGCCGGAATTCGTACCTAAAAGGTGGCTTGATGATTGAGGATATTAGCATGAAGGAAACAGTCTCTATAAAAAAATTAAAAATTTCAATAATGGAAACTACTACAATAAAGGCGAAAAAAACTAAATGGGTATTAGATCCTGCTCATAGCGAAATATCATTTAAAGTAAAACACCTGATGATCACCAATGTGAAGGGCGAATTCAGAAAATTCAATGCAGACGTTACGACAATAGGCGATGATCCCGCAACCGCAACAGTTCATGCGGTGATCGATACTGATTCAATTTATACAAATGATGACAGCCGGGATAAGCATTTACGTAGCGCCGATTTTTTTGATGTTGAGAAGCACGAGAAGATCATATTTGAAGGAACATCGTTTAAGAAAATAAAAGGTGATCATTATGAACTAAAAGGCAATCTCCAAATAAAAGATATCAGCAAAGAAGTAAAATTTGATGTTGAGTTTGGCGGTATTACCAAAGATCCATGGGGAAATCAAAAAGCTGGTTTCTCATTGACCGGGAAGATCAATCGGAAAGATTGGGGATTGAACTGGAATGCCGTTCTTGAAACTGGTGGCCTGTTGGTTAGTGATGAAGTTAAGATCAGCGGAGAAGTACAGTTTATAAAAAAATCTGATGATTATTAGAAGCTGATCACAAACTCACGCCACTTTTCCACGGAATAAAATCATCCTGAGATCTCACCCTCCATCTCCCTCTCCTGAAGGAGAGGGAGCAGTGCTGTATATCTTTAATAAACTAATGAACTTCCATTTCAACTTCTGTCATTCTATTTAGCAATTTCATTGTAAACAATCTACTAAATGAAAGCCTTTCAATCTAAGTCACTCCTTTAGGGGGACAGTGGTTTACAATGACACACCACGTTTCCATGGTATGAAGTCGTCTTGATTTAGCTGAACAGCTTTTGGTATAATTTCACCGCTGGCCGCCTTAATACAATATTCTAATATCTCCTCACCCATTTGCTGGATCGTTTTATCACCTTCTACTATTGGTCCGCAATCAATGTCAATAATGTCATTCATCCGTTTTGTAAGATTACTGTTTGTACTTACTTTAATAGTAGGACAAACAGGATTACCAGTCGGTGTACCCAAACCCGTGGTAAATAAGATCAACGTAGCTCCGCTTGCCGCTTTACCGGTTGTTGCTTCCACATCATTACCGGGAGTGCAAACCAAATTCAATCCTGGTTTTGTTACTGGTTCAGTATAATCTAATACATCCACAACTGGTGATGTGCCCCCTTTCTTAGCGGCGCCATTACTTTTTATGGCATCTGTGATCAATCCATCTTTAATATTACCAGGGGAAGGGTTCATGTGAAAGCCTGAACCAACTTTATGGGCTGCATCATTATAAGCCGTCATCAAATGAATGAACTTTTTTGCCGCAGTTTCATTTGTTGTTCTGTCGATGAGGTCCTGTTCAGCACCACAGAGTTCGGGGAATTCTGCAAGCAAAATTTTTCCGCCCAGTGCAACAACCAGGTCTGATGCATATCCAACTGCAGGATTTGCAGAAATGCCACTGAACCCATCACTGCCACCGCACTTTACGCCGATACACAATTTATCAAGAGTAGCAGGCTTGCGTTCTAACTTATTTATCTCAATTAAACCTTCAAATGTTTTCCTGATAGCTTCTGCGATCAATTGCTCTTCACTTTGTGATTGTTGCTGTTCGAAAATGTATAGCGGTTTATCAAAATTTGGATTACGCTGCTTAAGATCATTTACAAGATCCTGCACTTGTAAATTCTGGCAACCTAAGCTTAACACAGTAACTCCCGCCACATTCGGATGATCTGCATAAGATGCCAACAATTTACCAAGTATCCCGGCATCTTGTCTTGTACCTCCACAGCCACCTTGATGGTTTAGGAATTTTATGCCATCAACATTTTTAAAAGGCCTGTTTCCATTTTTATGTTGAGGTGCAGAAAAAATATCTACTGAAGAAAAATCTTTTCCTTCTTTATATGCTGCTATCAGCTGATGCGTATAACTTTTGTATTTATCGGTAACAGCATAACCCAACTCATTGTGTAATGCTTCACGGATCACATCGAGATTTCGGTTCTCACAAAACACCGTTGGAATGAACAACCAGTAATTAGCAGTGCCTACTCTCCCATCACTTCTATGATAACCATTAAAAGTCCTTCCTTTGAATTTTGAAACATCAGGTGCATGCCATTCATATTTTGCGGCACGATAAGCAAATGGATCTGCCGCATGTTTTGTATTTGTAGTCGTCATCAAACCGCCCCGGGGAATAAAAGTTTGGGCCTTGCCTACCAGCACTCCATACATTATTATCTCATCACCGGTATTTAAGTCTTTTGTAAAAAATTTATGCTTCGCATTAATAGTATCCTCCAAAATATATTTTTCACCTTCAAAAGAAACAGTTTCGCCTTTCGAAAGATTTGTCAATGCAACGATCACATTGTCTTTGGGATTTACCTTTAAAACTTTATGCTTCATTTTAATTAAACCACCACCTTTTTTGATTCGATCCCGGCTATTGTTTTTAAAACTCCAGTTGATAAAAACTCAGTAAGATATTCCTGGATAGATCGCAACAAACCCGGAAGCTTTGTAAGATCGGTGCCCCAAAGTTCTTCATTTTGCATGACAATTTCAGCTACTTTATCAGAACTATTATTTTCCCAAACCCGGAAGAAATATTCGGCAGAGTCATCTTTGATTTCATAAAACTTTTCATTCCTCTTTCCAAAATATTTGCCATCCTCACTTTTAATTGCTTTCATGTATAGCAAGAACCCTGCAAAACCTGCTGCCATATGAACAGGCACTGTATCATTAAATTCAAAATGGTTCTGCAGCAAAGGAATATTTCGCATTTTCATCTTCGAAGTATACTGAACAGTGATGCTCTGCCATTGATGCTCAATAAATGGATTGCAAAACCGCTCAAATACACGATTCGCAAAATCTTCTTTAACTTTTTTATCAATAGCAAATGGAATTGCCGGAGCAATTTCAATATGCATTAGTTCTTTGGTGAACCTTCCATACACAGCGTCATTCATTGCTTCTCTCGTAATATTAAATCCACTAAGGAATGCGAGTCCACAATTGAATGAATGTGTACCATTCAGTAATCTCAGCTTTAATTCCTTGAACAAAGTAATGTCCGGAGTGATAATGACGCCTTCATCTGATTTAGAAAAACACAAAGTCTCTTTTATTTTTTCATCACCTTCAATTGCCCATAGGCGAAATACTTCGCTCATTGTTAACAATTCGTCTTCATATCCTAATGCAGTTTCAATTTTTTTGGTATCAGCCGCATTTGGTTTTCCAGGCACAATACGATCAACTAAAGAATTACAAAACGTATTATGATTTTCCAGCCATTCAATGAATTTAAAATCAAGATTATTTTGATGCGCCAGCTCCAGCACGATACTTTCTAATTTAGCGCCGTTATCTGTTATCAATTCTGTTGGCACTATCACCATCCCACTCTCCTTAGTTCCTCCAAAAGCCTTGAATCTTTCAAATAAAAACGCAAGCAATTTACCAGGAAAAGAAACAGGCGGTTCGTTATTGATATTATCCGGTACTAATTGAATTCCCACTTCTGTGGTATTTGAAATGATAATTTTCATTTCAGGATTATACGCACATTTCAATATCAAAGGCCAGTCAGTCTTTGCTCCCAGCACACGGCTAACAGATGCGTTGACAATATTTTCCTCCACTGTTTTACCTTGCTCCACACCCCGAACACATACAGTATACAAACCATCCTGCATGTCAAAAGCGGTACTGTCGCCATCGGTTGACTTCACGATCACCACTCTTCCATTAAAGAGTCCTTGTTTATTTGCTTTGTCAATAAAATGATCTGGCAAAGCTCTTAACAATACACCTGTACCAAATTGTAAAACCTTTTCCGGTAATTCAAAAACCATTTTATCCGGAATGTCTAATCCGTTTCTTTTTGCAATCTGTTCAATATTAATTTTTGATAACTGCATATAATTTCGATTCTCATTTATTTTTCCAGCAACAACAACTCTATTCGGCTTCCGTTGTGTCACTCACTTGTACTTCCAGTACATTATTCAACACTTTTACCATTGTCACCCTGAGCAAAGCGAAGGGCTATTCAGCAGGCTTCCATCTATTTCCGAAAACCCATGTCACATTAATTTTATTCGCCAGTTCTTTATCTATATTATCAACAAACCATTTGTAATCTCCAGCCTTTCTATGACAATTATAATAGTACACTCTATGTCCCCACCGTATCTCATTATTTGTTGGCACACGATAGATCGCTGAATCTCTCATATTATCTGCAAACAAACAATTGATCAAATAAAATTGCGCATCACGATGATAGCGACCCAACATAAATCCATCATAACCTTTGAAAGAACAATTCATCAAAACAGTTTTTGAATCCTGGTTACCTGAACCATCGTGCCAGATAGCTGCAGGTCCGCCATGTGTTATAAACTCACAATTCTCCGCCCATGCCCACCCTCTCGGACAATAAAAATCAACGCCACCTTCCATCACACAATCTTTAAAATACCACATGCCATTCTCAGTTTCCCACGGACTCACGGTATCTCCAGCTAACGATCTAAAATGACAGTTAACCGCTTTTAATTTTGTACAATTCATTGCTCGCAATGCCATTTGATGTCCATTCTGCCCGATCTTTTTTTGCTTATTAACTGTATCAAGTGGACAGTCAATTGTTTTTTCTTCTTTAAAATCAAAACCAAAACTGTTGACAATAGTGAGATTCATTAACGTAATATCATTTGCTCTCATATTCATCGTTGCCACACCCCAATCGTCTTTGTGCTCACATCGCCATTCATCTCTAGCAATTGCCGCGGTAATGATCGTCATTTCTTTATCCTCGCCTTCAAAAACTATATTTGATTTTTCAATGAACAACTTCTCTTTATAAATTCCTTTCTTTATCCAGATCGTCCTTGGAGTATTCGATAGATCTGCTAAACTGTTTATCGCTTCCTGGATAGTTTTAAAATCACCACTCCCATTTGGGTCTACTACAATTTTCTTCTGGGCAAATATTAATTGAGTCAGCGCAACTGTTACCAATATGAAAAGAACTTTCTTCATTCCCATCATTTTTTCAATAGCCATTTCACAAGATCCTCAGCAGCTTTATAGTTTTCATATTCAAGAGGTAATTTTCTTCCATCCAAATATTCATTATATAGCCAGGGATCGCCAACGGCGAACACCATCCCTTTACCAGATTTTGCGGTGGCTATAATTATATCTCCATCCCTAACTGCATTTGCATTTTTCGGAGAATGCAGTTCCAATGCACTTACTTCTTTTAAGTACATTTTTTTTGTAGTCTTGAATATTGGATTATTGTTCCCGGGCAGTACCGCACCTTGCTCAAACACATCGTTCTTCACCATGTTTATACTTTTATCAGTAAATTTTATTCCAGATGCTTCAGCCAATTTATTAAAATGTTGTAGATCACAATTGGCGCTGTCATTCGCCATTAAGACCAACGTACCGCCGGCCTTTACCCAATCCATGATCACTTTAACATTATCATCCGAAACATAATTTGGATTTGGGTTATCTTTTTTATGGTCCGGATCCACAATGATAAAAACAGAAGCATTTTTAAGATTAGCGGCGGTTGGAGCCACATCAAGCGAAGAAAGTTTTGCTCCATATCTTTCAAAAATATTTCCCCATGTACTAAATCCGGAGTTGCTTCTTTCTTCCCATACATAATGCCAATATGCATCTTTGCCACCAATATCTTTCCTTTTCTCACTGTTGAAATAACGATCAAGCAAAATGGTTTTTCCTTTGCCTAAAGGAAGTGTTGGCAACATTTCCATTTCATTACTTGCAAGCAAAAATGCACCGATACCTTTTGGATCATTTACGATCACGGGCTCACTCATATAATATTGAAAACTTCCATCACGAAAAGGATTGCCACCAAGACCGGAAACTTTCACTGTGCCATATAGATTTGTTTGACCATTTTCTACTTTAATAAATCGTTTTACGATTCCATCATATCCTTTTTTTGCAATTGTAATTTTTGTTGCAGGCAAATAACCTTTCCTAACCCCTTTTGCTACAGCATATACAAATTGTGATGAAGCAGAAGCTTCAAAATAATTTTTTTCTTTTCCTGCTCCACCATAATTCATTACATCATACCATAAACCTGTTGTTTTATCCTGTTGCTTTTCTATTGCGTTGATCAACCTATTCAGTATATCGATCAATGCTCGTCTTTTTGGATGATCCGCAGGAAAATAATCAAGTGCATCAACTAATGCGTCAGCATACCATCCCATTGCTCTTGCCCAAAAATTTGGCGAAGTACCCGTTTCCTTATTTGCCCATTGCATTTGCTTGCTTTCATCCCATGCATGATAAAGCAATCCCGTCTTTGTATCTCTTGCATGTTTCTCCATCCATATAAACTGGTTGGCGATATCATTGAATGCAGTGTCTTCATGCATCAGCATTCCATACTCTGCATAAAATGGCTCCCCCATATACAAACCATCCAGCCACATTTGGTAAGGATAAACTTTCTTATGCCAGAAGCCACCTTCATTTGTTCTTGGGTGGTTACGCAACTGATCCCTCAGCAATTGTGCTGCTTTCAGATATTTTTCTTTTTGTGTTACCCTATAAAGTAACAGGAGCAGTTTACCATTATTTACATTATCTATATTATACTCATCTTGTTTATATCCTTTGATAGTACCGTCATTGTTTACAAAAACATCCATCTGTTTCTGGATATAATTATAATATTTCGGATCGCCGGTACTTTGCCAAACTCCTTCGAAACCTTTTAATATAACACCCATGTCATAGGTCCATTTGGCAGGTTTGCCATCAAGAGCAAAAGAATCCTTCCAATTGTTCATCACATTTGTGGCTATTTGCTGAGACAAGGGAGTTTGTTGCGCAATTACTGTTTGCAAACAAAGAAGCAACCCTATTGTAATTGATCCTTTCATTTTATCGTTACCGCTTTTTCAGATGCACCCAATTCATAAACAATTTTTTCTTTCGCCTTTGACGCATCTGTATTCTTTATATTAATTGAATTGCTTCTTTCGCCACTGACCCGGAATAATAATTCAGCGGCATTTTTATACTTGATATTATCAAACACGAGTTTATCGCTTTGTACAATATCGATCACAGGATCTGTTTCTGCGCTGATAACATTGATATTCTTAAAACTAATATTGCTCGCCTCTTGTATGTCCATTCCTTTTTTTGCCTGGAATACCATATTCTCTAACACAATATCTTTTACATGCATCTCTGGCAAACCACGAATAAAAATCGCTTTCTCAGCACCATTGCAATAAACATTGCTGATATGAAAATTTTTGAACTGAGGCGTAGTTTCATCTACAGGTTTAAGTTCCACCTTTGGCAACTCTCTTTTTTCACCAACTAATGCAACAGGGTCTTTCGCCATATAATACATATCAAATAAAATAGCCTCGGCAGGAATATCTTTCATGTAAATGTCTTTAATGAAAATATTCTCTACTATACCACCGCGACCTCTTGTTGTTTTAAAGCGAAGACCTATATCCGTACCAATGAATGTACAGTTGTTTACATAAATATTCCTGGCACCGCCGCTCATTTCGCTGCCAATCACAAATCCACCGTGTGCTGCATAAACAGTACAGTTGCGGATAACAACATTCTCAATTGGCATTCCTCTTTTTCTTCCTTCTGCATCACGACCACTTTTCATACACAGCGCATCATCGCCAACATCAAATACGGAATTTTCTATCAATACATTTTTACAACTTTCCGCATCAATTCCATCGCCATTCTGTGCATACCATGGGTTTTTTACAAAAACATTTCTTACTGTCAGATTCTCACACATGAGTGGGTGAAGACACCATGCAGGTGAATTTTGAAAAGTGACACCCTCGAGTAAAACATATTTACAGCTGGTAAGTAAAACAAGGTTCGGTCGCAGAAAATCTTTTATGCTTTCATAAAATGCAGCATCTTTTTCAGGAGAGATCACTCCGGGATTTTGCAACTGTGAGCCCTTCAATGTTTTTTCAGATGGATACCATGTTTTTTTATCACCACTCAATAAGCCACCGCTTTCAACTAATTTTTTCCATTGCGTTTCATTCAATTTATCTTTTTTCACCATGCGCCATCCATCGCCATTACCATCAATGATTCCAGCACCAGTTATAGCAATATTGCTTGCGTTGGTTGCAGAAATTGGTGATTGATTACGCATCTGTTGCAATCCTTCCCAATTTGCTTCAATAAGCGGATATTCATTTTTATCGGCAGTAAACAATAACGTGGCACCAGCCGCTAAATGAAGATTGATATTATTTTTTAAAACCACCGGTCCGGTCAACCATAAACCCGATGGAATTAATACAACGCCTCCACCTTTTTTACTTAGTGCATCGATCGTAGCATTGATACTTTTTGTATTTAAAGTATTGCCATCGGAAACTGCTCCGTATTTCTTAATGCTAAGAGTGTCTTTTTTAAATACGGGAGATTTTATAACCGGCAGCTTTTCTTTTTGAGCAAATGCAAAAAGAAAAACAATCGTAAACAACTTCAAGAGGATAACCTTTTTCATGTGGCAATATCGGGCTTTGTTAAGGGTTCAATCGAATTACAATTCTACTTTATTATTCACTGTTAATCAGGGTATTCAGGTTTATTTATTTACGCAAACGATGCCGGGAACGGTACCGGTTAAGCTCAATATTATTGAGGTCATAACTTTTCTAAAGATCGCCTGCTATTGAGTAATTTTTATGGCCTGTCTTGCCAACAGTTTCCATCCCCCTTTTCCTTTTTGCCAGATCAATAAAACCTTTAAATGGACATCAGCCGGTTTGCCACCATCATTTGTTTTGGCATTTAAAGTATGACGAACTATCGCCACTTTGTCACTGATGCTAATGGTCTGTTCACTCAGATCAATTGTTACAAAATCAGAAGACCCGTCTGTCAATTTCTGCACAAATTCTTTTTTGCCTTCAATATGTCCACCGCTATGACCATAACTGAGTTTCTCATCAGTAAGTTTTTCTAACAGTGCTTTATCTCCATTTACCATTGCAATACGCAATTGTTCAACTGCATCCGCCACTGCTTTTTCATCTTTTGTTTGTCCAAATGAGATTGTATTAATAAAAACAAAAGCGAGCATCCCGAAAAATAATTTCTTACTCATAGTTATTAATTTAAATTTTTGTTAGACAACTTTTGTTTCCTGACCGAACTTCTGTTGCGATGCACGGCCTGTACTGAGCGAAGCGAAATCGGATCTATTCAACTTTCTCTATCCTGAACCAATCGACATCTGCAAAGCCGGCATCATTTGTAATGTTTGTTCTGGTACAAAACATTCCAACCTTTGCTCCTACCCAACGCCCAGGTTTTGCTGTAAATGTTTTTAAAAGATGTCCAGAATCTTTTTCAGTTTGATAACTGAAATCACAAACACCACCCTTACTAACTTTTACTTTCAGATAAAATTCATTTCCGTTTACGGGTAAGCTTGAAATTGCTGTTTCGTTTTTGTTTTTATCTGCATTTATATTTTCAGACTGAACAATATAAACCCCATCATTTTTCTTAATAACTGACAGCGACGCATAATCAGCGCCAAGAATAATCAAACCAAATCTTTCATTTGCAAATTTTGGCTTGAACGAGATCTTAACTGTTGCTGAAAATTCTTCAGCCGGGAATTTTTGCGCAAGAATATTCGGATAATTCCAGGCTGATCTTATTGAATCAGGTTGATAAACTGAAAACATTCTCAAAGAACCATTCGGTGTAGGAAATGCCCAACCTTCTTTCGGGTTCGCCTGCCATTGCCATTGTAAACCAAATTTAGCTTCATTGAACTCATCACCGTCCTGAACTGTTGACATGGGATATTGCTTACCAACATTGGGTTTTTTATTAACTAAAACTGGTTCACCTTTTCCATCTCCATCTTTATCTATGCCGATCACCGGCCAATCATTAATCCATTTCATTGGTTGCAAATGAACAACTCTACCATATGCATCCTTATCCTGGAAATGCAGAAACCAATTTTCACCTGTTTGAGTTGTTACCCATGCACCCTGGTGAGGCCCATTGATCGAAGTTGTTCCCTGATCCATCACTTCTTTTCTTTCATAAGGGCCATAAACATTTTTACTTCTTAAAACTAATTGCCAACCTGTGCTAACTCCACCTGCCGGAGCAAAAATGTAGTAATAGCCGTTGTGCTTGTAAAACTTCGGACCTTCTATCGTAGGATCTTTTTCATGGCCATCATATACCATTACTCCATCACTAACAATTTTTGTTCCTTCTTTATTCATCTCTTTCACAACAATTATTGATTTAATTCCCGCACGACTACCAGCATACGCATGAACTAAATAAGTTTTTCCATTATCCTCCCATAAAGGACAAGGATCGATCAACCCTTTACCTGGTTCAATTAATAATGGTTCGCTCCATGGTCCTAAAATATTTTTTGCTTTTACTAAATAAATTCCATAATCCGGGTCAGGATAATAAATGTAAAACTCACTATTATGATAACGTATCGATGGTGCCCAAACACCAGCGCCATGCTGTACTTTATCATATACATCATAAGGTGGTTGCCTTTTCAATGCATGACCAATGATCGCCCAATTCACAAGGTCTTTTGAATGAAGAATTGGTAAACCAGGAATATGTGTAAAACTCGAAGACACCATATAAAAATCATCGCCTACTCTTATTGCA
>Ga0207641_10001049_pt1 | contig 27890 bp, 22 predicted proteins | sample KBSSwiS62_FD_184306 | JGI IMG/M metagenome (GOLD analysis project Ga0207641, IMG submission 184306) | Switchgrass rhizosphere microbial communities from Kellogg Biological Station, Michigan, USA - KBS Switchgrass S6-2 (SPAdes) (version 2) | ecosystem: Host-associated > Plants > Roots >... | reverse complement strand
CGACTTGGATTGCATTCATGTTGATTTTTGAACCAAGCGCGCGACAGGCCGCCCGGGCCGCTTCGACATCGAGCTGTATCGTGCCACCCAAGAAGTGGCCTGGATCGATATATCCGAGCAGCACCATGGCGTCGGTGACTGTCGGTTCGGTTCCGCCTCTGCCGTAGCAAACCGGTCCCGGGGTTGCGCGGGCAGACTGCGGCCCCACGCGCAGCATTCCCCGACTGTCGATCAAAGCTATAGAGCCACCGCCAGCGCCAATGGATTCCACATCCACAGCGGAAAGAGAGGTCGCGATACCCTGGATGGAAATCATTTGGGCACGTTCTGGGACTCCATCACGGATCACCGCGACGTCAATGCTCGTCCCTCCCATATCGCAGGTTACCACGTCGGAATAATTCGCAGCAGACGCGAACTCGGCTGCCGCGACCGCGCCAGCCGCCGGCCCGGAGGATGCCAGCCCAAGGGGATTTGCCCGGGCTTCGAGCGTAGACATCGCGCCGCCGCCCGAGTGCAGCAGAAGCAGCGGGCACTCCATGCCCCGTTGCGCAAGCTCCCGTTCAAGCTCCTCAATGCCGTCAAGCGCCGAAGCTGAGAATGCGCTCAGCACCGCCAATTTGGTGCGTTCATATTCCCGCAAAAGTGGATGAAGGGCCGCCCCGGCAAACACCGGCAATGAAGGCCAATTTTGTGCAATGATTTCGACCGTCCGAGCCTCATGGCGTGGATTTCGTACAGACCAGAGATAAGAAATCGCAATAGATTGAGCTTTATCCACCTCGATGAGTTCTTTGCAGATCTTAAGAAGTTCATCGCAGTCAAGTGGAACCAGAATATCACCGTTACGATCGATCCGTTCATTGACGCCACGGACGAAAGTTCGCTGGACGGGCAACCAAGGTGCCACAAGCCAACCGTCGCAACCTAGGCGATCGTTTCTCGCATGCAGATGGTCCTCGAAGCCGGCTGTCGTCAGAAGCCCGACCCTCGCCCCGCGTCGCGTGGCGAGCACGTTGGTCACCGCAGTTGTGCCTAAGCCGAATCTGCGCGTATTTCGGAGCAGTTCGTCGCACGAGAGGCCCATTTGCTTCGCGACGAGGCTGGTCGCCCCGAGCACCCCCTCACTGAACACCGCCGGATTGGTGGGGGCTTTGGCGCGCCACGTGTCGCTTCCGTTGCTGCTCACAACGTCCGTGAACGTACCGCCCACATCGACTCCGATGACGAAGTCTTCACCCATTTACACTGTTCCCATAATCCGCGCGGTCCGCCGGGACCTGGTAACATAGGTGGTCAACTTCACCAACAGGACCACGGGTTTCGGCAAGATAGGTTGAGGAGCGTGGCCCCCTTTATGTCGCGTGCCATCGTAGCGCTGGTATCGACGCGAACTCGTGTTCTTGCATTTCTTAACTGTTTGATAATTTTGCGTTCTCGGCTAGCAACCTATGGCTGTCCCCGAACCCGGCCCGCCCACCTGCGAAACATCCGTCAATATGCATGCTCCGCGGTCGCTTCTGTTTTATCCACCTGCTGAATAACGATTTGGGGAGGAGCGAAATGAAGGGACTGAACGAACGATTAGCCCGGGAGGGGCTCAAAGAGCTTAAGGCACGGTATTTTCGTTCGAGGCGCTGGCCGCTTCCATCCGACCTTGGTTACGATTCCATCGCCTTGTGCGTGAGGACGCTGAGGACGCGGCCGGCAGCGACCGCTTCGTCGAGCGCGATTTCCGCCGCGGTGATGAGCCGGGCGTAAGGCGAGCAGAACAGGGCCAGCGCCTGGGCGACCTCGTCCGGATCCATCCGGCGCTTACGGTCCTTCTCCAGCGTCCTGGCGGTCGACATCTGGTCCGACATTTCGGAGCGGGTGCCGCCCAGCATGATGGCGTTGGCGCGAATATTATATTTGTGGCCCTCGACCGCCAGCACCTTGGTGAACTGGGTCAGGCCGGCCTTGGAACTGCAATAAGCACCCATCTTGGCCATCGCGATGTACGACGTGTTCGACGAAATGTTGAGGATGACGCCATCGCGCTGCTTCTGCATATGGGGGAGAACGAGGTGGCACATGCCGAAGACGCTCGTCAGGTTCAGCGAGAATATCCTGTTCCACTCCTCCAGGGTCATGTCCTCGACCGCCATCAGAGCGCCGCGCATCCCGGCGTTGTTGAGCAGAACGTCGATCCTCCCATGCTCCGCGAGGCAGGCATCGACGACGCGTTTGCGATCTTCCTCGACAGTGATGTCGGCCGACATGAATGTGGCCTGCCTGCCTTCGGCCCGGATGGAGGCGGCTATTTCCTCACCGGCGTCGGTCCGGCGCGCACATCCGAACACCGACGCGCCAAAATCGGAAAAGACGCGCATGATCGAGGCGCCGACTCCCGCCCCCGCGCCTGTCACCAGCACAATGCGCCCTTCGAGCAAATTCATGTCGCATACTCCCCTAGACGTTGATGGTTTCAGGCTGAATCAGCCTGAAAGCTCGCCGAGCCGGCCGTTGCCATTTATCCGGACTGTTGCTGACGGCCCCGCGCCATAACGGTGTTCCGTTGTGATTCCATGTCGGCTGGCCCGGCGTTCGCCACCCACTCCTCCGAGCGACGGCGCTCGCGGGCGAGCGCCTCGTCGAGATCGAGGCCGACCATGCCGTCTATGGTCTCCTTGTTGAACTGCACGGTGGCGGCGTCGCACGAGGCGATGTCGCCGGCGATACGCTGCGCCTCGGCGAGCAGTTCCTCCGGCTCCGTCACCCGGTTCACCAGCCCCCAGGCAAGCGCCGTCTGGGCATCGATGAAGTTTCCTGTCAGCGAGATTTCCTTGGCTCGCGAGGGCCCCACCAGCTGTTGCAAGCGGACGGTCAAGCCCCAGGCCGGCAAAATGCCGACGCGGACATGGGTGTCCGCGAAACGCGCCCTGGTCGATGCGATCAGTATATCACAAGCCAGCGCGAGTTCGAACCCGCCCGTGATCGCCGCGCCGTTCACCGCCGCGATAAGCGGCGTGCGGCAGCTGCGCATGGCGACCGAAGGGCTGTCCTGCGGCTCATGGTCGAACACCCCGCCGGGACCGGAAACCGCCAGCTCCTTCAGGTCCATTCCGGCCGAAAAGGCGCGCTCGCCTCGGCCCGTGACGATGATCGCCTTGACCGTCTCGTCCGCGTCGGCGGCGCGGATCGCGCGCGCGAACTCCTGCCGCAGCGGAAGGCAGAGCGCATTCATGGCTTCGGCCCGATCGAGGAAAATAGTGGCGTATCCGGGGCCCGGCTCGACCGTGATGTACGTCATCTCACCCAGCGCATCGATAGTCGCAACTTCAGCCGCCATCCTCATTCCTCCTCCGAGCCCGGGTGAGCGCAGCGCTCATCCCACAATCCCGCCATGACGTTTTTCGTCCGGCCCGGCGCTGCCCCTCGCATCGGGCTCGACCGCCAGTGACATGATTCTTCCGGCAAAGCGATGGCGTTGCGGTCCTCGGCCCTCATCCGACGCGGCTCAGCCGAGAACCTTGCAGCAACGATCGGGATCGGACATGCCTGCCCGCAACGACGGTATGAGGGAGCGGGATCGACATGTCCGATAAAGGGATATTGGCAGGCAAGGTGGCTGCGGTGATCGGCGGTGCGGGCGGAATCGGTTCCGCTTGCGCCGAGGCCCTGGCACACGCGGGCGCGAACGTCGCGGTGGTCGATCTCTCGGCCGATGCCGCGCAGGGCGTGGCCGCGCCTCTCGGCGGCCGTGGCTATGCCGCCGATGCCGGCGACGAAGACAGCGTTCGCGGCCTGCACGAGGAGATCGAGCGCTGCCAGGGCGAAGTCGATATCCTGGTGAACTCGGCGGTGATGTTCCAGGGCATGAGCACGGTCTCCGCGCTGCGCATGTCGAGGTGGGACAAAGTCGTCCGGGTCGCGCAGCGCGGCACATTCCTCACATGTCAGATTTTCGGCGGCGCCATGGCGGAGCGGGGGCGCGGCTCCATCGTCAACATCGCTTCCGTCGGCGGAATGCGGTCGATGCCCGTCCACGCTTATGGCCCGGCCAAGGCCGCGGTCATCGCGATGAGCGCGAGCCTTGCCGCGGAATGGGGCTGCAGAGGTGTCAGGGTGAACGCGCTCTCGCCGGGCTTCGTCCACACCGCCGCCCTGCAGGCGGCAATCGACGCCGGCCATGATCCCCGCCCCAACTTCGTGGCGGGAACACCGATCGGGCGGCTCGTCATGCCGGAGGAGGTCGCCCAGGCCGTCCTGTTCCTGGCCTCCCCGGCCGCGAGCGCCATCACCGGCATCAACCTGCCCGTGGACGGGGGGTGGCTGGCGGGTGTCTCCTGGCAAGCCTATGGCGGTCTCCCGGCGGGCCCGTCCGGCACCTGATACATCGTCTCAGCCGCGACGAGCCGGCCGGTGCGCTGGCTCGCCGCGCCTCACATCCATTCGTCCTGAGGCGCGTAAGGCGATCAGCGCCGAGCTGAGCGACGCGTCAGACCACCCGTCTGCCGCTGATCAACTGCACGATCACGGCGACTACGGCGAGCACGAGGATGATGTGAATCAACCCGCCGCCGACGTGGAAGGCAAAGCCGAGAATCCAGAGCAGCAACAGGATGCCGGCGATCGTCCAGATCATAACTCATCTCCCAATGGGCGACGCGTCCCTTGCGCACGCGTCGGCGGCGTTCTCCGCTCGGTGTCATTAGCGCCAAGGAGGCCGATAGGTTCCGCCGCGTCCCTTGCGCCCTTTCCGACCGTTGCCGGATTGCCGCTCTCCAGCTTCGCTCCAGGTTGGCGAGATCACCAGGAAGGGTGCCCCGGCGCCGGGTCAGGCGTTCGCGGCCTCCGGCGCGGGCTGCGGCCCGCGGATCACGCCACCGGGGGTCGGGCCCTGCATGATGCCGTCGCGGAAGGTCACCTGGCCCGATTTGATCGTGGCGACATAGCCGTCGGCCTTCTGCAGCAGGCGACGGCCGTTCGCGGGCAGATCGTTCGCCATCCACAGCGGGCCGAGGCCGATCCGATCCATGTCGATGATGTTGATATCGGCGAGATAGCCCGGCGCGACCAGCCCGCGATCGTGCATGCCATAGAGCAGCGCGGTATCGCGGCACTGGCGCTTGATCGCGCGCTCGATCGAGATGCGTTGGCCGTCGCGCTCGCGCACCCAATGCTGCAGGAGGAAGGTCGGCGAGGCCGCGTCGCAGATCGTCCCGCAATGCGCGCCACCGTCGGACAATGAATTGACGGTGTCGTCGGCGGTCAGCAAATCGAAGAGGAAGTCGAGATTGCCGTCAAAATAGTTGAACACCGGATAATAGATGAAGCCGGTCCCCTCCTCGCGCATCAGCAGATCATAGGCATATTCGTCGCCCGAGATGCCGGCGCGGGCGGCGCGGGCGGCGATGCTGTCCTGTTCGCCGGGCTCATAATCGAAGTCGGGATCCATCTCATATTGCATCGACCACTCGGTGGTTATCACGCGGAAAATCTCCGAGTTGGGCAATCGGCTGGGTTCGGAGATCAGCTGGCGGCGGAAGGCGGGATCCTTGAGCCGGGCGAGCCGCTCGGGCCATGGCAGCCGGGCGATCGCGGCCCAGCTGCGCTTGAACATGAAAGGATGCATCGTCCCCTGCCAGGTCATGACGATGCCGACGCCGCGGATCGCGATCTGCGCCACCAGCTTCGCGCCGCGTTCATTCTCGCTGCGCATCGCGCCGAGCTGCTCGTCGAGGGTGAGATCCTTGTGAGGGTTCTGCGCGGCCGTGAAGGAAACCGGCAGGCCGGTTTCGCGCGAAATCTGCCCCATCCAGCCGAAGTCGTTCCATTCGTGGCGGAAGTCGCTGGCGAGGCCGATGACGCCATAGCCGCCGCGGCCGACCGCCCGGCCGATCGCGAGCAGCTCGTCGCTCGTCGCGGTCGTTCCGGGCACCAGCTCCTGGTCCACCGAGCGGTGGAGCACCGTGCGCGAGGTGGAGAAGCCGAGCGCGCCGGCGCGCACCGCTTCCTCGACGATCCCCGCCATCTGTTCGATGTCGTCGGGCGTCGGGACCGCACCGGGCCGTTCGCGATCACCGAGCACATAGGCGCGCAGCGCGCCGTGCGGCACGTGGGTGCCGATGTCGATCGTGCGGGGAAACCGCTCCAGCGCATCGAGATATTCGGGAAAAGTCTCCCATTCCCATTTGATGCCCTCGGCGAGGGCGGAACCGGGAATGTCCTCGACTCCCTCCATGAGCCCGATCAGCCAGTCGTGCCGGCCGGGCCGGGCGGGGGCGAAGCCGACACCGCAATTGCCCATGATGATCGTCGTGACGCCATGCCAGCTCGACGGCGCCATCTCCGCATCCCAGGTCGCCTGTCCGTCATAATGGGTGTGGATGTCGACGAAGCCGGGCGTGACGATCTTGCCGGCGGCGTCGATCTCCTCGCGGCCCGCATCCGCCACCCGGCCGACTGCGACGATCATCCGGCCGTCGATGGCGACGTCGGCCGCGAAGGGAGCCCCGCCAGATCCGTCGACCACCATGCCGCCGCGAATTACCAGATCATGCATGTCCGCTACTCCTTCATCGGCCGTCGCGCGAGGGAGCAACGCTCGCAAGGGGCGGCATGCCGGTGCCGTCATCGCCTCGCTCTCCCTGCCGGCCGTGCGCTTCTATAGGCCGCGGCCTCGTGCCGCGCGCCCGCTCGGGCCCGACCAAACCCTATTCCGGGCGGATGCGCCGCGTCAACCGCATCGCTGCCGTGCGGCGCCCAACGATATCCGCGCCGCAAAATTTGCCTTGATTCCGAATGCCGCTGTTGCTCGAATGGCGAAGCCTCCCCCAATTCAAGGAATTTGCTGCGATGAAAGCCATGGTCATCGGTTCTCCCGCCACGCTCGATACGCTGCAGCAGGCCGACCGGCCCGATCCCGGACAGCCTGGGCCCAACGAAATCCGGGTCGCGCTCCATGGCAGTTCGCTCAACTTCCACGATCTCGGCGTCGCCAATTCGGGGGCGAGCGCGGCGGCGGGCCGGATCGCGCTCGCCGACGGGGGCGGAATTGTCGACGCAGTCGGCGATGGCGTGACAGAGTTCGCCCCGGGCGACGCTGTGATCTCCTGCTTTTATCCCGACTGGCAGGACGGGGCGCTGAACTGCGTCATGGCGCGCGTCCCCGGCGACGGCATCGACGGCTACGCCGCCGAATTTGCAGTGGCGCCGGCAACGGCCTTCACCCATGCGCCGCGCGGCTATGACGCGGTAGAGGCGGCGACGATCACCACGGCGGGGCTGACCGCATGGCGCGCCCTCATCGTTGACGGGGCAATCAAGCCAGGCGACAGCATATTGCTGCTCGGCACCGGCGGGGTATCGATCTGGGCGCTGCAGATCGCCAAAGCGATGGGCGTGACGGTGATCCTCACATCGTCGTCGGACGAAAAGCTCGAACGCGCGCGGCAACTCGGCGCGGATCATGTCATCAACTATCGCGAGGTGCCCGAGTGGGGCCGCGCCGTGCGTGATCGGAGCGGCGGCGGTGTCGACCTTGTGCTCGAACTCGGCGGCGCGGGCACGCTCGGCAATTCGATCGGCGCCGTCCGCCCGGGTGGCCATATCGCCTTGATCGGCACCGTCGCCGGAGTTGCCGGCTCCATATCCACCGTTGCGCTGCTGGGGAAGCAGGCGAAGATCCAGGGACTCATGGTCGGCTCCCGACGCCACCAACAGGAACTGGTCCGGGCGATCGATGCCATCGGCGTCCGCCCGGTGATCGACCGCCGCTTCGCGCTCGACGAGCTCGCCGACGCCTTCCGCTACCAGCTGTCGGGATCGCATTTCGGAAAGATCGGGATCGAATGGTGATCCGGCTGCTCCGCGCCTGAATTTTCCGGCCACAGGCTGCCGAATCGGCGCCCGCATCGCGCGAAATCCGAACCGCGGCTGCTGGCGCTGAATCCTCGTCATGGCCGCTATTGGTCGCCTGACCGCCGTGATCGCCGGCGGGACCGCTTTCTCGTCCTCCCGCGCCGATCGTCGGGCGGTGAGGCGCGATGCACGCCAGACACCTGCCCATCCCCGGACCGTCATCGAGCGCGAAGCGAACCCTCGCCGCGTCGGCTTTACAATCGGGCATCAAGAGCGTATTATATTCACATTAAGAGTTAGTTATTCTCTAGATGAATAAATTACCGGACGCCAATGTGGCTTTCGTAGCCGCAGCAACGTCGGGTTTGTCTCAATCGTGAAGCCGGATGAGCGGTCGCCAATAATCCGACGACAGCTACCTATTCTTAGAGGGTGCCCATGAGCTCTATCTTTTCAAAGCCGATTATCGACACCGACACGCATGTGACGGAGCCGCCTGATCTCTGGACGTCGCGGATGCCGACGAAATTCGGGGATGCGGTCCCGCACGTGAAGATGCATCCGAAGCGCGAGCTTGAATATTGGTTCGTCGGTGACAAGCCGATCTTCTCGGCCTGGGGAAGCGCCAACTATGGCTTTCCGGGCGGATCCCTGTCGATACCGCCCAAGTGTGACGAGTCGCACCCGGGAGCATGGGATGTACATAAACGCCTGAAATATATGGACGAGGTGGGTGTCTGGGCGCAGGTGCTGTACCCAAATCTCGGCGCCGTCGTCATGAGCATGTACAAGAACATCGCCGAGGAGATCAAACTCGGCATGGTTCGCGCCTATAACGACTTCATGATCGAGTTCAGCGCGCCCGCTCCCGAGCGCTTTATTCCGATGGCCGTCCTGCCGCTTTGGGATATCGCCGCATCGGTCAAGGAGGTCGAGCGCGCGGCCAAGATCGGCCATAAGGGCGTATTGCTCAGCGGCGCTCCTCACGAGCATGGCTGGCAATATCTGAGCGACAGGGCCTGGGATCCGCTATGGTCGGTCATCCGCGAGGCCAATCTGCCGATCAGCTTCCATTCGGGCGGCGGCGATTTCGCGGACGACTTCTTCAATGCGGGTCGCAACCGGGCGGACGGCATCGAGGCCAATTATGTGCGGTCCTCGACCCTCGCCTTCCTTATGGTCTGCGGGCATATGGCCGATCTTCTAATGTCCGGCGTACCCCAGCGCTTCCCGGAATTGCGCTTCGCGGCGGTCGAGACCGGCCTCGGTCACATCAACTTCTGCCTTGAGTCGTTGGACTATCACTACAATGTCGCTCAGCTTTGGAAGACAAGGCCGGAGTTCAAGGAACCGCCGAGCGAGACTTTCAAGAAACAGATCTTCGTAAATTACTGGTTCGAGCAGCTCGACGATTTTTACATCCGGAAGATCGGTGAGGACAATATCATGTTCGAGACCGACTTTCCGCACACCACCTGCCTCGGCGGGCGGGAAGCGGTAGCCAAGGCCCTCACCAACGGTCTCGAAGTCCAGCCAGAGCGCGTCCAGGACAAGATCCTCTTCGCCAACGCGGCCCGGCTCTACAATGTCGATCTCCCCAAGGAGGCTTTCGCGCTCAATCAGGCTCTCGTTGATGCGTGAAGCTGATTGAAGCCAAGGTCGTCATCGGTTTCGCACCTTGGGCCAGCCTACGCTATGGTCCCAAGGTACGAACCGTTCGTCCTGGTGAGTCGAAGGCGCAACATATTGCTCGCTGGGCTCTCGGCAGGCCGAGGTCGAAGAGTTTGACGTCCGTCGCCAGAGAAAATGCCAGGCCGGTACAGCTACGTCAGAACAAGGAAACGGGTTCGTGGAAAAGGTCTCTTACAAACTTTGGGACGCGGACAACCACTTCTACGAGGTGCGCGATTCGTTCAGCCGCCATATCGAGAAAAAATTCTTAGATGTCGCGATCCATCCGAAGCGGCACGATAATGGCAAGGAATATTGGTATTACGGGGATAACCACCTCAGGTTCACCAATACCAAGTTCGAGCGGACCGAGCTGCCAGGATCGTTCAAGGCGATATTGAAGGACCCCAGTCTCGGCGGGTTCACCGATGCCCACAGCGAGGCGGCGATGCTCCCGGCATTTCATGACCGCAACGCCAGACTTGCGCTGATGGACGAGCAGAATGTCGAAGGGACGCTGATGTTTCCCTCGATGGCCAACTGCGTCGAGCAGGATATGCTGGACAATATCCCAGCCCTCTACGCAAATATAAGGTCGTTCAATCGCTGGCTCGAGGAGGATTGGGGCTTCGGGGACGATGGCCGGATTTTCGGCGCGCCCCTCATCTCTCTGGCCGATCTCGACATGGCGATCGAGGAGCTGGATCGTCTGCTGAAAGCCGGCGCCAAGGTGCTTTACATGCGGCCGGGACCGGGCGGCGGCCTCAACCCATGTTCGATCGCAGATGCCAAGTTCGATCCGTTCTGGGCCAGGGTCGAGGAGGCCGGGGTTCCGATCGGGTTGCATCTCTCGGCCGGATTTTTCGAGAGCTCGTCCGCGTGGGGCGAGAAGGCCAAGCCAGGTAATCGCGACACGGCACCTCTGCAGTTCGCGATGTTCCACGTCGATTATCCGATCATGACTACGCTTGCCGCAATGATCCTGCACAACCTGTTCGGCCGCTTCCCCGGGATTCAGGTCCTCAGTGTCGAGAATGGCTGTGGTTGGGTGCCCTATCTTCTGAAATCGATAAACAAGGCTGCGATGTGGGGACGCTTCGGCGACTGGCCCGGCGGCATGCCGCCTGCCCATCCTTCCGAAATGTTCAAGCGGCATGTCTATGTCGTCCCGTTCCACGAGGACAACACCGCCGAACTGGTCAAGCGCATCGGTGCCGATCGGGTCGTAATGGGGTCGGACTTTCCTCATGCGGAAGGCCTGGCTGAACCAGCAGAGTTCATGGAGTCGCTCGACGGTTTCGATTCGAAGATCGTGCAGGACATCATGCGGGACAACCTGCGGACGCTCATGGTGAATTGAGGTCGCGGCGACAGATTGGGCGGTTGCATTCCGGCAGAGCATCCTGCCGGCACAAAATCCGCTCAGGGCTGTCGCCAACCCGCCAGGTCCGACCGCGCAAACCGGCTTTGGCCTATGGCCTATTTCATCCGGCGCGGAAGGCCGCTACGGCACTTGAGAGACGGAAGCGCACACACAGCGAGGCGCCATCGCAAATCGGCGCTCATCAGGGAGGAGATTACAGTATGAGAGGATCCAGTGAGCGGCTCATGATGTTCGGGGGCTCCGTCTCGTCTCGTCATGGCGCGGCGGCGATCTGATGTCGGCAGAGACGGTACAGCAACCGAGCCGGACCGATGACTTCTCGGGACGCACGATCGTCGTGACCGGCGCCACTTCGGGCCTGGGCGGCGTGGTCGCGACGACATTGGCGGCGCGCGGGGCAAATGTCATCGCATGCGGTCGCAAGGGGGAGGAATTGCAGCGGCTGGCGCTTCTGCCCGGCGTGCAGGTTCTGCAGTTCGATCTCGGCAAGGCAGAGGAAATGGACGCCGCGATCGCGCAGCTGGCGACGCTGACCGACACCCTCCACGGCATCGCAAACTGCGCGGCGGTCACCGGCAAATCGCCGTTCGACACTGTCCCGCTGCGCGAGTGGCAACGTATCATCGATGTCAATCTGACCGGCCCCTTCCGGCTCTGTCAGGGCGCGCTGCCGCTCCTGCGCCGGGCTGCCGGTCGCGCGTCCATCGTCAACGTTGCTACTGCTATGGCGCTCGTGCCCACTACCGCACGTGCGCCGGCCTATTTGGCTTCGAAGGCCGGATTGATCGGGCTTACCAAGGCGATGGCGGCCGAGTTGGCGCCCGACATCCGGGTCAACGTAGTCTGCCCCGGCCTCGTGGATAACGAAACGGGACGTCGATCGCTCGGTAGCGTCAGCATTGATGAAGCAGGAAGCCGCTATGCCTTGGGCCGTGCGGCCGATCCGATGGAGATTGTGGAGTGCATCCTGTTTCTGTTGAGTGACGCGGCCTCGATCGTCACCGGAGCGACTCTGGCGACCGACGGCGGCAGAAGCTATCACTGACACACCACTGGCATGAGCGCGGGACCTGGCCCGATATCGGCGAGACTTCGCCGGCCGGACCCGCGCTTATTCCGGAGCGGATGAGCCCGTCGGCCCAGACGTCTTATGTGGGCCTGCGTCACCCGCGCATCGGTTCGCTACAGAACCCCGGCTGCCTCGGGCCGCAGGCTGGTCTTCGACGTCAGGCTGGGTAACAGGGCCGGCTCCAGGAGCCTCCTCGCCCGCTTGAGCGCCGCGCCAGCTGCCAAAACATCCTCGTCCGACCAGCGGTCTCCGATGCCGCCGCAGCTGAGAGCCCATTGATCGGCAGGTTCACTATTGTCTTCGAACAGGGGCACCGCGATCGTCGTGTAATCGACCCCAAGCGAATGGGATATCCGGACATAACCCAGTTCCGCATAGGACTGCAGCGCCTCATCGACACGCAGACGACGGCGCTCGCGCCGTTCGCCGCCGTCCTCGAACAGGTCCAACGCCGCTCTTCGAGCATCGGCCGGCAGCGCGGCCAGCACCGCGAGCCCCGAGGCCACCGAAACCATGGGTACGCTCCAGCCGATCGGCGCGTTTGGCCGCACGAACGTGCCATCGACGCGCTCCACGGACATGATTTCGCTTCCGTGACGCCGATTCAGCGAGGTCGTACCCGAGGTCGCTGCCGTTATCTCGTGCATGTAGGGCAATGCGATCTCGGCGAATGAGAGTCCCGCGATGGCCGAATAACCGAGGCTCAGCGCGGGCGCGCCGATGCGCAGCCCCTTGCCGCTCGCGCTTCGGACTAGATATCCCTGCTCCAAAAGCGTCTGGCACATCCGCCAGGTGGTCGGCTGGCTCAAACCCACCTTGCGGGCGATCTCCGACACGGTAAGTTCGGTCCTGGGTCGATTGAAACAGGATAGGATTTCCAGCCCCCTGATCAGAGCGTTGACCGGCTGCGCCTTCGAGGATTTCCCCATGGATCACCTTCTACCGGCAACCGGCATCACCTTACAAGATATCGGCACGCCGCATGATAGGTCGTCGGCCAATGACTTTGCGCCGGCGGAATGCGCCCGAAGAGGGACCAGCAGGCAGGCCTGAAAGTCCTTCCAAGAGGGATGCGCGGCGAAAGGACCGCGCCCGAGCTCATCAAAAATACTTGCGGAGCCCCTGCAGGTGAATATCAGGACAGGATATGGATCAATGCCTGATTCCGGCGAAGATGACCGCAAGGGAGGATGTTTTGGCACATCGTATCGAAAGCCGTGAGGAGGCGTTTACGCCTTATCGTCTGCCATTTCCTGTCGACGCGCTGCCCGAAATCGTTCTGGAGAATATCGCCGGGGACGATGAGCGCATGTGGGTTCCGCAAACCGAGCATGTCTCGATGCGCCCTCTCTGCCTTTCCGTGTCCGGAGGCTATTGGGTCAATCTGCTGCGCGTTCGAAGATCGGGCATTCTCACGCGCCACCGTCATCCCGGGCCGGTTCATGCCTTCGTCCTCAAGGGGCGCTGGCGTTATCTGGAGCATAGCTGGGTTGCCGAGGAAGGTTCCTACGCATTCGAGGCGCCCGGCGAAACGCACACGCTGATCGTTCCCGAGGACGTGGCGGAGATGATAACGCTGTTTCACGTCACGGGTGCGCTGATCTATTGCGATCCCGAGGGACAACAGACCGGTTATGACGACGTCTTCACGAAGATAGACATGTGCCGTCGCCACTTCGAGTCGATCGGCCTTGGCGGCGACTATGTGAAGAGGTTCATCCGTTAGAGACAGTGCCGGACGCAGTGCCGGCCGGATCGCCGGCCTCGTCCGGGGACTTCGACGCCCATTCACGGAAGGCGGCCATTTGCCCGCTGTTCCCGAGGTAAATGCTCCCTCTTCCTCGTCTTCCCGGGCGGTATCGTCCGGATCGTCGCGGCATATTCGGCGAACAGAACCAGCAGCCAGATCTCGACGCCGATCCAGTCATGGCGCAAAACGCCGTGCAGCACGTCCAGGACGAGAAATGCCAAGGCGAGCATACGGAACCACAACATGCTCATCGAAGGCAGATCGGCGCGGAATGAAGCGGTCAACATCATCGCCACAGCGAACAGACCGGCGATGACCTGCTGCGCGAGAGTCTGCGCCACGCGAAGCTGATCGAGCGCGACGACGAACCAAAACAGGCGCGAGACGGCGAACTGCGTCTGTCGGGTGAACTGGCAGAGGGTAATGATTGGTGGGACGAACAGCGTCTTGCCCAGCCATGCGTCCATATCGGCTATAGCCATGGCTTGAATGTGCAGCACCCGGCGGCGAAGGTCCAGACAGATTCACCGTAATCGTGCGTGATCCTCTTGAACCGGTTTCTCGTTGGTCGGGTCGCAGCAGTCGGAGTGTCCCGCGCGGGGAGGTCCACGTCGCGGGCCGAAGCTTGCCGAGCCACCCGATCTCCACATGCACCGCGTGAATAAAAAAAGGCCATTGTGCTGCCGCTCGAAGCCTCGTTAGGTGGATGCGCCGCACGGTGCGGCTGCCGGCGCGCCCGAGGGACGCTGGCACATAATGAGGTCCTGAGGGAGAAGGTGAATGGACGAGGCGATCAGCGGCAGACGGATCGTGCTGACCGGCGCCGCCGGCGGAATAGGCGCGGGCGTGCTGCGCGGTCTTGCTGCGCGTGGCGCAAGCATCGCGGCCATTTTCAACAACACCGAGCCGGCCGCGGAGCTCGAGCCGCTCGCCACCTGGTGGCGATGCGATCTCGCCGACCGGGGTGCGGTTTCCGATGTGTTCGAACAGGCGTCGAGCGCGCTGGGCGGCATCGACGGGCTCGTCAACATCGCGGGCAAATGGGCACCCGGCCCCGTTGACGATGTCGACGATACGCAGATCGATCACATGATCGCGACCAACGTAAAGTCCGCGATCTACACCAACCAGGCGGCGTGCAAGCTCATGCGGGCGAATGGTGGCGGCCGGATCGTCAATTTCGGCTCGGTCGAGGGGCTCGAAGGCAATACGCTTTCACCCGCCTACAGCACCGCGAAGGCTGCGGTACATGGCTGGACCCGATCGGCGGCGCTCGACTGGGGCAAATATGGCGTGACGGTCAACTGCCTCGCGCCCGCCATGCACACGCCACCCTATGATCGGGTCCGTTCGATGTTGACGCCTGAGCAGCTCATTGAGCACGACCGCTATATGGCACAACGCATCCCGATCGGTGGCAAGCTGGGCAATGCCGAGAAGGATTGTACACCGCTGGTTGCGTTTCTCGTCAGCGAGGGCGCAGGCTTCATCACCGGGCAGGTGATCGCCGTCGATGGCGGTCTGCGCATGATTGGAGCCTGAGGGCCGGCAAAGCCACCACGAAGGAGCCAGGCTCCGCACGAGGCGCTTCGGAGACGGGCCGTCGAAGCCGGTCGAGGCGTTTCGCGCGTTGGCCGGGCCGCAGGTCGGATCAGATGCGGTGGCCCGGCCGCGCCGCTTTACGCCATGCGTCGCGGTTCGCCAGAATCGTGGAGACGGCTTTGTCGTAGAAGGCCTTGTTTTTCGCGTAGTTCCGGTAATCGGCGTCCAGATCATGCCGGAATTCCAATATTTCGGCGCCCTCCGGACCCGCGCGATACGTGTAGGGCGTGTTCGCGGGAATGAAGATGCAATCCCCCGGGCCCAAGGTTTCGGTCCCGAGGCGCGCGGAGCCAGACACGATATAATAGAGCCCGTTGGCGCTATGGCTGTGCAGCGGGAGCGGGTAATCCTCCTTGAACCAGCAATGCACCAGCGAGAAGCCGGGCACATTGCACAAGAGCGTGAATTCGGCTCCATCCGTCACTCCCGCCTCCAGCATCCGCTGGAGGCCTTCCGCCTGGACGGGAGTCGGATCGTCCGTAAGCACGGCTTCGTCACCGAAGCGGTGCCCATCGGCCATCTTGAAAATCTGGAATTTTTCCTTTTCCATCGCTCTCTCCGGTTTGCTCAGCGCTGAGGTGTTTCATGCGAACCTGCGCTGCTCGGGCTTTCCATAGGAGTGACCTAAGGTGCGTGGTTCGTCCAGTAGCAATCGGGCGCTTGTGATCGGCCGATATGCGGCTTCGCGCCCTCGGCTGACCGCGTCCAGTGCCTGCTCCGGCTGGACTCGATCTCGGCGCCCGTCTTCTCCAATCCGCCGGCATTGATTGTCCTGCACGATTGCACCATAGGGCGCGGACCAAAGGATTCCATGATGCAAGACTACGCCATTATCCCGGCTGAGCACTCCGGAGTTTCCGCGATAGCAGCGATGTTTTCCCACCAGCGGAACCTGCGGGTCATGGAGGCACAGGCAGCATGAACGGCGCCATTGATGCGGAGGCGAATAGCGGTACGACGCCGGTCCGCCCCGGCCATGCCTTTGATGAAGCGGCGCTCGCCGGATGGATGCGCGACCATGTCGACGGCTATGCTGGGCCGCTGACGGTCGAGCAGTTCAAGGGCGGCCTTTCTAACCCGACCTACAAGCTTATCACGCCCGGACGTAGCTATGTGCTACGCCGCAAGCCGCCGGGGCAAATCCTGAAAGGTGCGCATGCGGTCGAGCGCGAGGCGAGGGTGCTGAGCGCGATCGGCGGGGCGGGCTTCCCCGTAGCCCATGTGTTCGGGCTGTGCGAGGACAGCTCCGTTATCGGCTCGGCCTTCTACGTCATGGAGATGGTGGAGGGACGAATCTTCTGGGACGCCGCGATCCCCGGCGTCTCCAACGCGGAGCGAGCCGCTCTGTTCGACGCGATGAACGCCACGATCGCCCAGCTGCATGGCCTGGACTATGACGCCATCGGCCTTGGGGACTACGGACGCCCCGGCAATTTCTTCGTGCGGCAGATCGGCCGCTGGTCAAAACAATATCGCGAGGATGTCGAGGCCGGTCGGGACGAGACGATGGACCGCCTGATCGAATGGCTTGAGGCGAATATTCCCGCCGGCGACGATGCCACGGCGCTGGCGCATGGCGATTTCCGGATCGACAATATGATCTTTCACCCGACCGAGCCACGCGTCCTGGCGGTCCTCGACTGGGAGCTGTCGACGCTTGGCCATCCGGGGGCGGACTTCGCCTATCATGCCATGATGTACCGGATGCCGCCCTATATCGTCGCCGGTCTGGCCGGCTCGGATATCGCGGCGCTCGGCATTCCGTCGGAAGAGGAATATCTTGCCGCCTATTGCGCCCGTGCCGGCCGCGACGACATGCCCGGTTACGACTTCTACATAGCGTTCAACTTCTTCCGGCTCGCCGCGATCTTCCACGGCATCAAGGGCCGAATGCTGCGCGGCGCGGCCAGCAACGCGCAGACGCAGGAACGGGTGCGCGTCCTCCCCGAGCTGATCCAACTCGCCTGGACCCAAGCAAAACGCGCGGGGGCCTGACGCGGCCGCGATCATCGCCGCGCACCGAGCGGCTTCGCGTGTCTGCAGCCACCCAACGCCACAGACTGGCGAGATATCGCCCCATAAGCGGTTGCAAGGCCGCATCGTCTGGCTATCACTGGCAATGGTATGGCCTGAACATGTCTGGCCCGACGACAGACCGATATGCCGCGCTCGCGAACGCGTTTCAGCCAAGCGAGCCCGACGAAAGGAGAGACGAGAAGATGATCGATAAACCGCGCGATGGCGCGCACCTGCACCCTCGCCTCTCGCTCAGTGCCATCAGCACCTACACCTTGTCGTTCGAACAGGATGTCGCGCTCTGGCGCCGCCTTGGCCTCGGTACCGTCGGCCTTTTTTCCCGAAAGCTCGAGGCATTCGGCCATCAGCGCGCTGCCGATGTGCTGCAGGAGGAAGGGATGACATGCTCGAGCATCGTCTTCCCGGCATTCTCCTTGCTCGACCCCTCGCGTTGGCCGGAAGAGCGCGCGGCGATGAACCGCTGCGTCGATGTCGCACAGCTTGTCGGCGGAGCGATCTACGGGCCCCCGGGCAAGGGTGAAATCGGTCGCTGGGACGAAAATGCCGCACGATATGCGGAGGCGGTCGCCCCATGCGTCGATTATGCGCGCGAGCGTGGCGTCACCCTGGCGTTCGAGCCCTCGTTGCGCGCGAGCGGTTCCTTTGTCCACAATTTGCGGGACTCGATGGACCTCGCAGACGTCAGCGGCACGGCGATCGTCGTCGACGTCGGCAATTGCTATCACGAGCGTGACGTCATGGCGTGGATCAAGCGCGTCGGCGAACGCATCGCGATCGTTCAGGTCAGCGACGTCGCGATCGGGACGATGGATGCGCCGGGTGCCGGGACACGCGGACTGCCGGGCGAAGGTGAGCTTCCGATCCGCAGCTTCCTGGAAAGCGCGATCGCGGCAGGGTATCAGGGGCCGTTCGAAGTGGAGTTTCTCGGCTTGGAGGAGCCAGATGAGGAGGCATTTCGGCGCAGCCTCGAAGGGATGAACAGGATGATTTCGGAGCTGGTCGGCCAATCCTGACGAAAGGTGCAAAGGCGGCGAGGCATGGCACCCCGGTAATCGAAGGGGCGCTATGCCGCGATATGCGCGAACCGACGCCGCTCGAATGTCCGACGAGCCGGAGCCGACAATCTCGGCCAAACGCGATCGCCTGATCGGATCGGGTGCCCGCTCATGGCGGGGATCAGCGGGCGCCCTCCGGCAACGCATAGGCCACCAACGTCATGCCGGGCGTCGTCTGGAGAGCCGGCGATCCGCCGGCCGAGATCGCGACATATTCTCGACCTCCGGCGGAGTAGACGATCGGAGTAGATTGTCCGCCACTGGGCAATGGGCTGCGCCACAACTCCTTGCCGGTCCGGCTGTCATATGCTCGCAAATAGCCATCCTTCGACGCTGCGATGAACAGAAGGCCCGAGCCGGTGACCACGGAACCGCCATGATTCAAAGCGCCCAGCGGCAACGGGAATGGCTGTGGAAGACCCAGCGGCGCGCTCCCCTTCGCCGTGCCGAAACGCTCGGACCAGATGAGCTTGCCAGTGTTCAGATCGACGGCACTCAAATGTCCATATGGTGGCGCGTTACACGGCGCGAATATCGGCGAGAGCCAGAATTTGACCGCGGCGCCATAAGGCGTTCCAAGCTGCGGCACGCCTCCGCCCACCTCAATGGCCGAGGCCCAATCGCCCAAAGGCTTGAGGCCGCGCGCTTTAGCTTCCGCCCGCGTCATCAGGCGCAAATAGCTGGCGAGCCTGTTGGAATTGACGAACATGACTCCGTGGATGGGATCCACCGAAACACTGCCCCAATTCAGCGCACCGAACGCGCTGGGATAGATTATCGAAGGCGTCAGACCCGGAAGGGTATAGTTGCTGTCGTAACGGGCCTTCCGATACTCGATCCGGCAGTACAGCTGATCGAGAGGGGTGACACCCCACATATCGGCTTCCCTCAGGCGCGGCCCCCGAAAGGACGGCACGGCGTTCGACAGCGGCTGAGTCGCGGCGGGCCGCTCGCCAGGCACGCCGCCGCGGCTAGGCATCGGCGTTTCCGTGACCGGGAAAAGGGGTTTGCCCGTTACCCTATCGAGCACATATATATCGCCCTGCTTTGTCGGTTGAATGAGTGCCTGGCGAAGCACCCCCCGCACCCGGACGTCCACCAACGTAGGCTGGGACGCTACGTCCCTGTCCCACAGGTCGTGATGCACGGTCTGGAACGACCAGCGCACGCGTCCGGTCGCCGCATCGAGTGCGACGACGGAACTCGAATATTTGTCGTCGAACGGCCGGCGCTGCGCTCCGAAATAGTCGGGCGTGGGGTTACCGGTGGGCAGGTAGACGAGGCCGAGTTTCTCGTCCCCGCTCATCGGCGCCCAGGAATTGGGAGTACCGGGCGTGTAATGCTCGCCGGCGGGCGGTGCGCCCGTGCGATCCGGCCGGCCCATGTCCCACGCCCAGGACAGGCGGCCGGTCACAGCGTCGAATGCGCGAACAACGCCCGAGGGCTCGCCCCAATATTGTCCATCACTGACCCAGCCGCCCAATATGACATTGCCGCGCACGATCGTGGGCGCAGACGTGACCCGGTAATAGCCCAAAGGCGCCGGCGAGAGGCCCTCGCGCAGATTGACGACGCCCGCATTCCCGAAGCCGGGACAATGCCTGCCGGTGCGAGCATCTAGCGCGACAAGCTGTGCAGTGCCGGTGGCTGTGAATATCCGCTCATTACAAGGGCCGCCCGAGGAACCGACCCGATAATAGGCCACGCCCCGGCATGTAAGATCATGCTGACCGCTGGACGCATCGTGGATCCAGCGCAATTTGCCCGTTGCCGCATCGACCGCGGCCACCTCGTTGCTGTTGTTGCAGGTATATAGGGTGTCGCCGATCTTGATCGGCACAGCCACCATGCCCGGCCACGAGCCGATCTGCGCCGTCCACGCGACCTCGAGCCGCTTCACATTCCCCGCGTTGATACCGCCCAACGGTGAGTAGCGCGATCCTCCGGGATCACGCCCCCAGCTTGGCCAGTCGGCGGCATCGCCGGCGGCGGCCGGAGCCGCGGAGGCGGTCGGGAATCCGCCCCTCCCGGCTTGGAAACGAGGATCAGCATTTTCCGCTGGGCCGAAGGCAGCATGAGCCCCGGCGCCCAGGAGTGAGGCAGCCAGAGCTCCGCCCAGCAGGATGGGCAGCGGCGAGCGCGAACGTCCTTCCGCGTAGAGGGGCGCTTGCGAGAACGGCAGCAACAGCCACAGACCGAATACTATAAGGACAAGCAGGCGCGGCAGCAGAAGCCAGCCGTCGAAACCGACCTCCCACAGTGCCCATATGATGCTCAACCCCACAACCGCCCAATAGAGCCAAAGCCCCGAGCTCCTGCGCAGGAAGACGAGAACGGCGGAGACGGTTATCGCAGCGCCGGCAAATGCGTAATAAGCTGATCCTCCGAACCGCGCGAGCTCGCCCCCCCCCACCAGCATTGCGAGACCGAGAACACCCAGCGCCGTCGCAGCCAGCCGCAGAAGCACCACCATCCAGATCGGGGCCCGAGTGGCAGCGGGGCGGCGATTCATCTCCATTTGTGCGGCTTTCATGCTGGACCTCTGCAGACCGATCTTTCGTCGGCTCCCATCTCGGCAGGTCCCTTGCCCGAGAACCCCGCCATCGGCAAGATCGCGTGCTACAGGCCCGTGATTTCGTCAGCCTTCGAGCTGAGAGGATCACGGTGCCATACATGTCTAATCGTAACGACGGGTGCGGCGACCGCTACCGCATAGCAATATCTTGCGCGGGTTCCTAAGGAGGTTATCGTAGCGCTGGAGAAGCCGGCCATCGAAGAGTATAGACATATAGGATGCGGGTCGGCTGGGTGGCGAACAGCCAGGCGATCTGCTCGTAATCCTTTAGCTTAACCCTAGAGTTAGATCGGAGAGGAAATGCTTGATCTCAAGATCGTAGGCGGAACCATCGTGGACGGGTCGGGCGGCACGCCGTTCGCGGGATCCGTTGGCATCAAGGGCGACCGCATCGTTGCTATCGGCGAGGTCGAGGAGCAGGCGGCCCAGGTCATAGATGCCACCGGCAAGATCGTGGCGCCGGGCTTCATCGACGTTCACACCCATTATGATGCCCAGGCTTTCTGGGATCCCACCTTGTCGCCTTCGTGCTTCCACGGCGTCACCACCATCCTGGGAGGCTTTTGCGGATTCAGTATCGCACCGTTGAGCCCCGAATCCGGCGCCTATCTCCTGCCCATGCTGGCGCGGGTCGAGGGCATGCCGGCCGACACGCTGCGCGCCGGCGTACCGTGGGACTGGCGCAGCTTCGGCGAATTTCTGTCGAGGCTCGACGGTCGGCTGCTGCTGAACGCCGGTTTCTTCGTCGGGCATTCCGCCGTGCGACGCCTCGTCATGGGCGAGCGGGCGAACACCAGCGAGGCCACGCCCGAGGAACTCGAGGCGATGCGGGCGTTGGTAGACCAGTCATTGGCGGAGGGCGCCCTCGGCTTTTCGACAACCGTGTCACCGTCCCATAACGACGCCGACGGCAATCCCGTCCCCTCGCGCTTCGCCACGCGGGACGAAATTCTCACCCTCGGGAGCGCGGTGCGCGCGCATGAAGGCACGTCGCTCGAACTCCTTCCCAACCTCATCAACTTCGACCAGGATCAGATCGATCTCCTCGTCGATTACTCGCTGGCAGGGGGACGGCCGGTGAACTGGAACCTGCTTTCGGTCTACGAAGGGGACGAGGCCGACAGGGAACGCATCGAGGCGCACCTCGAAGCCAGCCGCGTCGCCAAAGAACGCGGCGCCGAGGTGCTGGCGCTGACGCCGGCCAACCCCCCGACGATCCGCATCAATTTCGTCAGCGGTTTCCTTTTCGATTCGCTGCCGGGTTGGGCTCCTCTTTTCAAATTGTCGCTCGACGAGCGTCTGGCGAAGCTGCGCGACCCGTTCGTGCGAGCGACGTTGGAAACCGCAGCGTTAGCCGGAATGGGGATGCAGTCCAATTTCGCCCGTTGGTCCAACTATGTCGTCGTGGAAACCTTCGCACCAGAGAATAAGCGCTTCGAAGGGCGTCACATCGGCGATATCGCCGAGGAAGTGGGAAAGCCTCCCTTCGATATGATGATGGATATCGTCGTTGCGGACAAGTTGCGGACCTCGCTGATGATGGAAGCCAGCGGCGAGCATGCGCAGGCCTACAAGCTGCGCGCCGAACTGTGGCAAAGCGACATGACGGTCGTCGGTGCGTCCGACGCCGGCGCCCATATGGACATGATCGACACCTTCGCCTTCTCCACGCTGCTCCTTCAGAATTCGCGCGAATATGGCGTGATGGCCCTGCCGGAGGCGGTACGCCAGCTGACAAGCGTCCCGGCTTACGCGATGGGCATCAAGGATCGCGGCGCGCTTGCCGTCGGCAAGTTCGCGGATGTCGTGATCTTCGACGGCGACACCGTCGCGCGCGGGCCGGTCTATACCCTCTATGATCTGCCCGGAACCGAAAGCGAGGGCCGGCTCTATGCCGATGCGATCGGGATAGACTGCGTCATTGTCAACGGCCGTGTAGCGGTACGCGACGGAGCGATCAGCGAGGAGCGGCCGGGAACCATCTTCCGGTCCGGTCGGGACACCGTAACCAGAGCGATTCCCGCTGCGCTGGAGGCAGCCGCCTGAGCGACGATCTGCTACCGCTGCGACGCATCGTCTTGCATCGTAGCGGTAGCGGTCGATTTGTTTCGCGACTGGAGCCGGAGGTCGCGGCGCTTCCGACATAGGATTCCAGGAGGCCCCAATTCCCGCTAGAAATCACCCTCTTCGATCGAAAGCGCCGACTGGGGGCAAAGCTCCACCGCCCGTCGCACCCGTTCCATAAGCTCGTCGGGGATCGTGGCCTGGATGATATGAACCACATTGTCGTCGCCCAGTTCATACATGTCCGGGCAGATCTCTACGCATAGGGCGTAGCCGCAGCAGGCGGTTCGGTCCACGGCAGCCCGGAGGTTTCGCGGGCCATCGCGCCGCTCGCCCGCGTCACCGATGGCGGTTACCATTCGATCTCCAGGCTCCATGTGTGGATCACGCCTCCGACACGAAAAGGGATCCGGAAATCCTTCCGGACACGAAATGTCGGAACGCTGGACAACATTTCCTGAAGGGCAAACTGGATTTCCCGTTGTGCCAGATATACGCCGAGGCAACGGTGGATGCCAAAGCCGAATGTGAGGACCGTCGCGTTGCGGCCGAACCGGATCTCATTCGGGCTTTCGTACATCTCGGGGTCTCGGCCGGCGAGCGGAAGCGGCACCAATAGCCGGTCCCCCGCCTTGATCCGGACGCCGGCGATCTCGACATCGTTCGAGCAAATGCGCTGATGCGATGTTGCGGAATAAGCGCGCAGCATCTCCATCATGGCGGCCGGAATGACAGCCGGATCGTCGCGCAATTGTTGCTGGTGATCCTGGTGCATCGCCAGATGCATGAAATGCAGGCCGATGTTGGCAGTGACCGTATCTAGGCCGCCGATGAAAAGATTGAAGCAGTGCCCGAAGACTTCGTCGGGCGTAAGTTTCTTGCCCTCGACCTCCAGCTGGAGCGCGTTGCTGATGAGGTCGTCTCCGGGCCGTCGGCGCCGCTCCTCTATAACCTCGGTCAGATAGGCCTTCACCGCGCGCACCCCCACGACGCGGTCCTCGAGTTCGGACGCATGGATGAGCGCGAACTCCCATTCGAGGAACTCGCTCATGCGAGCGGTAGGCAAACCCAACAGATCGAGGAAGATCGATACCGGATAGGGGACCGCGAACTCCTTTATCAGGTCGCAATGCCCGCGATCCTTGAACGCCGAGATATAATCCCGTGCGCGTTCACGCACCTTATGCTCGAACGCACCGACCTTGGCCGGCGTGAACATCGGATTGAGCATTCGGCGAACCGCGGTATGCCGCGGCGGGTCGAGCTCGGTCGGGATCACGTCCCAGTCCTCGCCGATCATGCGAGCAAAGCTCGTATTACCCTTCTTGATGAAATTCTCATTGTCCATCAAGATCTTCTTGATGTCCGCCGCGCGCCGAAACACCCAGGCCGGCGCGACGCCGAGATAGGCATGCGGAGACATGAACGCCGCCGGCCCCTCGTGGACAGCCGGGATAATGGCCTCATAAGGATTTTCGTAGATTGTTCGCCGTTCAGCCAATTCATAGGGACGGACCAGCTCGGGTGGAACGTGATCGGGAATGCCCGGCGTGGCATAATTCAGTTCCATCAGGCTAACTCCTTCACTTTATCTCCCGCTCGATATCCTACCGGCACCGCGCCAGCCAAAACGTCTCGCGGTGTCCGGTTTGCAGGGTCACATCACTCACCGAACTTCCAGTTCATGCCGATGCCCCACATCCGCCGCGGCCCCGGGAATTCGACGATGAAGCCGAGATCCCTGTACAGATCGGCAAATCTTGAGGAGAGATATTTCTTGTTCGTCAGGTTGCGCACAAACCCATAAAATTCGACGTTCGGGCTTGGGATGGTATAACCTATGCGGGCATTGAACAGACCATAGCCCGATATGACACCAAGTCTGTTTTGCAGATTTATCACGGCTTGAACCGCGGCGGGCTGAGCCGCGGCCGGCACAGCGGTGAAATAGCGCTGCGAGCTCACATAGGCATAATCGAGGTGCAGAGCGAGCGCGCCGCTACCGGTCAATATCGTCTGAGTGGCCCCGATGTTGAACTGGGTCTTCGGCAACTGGACCAGTCCATTTTCGCCGAGGTCCACGGTGCAGTCGATCGTCGTCGCCGGCTGACCCGATGCCTGGACGCAACCCGCCGGTAACGCGCCGGCAAATCCGGTGATCCGCTGCGTATCGAGATAGGTACCGCGTTTATATTTGCCGTCCGACAGCGCCAGACTGCCGAGTATTTCCATGCCTTCCCACGGCGCGGCCGTAACCTCGAATTCCGCGCCCCAAATACGCGCATCGCCCTTATTGGCGATAAACTGCGTTGAACCGATGCCGGCAACAACGGCCTGAATGCTGGTTTGAACACCAGACTTCCAACTGTGAAAGAGCGCTGTGTTGAATCGGAGACGGCGATCGAAAAGATCGCTCTTGAACCCGACTTCGACATCCTTGACCCGCTCAGGCTTGAAGGCCGGGAGAGCACCCGCACGTGTATTCCAGCCGCCCGAGCGCGCTGCGCCGCTTGTCTTGGCATAGACGAGAATTCTGTCAGCCGCCTGCCAATCGACACCGACCGTCCATGCCGGATAACTGAAATTCACGCTCTGCGGTTGCGAACAGTCTGCTGCCAGCTGGGCCTGTTGCGCCACCGGAGCCGTTGCTACGTTATTGTTATTGCAATTATACCTTGTTATCGGCGCTGTCGCTATTACGAAGTCGGGCGCCAATCCCGTAATTTGCTTATTCTGGATATTAACTGCACGTCTGTCCCACGTGTACCTGAATCCACCGGTAAATCGAATGACATCGCTAGCCTTGTAATATGCTTGCGCGAAGAGACCTTTGCTAATACCTTTCGATGTTGCAAAATTTTCGCGGATGAGGCCGCCAAACAGCTGCGATCTGGTATAGTCGTTACCGGTCTCCCGCGATGCGTACCCTCCGGTTATAAAGTTGATCCTGTCCGATATATCGCCAGAGATTTGAATTTCCTGGGAGTATTGCTTCGAGAGCTGCCCCTGAATGGTTGCCAAGATCGGCAGCGCGGTGCCATCGCTATCTATCAATCCCGTCGCCTTATTGTAGCGATATGCGGTGATGGATTTTATTTGAAGGCGCCCAACGTCCAGACTCATCGTCGCGGAAGCTCCATAGCCTTCGATTCTGTCGTTGGGCGTATCATTATAAAGCGCACGCGTTTCGGCCGTGGTCTGCGCAAATAGCGGATTTGTCGTCGGCGCTAGGAGACCCCCAGCGTAGCTGCGCCACCAATTTTGCCGGCTATGCAGCGAAGCTGCCAAAATATTTTTGGTGTTAGGGCCCAATGCTGAAAAAACGGGAAAGTTGGGATCGAACGTAGTGAGAGCGATGATTTGCCCTCTGTCCTTTACCAAGCTGTAATCAGCAGATAAAATGATATCGAAATTACCGCTTTTGTACTTTACCTTCCCACGCACATACTGGCTGTCTATATCAGCTATGTCCTGATTCAGCGTAACATTGTGGCCGTACCCGCCAGTTTTGCGGAGATTATATACAAGTCTTGCGGCGAGCCCATCCGCCACGGGCAAGTTGAACATTGTTTGAAGATTGCGGTGGCCGTAACTGCCAGCCTCTCCACCGATCCGACCCTCAAATCTGTCGACTGGGTCATTTGTTAATATGTTGAACGCCCCGCCGGTCGTGTTTCGCCCGAACAGAGTGCCCTGCGGGCCGCGAAGAACCTCCGTCCGCTGTAAGTCGACGAAATCGAGGAGAGCGCCGGCCATGCGTGGAATATAAACATTGTCCAAATAAATGGCGACAGCCTGATCGTTCTGCAAAGCGGAGATCAGGTTATTCTGTCCACGGATACCGACCGATGCCGTCGACACGCCTACCATTCCATTTCGTATTACAATCCCTGGAGCAACGCGTTGAATATCTATGATGTTGGTCACCTGGCTGCGATTCAGTGCATCCTGCGCGACGGCCGTGATTGCGACTGGAACCGTCTGCGCGCTCTCGCTCGTTCTTCGCGCGGTGACAACGATATCTTCCACGCCACCACTCGCCCCTCCTGGCTGACCATCCAAACTGCTTTGAGCTTGCGCTGCTCCTGATAATGACAGGCTTGCGATTGCCGTCGAGCAAAGCGTTAAGGCACGACGATTCATTGCACTTCCCCCCCGATTTGCCGCTATCTTGCGGCATCCGCCAACGAAACGCAGAATTAGGGCAAGGCTAGACGGCGCATCGTGTGCTCGAAAGCGACGCAATATGACTTACGGTGCCATCATCTTACCGTGAGGGACGTACCGGTGGGCCACCGGTGAAGGTGCGTCAGGAAATGACGCGCTGTCTAAACTCTCGCGGCGTTCGCCCCGTCATCTGGCGAAATGCCTTGTTGAAGGCCGACGCGCTGGGGAAGCCGCACAGATGCGCAATCTGTTTTGTGGGCAGATCATCATGACTCAACATCGCTCGCCCCCGAGCGATCCGACGCTCCATCATATAGCGCGCCAGCGACATGCCGGTCGTCTCGCGAAACAGGCGGAAAAAATGGCGGCGGCTGACGCGGCACTCAGCGGCAAGCTCGGCGGCGGTCGGCAACGGGCTCTGCGCGTCGATCAGGCGGTGGATAGTTTCCATCTGCCGCGCGGTGAGACGCGCCGATAGCCGGCTCCGGCTATCGCGAAGGTATCGCCCAAGCTCGATGCTCGCCGTACTCAACAAGCTGTCCGCCAACATTGTCGAATGAAAACCCGGAGAGCGAAGCTCCATCGCCAGACGTTCCAGCGCGTGCGACACGGCAGGTGATCTGACATCCAGCGCATCTCCGAGTTCCTCACGAGAAAGTATGCGGTCGCTC
>Ga0207641_10001048_pt1 | contig 27913 bp, 20 predicted proteins | sample KBSSwiS62_FD_184306 | JGI IMG/M metagenome (GOLD analysis project Ga0207641, IMG submission 184306) | Switchgrass rhizosphere microbial communities from Kellogg Biological Station, Michigan, USA - KBS Switchgrass S6-2 (SPAdes) (version 2) | ecosystem: Host-associated > Plants > Roots >... | reverse complement strand
AAAGCATGTATGCCGTTACCCATGAGGGGTGCGACGGCTGCATAGACCAGCCGATGGCGTTCGAGTTGCGCGAGCCCCCTGAATGCGGGGGACACGAGATTGACGCGGAAATGACCGCCCTCGCGCGCACCGGCGTGTCCGGCGTGCTTTGCACTATCGTCGATGATTTCGAGCGACACCGGTGCCAGTTGCTTTTGCAGCGCTGTGCGCAGCGCTTCGATTCTGTTGAGTTCCATAGACGCGGTGCTCAGGACTGAGGAGAGGGCTCGCCCGTGTCAGCGGAGGCGCGGCGCACGAGCCACGCCACCTGGGCTCCTACAAACAGGAAGTTGAGGGCCGGCAGACCGATGAACTTGAAGGACACCCACACGCGCTCACTCAAGTTGAATGCAACGAACAGATTGAGCGCGCCCAGCAGCACGTAGAAAACTACCCACAGAATGTTCAGGCGTTTCCAGATCGAGTCGGAGACGCGGTGATTGTCGTCGCCGCCCAATGCTGCGCTCAATAGACGTTGAGTGAGTGTCTGTTTACCAATCCACTGACTGCCCAGAAACGCCACTGCGGCCAGCCAGAAGAACACCGTGGGCTTCCACTGGATGAAGCGGAGGTCGTGCAATACCAGCGTTGCCGTGCCGAACAGAAACACCAGCACCGCGCTCAGCGCATGCATGCCAGGGACCCGTCGCAGGCGCACGTAGTCGACGATGAGTAAAATCGCCATCGCCGCCATCAGCACAGCCGTTGCCACGTACAGCCCCCAGAGGCGGTACGCGATAAAAAACGCTACGAGCGGTGCGAACTCGAGCAGAGCCTGCATAGGAAATGGGGTCAGCTGATGGCAAAAAGGGTCGCGTATGATACGTGATAGAGTGCCCGCCGCCCAATGACCAGCCAGTATTTCGAGCTTCACCCCGTATCCCCGCAATTACGCTCAATTCGCCAGGCGGCGGAGATCGTGCGTAATGGTGGTGTAATCGCTTATCCGACCGATTCGTGCTACGCGCTGGGTTGCCACATCAACGACAAGAACGCGCTCGAACGGTTGCGCGCGATCCGGGACGCGGGCCGTCATCACCACTTCACGCTGGTGTGCGCCAACCTCCACGACGTTGGCCACTACGCACGCCTGGATAACTGGCAGTTCCGATTACTGAAGGCATGCACGCCAGGTCCGTACACGTTCTTGCTGCACGCGACACGTGAAACACCCCGCCGCTTGCAACATGAGCGTCGCCGCACTATCGGGGTGCGCATTCCGGATCATCCGGTTCCCCACATGCTGCTGACCGAGCTCGGTGAGCCCTTGATGAGCTCCACCCTGATTCTGCCCGGCGACGAACAGCCACTCACACATGGCTACGAGATTCAAGAGCGACTCGAGCACGAAGTCGATGCCGTGCTGGATGGCGGCGATTGCGGTGTCGAGCCGACTACGGTCGTGGATCTTTCGTCTTCTCCTCCAGTCATTGTGCGCGAGGGGAAAGGCAGCCTCGAGCCGTTGATCGGTACAACGCGGGCCTGACCGGCCACGTGCGCTATAATTGCCGTTCGCCGAATCCACCAGCGTCAGGACTGTTCGTGTCTACCGTTCATCATTTGGTTCATCATTTGGTCAAACCGATCCACGGAAGGCCGAATTGAGCGCCACGGCTCCCGCCCGGCGGGTGTTGTCTGGTATGCGGCCGACGGGTCGGCTGCATCTCGGCAATTACTACGGCGCACTGAAGAACTGGGTCACTCTGCAATATGAGTACGAGTGCTTTTTCTTCGTTGCCGACTGGCACATGCTCACCACGGGTTATGAGGACACTTCGAAGCTGCCTGCGCAGATTCAGGACGTCCTGATCGACTGGCTCGCCGCCGGTCTCAACCCGGGCGTGGCGACACTGTTCATACAGTCACATGTGCCCGAGCACGCCGAGTTGCACCTGCTGTTGTCGATGATCACGCCGCTGGGTTGGCTCGAGCGCGTGCCCAGCTACAAGGATCAACAGGAGCAGTTGAAGGAAAAGGATCTCGCCACCTACGGGTTCCTGGGTTATCCGCTGCTTCAGAGCGCTGACATCCTCATTTACCGGGCGAACTTCGTGCCGGTTGGAGAGGACCAGGTCGCGCACGTCGAAATGACTCGCGAGTGCGCCCGCCGCTTCAATCACCTGTATGGCCGCGAGCCGGACTTCGAGGAGAAGGCCGAGAAGGCCGTGAAGAGCTTGGGTGGGCGGAACAGTACGACATACAAGCAGTTGCGTCGGAAATTTCAGGAATCAGGTGATACGGAGGCGCTGGAACGCGCGCGGGTCCTGGTGACCAGCAACAGCCGGATCACGGTCGCTGATCGGGATCGCCTGCTCGGTTTCCTGGAAGGTGGCGCCGTCACCATTCTTCCGGAGCCGCATGTCCTGCTCACCACGGCGGCGAGAGTGCCCGGCCTCGACGGTCGAAAAATGTCGAAGTCGTACGGCAACACGATCGGCATGCGTGAAGAGCCGGACCAGGTTGTGAAGAAGCTGCGCGCCATGCAGACGGATCCCGCCCGCGTTCGCCGCACCGATCCGGGTAATCCGGAGAAGTGTCCCGTCTGGGACCTGCACAAGATCTACTCTGACGATGCAACCCGGGCGTGGGCCAGCGAAGGTTGTCGCACGGCTGGCATCGGCTGTCTCGAATGCAAACAGCCTGTGATTGACAAGGTGGTGGAGGAAGTTACCAACTTGCGCAAGCGGGCTCAGGAATTTGAGGAGAATCCAGAGCTCGTACGCAGTATCGTTGCGGAAGGTGCTGACAAGGCGCGCGATGCAGCGCGACAGACGCTCGATGAAGTTCGTCGTGCGATGCACCTCCGAGCCGAGTGAGCATGGCGCAGCGCGTAAAAAACAAACCTGAGCTGAAGATAGTGGTGTCCAACACCCCCGAGACGCCGGCCGTTGAGCCTGCGCCCGAGCAGGTGGAGATGCCATTCGCCATCGTGAACGGCGAGCCCGTCACGCAGATGCCGAAGGACCTCTACATCCCGCCCCAGGCGATGGAGGTGTTCCTCGAGGCATTTGAAGGTCCCCTCGACCTGCTGCTGTATCTGATCCGGCGGCAGAATCTCAACATTCTCGACATCCCGCTCGCCGAGATCACCCGCCAGTACATGCAGTACATCGAGGTGATGACCGAGTTGCAGTTGGAGCTGGCCGGCGAGTACATGGTCATGGCGGCGACCCTCGCCGAGATCAAGTCGCGCATGTTGTTGCCGCGGCCCAAGGTTGACCCCGAAGGAAAAGAGGAAGACCCGCGAGCCGAGCTCGTGCGCCGCCTCCAGGAATACGAGCGTTTCAAACGCGCTGCCGAGGACATCGATACGCTGCCACGGCTCGAGCGTGACGTCTGGATGGCCTCTGCGGAATTGAAAGATCGCAGCGTCGTCAAACTGCTACCAACAGTGACGCTGCAGGAAATGCTGTTGGCGTTCAAGGACGTCGTGGTGCGCTCTGAGATGTTTGCGCATCACCATATCTCCCGTGAGCGGCTGTCCGTCCGCGAGCGGATGTCCGACGTTCTGACCCAGCTGGCGCAGGCCAGCTTCGTAGAATTCATCCGCCTGTTCCGCCTCGAAGAGGGGCGCATGGGCGTGACGGTTACCTTCATGGCGCTCCTCGAGCTCGTGCGCGAGGGGCTGATCGAGATTGTGCAGGCAGTCCCGTTCGCGCCGCTCCACGTCCGCGCGGCCGGCGCCAGCCGAAAGCTGCACGTCGTCGGCGGCAACGATGCCCTCGCCGACGGCACCCTTGCCGACGGCACCGCCGCCCTTGCCGATGGCACGGTGATTGACGACGCCACCGCTGTCGTTGTCGGTGAGGCGGTTGTTGGGGACGTGCCTGCTGTTGGGTTACTGCTGCCCGGTGATGCTGGGTTGGACACCATCGTCGAGCAGGTGCTTGACCCCAACTTCGTCGATGACGACTTCGACGAGGATGACGAGCCGCTCGCGGGCGTCGACGATATCGTCGACCGGCTGACCGCTCCCGCGTCGCCGGCACCGGCGGTTGCGCCGCCAGACGCGGGCTCCGTCGATGTCCCCGCGGCGCCGGACCGCGAAGTTGCGCTGGCGGATGCTGGCGCGGGTGTTGCCGGCGCTATTGGGTTGATCGATGTCCTTGCGGCGCCGGACCGCGAAGTTGCGCTGGCGGATGCTGGCGCGGGTGTTGCCGGCGCTATTGGGTTGATCGATGTCCTTGCGGCGCCTGATCGCGAAGTTGCGCTGGCTGATGCTGGCGCGGGCGCCGATGCACCTGGGAGCGGTGAGGGCGTTGGTGAGGCTGTGCTGGCTGTCGCCGGCTCGGGCGCTGATGTGACTGAGGGTGGCGAGGTCGCTATCTCCGCGGCGCTCGCTGACGTCGGCGCAGGTGTTGCCGGTGCTGCCGGTGAGGGCGTTGTTTCCGTCGCGCCCGCTGACTTTGGCGCAGGTGCCGATCCGGGCTTGGGGCAGATGGAGCCCGCTGCGATTGGTTTTACCGTTGAGCCTGTCTCGGTTGTCGATGAGTGGGCGGCCAGTGTTGATCCTGCCGCCACGGCTGACACGCTCGCAGAGGATGTTGCCGCGGCTGTTTCGTTCACTGGCGAAGCTGCTGATTTCCAAGCGGCGGCAACTCCCCATGACGTCGGCGCAAGTGTTGATTTGACACCCTTGGGCATGGTTCATGAGCCGCCGGATGCGCCGGAAGCGTCGGATGCGGTTGCTTTTGCCGTTGAGTCAGTGCTCGTTGTTGAGTCCGCTGACGTTTCGCATTCTGCAGCTGGTGTTGCACAGGACACCATCGTTGCTCAGCAGCCCTCCGCTTATGAGGTCGCTGCCGCTGAACTCGCTGAATCCCCGTCGTCGGCCGCCGATGCGGTTGTTGGCTCCGCCTCGGCGCTCGACGAAGCCGGCGCGGTCGTTGAGTCCGTCTCCGCTGTTGGCAATATCGCCGACCCTTTTGATCCGACATCTGCTGTCGCTGAAGTCACGCTTTCATCGATCGTTGATGAAGCTTCGCATTCAGCGTTCATGGCAGTGGTTGAACCGATATCGGCCTTGCACCCGGCCCCGACCTCAGCCCCGACTTCAGCCCGGACATCGGATGAGGGTTCGGTGACAATTGAGCCGGAATCCCCGTCGGACGTGAACGCGTTTGGCGAAGCTGCTGTAGCGCCACTTCTGCGCGAGCCGACTGATTCGGTGGATCTGACTCACTCGGTGGATTTGATAGCAGCGGTCAGTGATGCCGGCGCGGTAGTTGAGCTGACTCCCATGGTCGATTTGTCACCCCTGGCCGACTTGGTGACGACCTCGGCAGGTGTTGTACCCGCGGCCGACGTGTCATCGCCTAACCCATCCACCAGCGATTTCTCCGCACCACTGGTTGATTTGGCCGCACCGGATGTGCAGCCAACAGTGGCTTTTGTGGCCCCCGACGAAGCGGCTTCACCCGATGTCCCCACTGCCCATGTCTCCGCGCTGCCGAGTGACTCGACCGCGACGGATGTTTCTGATCCAGTCGATTTCGTAGCGGCTGATGAGGTGGCGTTGCCTGATTTCACCGCCATCCAGGTTTCCCCACCTCTGAGTGACTTGGTCACGACAGACGTGTCGGATCCCGTGGATTTTGTGGCGACGGACGACGCGCCTTCGGCTGCATTTGGTGCCGTGACGGCGGGTACGTCTGATACGTCTGGTAACGATATTGCCGTGAGCTTTGATCCGTCGGTGACAGCTCCGGCTGCGATGGCGGACGAGCCGGTGGCGGACGAGCCGTTGTTCACGGACGTGAGCGCTGCGGCAAGCGAGCCAACCGCCATTGATGAAAGCGCTCCAGCACCGGTCGGTGAGCCGTCCGATAACGACGAAGTTGGTGTGATGGTCGATCCAGCGGTGTTTGATGCGCCGACCGCGGCGGCTGAGTCTGAACCGCCCGCCGACACGTCATTGGACGAGCCGCCGGCGTTTGACGCTGAGTACGAAAGTCCCGAAGAGGCAGTAGCCGCCGGCGAACAGCCCGCAGCGGATGAGGACGTATCGCTGATAGGGGATACGCCGGTTGCGGGCGAAGCTTCACTCGTTGGTGACGAGTCCGTGAGTGGTGGCCCCGCAGTTGAAGTGGAAGAGTTTGCGTTTGACGAGCTGCCTGCGCTGGATGACGTAGGGCCAGCTGATCAGCAGCCCGCTGCTGGCGCAGAGGCAGTCGTGAACAAAGTACCGGGCACGGATGTACCGCCTTCGCCCGGTGAGGAATCTGATGACTGAGTCGCACATCAGGAATGTGATCGAAGCCGCCTTGCTGGCGGCCGGAAAGCCGCTGCAGCCGGCAGATCTCGTCGACTTGTTCGACGAAGGTGCTTCACGACCGTCGGTAAATACAATCCAGGCGGCGTTGGCTGCGCTTGCCGAGGAATACTCGACGCGCGGCATCGAGATCAAGGAGACGGCAACAGGCTTCCGCATTCAAGTGCGGCGCGAGTTGTCGAACGAAATCTCCCGCTTGTGGCCGGAGCGTCCGCCGAAGTACACGCGCGCGTTGCTCGAAACGCTGGCGCTGATTGCGTACAAACAGCCGATTACCCGTGCTGAGATCGAAGCGGTGCGCGGCGTCGCCGTGAATCCCAACATCCTCAAGTCCGTAATTGAGCGCAATTGGGTCGCGGTCGTCGGTCACCGTGACGTCCCCGGACGTCCTGAGTTGCTGGGAACGACCCGCGAATTTCTAGACTACTTCGGCTTGAAGAGGCTCGATGAGCTGCCGCCGCTGGCCGAGATCAAGGCCCTTGGGGAAATCAAATTACAGTTTGATTTGCCAGATCCCGGGCAATTGCCGCCAATATCTGACGGGGATGCGGCAGCTGTTGGTTCCGATGCAGCCGCCTCCGGCTCGAGCTCGGAGAAAGCTGACGGAGAAACCGCAGCCGCGACTGATGCTGAGACCTCAGCATCTAGCGCGGCATCGGGCGAACCCGGTGAATTGGGAGCGGCGGATGCGGTGGCATCGGCCGCAGGCGATGAAGGGTCGTCGTCTACTGGAACTGCCTCACAGGCCGTGGACACTTCGGGCGAAAGTGCCTCGCAAGGCGAGGATGCGTCTGATGAAGGCGCCACGCGCGGAAAGTCATCTTCCGAAGGCGCCGATGCGGTTGCTTCGGCTGGTGATTCGACGGCAGAGGACGCTGCTGGTCACTCGGCCGCCGATGAGGGAGCCGTAGATCTCGGAGCCGTCGATGAGGCTGCCGCGTCGTCCGCTTCTGCTGTTGCAGAAGCGTCGCCGAACGATGCCGCAACGGCCGATGCGTCGGCTGATGATGCCGCCGCTGCATCGGCAGGCGAGGCTTCTGGTTCTGACACGTCGGCATCCGATGCGGCTGCTGGAGGTGCCGGAACAAATGTCCGTGGTAAGCGCGGCAAGGGTCGAGCATCGCGCGATGCATCATCGGAATCTAACCCCGCGTCAGACTCTGATGCTGCCGTAAATGCCGCAGCCGTTGCGGGCGATGAGGCCCACGAAAATGCCGGCTCGACCGAGAGCGCGAAGAAGTCGTCTTCGTCAACAGGTCGCGGCCCGGGTCGAAAGAAAAAGCGAGGAAAGGCCAGCGCGTCTGATTCTGCGCTGCACGAAGCTGAGGAATTCGCCGCGAGTGTCGATGCTGACCTTGCGGCAGGGGAAGATGATAGTTCGGATGAAGACGAGTTGTCGGCTGCTGGCCCGGATTCAAGTGAACTCGTCGCGGGACCCCGCGACATCGATGAATAGAGTGCGGCCACTGAACAGAGGCCTGCATGCCGCGTAAACCAACTGATGAAACTAACTCGCCCCGCGCTGGGGGGCGAGGTCGCACCAACGCGAGTCGTTCCACCACCCGCCGTCCTGCCGGCGACCGCGCCGAGCGCGGTCGTTCGTCTGAACGTGCCCGCGGGGGCGAGAGCCCTGCGCGTTGGGAATCAGCTCGTGGTGAGCGCGGTCCCAATCGACCTGGCACCGGCCCGCGCCGTGGCTCCGCTGATCACGGAGATCGTCCGAACCGCCAAGGCGCCGGCGAGCGCACGGGTCGCACCTCGCGCAGCGAAGCCGGGGCTCGCCCGGGTCGGCCTGGCCGCGGGGGCGCCGGCGAGCGCGTTGGTCGATCAGAGTACCGGGGCGCCGGTGAGCGCACGGGTCGTACTGGACGCGTAGGTGTTGGCGAACGCGCAGGTCGCCCTGAATACCGCGGCGCTGGTGAGCGTGCGGGTCGTCCTGGCCGTGCCGGCGCTGGCGAGCGCGTTGGTCGATCAGAGTACCGAGGCGCCGGTGAGCGTACGGGTCGTACTGGACGCGTAGGTGTTGGCGAACGTGCAGGTCGCCCTGAGTACCGCGGCGCGGGTGGCGCCGGTCGTGCTGGGCGCGGAGGTGCTGGTGCAGGCCGTCGCCCTGAGCGCGTAGGTTCAGTTGGCGGCGAACCAGGTTATGAGCGTCGAGGTCGTTCCGGCGGTGTTGACTCTGGGGCGCGGCGCGGACGTTCCGATCGCACGGGTAGCGCGCCGTGGGGCGCGCGGCAGCGTCCCTCGGATCCAACAGCAGGCGAGGGCGGTCCGCCACGCCGCAATATCACGGATCGCAAAGCCGGCGAGGGCCGCGAAGGTCGCGGTGCACGACGCGGTGCCTTCGGAAGTGGCGAGGGACAGCATGCGCGACGGGGTCCCGGCCGAAGTGGCGAGGGACAGTATGCGCGACGCGGTCCTGGCGGAGCCGGTGCGGATCGTGGTTCGCCAAGCGCTTATCGCGGAGGCGATGAGGCACGCGATGACCAACTCGGCTCTGACGTAGCGGGAGAGAGCAGCGATCTGGCCAACAGTGTTGGCGAGAGTAGAGATGCGCTCCACGGTATTGGCGAAGAAAGTGGTGCTGTCGTTGGAAGTGACGCGGGGCGCGATGCCAACCACGGTGCCGGAGAAGGCAACGAGGCGCAGGATACTGAGGAGGTTGCCGGCGGAAGTAGCGACGAGCACCCAGAGCAACGTGACGTTGGTTCGTCGGTGTGGAAAACGGCATCGGACCGCGCCCCGCGCGGGCGGCGGGGCGAGGGTACGCCTCAGGGGAACTACGGCGCCAAGCGCAGTGGATCGGACGAAGGTCGGAACGAGCGCGTTGGTGGTCGCGGAAAACGCGAAGGAACTTACCGTGGTCGGCCGGCGCGCGGGGACGAATCAAAAGGGGAGTTTGCGCCTAAGGGCGGGCGCGATGGGCAGCGGGGAGGTTGGAGCGGTAGTCCGCCCTCGCAAGCCGAAGATGATGAAGCTCTGATCCAATCACGGGACGAGGCTGATTCGGACCAACAGCATAGCGGCGATGTTGATAGCCAACAGCCGAGTCGCGAGTCTGGAACGCGGGAACGTTCCGGGCCACGCCATGGTGGCAATGTTGGTCGCGGACGCGCGGAGCGTCACGAAGGGGGCGAACGGCTTCAGAAGGTCCTTTCGCGTGCCGGTGTTGGCTCGCGCCGCGAAGTCGAAGAGTGGATTCGCGCGGGACGAATTACTGTGAACGGCGAGCCCGCGGTTCTCGGCGTTCGCGTTGGGCCGTCGGATCACGTGCGTCTCGATGGACGCCTAATTCGGCAGAGAGAGACTGGCGGCGCGGCGCGCGTGTTTTTGATTCATCGGTCGCCCGGAGAGAATTTGCAGCAGCCGGTTGAGACCGGTGAGCACGCTGACGAATCGGCTGAGTCCGATGAGTCTTCCGAAGAGACACGTGAGGGATCTGCGCAATCGAGCGGCACCCCGTTGCTAGATCGCATGCCGCGGCGAGCGGGACGTCGGTTTATTCCCGTGAGCCCGATGCCACGAGTCGACGGTGGGTTGGAACTCGCCACTTCGGATGGCGATTTAGCGTCGACACTCCAGCGCTCGATGCGCCGGCTTACCTGCGAATTCAGCGTGCGAGTGCACGGTGAATTGAGCCCAACAGGCTTGGAGACGATTACCCGTGGTGAGTTGGACAACGGCCAGAAGCTCGAAATCGACCGCTGCGAAGCGGCGGGCGGCGAGGGATCTAATCGCTGGTATTCGCTAGTGGCCCGTGGAGCCAGCGGCAAAGACGTGCGTCAGTTGTTTGAGCGCCAAGGCGCGCTCGTCAGTCGCGTGCTACGCACGCAACTCGGGTCGTTGGCCCTCGATCGTCTGTTGTCGCGCGGGCAGTTCCGCGAGTTGACCGAAGAAGAGTTGCAAGCGCTGTTGGCCGCCGCCGGGGGCAGCGCGCCGTAGTCTTGCGCGCCAATGTCCGTGCCGAGGCGCTTCGCGCGCCTCAGCCGCTCGGCGCTTGCACGTCGAAAGTTTGGCCGGTGACTCCGCGGCTCGCTGGGCCGAGCAACGCGATGTAGGGGCCGGTCAGGGTCTCGGGTAGCGGCAGTGAGTTGAGGTCCTCGGCCGGATAGGCTTGCCGACGCATCATGGTGCGAGCGCGGCCGGGGTTGAGTGAGTTCACGCGAATTGACGTGATGTTCTCAACTTCCGATGCAAGCACCTGCATGAAGCCTTCGGTGGCGAACTTCGAAACCGCGTATGCGCCCCAGTATGCGCGGCCACGTCGGCCTACAGAGCTGGATGTGAAGAGCACCGATGCGTCTTGTGACTGCTTCAGCGCGGGCAGCAAAACTTGTGTGAGTGCGAACGCAGCTGTGACGTTGACGTGCATGACACGACACCACGTCGGAACATCGTAGTGTTCGATGGGCGTCAGTGTGCCGAGGAGGCCTGCGTTGTGTAGGAGTCCGTCCAGGCGGCCGAAGCGTTCGGTCACGGCGGATGCTAGCTTGTCGTAGTCGGAAGCGACCGCCTTCTCCAGGTCGAGAACGGCGATTGTGGGTTCGGGACTGCCAGCTGCTTCGATCTCGCCGTGCACCGTCTCCAGCTTGCGGGCGTTTCGTCCGATCAGAATCACTGTCGCGCCAAATCGTGCGCAGGCAATGGCGACTGCGCGACCGATGCCGCTGCTGGCGCCGGTGATAGCTATGACCCGTCCGGCGAGCTCGTCAGGGCGCGCGTTGTGAGTTCGTGGGTCGAACGAATCGGTCATCTCGAGGTCACTCCAAAGTTCAATTCAGTCGAAATCGACCGACGGTTGCCCGGCGAGCGATGCGCCAGGCAAACCAGGCGTCGCTTACGCCGTCGAAGCGGCCATGCGGCGGTCGATTGGGTAATGCACGCTCCATTCGCTGAGCGGTTCGCCAGGAAAGCGCTGCCCAAACCAGCAGGCCACGAAGAGCTTGCTGTTGCTCGCGACCCGAGCCAGCGACGCTGCGCTCGATTTCGTTGCGCAGGAATGCCAATCGGCCGCGAATCAACGCCGCGGCGGTTTCGGGCCATGGCAGTTTGGCCAGGGAGCGGGTATCGACGTTTGCGCTTTCCAGCTCATCGAGCGCAAAGCGGATTCTGCCTTGGTGGGCGTCGAGGGCGAGACCTGCGAGTAACCCAATCTCGCAGATTGCCGCGCCAAGATCTTGCCACGCGGCGGTCCGCTCGGCAGAGGCCAGCAGAGTCGCCGATGTGGCCGCCTCGGCCGATGCAGTCGAGTCGAGTCGGGCGCCGAAGGATCCCCGGCGCGTCGACTTAGCCGAAGCGGACGGGCCGCGCGCGGCAGCCGGCGACGGGGCCGCGTTGGGATCTGCAGATGTGGGCGAGCCATCCGCCGTCGGTGCGGCAACGGCAACCGCTGGCCGAGTCGCAGCGGCGACCAGTGGTTCGATCATCGCCACTGCCCATCGTTGGCAGTAAGCATCCAACTCGCGCCGCGTCTCGAATGTCGCGCTCGCGAGATCCCAGGTTGCAACGTCGACAATGCCGCATAACCCCGCGAGTTGTGGCACCGACTTTGCCTGTGGGTCGCCCAATGCAGTGATGAGTGCCCGCGTAAGGGGATGTGCCGCGCTACCGCGGGCGGCCCGCTCGCATTCCTCGCGCCACCATTGCAGGCGTGAATGCGCAACATGGTGATCGAGACCAGGGCGCACGCTGTCGAGCACTTCACGCTCAATGCCAAATAACGCCTCGAGCGCTGGACGTTCAGCAGGCGCGGCGTAAAGCAACGCGAAGTACCGAGCCGACTGTGACTCAGGATTCAGGATCATCACCGCTCGAACCCGTTGAACCAACATCACCACCGGACCCTGCCTTAGGATCGGAATCCAATCCCATCGGCAAGGATTCCTGGCCACCGGAATCGTCAGCGCGTGATCGCCGTGAGCCGGTCGCCGGGACAGCTCGCGGCGCGCGCGCCACAAGCGAGGGAGTTGGCGTTGGGTCCGCGCCCGGCGGTTTTACCGGCTCCGCCGGCGATCCCGGTGTTGGGGTGTCGGGCATCGCGTTGGGGGCAGCTCCGGCCGGAACCCGCGCCGGCGATCCACTCGCGGAAACTTCGAGCAGCGTGTCCGGGGCTGCCCCCGCTGGTACCCGCGCCAGCGAATCAACACTCTCCAACGTCGGCAGCGGCGCATCGGCAGTAACGCCGAGGTCGGTGAATCGCCGCGCCTGCGGCAGGACCTGCCGCTCCAACGACCCAACAGCAGCGTTGTAAGCCTCAACGGCAGCGCCGAGGCGGCTGCCGGCGCGGCCGAGGTGGCCGGTGAATGTGCCCAGGCGCCGATATAACTCCTGCCCGATCTCCCGAATGACGGCGGCGTTCTGGGCGACGGCTGATTGTCGCCAGCCGTAGGCGACAGTCTTCAACAACGCGATCAGGGTTGAAGGCGTTGCGATGATCACGTTCTGCTTGAGTGCCGTTTCGAGCAGGTCAGGGCGCTCGGCCAGAGCAGCGCTCAGGAACTGGTCACCCGGCAGAAAGAGCACGGCGAACTCCGGGCTGCGCTCGAATTGCGACCAATAGCTCTTGGACGACAATTGACGAACGCGGGTTTCCAGATGCCCGGCGTGTCGTTTGAGCTCAATAGCACGCGCTTCTTCCGTAGTTGCTTCGAGCGCCGCCAGGAAAGCATCCAGTGGCGTCTTTACATCGACAACCAGGTCGCGCGAGTCCGGCATGTGAACGACGAGGTCGGGGCGGAGCGAGCCCTCATCGGATGCAACAGTCAACTGCTCGGTGAAGTCGCAGTGCTCAGACATCCCGGCGAGCTCGACGAGCCGACGCAACGTGAGCTCGCCCCAGCGTCCGCGCACCTCGGGCCGGCGAAGTGCGGTCACCAAATTGCGGGTCTCGCGCTGCAGTTGGGAATGGCCTTCGGCGAGACCTTCAATCTGCGTTCGCAAGCTGGCATAGGCATCCCGCCGCTCGCGCTCCAAAAGCAAAACCTGTGCTTCGGCTCTCTCCAAAGCAACCCGCAGTGGCTCTACGAGTTGGGCTATGGTGGTCGACATGGCTGTCTCGCGTTCCTTCAACGACGCCGTCGCTACAGCCTGATCACGCCCGAGCGTCTCACGGGCCATGCGCAAGAACATTTCGCTGTTGGAGTGGAGAGTTTGGCCAGCAAGGGATTCAAAGGTCGTCTGCAAACGTCCCGCGGAGACGGTTTCACTCTCCAGCCGCACCCGCGCCGTCTCCAACTCGACGCGCAGCTGTTCAACTCGCCGCGCAGCCCGTAACTGAGCAATCAAAAAACCCAGTACTGCGCCGATCAGAAGCCCCGCCGCCCCGATCAGCGCCAGGAGCTGCGTCTCAACCCCGTTCAAGGTGCGCCAGATAGTTGACCGATGGGTTGGTGCTGAGGTGGCAAGTCGAAGTCAGGGGATTGAATTCCAGGCCTGCAATCTCACGCAGGGACAACCCCGCTGCGCGGCCCCATCTCTCCAGCTGCGAGGGCCGTATGAGACGGTCGTACTCGTGTGTACCGCGCGGAATCAGATTCAGCAGGTACTCCGCCGCCACAATGGCCAACAAAAAGGATTTGAGATTACGGTTGATTGTGGACACAAAGAGGGCGCCGCCAGGCTTTACCAGTGTCGCCAGCGTCGCAGTCATTTTGGCCGGGTCGGGGACGTGCTCCAGCATTTCCATGCAGGTCACAACATCAAACTCGCCGCCGATTTCCTCAGCCGGGGTGACTTTGTAGGTTATGTCGAGTCCCTGCTCAGCCGCGTGGAGACGTGCAACCTCGATCATGCCTGGCGCCAGATCTATGCCCGTAACCGTGGCGCCAGCGCGCGCCAGTGCTTCACACAGAAGGCCGCCGCCGCAACCAACGTCGAGAACGCGCACGCCCGCCAACTTCGCGCGGTCCGCGACAAACTGCGCCCGGATGGGATTCAGGATATGCAGCGGGCGAAATTCGCCCTGCGGGTCCCAGAATCGGCTGGAAATCGCATCGAATTTACCGAGCTCACTGCGATCCGCATTGCCAGGACCAACCCCGCTCATGTCGCCCCTCCTATCTTCAGCCATTTCTGCGCAGTTGCCGTGAGCTCATCCTCGTCGAACCCGAGGAGATGGCCTTCGCTCACGGCCTGGCGTCCGGACGTCCACACGTCACTCACCTGCTCGCGCGTGGCGCCAAACAATATGGAATCCGGCACGCTTGCCGTTGGCTGACATGCGGCACGGCGCAGATCAATGCAAATGAGGTCGGCGTATTTTCCAGCTTCAATTGAACCGATGTCGTTGGAAAAGCCGAGTGCCGTCGCGCCGCCGAGCGTCGCCAGTCGTAGAGCCTCCGACGCGGAAAAGCCCAGCAGACCCGCCATGCGGGCCTCGGCGAGAATATCCACCGCCCCGACACTCGCCGGTTCCCCGGATCCCAGCCCCACGACCGATGACAGCAAGGTAGGCGTGATGCGGAATGCTACGCCGCCAATTCCCATAGCAGCCCCAGCCGGCAACCCACTTGCATGGTAGCTATCTGCGGCTGAATCTCTCACCGCCGCCGAGCCAACTGCGTCGGAGAAAATCCCCGAATCGTCCGCTGCTGCTGATTCGGCGCCGAGAATACTCCGCCAGGAGGTAGCGCCAAGCCTGAGATCGCCTTGCAGGCAAGCGATCAGGCTGATGCCCGTAGACGAAACGAGCGGTGCCTCCCCCTTGGCCAGGGCAGTGTGCGCAATAGCTGCAAATCCCTGCCGTAGCAGCCCCAACGCGTGCAGACGATGCAGCGGAGGCGACCTCATGGCGATCCGAGCGTCCAATTCATCAGCAACCCGCCGAACCCGGATCAGCGTCTCGTCTGAGATGAACGCAGCATCCTGCGGCGCAAAATAGAGACATACCCAGGGATCAGACCGGTATTCGTCCCAAAGCTGCTCCGCGCGCTCGAAATGAGCGGTGGCGCTGTCCGCCCAGACATTTGGTGCATCTGCCACTGGAAGGCCGATGGCCGCGCGCATGCGGGCCGCCGATGCCACCCGAGCCGCCTCTTCGGGGAACCAATACATGTCCGCGAACGACGTAATCCCAGCCCGCAACATCTCCGCAACCGCGAGCTGCGTTCCCTCGCGGACAAAATCTGCGCTCATACAGCGCTGCTCGACAGGGCGGACGATCTCTCGCTCCCATCGAGAACGGGATCCGCGGACCGGCAGTCCGCGAAGCAACGTCATCGCCGCGCGTGTGTGCGCATTTACAAAACCTGGCAACAACGCATGGTCCCGACGAACGACCCGGTCGCGCGCCTCAAAGCGCTCGTTCATCTCGGTCAACGGCCCCAGACCCACGATCTTTCCTGAAGAAATGGCAACCGCGTGACCGGTCAGCACGGTGTTGACAGGTGCCATCGGGAGCACCCAGCGGGCTTCAATCAGGAGATCTACGGGTTCGGGCGGCATGTGCGCGAAAGCGCTGAAAAATGACAGTGCGCAGTATAGCTATTTCAGATGGTCAGCAGGGGTCTCGAACGGGCTCATGTGTTAAGATTGGCGTTTTCACAAAGCCTTTACAGGCCCGGTTTTTGATGGCCGAAATTGCACGCGAAATTCTGACTGTCACTCTCGAAGACGAGATGCGGCAGTCCTATCTGGACTATGCCATGAGCGTTATCGTCGGGCGCGCTCTGCCCGATGTACGCGATGGCCTGAAGCCCGTTCATCGCCGCGTTCTGCACGCGATGCGCGAGCTCGGCAATGATTTCAATAAGCCTTACAAGAAATCCGCCCGCGTCGTCGGCGACGTGATCGGTAAATACCACCCGCACGGCGACACGGCTGTCTACGACACCATCGTCCGCATGGCGCAGCCATTTTCGATGCGCTACCTGCTGGTGGATGGACAAGGCAATTTCGGCTCCGTCGACGGCGATGCGCCGGCGGCAATGCGTTACACCGAAGTGCGCATGTCGCGTATTGCGGGCGAGCTGCTTGCGGACATTGACAAGGAAACGGTCGATTTCGCGCCCAATTATGACGAGTCCGAGACTGAGCCAACGGTCCTTCCGGCCCGGATACCCAACCTGCTGGTCAACGGACAAACGGGTATCGCGGTGGGCATGGCCACCAACATCCCGCCGCACAACCTGACCGAGATCATCAACGCGTGCCTCGCGCTCCTGGATGATCCGTCGCTCAGCCTCGCTGCACTGATGCAGCACGTGCCCGGACCTGATTTCCCCACGGGAGGAATCATCAACGGCGCGCAGGAAATTGCGACCGCGTATCGGACGGGGCGAGGCCGCTTGTCGGTCCGCGCGAAAGTCGAGATTGAGGACGTTGGCAAAGGCGATCGCCAGGCCATCATCGTCACCGAGCTGCCGTTCCAGGTGAACAAGGCGCGCCTCATCGAGCGCATCGCGCAACTCGTGCGCGAGAAGCTGCTCGACGGTATCGCCTCGGATGGCCTGCGCGACGAGTCCGACAAGGACGGCATGCGCATCGTCATCGAGCTGAAGCGCGGTGAGGTCACCGAGATCGTTCTCAACAACCTCTACGCGCAGACGCCGATGGAAACGGTGTTTGGCATCAACATGGTTGCGCTGCAGGATGGGCAGCCGAAGTTGATGTCGCTGAAGGAGATGCTGGAAGCCTTTATCCGGCATCGGCGCGAAGTCGTCACCCGACGCACGATTTTCGATCTCGCCAAAGCCAGAGAGCGGGCTCATATCCTCGAGGGCCTCGCCGTTGCGCTGGCGAATATCGACGACATTATCGCGTTGATCAAAGCCGCGCCGTCTCCCGCCGAGGCGCGTGTGGGCCTGCTCGCACGGCCCTGGCCCGCGGGCATCGTTCCGCAGCTGCTGGAGCGCGCGGGTGCGATTTCCACGCGGCCCAATGGACTCGGGGCCGATTTCGGCCTGAATGGCAGTGGCTATCACCTGTCCGAGGATCAGGCGCAGGCCATCCTCGACATGCGTCTGCATCGGCTCACCGGGCTGGAGCAGGGCAAGATCATCGAGGAGTACAAGGAACTGCTCGAGCGCATCAAAGACCTCGGCGACATCCTGGCGCGTCCGGAGCGTCTCACGCAGGTCGTGCGCGATGAGCTCATCGTGATCCGCGAGACGTACGGCGATGCACGCCGCACCGAGATCAACCGCGATCACCTGAATCTCACGACTGAAGACCTGATCGAGCCGCAGGATGTCGTCGTCACGCTGTCCCACACGGGATATGCGAAATCCCAGCCGCTCACCGAGTATCAGACTCAGCGGCGCGGCGGCCGCGGCAAGTCAGCCACCGCCGTCAAGGACGAGGACTTCGTCGAGAAGCTGTTCGTTGCCAACACACCCGACACCGTGTTGTGTTTCTCTAACAAGGGCAAGGTCTACTGGCTCAAGGTCTACGAAGTCCCGCTCGCCGGGCGCGGCTCCCGTGGCCGCCCCATGATCAATCTGTTGCCATTGGGCGAGGGCGAGAAGATCAACGCCCTGCTGCCGATCAAACAGTACGACGAGAATCACTTCGTGTTCATGGCGACGAGCCAGGGCACGGTAAAGAAAACACCCCTGACGGCATTCTCGCGCCCTCGCGCCAGCGGCATCATCGGTGTCGATCTGCGCGACAACGACCGCCTGGTTGGAGTGGCACTCACCGACTCGACGAAGGAGATCATCCTGGTGTCGAGCGGCGGCAAGGCCATCCGCTTCCATGAAGAGGAAGTGCGTCCGATGGGTCGCGAGGCTGCCGGTGTCCGCGGTATCAAACTCGGCGAAGGTCAGGAACTGATCGCGTTGATCGTAGTGGGCGAGGGCAACGTGTTGACTGCCTCCGCCTCGGGCTACGGCAAACTGACACCATTGGAGGAGTTCCCCTCTCACGGGCGCGGTGGGCAAGGTGTCATCGCGTTGCAGACTTCCGACCGTAACGGCACGACGGTGGCAGCGCTACAGGTCGTGGCTGGTCAGGAGATCATGCTGATCAGCTCGACGGGCACGCTGGTGCGCACGCCCGTGGACGAAATCTCCGTTCTCGGACGAAACACCCAGGGTGTGCGCCTGATCAGGCTCGCCGAAGGCGAGCGTCTCGCGGGCATCGAGCGGATCGAGCACCTCGAGGGCGAAACGGTCGTCGCAGGTGGCGGTGATTCCCCCTCAGGTGATTCCCCCACAGGGGACTCGCCCACGAGTGACTCGCCTGCTGGTGACGCATCCGCTGGCGATGCGGCCCCGGAAGCAGCACCCGACAGCGAGAACTAAAGCGTCTAGCCGACCGCACCAATAGTTATGACGCCCGCGACACTCCGTTGGTAGTATCGCGGGCTCCTTAGTCATAACGATCCAGCACAGCTATGCGAGTGTTCAATTTCGCGGCGGGGCCGGCGACCCTGCCGCTGGATGTTCTGAATCAGGTCCGTGACGAACTGATTGACTGGCAGGGCTCAGGCATGTCGGTCATGGAAGTCAGTCATCGCAGCAAGGCGTTCATCGCTGTCGCGCAGGAAGCGGAAGCACTGTTGCGGGAACTGCTGAATGTCCCGTCCAACTACAAGGTTCTTTTCCTGCAGGGTGGGGCGACCGGCCAGTTCTCGGCCATTCCGCTCAACCTGACGACCGCTGAGTCCACAGTTGACTACATCAACACCGGCGCCTGGTCGAAGAAGGCCATCAGCGAAGCCAAGCGTCTGACGAAGGTCAACGTTGCAGCCGACGAAGCGGCGTCAAACTACAATACTGCACCTGGCCAAGAAGCGTTGCGGCTCACGCCAGGCGCTGCATACGTTCACTACACGCCGAACGAGACTATCGGCGGTGTCGAATTCCCGTACGTGCCCGAAACCAACGGCGTGCCGCTGGTGGCGGACATGTCCTCGACCATCCTGTCACGGCCGATCGATGTATCGAAGTTCGCCCTGATCTACGCGGGCGCGCAGAAAAACATCGGTCCGTCGGGACTCGTTGTGGTGATCGTACGTGATGACCTGCTCGGTAAGGCGCGGCCCGGCACGCCCGCGGTGTGGGATTACAAGGTCATGGCCGATGAAGGCTCCATGCTGAATACCCCGCCGACCTTCGGCTTGTATTTTGCGGGCCTGGTGTTCAAATGGCTGAAGGCTCGAGGTGGTTTGACGGCAATTGGCGAGCGTAACCGCGCCAAGGCCGAGGCGCTCTACGGATACATCGATACTTCCGGCTTTTATCGCAACCCCGTGTCAAAGGACGCGCGTTCCTGGATGAACGTGCCTTTCACACTGGCGAAACCGGATCTGGATAAAACATTTCTCACCGAAGCCAATGCCGCCGGCCTGACCAACCTCGAGGGCCATCGCTCCGTGGGTGGCATGCGCGCCAGTATCTACAACGCGATGCCGCTCGAAGGTGTTCAGGCGCTCATTGGATTCATGAAGGATTTCCAACGCCGTCACGGATGAGGGCCAGCGCATGCGTTACCGAATTCTAACTCTGAACAACATCAGTGCCCGTGGACTGGAACGGTTGCCGCGGGATCGTTATGAGATTGCTTCTGACGTCGAAAAGCCGGATGCCATTCTCGTACGCTCCGCGGATATGCATGCCATTGAGATACCGGACACGGTGCGCGCGGTCGGCCGCGCTGGCGCTGGCGTGAACAACATTCCGGTTGTAGAGCTCAGTAAGCGAGGCATTCCTGTATTCAACTCTCCTGGCGCCAATGCCAACGCAGTGAAGGAGTTGGTGCTCGCGGGCCTGTTCCTCGCAGCGCGAAACATCTGTCCCGCATGGTCGTTCGCCCGTTCGCTGACCGGTGATGACCGGACCATTGATGAGGCGGTGGAGAAGGGCAAGAACAAGTTCGTGGGTTTCGAGCTTCCCGGTCGGACGCTGGGCGTCGTGGGTCTGGGTGCCGTAGGCGTGGAAGTCGCCAACTCGGCGCTGTCACTCGGGATGAAGGTACTGGGCTACGACCCGCAGATTACGGTTCAGCGCGCCTGGCAGCTTTCCTCGAGCGTCGAGCAGGCGCTTTCTCTGGATGATCTGTTCGCGCGTGCGGACGCGATCACCGTGCACGTCCCGCTGAACGATCATACGAAGAAGCTGGTGAATGAAGCCCGTCTCAAGCTGATGAAGAAGAGCGGCATCATCCTGAATTTTGCACGCGCGCCCATTGTGGATGACGAGGCGGTGATTGCCGCATTGGACTCGGGCCGGCTGCATGCCTATATCTGTGACTTCCCGAAAAACGCGCTGAAGGACCATCCGAAAGTCGTGACCCTGCCGCACCTGGGCGCCTCCACGGGCGAGGCAGAGGAAAATTGTGCCGTCATGGTGGCGGAACAGGTGCGCGACTTCCTGGAAAACGGCAATATCCGCAACAGCGTCAATTATCCGGAAGCCGTGATGCCGCGCGCGCCCAATGCCCCGCGCCTGGTCATCGCCAACAGCAACGTGCCCAACATGGTCGGCCAGATCTCAACGAGCCTTGCCAGCGCCCGCATCAACATTGCGGACCTGCTGAACAAGTCGCGTGGTGAGTACGCCTACACGCTGATCGATACCGATACGGCGGTGAGTGAAGGCGTCCTGAAGCAGATCCGGGGCATCAGCGGCGTATTGTCCGCCCGAATCGTCTGATGGCACGCGATGGCGATAAACGTCAACGCGGTGCGGGTGGCAGCGCAAAACTCGACCTGGGCAAGGTCCGCAGCCAGATCGACGCGATCGATGAAAAGATCCATGCCCTGATCAATGATCGGGCGCGGCTCGCCCAGCAGGTGGGGATCTCCAAGACCCAGGAAGGCAAAACCGTCGACTTCTATCGGCCCGAGCGCGAAGCCCAGGTGCTGCGCATGGCGAAAGAGCGCAACAAGGGACCCCTGCGCGACGAGGAAGTCCTGCGGCTGTTCCGCGAGATCATGTCCGCCTGCCTCGCGCAGCAGGAGCCTCTCAAGGTCGCCTTCCTGGGACCGGAAGGCACGTTCACCCAGGCAGCCGTGCTGACCCACTTCGGTCATTCAGTGCGTGGCCTGCCGCTCGGCTCCATTGACGAAGTGTTTCACGAGGTCGAGGCCGCCAGCGCGGACTTCGGCGTCGTTCCGATCGAGAACTCCACCGAAGGCACGGTGAACCACACGCTCGATCGATTTATTGCCTCGCCACTGACCATCTGTGGCGAAGTCGAATTGCGTATTCATCATTCCATCATGGGGCAGATGGGCTCGTTGGAAAAGATCGTACGCATCTGCTCACACCCGCAGGCGTTGGCCCAATGCCGTGGTTGGTTGGACGAGCATCTGCCGGATGTCGAGCGTGTGCCGGTTTCCAGCAATGCCGAAGGTGCGCGACGCGCCCGGGACGAGCAGGGTACCGCGGCAATCGCCGGCGAAACCGCGGCCGAAGTGTATGGTTTGAAGATTCTCGCGGCTGAGATCGAAGATCGGCCCGACAACACCACGCGCTTCTTCGTGCTCGGGCGCAAGCTCTTTACGCCGAGCGGCGTCGATCGCACCACGCTGTTGGTTTCGATCGGGCACACAGATGCCCCTGGCGCGTTGCAACGGCTTTTGCAGCCACTGGCGGACCATGGGGTCTCCATGACGCGCATCGAGTCACGGCCTTCCCACAAGAAGAAATGGGATTACGTTTTTTTCATCGACATTGAAGGGCATGCGGACGACAAGCATGTCGCGAAGGCGCTGGCAGAGCTGAAGAAGCGCGCCTCGCTGTTCCGCATTCTCGGCTCCTATCCGCGCGCGGTGCAGTAACTATGCCGAAATATCTGGCCGGCCCGGGCGGTGTTGCCCAGGGCGAATTGACAGTCCCCGGTGATAAATCCATCTCGCATCGCTCCCTGATGTTGGGTGGAATCGCCGAGGGTGTAACTGACATTACGGGATTCCTCGCGGGCGAGGATTGTCTGTCGACCCTGCGGGCCCTGCAGGCGATGGGTGTTCGCATCGAGCGCCCGGAAGAACAACACGTGATTGTGCACGGTGTTGGGCTTCACGGACTCGAGGCTGCCGCCAAGCCCTTGGATATGGGGAATGCCGGCACTGCCATGCGTCTTTCCATGGGGTTGCTCGCTCCGCAGAGTTTCAACTCGACACTGGTTGGCGACGAGTCGTTGATGAGCCGTCCAATGGAACGCGCGGCCGTGCCGCTAAGGCTGATGGGTGCCAATATCACGACGCAGAATGGCCGCCCGCCGGTAGAAATTCGCGGCACCCGATTAACCGGCATCGACTACAAACTGCCCGTGGCCAGCGCCCAGGTGAAATCGGCCGTGATCCTGGCCGGCCTCCAGGCCAAGGGCCAGACGAGAGTGACTGAGCCGGCCCCCACGCGCGATCACACCGAAAGAATGCTTCGTGCATTTGGCGTCAAAATCACCACGGACGGCCCGACGGTGACAATCGAAGGTGGGCAGAAGCTCAAGGCCACGAATATCCAGGTCCCGGCGGATTTCTCGTCGGCTGCCTTCTTCATGGTGGCAGGCTGCCTCGCCGCCTCGGAAAAGCCGTTAATACTGCGCAATGTGGGTGTGAACCCGACTCGGACGGGTTTGCTGCAGCTGTTGCTCCAAATGGGCGCCGACATCAAGGTTCATCATCATGGGAACGCCGCCGAGCCCATCGCCGACATCGAAATCCGGAAAAGCCGCCTGAAAGGCATCACGGTCTCAGAAGACCTCGTCCCGTTGTCGATCGACGAGTTCCCGGTGTTTTTCGTAGCCGCGGCCTGTGCCGAGGGCGAGACCCTCGTCCGGGGTGCCGAGGAATTGCGCGTAAAAGAAACGGATCGTCTGGCAGCCATGGCTGACGGCCTCACTGTCCTCGGCGTAGAGAACAAGCTGCATCCGGACGGTCTGTGGATCAGGGGCGGAAACGGCTTCACGGGGGGCACGGTCGATAGCCGTGGTGACCACCGTATAGCCATGTCCTTTGCCGTGGCCAGCCTGCGGGCAAAGGGCGAGATCGAAATCCTGGACGTGGCCAATGTCGCGACCTCGTTTCCAGGGTTTGTTGAGCTTTCCCGCTCGGTGGGCTTGCACATACAGACCGTGTGACCCACGCTCTCGCGACTGATGCCACGCTCACCCATCGTCACCATCGACGGCCCCAGCGGGTCCGGAAAAGGAACTATTAGCCGCGCCGTCGCCGTTCGGGTGGGATGGCACCTGCTGGACAGCGGCGCACTGTATCGCTTGGTGGCCCTTGCCGGGCTCAAGCAAAGCGTTAAATCCGACGACGTCGAGGCACATGCCCGGATTGCCGGCTCCATGGACGTCCGTTTTGACGTCGCCCCAGACGGTGATGAGCTCGTAATCCTGTCCGGAGAAGAGGTTACCCGGCAGATCAGGTCAGAAGAGGCCGGGCAGGGTGCCTCCCGCGTCGCCGCCTGGCCCCCCGTCCGCGACGCATTGCTGGACCGTCAGCGTGCCTTTGCCACGGCCCCGGGGCTCGTGGCCGACGGCCGGGATATGGGCACCATTGTGTTTCCCGAGGCCGACCTCAAGATATTCCTCACTGCCAGCCCCGAAGAGCGCGCCCAGCGGCGCTATAAGCAGTTGAAAGACAAGGGGTCCGATGTTAGCCTTCCCGCCCTTTCGCGCGAGATCACCGAGCGCGACCTGCGGGACTCCACCCGTGCGGTCGCCCCCCTGAAGCCCGCGCCCGATGCCGAAGTGATCGATTCGACGAGCCTTACGATTGAGCAAGTCATCGATCGCGTCATTGCATTGGGGCGTGCCCGTGCTCTCTGGACGTGAAAAGGATTGGAGATGGTACGTGCAGGATGCGCGCACCTTTTTTAACTAGCCTGGGCCGCAACGGATGAGGCTCCAGTAAATGCACGGCACAGTATCCGTGCGAGTGAAGGTATGACAGAAAGTTTCGCCGAGCTCTTCGAGCAAAGTCTCGCCAACCAGCGTATCCGCCCGGGAATGATCCTGACCGGGCTCATTGTGGACGTCACCGATGATGTCGTCATCGTCAACGTCGGTCTCAAGTCTGAAGCAGTCATTCCCCTCGAGCAGTTCAAGAATGAACGCGGTGAGGTGGAGGTCAAACCCGGTGATGAGGTGGAAGTTGCATTGGATTCCGTCGAGGACGGAACCGGTGAAACCCGTCTGTCCCGCGAGAAGGCCAAGCGCGCACGCACCTGGACGCGCCTGGAAACTGCATTCAACGACTCTCAGATCGTCGTCGGTGTCATCACGGGCCGCGTCAAAGGCGGTTTCACGGTAGAAATCGACAACGTCCGCGCATTCCTGCCGGGCTCACTGGTCGATGTCCGTCCTGTCCGCGATACGTCGTACCTCGAGAACAAGCCGCTCGAATTCAAGGTCATCAAACTCGATCAGAAGCGCAATAACGTCGTGGTGTCACGGCGGGCGGTCGTGGAGCAGGAGTTCTCCGCGGAGCGCAGCGCACTGATGGACAACCTGCAGGAAGGCGCTGTTGTTCGTGGCTCCGTCAAGAACCTCACCGACTACGGTGCGTTCGTTGACCTGGGCGGCATCGACGGCCTGCTGCACATCACCGACATGGCGTGGAAGCGCGTCAAGCACCCGTCGGAAGTTGTGAAGGTTGGCGACGAGATTGATGTTCGCATCCTGAAGTTTGATCGCGAGCGCTCACGTGTGAGCCTCGGTCTCAAGCAACTGGGCGCCGATCCGTGGGAAAACATTTCCCGCCGTTACCCGCCGCACACCCGCGTGTTCGGCAAGGTCACCAACATCGCCGACTACGGCGCGTTTGTGGAGATCGAGGACGGCGTCGAAGGTCTGGTCCACGTTTCAGAAATGGATTGGACCAACAAGAACGTCAACCCCGCGAAGGTTGTGCACACCGGCCAGGAAGTCGAGGTCATGGTTCTCGACGTGGACGAGGAGCGCCGCCGTATTTCGCTGGGCCTGAAGCAGTGCAAGGCCAACCCGTGGAAGGAGTTCGCAGAGAACTACAACCGTGGCGACAAGGTCTCCGGACAGATCAAGTCCATCACCGACTTCGGCATCTTCATCGGGCTCCCAGGCAACATCGACGGCCTGGTACACCTCTCCGACATCTCCTGGGATCAGCCAGGCGAAGAGGCCGTGCGCAATTACCAGAAGGGCCAGCAGCTCGAAGCGATGGTGTTGTCCATCGACCCGGAGCGCGAGCGCATCTCTCTCGGTATCAAGCAGCTCGCAAAGGACCCGTTCTCGGCCTACATCGCAGAGAACCCCAAGGGCACCATCGTCAAGGGTGTCGTCAAGGAAGTGGACGCTCGTGGCGCTGTCATCGACCTCGGCAACGGGATCGACGGCCAGCTGCGTGCTTCGGAGCTGGGTCGAGACCGCGTGGAGGATGCACGTACCGTTCTGAAGGTGGGCGAAGAGATCGAAGCGAAGTTCACGGGCGTGGACCGCAAGTCCCGCACGATCTCGCTGTCGATCAAAGCCAAGGAGATGCATGAGGAACAGGAAGCCGTGCAGAGCTATCGCTCTGAGACGGGCAGTTCCTCGGGCACCAGCCTGGGCGATTTGCTCAAGGAACAAATCGGCTCGGACCGCGACTGATGCGACGACTGTCCTGACCGCATGAGTACTGGCAAGCTCGTGACGAAATCGGAACTCATTGAGATCATTACTGCGAAGCAGAAGCACCTGCCGGCCAAGGACGTGGAGCTCGCGCTGAAGCAGATACTCGAAATCATGAGCGATGCGCTCTCCCAGGGGGAGCGCATCGAAATCCGCGGTTTTGGCAGTTTTTCGCTGCACTTCAGACCGCCTCGCCAGGGTCGTAACCCGAAGACTGGTGAGGCGGTTGCGTTGTCAGGTAAGTACGTACCGCACTTCAAACCTGGCAAGGATTTGCGGGAGCGGGTCAACGATGGTGCTGACCGCCCCATCCGGGACTAGCTGTAACACTGCTGTGTTAAGTTCGGCAGCGTGATCGAGCTGCCGCCAATTCTGCTCGCACTAGCTTTTGTAGCCGTAGGCATTGCTGCCTGGGTGCTAGGGCGCCGCAATGGCGCCGCGCGGACGATTCGACTTCCGCGTGACTACTACGTCGGCCTCGACCATCTCATCAATGACCGTTTTGACCACGCCACCGAGATATTTTCGCGCATGGCGCAGGCGGACGGCGATGCCGCTGAAATCCAATTCGCGCTCGGCAGCCTCTTTCGCAGACGTGGTGAAGTTGACCGCGCGATCGCACTGCATTCACGGTTGAGAGAGCAGGGCGCTGTTGCCCTCCGCGATAAGGCGGCATTCGCACTTGCGCTCGACTACCTCAGCGCCGGCCTCATGGACCGCGCAGAGCGATTGTTGGAGGAGTTGGCCGCTTCGAGGGAGTACCGCAACGCAGCACTCGATCACCTGTTGCGCATCTACGAGCAACAAGGCGACTGGGCTAACGCGCTCAAAATCTTTCACGATCTGGCTCCCAACCTCCAACACGAACGCCGCACGGTTGCTGCTCACTATCTTTGTGAGCTGGCCGAACACGCACTTTTGCAAGGCGATACCGAACGTGCTCGCACCCTTTTACGACAGGCGCGTACGCATGACGCTGACCTGCCTCGTGCGCAAATACTGACCGCGCGTATGACCGAGCTTGGAGGCAACTCCGCCGACGCTCTGATGCTGTATCTGAGCGTCCTGGAGTCCTTCCCAGGCCTCGCACTGGAGATCATCCCAAGGGTCCTGGCATTGGCCAAACTGGCAGGTGAGGGTGATGTGCTCGGCCAGGTTGCCCGTCGGCTGCAGCGCAATGGCCAGGTCAGCGGACGCCAACTTGCCTGGCTGATGGCGACGGCGCTGCCGCCCCAGGATGTGATCCGATTGCCCTCGGTAACGCGGGAATTTGACTCTGGCGTTGATTCCGCGGCCGATGCCGCCTCACTGGGGGCGTTGTTGACGCGTATAGGGGATGCTGGCGGTCGCTATCAGTGTGATGATTGCGGACTCCACAGCGTCGGATGGTATTGGCACTGCCCCAAATGCCGCTCCTGGGACAGCATGCGCCCCGCTGTTTTCCGGTGGGCAGAACGCACCGACGAGGCTGCCAGAGCCCTATAAATATGTGCACTGGCATATACTTTGCTCCGTTATGCGGCGTTAGACTCGAGACTCTCTAAAGCTGTCCCCAGGAGATGAATTTGATGAGGACGAACTCCACGTCGGCCATTCGCACGGCCGTATTTCCGGTCGCCGGTCGCGGTACGAGGTTTCTGCCTGCTACCAAGGCCAGCCCCAAGGAAATGCTGCCTGTCGTCGACAAGCCCCTGATTCAGTACGCAGTGGAAGAGGCTTTGTCGGCTGGCGCAACACGGCTGGTGTTCATCACGGGTGCCTCCAAGCGGGCGATCGAAGACCATTTCGACTCGGACCCGGAGCTGGAGCACACACTGGAAGCACAAGGTAAAAGTGACCTGCTCAACCAGGTACGTAGTGTTCTTCCGTCCTATGCATCCTGTATTTACATTCGTCAGCCGGCGCCGTTGGGATTGGGTCATGCTGTGCTGTGTGCGCAACCAGCCGTAGGTGCCGAGCCGTTTTTCGTGCACCTCGCCGATGACCTCATCAAGAGCGAAGTTGCGTGCCTGCGGCAAATGGCCGAAGTCTATGAAGCTCGGCGCGCGAGCGTGCTGGGCGATCAGG
>Ga0207641_10001045_pt1 | contig 27999 bp, 22 predicted proteins | sample KBSSwiS62_FD_184306 | JGI IMG/M metagenome (GOLD analysis project Ga0207641, IMG submission 184306) | Switchgrass rhizosphere microbial communities from Kellogg Biological Station, Michigan, USA - KBS Switchgrass S6-2 (SPAdes) (version 2) | ecosystem: Host-associated > Plants > Roots >... | reverse complement strand
AAATGCCTTCTTTACCACGGCCGACCAGGTCAAAACCGTCACCTCGCCTGTGCCTGTGACTGATCGCACCGCCGCGAACAAAGCCGAGCTCCGCCTCAGCGCCAACCTGGCCAAGCCCATCACCGCCGGCGACACGCTGGTCGCGATCTTCTGGCTTTCCCGCGATCGCACTTCGAATCAAGGCAACATGGGCATTTCTGGTTACGAATTGCAGCAAGTGGCCTCGCCAAATACGGTCATCGGCACTTTCGACCCGCTCATGGTCGATGGAAACTGGAAGCAATTTTGTATTCCGTTCACGTCAGCGGCGAGTTATCCGGCTGGAGGCGCCCAATTTCAACTTTGGTTCGGCTATACTGTCCAGACCGTCGATGTTGGGGGCATCCAGGTCATCGACCTCGGTCCCGGCGTCTCCGTCGCCAGCCTGACCAACAATAAGTACGATTATCCCGGGCGCAATATCACTGATGCCTGGCAGACGGCCGCGCAGGCCCGCATCCAGCAGTACCGCAAGGGCAACCTGACAGTGAATGTCCAGAACTCCAGCGGTGCGGTGATCGCGGGCGTGCCCGTGACGGCAGCGATGCAAAAGCATCAATTCGGATTTGGGACGGCAGCCAATCCCAATCGATACATGGGCACTTCGCCCAACGCGAACTATGTGGCTGCCCTCAACCAATATTCGGGACAGGCCATTTTCAACAAGGTCAACATGGCCAATTACAAATGGCCCAACTGGGAGACCTCGGGCTACCCTGCGGCCCTTAGTTCCCAAAATCAGTGGTTGCGCAGTCATGGCATCACCCAGCTTCGTGGCCACAATCTGATTTGGCCCAATTATCGGCCCGGCCATGCCCCTTATATTGATGTGCCCCAAGATATCCCCACCCTCTCGGGAACGACCCTGGCCAATCGTGTCCTGGCCCATATCGACAGCGAGGTCGGCGACCCGACTGTGCACGGTTTCCTCGATGACTGGGATGTGGTGAACGAGCCAGGCGACAGTCCCAGCATTGAGGACCGCATTCTAGGTGGTGGGGACACGACGACAGGTGATGCCAGCGTCATCACCACTTGGTTGGCCGAAGTTGTCAAAAATGACCCGGAGCCCCTGCTCTTCATCAATGAATCTGGCGTTGAAAACAACGTCGTGCACACCTGCCTCACAGAGGAAAACTATGATTACAATCTCCTCACGGCCCTGATCGCTGACCACGCCAATATTGACGGCTTCAACCAGGAAGGCCATTTCGGCGCAGTCCCGGTGCCTCCGCTGACGGAAAAGGCCATCATCGACCGGTTCGCAGCGTTGACCACCATCAATGGTCCGCTTCTTTCGGAGGTGACGGAATATGACACCCAATTCACCGATCCGGTCTTGCAGGCGGACTTTCTGTCCGACTACATGACCCTGGTGTTCAGTGAGCCTACTTTCACCTCCTTTACTCTCTGGGGCTTTTGGCAGACAGACGGTTTCGGCGCGGAGGAAATCTACGACGTCAATTGGAACCTCTTGCCCGCAGGCGAAGCATGGAAGGGGCTCATCTACAACCAATGGTGGACCAATACCAGTGCGACCTCAAACGCCTCGGGCGTGGCGACGGTGAACGGCTTCCTTGGCCGTTATGCGCTAACCGCCAGCAACGGGGGAATTACCAAGACCTATTATGCCGACCTGCCGACAAATGCCGGCGCATCGGTAAATCTCAAGCTTGGGGGCACTGCCGGTTCTTCGCATGTCTGGCTTTATGAGGCCGAGAACGCCGAGGTGATCTATGCTCCGCTGGCCGTTGGCCTCGATCCGAACGCCTCGAACGGCGCCTATCTGAGCGCTCCAACCGGCAGCAACGGTTCCGGCACTCCTCCCACCACTTCCCAGGCACGGATCAATATTGAGGCCTCGGGCAATGTGACCATCTGGCTCCGAGTCATCGCGCCCAGCCCGAGCGCTGATTCGTTCTTCGCCCAAATCGATAACAATGCGTGGCAGGTTCTCAGTCTGCCCAACGGCACCACTTGGCATTGGTACAAATGGCAAACGACGACGCTCGCCGCCGGCACCGCCCATACCCTGAACCTTGGAGTGCGCGAACCCACCGCCGAACTGGACCAGGTTCTCATCACCGACGACCCGAATTTTACTCCTTAAAGCAGAAATTCTCCCGCGATTTCACAGATCGTCGGTAACAACCTCATCATGTCGGCCTTGATCTCGGCATGATGAGTTCGGCGGACAAAACAGATGAAGAGGACTGCCGCTCATTCAACGTAAGGCCCCACTGACCCTAGCCTGCCGAGGCGCCGCCCACGAGGCCACCTATCTCGGCATCAACCGGAGCGCCGATTGTGTTTTCATTCAGCTCACGCTCAACGAGGGCCGAACGGTTGAGGTGAAGCGTGCCTTTTACAAAACCATCGCCGATGGGCTGCACGCCAGGATCGGTCTGCGCCGCGAGGACGTTCTTATCAGAAGGAGAATTGGTCCTTCGGCAACGGCGAAGCTCAATACGCGCCGAAAGAAACGACCTAACGCCCTCCCTCTGCCATGACAACTCGAGTTGAGCTCGTCCAAGAATCATTGTCCCGGGTGTTTGTTCTTCAATGCCTGTACCATCGATTACTGACACCAAAAGTGACACCAGACAATTAGAATAAGTAGTGCCCGAGTTAGACCGAATTTTCTGGAGTTTCAGAGGTGAAATAGGCATGCTGAAAATGGCTTCAGAGGTCGGATTCGGTCGACTCCCACCCTGTCCGCTTTGAGGGATAGCTTCTTGTCCCTTTTTGCAACCGATCGCTTTCCGGATTGAGTGCGCCTCATCTATCGTGGTTTCTTGTTGATTTGGGATCATGGCGGCTCAATCCACTCCTGAGTTTGCGTATTAATTTTTGGGGCCATATGACCATAAAAACGACACCGCACCCGGGCGTAGAACTAGACTTTTCAATTTCAAAAAAAAACACAGAACCACTCTACAAGATGAATTATGGCGTGGTTGCGATAATAAGCGCTTAAGCAGATTGTCCCGGCATGAACACTTATTCATGCCGGAAAAGTTGTACTAAACAGGCACTTTCCAGGTTGTTTCGGAAGTGGCAACAAATGGTATTGGCATTGTTTCTCCTCGTGGGAGTGACTTCTTCGGTCCTTGCCCAAGCGGTGGCCAATCCCGGTTTTGAGACGGGAAATTTTACGTCCTGGGTGACCGATGCCAATGCCACGATCAGCGCTACCAATGCCCATACTGGAAATTTTTGCGTTGCCATTTCGGGTGGTGGTACCGCCCTGCAGAGCATCACGGGCCTGACTCCCAATACCACTTATACGCTGGTTGGATGGGGGAAACAGGGAACGCCGTGTATCGGGTGGATCGGGGTCAAGAATTTTGGAGGTACGCAAATATATACCACGATCAGCGGTTCAAGTTACCAGCAGGTGGTGATCAATTTTACGACGGGCGCGACAAACACTTCGGCGCAAATCTGGATCAGTCAGGGCAACGGGCAGACGGGAGTCCTTTATGGCGATGACTTTTCCATCGGGTTCAAGCCTGCAACGGATCCGGCCAATACCGGCAACTGGACAGCCAATCCGGCTTTCTCGGATGAATTCAACGGTACGACTCTGGATACAACGAAATGGTATATGCCCACCTCCCTCGGTGGTTGGGCCGGATTTTCCCCCGCCATGTGGGATCCCGCCAATCACAGTGTTTCCGGCGGGGTCCTTCATCTCCAGACCATCAATCAGGACTTGCTTACCAACGGAAGCTTCGAGACCGGTGACCTCTCCGGTTGGACCAATCCCGCAGGCGGAGCCACCATTTCCACTCTCGCCAAGGATGCAGCCGGGATCCAGCAAGCGGCCCAATATACTTATGGCTGCATGATCACGGGTAACGCGGATATCGAGCAAGTCGTCACCGGGCTGACACCCAATACAACCTATCAGTTGGGATGTAACATGCGGATAGGCACGGGAACCCAGGTCACGATGGGGGTAAAGAATTACGGAGGCACAACCAAGACCCTCGCCAAGACCGTCACCGATTGGTATCCCACGACCTCGCTGCAGTTCACCACGGGCGCGACCTCGACCTCGGCCACCATCTTTGCCTCAAACTCAGGCGGGACCGGGACGGTGTACTGCGATGAGTTCTCCGTTGTGCCTGCGACCTTGCCGTCGGGAATGCACCTCACGCCCGGATACTATATCAGCGCCAGCTCAGTTGCCTCACTCGCCACGCCGGTCTACGGCTACTACGAGGCGCGGATCAAGGCATCCAATACGCCGGTCGTCAGCGCTTTCTGGTTCGTGGATGTGACGGTTCCACAGGAAGAGATCGATGTGTGTGAGTTGATTGGCAACGCGACCCACAACACCTCGAATACCTCCGGTCTTCTCTCCCAGGAAATGCCGATGGATACCTGGTATAAGGACACCTACAAAAATCAGGCCTACTTCAACTTGGGCGTGCCCGTGGCCGCTGACTTCCACATCTATGCTGTCGATTGGGAACCAACGACGATCACCTATTATTGTGATGGCGCACCGGTGCCGGTCCGGCAGATCAATCAACTGATACCACCGGCTTTCCCCACCATGAATGGGCAGACGCTGGTGACTCGCCTGCAACACCTGATGTTCGATTCGGAAGTGTTTGCCGGGTATGGCATCCCGCCCAAAGGCACCGCGACTGAATTCCAGGTCGATTATGTTCGGGCCTGGACGCACTAGAACGAAATTGTCAGGACAACGGAGGGCGCGTGGTTTGGGGCCGCGCGCTCTTCTTCGTGTTTAAGGAAAAACCACCCTGCCCCTTTTCTCACCCAAGGCGCGAGTCAAGGCGTGCGGGCATGCCCATGACTGTTGCACCCGCGGGCACATCCCGTGTGACCACCGCACCTGCCGCGATCATCGAGCCTTCGCCGATCGTGATGCCGCACATCACCACCACACCACTGCCGATGGATGCCCCACGACCCACGCGCGTCGGAATCGCCTTCCAGTCCGCATCGGTTTGCAACCGTCCATCCTTCGTTGCGCGGGGCTGCTTGTCGTTGATAAACATCACACCGTGCCCGACAAAGACCTCGTCCTCGATCGTCACCCCTTCGCAGATAAAACTATGCGAGGAAATCTTGCACAGGCGCCCGATCTTCGCGCCCTTTTGGATTTCGACGAACGCTCCGATCTTGGTTCCCTCACCGATTTCGCAACCGTAAAGATTCACGAGTTCGCGATGCGGAATCACCACACCATCGCCTAGTTTTACATCGGAAGTTATCGGCATGAGCGGGCAATCAGCCTAACGGACAATTGATCGAAATCCAACGTTAACGCCCGCGATCATTCCGAGGAATACGATGCTTCCCAGTTCCTGAGTATTTCCTGTTCGAGCAATTTTTCAGGTGAGATGCCCTGCTGCCGATACCATGTGGCCAGACGACGCAGCCCCTCCTCGAACGGCACAGAAGGCTCAAACCCAAAGGTCCGATGTGCCAGCGTGGAATCAGCCAGCAGCCGGTGCACATCGCCGGGACGCGGTGATTCGTGGATGATCTTCGGCGTGGGTCGCTCCGCGGCCGCAGCCACTTTCGCGGCGAGCTCACCGATGCGTTGCTCACAACCGGAACCGAGATTAAATGTGCCGCCAATGGCCGCGTCCGACGTTCCGGCCAGCAGGATACCGCGCGCAGTGTCCTCGACATAAGTGAAGTCGCGCGTCTGCATGCCGTCACCAAAGACAACAAGCGGACGGTCCGCCAGTGCGCGCAGCAGGAAGCGCGGAATCACCTCGCCCGAATCCCCCTCGTGATGGCATCGGGGGCCGAACGCATTGAACGGACGCACGATGACGACGGGCAATTGCCACGTCTCGAAAAACGCGCGGGCATAGGCCTCGCCTGCCAGTTTGGCCGCGCCATAGACCGTCGTCGGGCAAAGAGGATGGTCCTCTCCGATGGGAACCCGCTGGGCACTGCCATAGACCTCGGAGCTGGAGACATGGATAAAACGCTCCACACTTGCTGCGCGCGCCGCCTTCAGGAGCAGGAGCGTCCCGGTGGAATTGACCTCGTGATTTTCCCGCGGCGCGTGCAGCGAATGGCGCACGCCGAGGCAGGCAAGATGGTAAACCGTGCGCGCGGTTGGCAACAATTCGGCCAGGAGCGCCTCATCACGAATGTCACCTTCCACCAACTCGATCTGGACCGGATTAAGCCCCGCAAGGTTTTCGCGCCGGCCGTTGACCAGACTGTCGAGAACGATCACGCGATTTCCACCTGCGACCAGCTGCGCCACCAATTCCGAGCCGATAAAGCCCGCGCCGCCGGTGACCAGGATGCGATCAGGATGGCTTTTCACAGCCTTCTCTCCAGCGCAGTAATTTGGCCGGGACGCCCGCCACAATGGCGAAGGGCGGCACGTCCTCCTTCACCACCGCGCCCGCGCCGACGATGCTTCCCTCCCCCACGGTCACGCCCGGCAACAGGGTGGCATTCACTCCAATGTCCGCTCCGCAGCCCACCCGCACGGGCCGCATCGCCAAATCAGTCGCGATGATCGGCGCGTCCGCTGGCAGACCGGTATGTTCCGCCCCCAGGACTTTTGCGCCCGGTCCCCATCCGACATTGTCCTCCAGAGCTAGCGACCGGGCGTCAAAGTAGCTTTGCGGACCGATCCAAACGCGATTCCCGATCACGCAGGATCCCTCGGTGTGTCCCTGAAGACATGCTTGGTCCCCGATAAAAACGCCATCGCCGATTGTGAATGTCTCAGGATGACTGAAGACGATTCCTCGTCCGATGCGCACGCCGTTTCCCATTCGCCGGACCAGCGCGCGCCACAGGATGCGGCGCATCATCGCGTCCAATTCGCCCGATCCGGCCGCAAAGCGATCCAGCATTTCCACCAACTGTCCGGAGGAAGCGGTCTTTCGCAAATGCGCAGCCATCTCCACTTCAAAGGAGGGATCGGGCGCAATCGGCCTGACCCCGTGTCTCGCGGGCTGGATTTCCACCTCACTCATACGGTCATGCTAGCAGATGGTGTGGGGCCAACAAGCCTCCCAGTCCGCTCAGGCAGCGAAACTCAGATGCTGCCGACGGCAGCGTCCGTGGTTCTTTCGATCAAGCAGCGCACAGGCGATCTCTTGCGTGGTTCTCCGACCAACTCCAGTACCGTTCCGATACCCAGGGCGATCTTCTTCCGTAACGTCCAACCCGAGCGCCCGGAACGCCGCGCCTGTTTCTCGAAAGTCACGCTGGCCTTCGGGAAATCCAGTCTCGCCAAAAGCAAAAAAAGGCTGGCACCCATGCCGCCGGCTGACCGGATCCCCTCAATCACTACCCGGTCGATGAGAAAAAAACTGACGCCTTCAGGCAGTACCTTGCCTGGATCGGCGATAAGCTTCACCGTTGCATGGTAAAGCCGTGAAAGCATGCGATCGGTGAAGCTTTGATCAGGCGGCGGCCCCGTGCGTACCGCCCAGACAATTCGCGCTCCCTGCCGCCATGCCCCGAGGAGTTTGGGCAACGTTTCCGGCGGATCCTGCAAGTCGGCTGCGAGCATGGTGACGGCGTCCCCGTGTGCCCGGGTAAGTCCACACAGAATGGCCGCATGCGATCCCGCATTTTGCGCAAGCCGAAGGCCGTGCACTCGCGGATCGCTTTTCGCCAGGCCCGACAGGACACTGAACGTGTCGTCCTTCGAATGATCATCCACCACGATCCATTCCCAATCGACTCCCTCCAGCGCAACGGTGAGGCTCCGGTAAAGTTCCGGCAGGTTGGAGGCCTCATTGAAGGCTGGCGTGACGACCGACAAGAGTGGGTTCATTTCTTTCCACACACTTCCCGCAGCGCCGCAACAACGGTGTCCTGCTCCGCGTCGGTAAGGCTCGGATAGAGCGGCAGGACAATGGTCCGGTCCTGGGCAAGTTCGCTCGCGGTCAGCGGGCCGCCACTGCGCCAGCTACCGGTGGGATAGGCTGGTTCGCGATGCGTGCACATTACGCCACGCCGGGTGGCCACGCCTATTTCCAGCAGACGCTGCATCACCTCGCGCTGGTCGAGATTGTCGGACAGACGCACGCAATAGCTTTGCCAATTGCTCCGCGCCCAGGCTGGCTCGACCGGTATCGTGATGCCACTTACCTCTGCCAGCAATGTGCCGTAGCGCGCCGCTAGTCGACGCCGACGCTGCACGATATCTGGCAGCTTGCGCACCTGTTCGCGACCAATCGCCGCCTGCATATCGGTCATCCGGTAATTGTACCCAAGCGTGTCGTAGTTTTCGAAAACCACGTTGCCTGCCGTGTGCCGGTCATGCGCCGGAACGTTCATGCCGTGATGGCGCCACAGGCGGAACTGCCGGTCCCAGTCCGCATGCCTCGTCGTGATCATTCCCCCGTCGCCGGTCGTGAGCACTTTCCGCGGATGAAACGAAAAACAAGCGGCATCGCCATGTGGACGCCCGATCTTTTCCCAGTTTCCCTCCCAGAGAATCTCGCTGCCGGCCGCGCAGCAGGCGTCTTCGATCAGAGGCAGTTTGCGCTCGCGGGCCATCGGGACAATTTTGGCCAGGTCGCAGGGCAGGCCCATTTGGTGCACACAGAGAATCGCCCGGGTCCGTTCCGTAATGAGCGGTTCGATTTGCGCCGGATCGATGTTGAACGAAACGGGGTCGATATCCACAAAGACCGGCATGGCGCCGCAGTAACGGATCGCGCTGGCCGTCGCGATGAACGAGTGACTGACCGTGATGACTTCGTCGCCCGGCCCGACTCCCGCCGCCTGCAGCGCGAGATGAAGCGCCGTCGTTCCGCTCGAAACCGCGCAGGCATGCGCAGAACCCACCGCGCCGGCAAACTCGTTTTCAAACGCGGCGACTTCCGGCCCCATCGTCAACCAGCCGGAAAGGATCACACGCCGGGCCGCAGCGGCCTCGGATTCATCGATCTCCGGCACGCTTAAGGCAATTCGCTGGTTCCCCACAGGAGGTGACTACTTTAAAAGCCTGAATGTTAAAAGCTCAAAAAGGAAAGCGCCCTGGGCCGCACTTAAGGGCTGGCTGACAGGGTCGGGTATTGCTGAAGCGCGATCTCTGGACGCTTGTCGAGCTCAAGCTCTTTCCTGAGCCAGTCAATGGCTTCATCTCGGGTATGGACCACTGTGGCTTTCCAGCCAAGATCCTCGGAAAACGAATGCCAATACCGTGATAGGCCGAAGGCAAGAGGATCCGGCGCAAAGATGGCCACAAGCGCGCCAGGCGTCAGGGCCGCCGTCCTGCGTTGGACCTCAACGATCAGGCGAATCTCGCTCGGGGTCACGCGCATTTCTTCTATTTCGGAAAAATCGACCAAGGCGTAAACCAGTCTGCACAAGCGCAGTTCGTCCCGGCTGAATTCCCTCGCCACAGTCAGGATCTGCTGTCCTGTGACAATGTCACGACCAGTCTTGAGAACGCCCCTGCCTCCGTCGATATAAAGCGATGTGTAGGACATGGATTTTTGCGCCGCCTTCTTCCCCGCAACGAAGTCTTGGCTTTAAATATTGCCCTGGATTCGATTGGCGTCCACCCCAAGTAAAGACGTTGCCCGAACAATCTTCGATCAGGAAAGAGCTGCCTCATCGGGTTGGGACGGTTTTCTGGAATCAGTATCGACGATGTAGATCGGACGCTTTTTTGTCTGGGTGTAAACGCGCGCCAAGTAATGGCCGATGGTGCCAAGAAAAAGGGAATTGATGCCGATGCCAAAAAGCTGCAGCAGGATCAGGGTGGTAATGCCCGGAGGTGGCTCGACCAGAAATGCCGGGCGGACAAAGAAAAATGTGATGTAGAGAAGACCCAGGACAACGGACCCACATGTCATGAGCAGTCCCACCCAGAGCGCGAGCTCCAGGGGACGCCCGGAAAAGCAAATAATGGCGTGAAAGGCAAATTTGATGCAGTAAAGCAGATTGGCGCTGGATTGCCCTTCTTCCCTGGAGGCCCGGTTGTACGATATGGCGACCTGGTTGAATCCGATCCAATGAACCATCCCGCGCAGATAGCGGTCATTTTCCCGCAAGGTCTTTAGTACGTCGACGACCTTTCGGTCCATCAACCGGAAATCAGTGGCGTCCCGGGGAATGTCGCATTCGGAAAGGTGCCGAATAAGCCAGTACGCCATACGTGCCCCGATACTCTTGAGCCAGGAACTGTCGTTACGCTTCAGCAACTTGCCATAGACGACATCCGCTCCCTTTTCCCATTGCTCGAGGAAAGAAGGGATCAGCTCCGGCGGATCCTGCAGGTCGCTGAAAAGAAGGATGACCGCATCCCCCCTTGCCAAGTCAAGTGCCGCGCAGAGAGAGGCCTCACAACCAAAATTACGGGAATAGCGCACCACGCGGTAACGGGGATCGCGCTGCGCAATGGCGAGCGCCGTCGCGTAGGTCTGGTCGCGGCTGCAATTGTCCAGGATCAGCATTTCGAAGTCATAACGGTCCCGGTGCGGCTCGAGCACCGTGCGCAGCTTTTCTTCAACTTTGGGAAGATTGCGTTCCTCGTTGTAGGCCGGAATGGCGATGGTTATGAGTTTCTTCATGAAAATGTGACCGCATCGCCCAACCCATCTTGTTCATCAGGGATGATCTCCGGATTGAATGACTCAGAGCGGTTTAATGGATATCCTCTCATTGCTCAAGCTTGACCGCTCGACAAATCGCCAGGGACTGCTTTCTTATGGAAATAACCAAAGGAGTCCCATGATTGTCGCGCAACTCTCAAGTAAAGGTGGTTCGTTTGAGCTGGTGGAACGCCAGGTCCCCGTCCCCGGCACCGGGCAGGTGCTGATCAAGGTGGAGGCCTGCGGCATTTGCCACAGCGACATGCTTTTCAAGGAGGGCCTCTGGCCCGGAATGAAATATCCGTTCGTCCCGGGACACGAGGTCGCGGGTCGGGTGGAGAAAGTTGGGCCCGGCACCAATCTTTTCAAGGTGGGGCAGCGGGTCGGCGTGGGCTGGAACGGCGGCTATTGTTCCCACTGCGAACCTTGCCGCGAAGGAGAATTCCCCTACTGCACCACCGGCGCCACGACCGGAGTGAACTTCGACGGCGGCTTTGCCGAATACATGGTCGCCCCGGAAACCGCGGTGGCCGCAATGCCGGAGGGACTCGATGCGATCGAAGCGGCGCCGTTGCTTTGTGCCGGCATCACGACTTATAACGCTCTGCGTTCATCCGGGGCCCGGTCGGGTGACCTCGTGGCGGTCCAGGGCATTGGCGGGCTTGGCCATCTCGCGGTCCAGTTCGCCAGCAAGAGCGGTTATCGTACCGTGGCCATTTCACGCGGCAAGGACAAGGAGGCTTTTGCGAAGGAACTCGGCGCCCACCATTACATCGACGATGCCAATGGCGATGCGGCCAGGCAGTTGCAGGAACTCGGCGGTGCGAGAGTGATTCTCGCCACTGCGCCGAGCTCGAAGGCGATCAGCGGTCTTACCGCAGGCCTGCGTTACAAGGGCAAGCTCGTCATCGTCGCCGCGCCCCATGACAACATCGAAGTGTCGCCCATTTTTCTCCTCATGGGCAGCCGCTCCGTCGCGGGCCACTATAGCGGATATGCGAAGGATTCCGAGGACACCCTCGCCTTCAGCGCCCTCACCGGCGTCCGGCCCAAGGTGGAGGTCTATCCTCTCTCCCAGGTGAATGAAGCCTTCGCGCGCATGCTGAGCAACAAAGCCCGGTTCCGCGTCGTGCTGAAGATGGGCGGTTGATCCAATGAATCATCAGTGCGCCGGGGTGGACGCCGTCTGGAGAGCCTGGCCCCGGTCGATGTCGGCCTGGCCTGCCGTGACATCGCCAGAGGCCTTTTCGGCCATGCCACGGTAAATAAAAGCGCTGGCATTGTTCGGCTCAAGGGCGAGGGCGGCGTTGCAATCGGTGATGGCATCAGGCCAATCACGCATGAGCAGGTGGGCCTGGGCGCGAACCGTCAGGGCGTTGACGAACCCGGGCTTGAGGCCGAGCGCCGTGTTGGCATCGTCGAGGGCGGCCTGGTACTTGCCCGCCTTGATCTCGGCACCTGCCCGGCCATGGTAATGGACGGCATCCTTCGGCTTGGCTTGGATGAGTTGGTCATAATCCGCGATGGCTTTCTCGTAGGCCCCGTTGAGTTCGCACGCTTGCGCGCGTCTTGTCCTGGCCACGAAGAAATCGGGCTTCAAAGCCAGCGCTTCCGTGAACTTCGCGATCGCCGGGTCGTAGTCGCCATTGTTGAAATCCGTGAGCCCGGCGTTGTAACTCTGGTCGGCGGGGACCGTCTGCGCGATCGGCGGGTACTGGGGACGACTCGGGTCTTTGGTCATCGCGCTCGAGAGGCCCGAGACCACAACGATGGGCAGGTCCGGCATCGGGATTCTTTCCAGGAAACGGGGCCCCATTTCGGACCGCAGGACCATCTGGGAATCGGTCAGGCTGATGATCTGGTTGACCATCGTTTTCTTGGGGTCGGTGCGTATGACCGTCAGCGTGTCGTCGGTTGCCTGCCAGGTTCCGACAATACCGAGGATTTTTCGGTCACCCAGGGCAAGATCGACTCCGATGCGTCCATCGGCCAGATAGATGATATAAGCGCGGCGCTGGACACTTTGCCACGCGCCGACGATCCGGGCTGCCGCGGGTGAAAGCGTGGCTGCGGGCCGGGCCTCGGTTGTGGTGGCAGCGACGGATTGCTTCCGTAACTTGGCCATGCCCGCGTACAGGCTGAGGCCGATGCAGGCCAACAGGAGCGCGAGCAGCACGCCAAGGACGAGAGGAACCACCCACGCGGGGCGCTGTGCCGGGCCCACGCTCCGGACCTTCCCGCCTTGGGCCTGCGCTTCAATGAGGATTTTATAGATAGGCACCGCCTCGGTGATATTCTTGAGCTCGCGCGGCCCCAGAAACGTGGCCTGGATGGCGAGGCGGTTCTTGACCACATCATAAACGGTCTTGGAAATACAAATGCCTCCGGGATCGGCCTGGGTCTGGAGCCGTGCGGCAATGTTGACACCGTCACCCATCACGTCGCCGTCCTCCAGATAGACGTCGCCAAGATGGATGCCAATACGGTGCCGCAGGGGCTGTTCACCCTCAGGGACAGGACGCGAAGCCTGGATTTCCAGCGCACAAGCAACGGCCTTCACCGCCGACGTGAAATGCATGAGGAGTCCATCGCCCGTGCTCTTCAGCACCTTGCCATTGTGTTTCTCGCAGAGTTCCCGGAGACGGGCCAGTTCCGCCCTGGTGCGGGGAAGCGCGTTACTCTCGTTCTCCGACATGAGCCGGGAAAAGCCCACGATGTCCGTAAAAACGATGGCAGCCAGGTTCGATTGGAGCGATTCTTCCATGGCACGACCAGTCTCCCGCGACCTGCAGCCGATTTAAAGGCAAAAGACGTGCCTCTTCCTGCGAAAAATGGGGAGCTGCGTCTTACTCACGGACCACATCCCTCGGATTCTTGTCTTCCCGCAGTCCTTGAAATGACGGGTGCCGCAGGATGCCGTCGTCGGTCCACTCGGTGAATTGCACCTGCGCGACCAGCTTCGGTTTGACCCATCGCGTATCGGATGCCTTCCACCCTTTCGGTCGCCAACGCCCGGAGGGCTCCCGGATTTCCTCGACCATGGGAGCCTCGCACTCCAGCGGACGGAGCTTCCGATGGATTTCCCTGAGCGATTTGTCGTTGAATCCCGTGCCGACCCGTCCTGCGAAAATCAATTGCTTCCCGCGATAATAGCCGAGAACAAGGGCGCCAAAATATTGGCGGGATTTTTTCGGAAGCGTGTACCCCGCAATGACAAATTCCTGTCCTTTGTGAAATTTGATTTTCACCCACGCCCCGGAACGTTGCCCGGCTTCGTATCGGGATGTCTTTGACTTCGCGATGGCCCCCTCTGCTCCGGCGAGCCTCATTTTTTCGAGAATTCGTTTGGGATTTTTATCGAAACAAGGAGAAGGCCGGATGGGATCGACGGCATTCAGGAGGACTTCTTCCAAATGCTTCTTTCGTTCGACAAGGGACAGAGATCGGAGGTCGCGGGTCTTTTCGAAGAGAAGATCGAAGACGTAATAAACAACTGAATGCCTGGTCTCGCCGGAGTTCTGCAGCAACTGAAACGAGCTTCGCCCCTTCCCGTCCAGGGCACAGACCTCTCCATCCAGGAGGCATTCCCGGCAGGACAACCTGGCCACCGCGCGCACGACCTCCGGGAACCGTTCATTCAAAAGCTTCTTGTTCCGCGACCAGAGCTCAATTTCCCGGCCATTCTTGATGGCCAAAACGCGAAAACCGTCAAATTTCACCTCGTAAAGCCATTCTCCATTGTCGACCGGGGCCGAGGCGGTCCGCGCCTTCATCGGCTCAATAAACTTGAGTCGACGGTGCTCTGTCATGGCGATCAAAAATTAAGCCGCTTTCCGGTGATGAACCTTGCTCCCTTTCGCCTTCACCGGGGCCTTGCCCTTCTTCGTGTGCGAGAGACTTTCTTCCAGCACGCTCATCAGGTCGATAATGTTGGACGGTTTCTTGGGGGCCTTGGGATGAGCATGCTTTTTCTCCGGATGCTTCATCTTTTCTTTGATCATCTTCATGAGCTGGGTCTTGTACTCGTCCTCGTATTTGTCCGGGTCCCATTTCGTTGTCATGCCATCGATTAATTTTTTGGCCATCGCGACTTCCCGCGGCTTGGCGTGGGCCGTCTTCGGAAACTTGAGCGAAGCATCGTCCACCAGCTCATCTCCAAAATGCATGATCTCGAGAATGATCGCGCCGTCCTGGGCCTTCACGCCGGCCAGGTGTTCACGCGTGCGGATGACGACCTTGGCGATGCCAATCTTGCCCGAATCCTTCAGGGCCTCGCGCAGTAGGGCATAGGCTTTCTCTCCACCCTTTTGCGGTTCCAGGTAATAAGGCTTCTGAAAGTACATCGGGTTGATCTCCTTCACCTCGACGAAGTCCATGATGTCGATCGTCTGCGCGGCGGCCTCGAGGTCCACTCTTTTGAAATCTTCCTCCTTCAAGACGACGAATTTTCCTTTTTCATATTCGTACCCCTTCACAATGTCCTCCCAGGGAACTTCCTTGCCATCAGCTTGCGCGACACGCTTGTAGTTGACCGGACTATGGTCCGTCTTGCGGAGCAACCGGAAAGTCAACTCCTCTCTGCTGGTGGCCGGATAAAGGGCCACTGGAATTGTCACGAGGCCAAACGAGATGGTTCCATTCCACATTGAGCGCATGCCTCAACTTACTGACAACGATGCCTTGCGCAAATTGCCTGCCCGCAGATTGTGGCGTAGTTTTTGCCATGACGAAGAAGTCGATCCTGAAGGCAGGCGGGAAATCCCTTCCGGTTTCCAACCTGGACAAAATCTATTACCCGAAGGCTCATTTCACCAAGGGAGAGGTGCTGGCCTACTACCTCAAGATCGCCCCCGTTTTGCTGCCCCATCTTAAAGGCCGCCCGTTGACCATGAAACGCTATCCCAACGGCGTGGAGGCCCCATTCTTCTACGAAAAGCAATGCCCGCGCCCCACTCCCGCTTTTGTGAAGACCTGCGAAGTCGCGCGTCACCATCAAACCGGTTCCGTTCATTACTGCCTCCTCAACAACCTCCCTACCCTGATTTGGGCGGCCAACCTGGGCGACCTCGAGATGCACACGTTTCTCGCCAAAGCGCCGCACATCAATCGACCAACGCAAATCGTCTTCGACCTCGACCCCGGCCCCCCCGCCGATGCCGTCCAATGCGCGCAAGTCGCGCTTCGGCTCAAGGAGATGTTCGACAACCTCGGACTGAAAATCTTTATCAAGTCCTCGGGCTCCAAGGGCCTTCAAGTCTATGTGCCTCTCAACACACCAACGTCATACGAGGAAACGTCCCCTTTCGCGAAGGCTGTCGCCCAAACATTGGAGCGCGCCTATCCGGAGCTTGTCGTCTCCGACATGAAAAAGAAACTCCGGCACGGCAAAGTCCTGGTCGACTGGAGCCAGAACTCCGAGTCGAAGACCACCGTCAGCGTCTATTCGTTGCGGGCCAAGGACCGGCCTTACGTTTCCATGCCCCTGGAGTGGTCCGAAGTGGAGCACTGCCTGAAAAAGAAGGATCCCTCCATCCTGTTTTTTGAAGCCAGGGAGGCCTTGCAACGCGTGCAAAAGAAAGGCGATCTCTTCGCTCCCGTTCTAAAGATCAAACAACATTTAAAGAAGGCCCTGACCGCTTTCTCCCAGGTAGGATCGGAAAAGAAACGCCTGAAGGGCATCGGGGATGGTTCCATCTCGGCCTACCACGCCAAACGCGATTTCACGCAAACGACGGAACCGGCGGGAAAATCCAAGACGAAAGGCAGGAAGCCTCTCTTCGTCATCCAGAAGCACGACGCTTCCCATCTTCACTACGACTTTCGTCTGGAACTCGACGGCGTATTGAAATCGTGGGCCGTGCCCAAGGGCCCGCAAACCGATCTGGAAACCAAGCGCCTCGCCATGATGGTGGAGGATCACCCCTATGACTATGCGCGCTTCGAGGGAACGATTCCCGCCGGCAACTATGGGGCCGGCACGGTGATGGTTTGGGACATCGGCACCTGGGAAAACCTGGGGCCCGAACCCCACGAAGGTCTCAAGCAGGGCAAGCTCCACTTCAAGCTCAACGGCAAGAAACTAAAAGGCGAATGGGCCCTCGTCAAAATGCATGGCCCCCGCGCCACCAAGGGCAACGAATGGCTCCTCCTCAAGCATGGCAAAGCGATGAAGGCCATCTCCGCCAAACGGGATGACACCTCGGCGCTTTCGGGACGCTCCATGGCGAGGATCGCCGGGCCGCGCAGCAGGCAATGGATCAGCAGCCGCAAGGCAAGACATTGAGCTCGGCTTTGCTGTCAACAGGGACAGGGCTCTCCCTTACGTTTCCGGAAGGATGATTCTCGTGTGGGCCAGTCGGTGAGCAATCTTTTGCCAATGCGGGGAGATGCCCGGCTCGGGGCTAGTCTCCGCGCTATCCTGGACTCTCAGGTAGCTCCAGTCGATCACCGCCATGATCGCCAGCATTAACGCAATGAGCTCTTCTTTTCCAAAATATCGTCTCGCCTCTTCGAGAAATTGATCGAGAAATGGCTGCGAAGGCTCCAGGGAAATCGCCTCAGCCAGCCCCAAGGCAGCCTTTTCCCTGTCGCTGAAGGAGGAGGACTCCCGCCATGATCTCAATTGATCGATTCGCTCATCGGTCTGTCCCTGGGCTTTCAAATCGATCCGGTGCTTTTCCATTCCAACGGGATTGTTATGGGCCTGCGCCACGCGCATCTTCACCAAATTGAGAAGAATCGGATCCACCCCAACCTCTTCCTGCCCAACGCGTCTCGTCTCGCTCAAGGGTTCTGTCTTGGACTTGATATAGATCAATCGGTGCATTCCGTCAGCATCTGCCGTTTTATTGGCAGCGATCACTTGCGTGGGGCGTAACGGACGAAGGGTCGAGGAGGAAGTATTGGTCATATGATCACCCGGTTGAACATTAGGGCCTGGCACAAGATAGCTTTTCTCAAGCCAATTTTTTGACCCTGTTTCCGCATTTGGACAACCAACCTGTTGTCACCCGCCCGTACGCCTGCATCTACCACTGAAATCCTTTTCAGCGTCCGAGATTCCCTGCTCGCTTGGTTGATGCGCTCCGGCCAAATATTCGCATTCTGCAATAGGCGCCGGAATGAAAACATACACAAAGCCGTCTGATTTCATGCCCACGACTGATGCTCACCCGACATTCGGAGCCCTGAACGGTTTGACGGGGGAATGGAAATTAATCTCCACCTGACGGACAAGATTTTTGGCGTCAGCCGTCCTGTGTTGCGTTTTTTCTTCTCTGTCCCCGGTTTCCTTCTACGGTGGAGTCCCCAAAAACTTTATCTTATGGAAACGACTCTTATTTTGCTCAAACCCGATTGTGTCACCAAGGGCCACTGTGGTGATGTCCTGCAACGTTTTGAAAAGGCCGGCTTTCGCATCCGCGGCTGCAAGATGCTGCGGCTGGGCAATGAGCTCCTGCGTGAGCACTACGCCCACATCGTCAACAAACCGTTCTTTCCCGAAGTCGAGGAATTCATGCAATCGAGTCCGGTCATCGCGGTGGCGTTGGCGGCGGACGGTGTGATCGAGAAGGTCCGCACGCTCCTGGGCCCGACTGACTCCAAGAAGGCCTCCCCCGGAACCATCCGCGGCGATTTCGGCGTCGATGTCATGGTCAACGTGGTCCACGCCTCCGATTCCTTGGAAGCGGCCAAGCTGGAGTTGGTGCGCTTCTTCAAGCCCGCCGAGCTCTTCGAATAACCAGCCTCTGCCCTCCGTTGACCATCCGGAGGACTGCCCACATATTGTTTCATGCCCATCGCCACAATCAACCCGGCGACAGGGGAAACCGTCCGCACTTTTGCTCCCCTTTCAGAAGCTGAATTGGAAACAAAATTGGACCGGGCCCGGACCGCTTTCGCAGCGCATCGACTGTCCAGTTTCTCGGATCGTGCGATGAAGATGATCACCGCCGCCGAAATCCTGGAGCGCGAGCAGGACCGCTTCGGCGAGTTAATGACCCTGGAAATGGGCAAACCACTCAAGCAAGCCAGGGCCGAGGCGGCCAAATGCGCCACGGCCTGCCGCTATTATGCCGAGCATGCCGAAAAGTTCCTCGCGGATGAGCCGATCCCCGAAGCCGATGGCCGTTGCTTTGTGCGCTTTGAACCGCTCGGTCCCGTGCTCGCGGTCATGCCGTGGAATTTTCCCTTCTGGCAGGTGATCCGCTTTGCCGCTCCTGCATTGATGGCCGGTAACGTCGGTCTCCTGAAACACGCGGGCAGCGTACCGCAATGCGGCATGGCCCTTGAGGACTTGTTTCTGCGCGCGGGATTCGCCGAGGGATGTTTTCAATATCTGGCCATTGAAAGCAAAAGCGTGCAGCAGGTGATTGAAGATCCCCGTGTCATGGCGGTCACGCTCACCGGCAGTGTCGGCGCAGGCAGTTCGGTCGCGGCCATCGCGGGCAAACAGATCAAGCGCACCGTCCTGGAGTTGGGTGGGAGCGATCCATTCGTGGTCATGCCCAGCGCTCCACTCGAGACAACCGTCGCGCAGGCCGTGAAGGCCCGTGTGCAAAACAATGGCCAGTCGTGCATCGCCGCCAAGCGCTTCATCGTTCACGCGGATATCTACGACGAATTTGAAAAGCTCTTCGTCTCCACTTTTCGCAAACTTCGCATCGGCGATCCAATGTTGCCGGAAACAGATATTGGTCCCCTCGCCCAGGAACCAGCGGTCGAGACCCTGGAAAAACAAGTGCTGGCTGGAATCAAGGCCGGAGCAAAAGTCCTGACCGGAGGCAAACGCAAACCCGGCCCCGGCTTTTTCTTTGAGCCGACCGTGCTCGCCGCTATTCCGCCCGAAAGCCCCTTTTCCCGCGAGGAGCTCTTCGGTCCCGTCGCGATGCTTTTCCGCGCGAACGATCTCGACGAGGCCTTGAAAATCGCGAATGCCACGCCCTTCGGTCTCGGTGCCAGCATTTGGACGCAGGACGAAGCCGAGCAGCAGCGTGGTATCCGGGAATTGCAGGCGGGACAGGTGTTCGTCAACGGCATCGTGGTTTCGCAGCCTGCCCTGCCGTTCGGAGGCATCCGCCAATCAGGCTATGGCCGCGAACTCGGGGGCGCGGGCATTCGCGAATTCATGAACGCCAAGAGCATCCGGATTTCACCTTAAAAGGTCTTTTATTGTAAAGTTGGACTAACTTTGCAAGCTGGTACCGTAATCGCCACAGCGAAGCAGCGATGAGCATGACCCGGCGCACACCTCAAAAGATTTTGCTCTCGATCATGGCCGTTGCCCTCGTGGCGGCCATCTATCTGGTTCATCTTTGGGCCCAGCAGGCTGGCCCCCCGATCAAGGTCGGTATTCTCCACTCGATGAGTGGCACCATGGCAATCAGCGAGACTCCCGTCGTCGATGCGGTCCTGCTGGCGATTGAGCAGATCAACGCCTCAGGCGGCCTCCTCGGTGGGCGCAAGGTGGTTCCCATTCTGGCCGACGGACGCTCGGACTGGCCGACGTTTGCCAGGCAATCGCGCCGCCTGATCAAGGACGAAAAAGTGTGCGCCGTCTTTGGTTGCTGGACCTCGGCCAGCCGCAAGACCGTGCGCCCGGTCTTCGAGGAACTCGGCGGACTTCTCTTCTATCCGGTGCAGTACGAGGGTCTGGAGCAATCGCCCAATATCGTTTACCTCGGCGCAGCGCCAAACCAACAGATCATCCCCGCCGTGAAGTGGGCCTTCGATAATCTGGGCAGTCGCCGGTTTTACCTGGTGGGCTCCGACTATGTCTTTCCCCGCGCCGCCAATGCGGTGATCAGCGATCAGGTGAAGGCCCTCGGCGCCAAGGTCGTGGGCGAGGACTACATCCCGCTGGGCCGGACCGATGTCGAGGGCATGGTGGCGAAAATCGCCGCCGCCAAACCGGACGTCATTCTCAACACCATCAATGGCGACACCAACGTCGCTTTCTTCAAGGCCCTGCGGGCGGCGGGCATTTCGCCCAAGATGATCCCGACCATTTCCTTCAGTATCGGTGAAAGCGAATTGCCCTCGCTCAATCCCTCAACTTGCGTGGGCGACTATGCGGTTTGGAATTATTTCCAGACGCTGGACGGCCCGCGCAACACCGACTTCGTGGCGGCCTTCCGCAAACGCTATGGGGCGGAGAGGGTCGTTTCCGATCCCATGGAGGCCGCCTACTGTGCGGTGAACCTGTGGGCCCAGGCGGTCGAGGAGGCAGGCACGGAAAACACCGATGCCGTCCGCAAGACCATCTTGGACCAGAGCATGGCCGCTCCCGAGGGTGTCATCCTGATCGATCCCGAGACCCAGCATGCCTGGCGGCCTGTGCGCGTGGGACGCATTCGCGCCGATGGCCAGTTCGATATTGTCTGGGATTCCCATCGTCCGGTGCGTCCCCAGCCGTTTCCCCTTTCCCGGACTCCTGCCGAATGGGAGCAATTTCTCGATGCGTTGAAAGCTGGCTGGAATGGACACTGGGCGGCGCCTGCCCACTAAACCGATGATCTCCCTGCCCTTTCATCACAAGCGCTTTTTGACGGCCCAGCTCTTCTGGCGTTTCTTTCTCATGTCGCTTCCGGTCTTGTTGATCGGTGGGGCCGTGCTTTGCCATTCCGCCCTCGAGCAATTGCGGACGCAGGCTGCGCAAAATCTCGCCGGTATTGCCGCGGATCGCGCCGGCAAGATCGAGGCCTACGCCCGCGGTAAACTCCGGGAAATCCAGTTCCTCGCCGCCCAGCCTTATATGCCCACCCTGGTGACAGAAGACAAAACCGCCTCGGAACAGGAGGCTCTTCTCGCCTTTCTGCGCAACGTCGGTGGCTACCGGAATCTCTATCTCTTCTCCAAGTCGGGCAAACTCGTCTTCTCGCAGGACCCGCACGATGCGCCAACTCCCGTCCTCCTCAATACCGTCGATCGCACCCGCACCCTGATGAGCGCGGAGATTTCCGATTACACCCTCGATCCCTCCACGAAGACTCCCGCCGTCTACGTGGCCGCGCCTGTTTTCGGCCCCGGGGGCGCCATTTCCGGGGTCGTGGCCGCGCGCCTTTACAACGATGAGATTTACCGCGTGGTCAACGACTACGGCAGCTTGGGAAAAACAGGAGAGACCGTCATTGCCCAGGCTGATGGCGACCGGATCGTGATCGTCGCTCCGCTCCGCGATGCGCCCGACGCGCCCTTTCAGATGAGTTTCCCGGTCAACAGCGCGCCTTCGGCCATTGCCGCCGCCGTCGACGGTATCCGCCTTCAGGCCGTGTCGCAGGACTACCGGGACAAGGAAGCCTTGTCCGTCTCGCGGTATCTTCCTTCGCTGGGCTGGGGGCTGGTGGTAAAAATCGATACCGCCGAAATCTTCGCCCCGGCGACCCGCCTGCTTCAGGCCATTCTCATCGGCGGGGCCATCTTTATCCTGATTTTTGCGCTCGGCGCCCACGCCGCCGCCCAGTCCCTCAACCGACCTCTCAGCAAGCTCACCAAGGCCGCCCACAAGATCGAGGAGGGCGATCTCTCCGCCCGCGCCGGACTCGACGATCGTCAGGATGAATTCGGTTACCTCGGTCACGCCTTTGACCGGATGGCGAACCAGATTGAGGAAGCGACCGAAAAATTGCGCCAGACCAATACCGTCCTTGAGCAGAAGGTCAGTGAACGCACCAAGGACCTCGAGACCAAGACGATCGAGGCCGAGCGCGCCAACCACGCCAAGAGCGAATTCCTCGCCAACATGAGCCATGAGCTGCGCACGCCCCTCAACGGCATCCTCGGTTATGCCCAGATCCTCTCCAATCTGACCCTGCCGGCCAAGGCGCTTTCCGGCATCCGGGTCATCCGCCAGTCGGGCGAACATTTGCTCACCCTTATCAATGACATTCTCGACCTGGCGAAAATCGAGGCGCGGAGGATCGAGATCCTGCCCTCGGAAATTCATCTGCGCGAGTTCCTCCGCGGCCCCATCGACATGTTCCAGATTCGCGCGGAACAAAAGGGCATTGCCTTCGAGGTGGAGATTGCACCTGATCTTCCCGAGGTCGTCCTCGCGGATGAAAAACGGCTCCGTCAGGTGTTGATCAATCTCCTCGGCAATGCCGTCAAATTCACCGACCGGGGCAGCGTCCGCTTCATCGTCAGCCCTCACGAAGGAAAGATCCGTTTTGTTTTTAAGGATACCGGGATCGGAATTGCGCCCAACAAGATTCCCCTGCTCTTCAAGCCCTTCAGCCAGGTCTCCGACGCCGCGCGCAACGCGGAAGGCACCGGCCTGGGCCTGGCCCTGAGTCAGCGCCTCGTCCAGCTCATGGGCGGCACCATCGTGGTCGAAAGTGATTATGGCCGCGGCAGCGCATTTTCCTTCGATCTGGTCCTGCCCACCTCCACGTCGACAACTTTCCTCGCCAAGCCGCAGGAAGCGCCCCTGCGCATCACCGGTTATGTGGGCGACCGGAAAAAGATTCTCGTCATCGACGACATCCCGGGCAACCGCGCCATCCTCGTGGAAATGCTGGAACCGCTCGGCTTTCTTTTGCTCGAGGCGGGAGACGGACGCGTGGCTCTTGATCTTTTGCCCAGGGAACGTCCTCACCTTGCCCTGGCCGATATCGCCATGCCGGTGATCGACGGCGTACAGTTCATTCAATACGTGCGCCAGATGGGGGCCTTCAAGACCCTCCCCATCATTCCCATTTCCGCGAGCGTCGGCGAAGAGGAGGTTAAGCGCTGCCGCGATCTCGGGTGCGAGGATTTCCTCATCAAGCCGGTCGATTACCGCCGTCTGCTCGATTGTCTCCAGCGCCACCTCGCCCTCGAGTGGACTGAGGTGGAGGCAGACGAAGCTCCCGCGGAAGAATCGTCCCGCGAGGTCTCGCCCCCCCTGCCTCGCGAAGAGGCCGTCCAGCTCGCCGACCTCGCCCGGCGCGGCGACCTGCTCAACCTGATCAAGGCCGCCGAGCAGTTTGTTGCAACTCAACCCGTCTACCGTCCTTTCCTGGAAAGACTCCGGAAACTGTGTGAACGGTTCCGCGTCCGCCAGATCCGCGAATTGATCGATGAACACACCCCGCCCGCATGAGTGCCCTCGCCCCTCCCACCATCCTGATCGCCGATGACAATCCGACGAACCTGAACGTCTTGTTCGAGTATTTGTCGGCCCAGGGATACCGCATCCTCGTCGCGGAGGACGGGGCGGGCGCCATTGAGCAGGCCCAGTACGGACAGCCCGATCTCATCCTGCTCGATGTCATGATGCCGGGACTCGATGGCTTCGAGACGTGCGAGAAATTGAAGGAATCCCCGCAGACGCGCGATATCCCCGTCATTTTCATGACCGCAATCTCCGAGACGGCCTACATTCTCAAGGCCTTCTCTGTCGGCGGCGTCGACTACATCACCAAGCCGCTCCAGCGCGAGGAAGTGCTCGTCCGGGTCAAGAACCACATTTCGATGCGAGTGCTGCAACGCGAGCTCAAGACCGAGATCGCCGTACGCCAGAAAGCCGAGGAAGAGCTGCGCATTACCAATGCCGGCAAGGATGTCTTCTTCTCGATCCTGGCCCACGATCTCAAAAATCCCATCGGCGGCCTGCTCGGCCTGAGCGAGGCCCTCGTGGAGATCCTTTCCGCCGATGCCGACGAGACGGTGCGCGACGTGGCCATGGACATTCTCACCACATCGCGGCAGGTCGGCGATCTCCTCCTCGATCTCTTGAGTTGGGCCCAGATGCAACTTGGAAAACTTGAACCCGTCCCCCAGAGGGTCTCGATCCTGAAGGAGATCGAAATCGCCCTCGCGCTGGTCGGCGTCAACGCCCGCGCCAAGAAAATCGAGATCATTAATGAGGTCGGCGAACCCATTGAGGTCTATTGCGACATCCGTATGACCGATACCGTGCTGCGCAACCTCCTGGGCAATGCCGTCAAGTTCACGCCGGAAGAGGGAACCATCCGGATATCCGTCGAAAAGAAAGAACAGGAACTCGTGGTCATAGTCGCCGATACCGGCAACGGCATTCCGGCCGAACTCCTTCCCGGACTATTTCGCCTGGGCGAAAACAAGACCACGTTTGGCACCGCGGGCGAAAAAGGCACCGGACTTGGCCTCCCCCTCAGTCGCGACATGGTCGAGAAAAACGGTGGTCGCATCTGGGTCGACTCAACCGTGGGGGAAGGCTCCCGGTTCCACTTCACCGTGCCGCTGGCGAAGTAGCGGCAGTCTTATTTTGCCGCGGCAGGTGCTGGCGGAGTCGGCGCTGGCACTGGTGCGGGCGCAGGTGCCTTCGGGGGGACCTGTTCTCCTACCGGCCAGTCGTCCGTGCGGAACGGAACCGCCGGCAGGCCGTCCTTGTTATAAAGATTGGCGGCGGGATTATCCGCCCAGGCATAGCGGACCGCGACGGGGGCCGTGACCGTCTCGCTCGAGACGACAATCGCATTGCCCTCAATCACCGCCTGCGCCCAGACGAATTTCCGGTCCTCACCGGCAATGGCGAAGCCTTCGAGCTTGGGATCAACGGTACGCGCCTCGCCGGGATGAAAATGGGGCGGTGGAACATCGGTGACGAGCCCTTGTCCGACATGATCGAAGGTCAGCCGGATTTTCCCGTCCTTCGCCGTCATGCCCTTGTAGACGGGACCCGAATGCTCTTCTTTCTGGCCGTAAGCCACATTCTTGGCCGCGAGAGCGAGGCGGTGCCCCACATCTTCCTTGTCCGTTGGATGGATGTCGCCGGCTTCACCTGTGTCGATGGTCACCGCCATGCCCGTCTTGGGCAGTGCAAGGGTCTTCGTCTGGGCCTCACGCAGGGCGGCCCAACCGCTCTCGCTCGGGTCCGGGACCCGCTTCATGTAGTTGGCTAACTGGACGAAGAAAAAGGGAAAGTCCCCCTGTCCCCATTGGGCGCGCCAGTCCTTGATCATCGCCGGGAAGAGCGTGCGGTATTCGACTGGCTTGCCCGCGTTCGCTTCTCCCTGGTACCAGATGACCCCCTTGATGCCGTAGGGAACGATCGGTTTGACCATGCCGTTGAAAAGGGAGCTCGGAATCTTGGGATTGTTGGCCGGATTCACCGGAGCGGGCGGAGCCTTGGGCGCCTGCATGGGCGGTGGCGGTGGCTGGTTCTTGGCCACGGCGTCTGCCGTTTGCTGCTTCCATTGGTCGTAAGCGCTCAGGGCATCTTTGTGTTCTTCCTTCCATTTCGCCAGCGTGGCCGGCCATGTCACCATGGCGTCATTGTAGGCCGAGACGAGTTTGTCGTAATTGGTCAGAAAAGTCTCGGTATCGTCAGCGTAGTGCTTCAGCAGGGGATCGGCCTGGAGCGCTTCATGGCTGGTATAAGACTGGGCCGGCATCCCTCCCCAACAATTGCTGATGAGCCCGACCGGGGCATGGGTGAATGCGTTGATTTCCCGTCCAAAGACATAGCCCACGGCGGAAAAACCGTTCCAATCGCCGTTGTTCGTCAACGCATCCGGTGTGCAGACCTGCCAGGAACCCTCGAGCGGCTTTTTCTCCGGAATGGCTCCGATCTCCGCAGCCGGAGTCTTGGAGGGCACCTTGGGGACGAAAAAGAGCCGGATCTGGGGCTGATTGGCCTGCGGCAATTCCGTCTTGGAGGAAGCTTCGCGCGTCTCGGGAAATTCCATGTTCGACTGCCCCGAGCAAACCCAGACATCACCGACCAACACATCATGGAAAGTGATGGTATTCTTTCCCGCTACCGTGACATCGATGGGAGTGGTCGAAGCAGGCAGCCCGGCCAGCTTCACCATCCATTTTCCATCGGCATCTGCGGTCGCAGTCCCATGCGCTTTACCGGCAGTGACCGTGACCGCTTCCCCGGGGGCGGCGGTGCCCCAGACCGGAACCGTGCCTTCACGCTGCAGCACCATGTGATCACCGAAAATACGGGGCAGCGCGACCTCGGCCCTCCCCGTAAAAGGAAGGACGATGACAGCTGTCAGAAAAACCCAAGACGTGATTCGCATGATTACCACCTTTGCGTAACGGATGCGCACCGTCATGCTTTTTTTTCAGGCCGTTGCCCGCTCGAATAATCCAACTCAGTCGCCCTTGACCTTTGGCTTGCGAAAGACCATCGACAATTTGACGAGCAGATACGGAAGTTGCGCGAGACCTACGATAAGTGGCTTCAACGCATGGGAGTTGAATTTGCCTGCTCCGGTCACAGGCTGGGGTGACGGAGATGGTCCTTTGTCCTGCCATTCCTGGGCGACAAGGTGGGCCGTCAGTTCCCGGTACTTTTGCGCGGCACCGTCCGGACCCTGGGCTTTTTCCCAGACAGAGAGCGCCTTGCCCAGTTCATAGCTGGCAAAAGCACAGTAAAAGGGCAGCCAGCTCTCGCCCTCAAGGAGCATGCGCTTCGAAAGTTTTTCGATGTTCTTGAACGATTCGCGGATGGCTTTTTCTGGAGGTTCATCCTTTTTGACTTCCATCGCAAAGTAATCAAGCGACGAAAGCCAGAACGAGCGCACCGTCGGATGCGTCATATGGTGCACGCAACAATCGTCGGCGTAGGGAATCCGGTAAGTCCGCGACGGGTCCTTCGCATGAAAATTATCGTGGATATCGAGGGTGATCTTCACGCGGTCCCGGTGGAAGAGAAAGGGATAATAGGCGACTCCCCCATTTTCCGGTGAACGGTGCTGTCCGAAGAAATACATCAAACGCGGGACGAAAATCAGGTCAAGTTGGTCCGCACCGGTGGCCAGGATTTCCTCGCATTTCTCAATGAGTTTGCGGGTGGGCACTTCCGAGCAGGTGCTCAGGAAAACCCAGTCCTCGGTCGCGTGGGTGGGAATCAGCGCGGCATAGTCCTCGTGGCCGCGCTCGGTGAAGGGAATCGGAATGACGCGGACGCGATCGCCGTGGCTCCGGCAGATATCGAGCGTCCCATCGGTCGAGCCTTTGTCAAAAACGATGACCTCCTTCGCCCATTGAGTCGCCTGGTCCAGGACGTGGCCTATCCGTTTGGCCTCGTTATAAGCGAAGAGGAGAAAGGTCATGGGTACCGGCCGGATGATGCGGCCCTATTTCTTTCCGCGCAACCGCCAACCCATCTTCATGCGCGACCACGACAGGTGCGGGTCAACCTTCCTGGCCAGGGCGAGCCAGCGCGCGGCATCGGTATAGTGTTGCTTGCGGTAGAGCCGTCCCATCACGCGGTCGCAATAAGCGCCGAGAAAGCGCTCGCGTTGAAAATGGGGACCGAACTGGAACGCGGGCAAATCGAGCTCGGCGGGAACGCCCCCCAGTTCGCCCTCGTGCAGGGGAATGGCGTCCCCTGCCCCGAGATCATCGATCAGCTTGCGGAAAACAGCCAGTGCCTCCGCGTGGAATCCCTGCTCGGCGGTCATGCTTT
>Ga0207641_10001043_pt1 | contig 28025 bp, 21 predicted proteins | sample KBSSwiS62_FD_184306 | JGI IMG/M metagenome (GOLD analysis project Ga0207641, IMG submission 184306) | Switchgrass rhizosphere microbial communities from Kellogg Biological Station, Michigan, USA - KBS Switchgrass S6-2 (SPAdes) (version 2) | ecosystem: Host-associated > Plants > Roots >... | reverse complement strand
AAGTTACTATTTTATCTTAATTATGATTAAAATTCCCCCTTTTTAGTTACTGCGCTATTCTATTACCAATGTTTTGACATCGCTTTTTGCGCCGTTGTGAAATACTATTTTGTATATGCCTTGTGGCAAATGCTTCAAATTCAGCCTGGTTTGTGTTGCGCCTGCTGGCTCCATTATTACCTGCAAAGTCCTGCCGGCTATATCCAGCAATTCTATTTTGGCTCCCTTTATTGCGGGTGGCGTATGTATAAATACCGATTCCCTGGCTGGATTTGGATATACAGTGAGAACCAAATTACCCGGAGCATTTACAATTTTCACAATGTTGCTATATGAAAACCTGCCATCGATATCAACCATTTTAAGCCGGTAATAATATTCATTGCTGGTGCCCGGCAAATCTGCGTATTGATAATTGAGATTATTATTACTGTTGCCTGCAGCAGCTATTTTGGCAATGGCATCAAAGCTATTTCCATTAATACCTCTCTGCAATTCAAAATAGCTTGTATTAGTTTCTTTTGTTGTAACCCATTGCAATAAGGCATTCTTACCCTGTAATTTACCTGTAAAAGAAAGGAGCGTAAGCGGTAAAAGCGCGTTGTTCTGGCTGCTTACAAAAAATCCACTGAAGCCTGTTACATCAAAGCTTACTTCCCAATACTGCGCCGCTGTATTCCATACAATATTGGCATCTGCCGGATCAATTTCTACCGCATTGCCGGAATAACTGCCGGGCAGGCTGGTAGTGCTGAAACCATGGTACTGGTATACCCGAAGGTTAGCAATACCGGCAGCATCTGCAGGCCCGGTAGGCAAATCAAGTCCATGCGCCGGAAAAGCATTGAAATTATCAAACTCTTGTTGTGTAAAATAAAGCTTTACGTTAGCCGTTGCATTGGCGGCATTACTGGCAGGCGTAATATCATAATGTCGTTGCACATAGGGTTGATTTTTATAACTGGCAACTGTTGGATCGATGGTTACTTTGCAAACGACATCACCGGCAAGTGCATTGACACCGGATAAAGGTGTTACAGTCAGTACAAGTTTATAATAAGGTGTGTCCTGAACGTCAGCAGCAGACAAACCATTAACATTTTGTGTTACAGATATCGTTGTATCCGCCAGCATCAGACCGGCAATTGCAACAGGGTCAGTAGATAGGGTTAATAGTGTTGCAATACTGTTGTTTACTTTAACGTAATAATTACCGGCAGATGTAATAATAAAGGTCGAGTCTGCCGACTTAGAATCAAATAATGCTGAATTCTTATAAAGTTGAAAAGTGTTATTTGTTAACGTACCACCCGGAGAAACGTAAACCAGGTTGCCTTTTCTTTTTAAAGGAATATTTGCCTGCGGTGCATAGCTGGCAGGCGCAAAAGTGGTTACCGGCAAGGTTTCCATTCCATCAAACGTAAACATGTTATTTTGCAATCGCAGTTCAATCAACCTGCTTAACTTCTTTAATGATGTGGGAATCGGACCGCTTAAACTGTTATCATTCAGATAAAGATGTCTTAGCGCCGCAATATTCTGCAATGAGTCGGGAATATGACCAGTCAGATGATTATTTCCAAGACTGATATTTGTCAACTTTGAATTTTTTGCCAGTGAGTCAGGAATTGTACCCGACAATTGGTTATTATCCAGGCTGAGGTCCGTTAAATTGCTAAGGTCAGTCAGAGATGCGGGAATGTTACCGCTTATCTGATTGTATGAAAGTGTAAGCCATTGCAAATTGGAAAGACGGCCCAACGAATCCGGAATGGTTCCGCTTAAATGATTGGTCCCTAGGTTGAGAAATTTCAAGTTGGAAAGATTTCCAAATGAAGATGGAATGGTTCCAGTCAAATTGTTATTGCTCAACTGTATGTTGGATAAATTTTGTATATCCCCAAGTGTTGCCGGCATACCAGTAAACAAATTGCTGTATAAAAAAAGATCTGTAAGCTGGCTCAGATTTCCAATGCTGGTGGGAATTGCACCGGTTATCAGATTGGTATTAAGAGAAAGATTATTTAAATACGCAATATCCTGTAGTGAAGATGGTAATGTGCCAGTCAAATTATTGTTAACAAGTTCGAGCTTTCTGACCCTTCCTTTTGCTTGCGCTACCCCATACCAAAGACTAATTGGACTGGCGGTAAGCCAATTGGAATGATTTTTCCACCCCGATCCATTTGTGCTGTTATATAAATCTACCAGGGCCAGCGAATCCTGAAGATTTGCGTTGGAATAACTATACAATGTAAGATCTGGTAACAGTGAGTTGGTCACTTCTGCGCTGTAATTGCCGGGTACAACTGGTACGAATGTTGAATCCGCTGTTTTTGTTGCAATAAGTACATCGTCATTGTACCATTTATAGACGTTGTTGGCCAAAGTGCCTCCTGTTGAAACATAAAGGGTGGTACCATCCTGGTGCAGAGGAATTTCTTCCTGCGGAGAATAAATCAGACTATGGTTGGCAGAAGGGCTATTGAGCGCCTCAATATCACCAAACGTAAATTTATTATCGTTCAAAATAAGAAAAATAAAAAGGGGCAAATTATTCAATGCGGAGGGCACAGCACCGCTTAATTGATTGTGGCTTAAATTTAACATGAATAACCCGGACAGATTTCCCGTGGATGCAGGGATATTGCCCTGTAGTTGATTATAGCTTAAATCACAATTTGTAAGCCCTGTAAGGTTTCCAAGTGAAACAGGCAAATTGCCAACCAGCCTATTGTTTGCTAACTGAAGTTTGCTCACCCTCCCGTTTTCTACTAGCACGCCATACCATGTGCTTACGGGAAGTGCACTGTGCCAAGGAATGAACCATCCCGGCCCATTTGTACTATTATACAAATCAACAAGCGCCAGCGAATCCTGGGTATTTACTGCCTGAGCTTTGCTGGTAAAAGGTTGCAGAGAAAGTATATAGAAAAAGGCAAAATAAAGCAGTCTTGTTTTCATCTGGGTCAGGCTTGGGGAGTTATTTTTTGGGCAAAATAACGGATCAGGCTAATATCACCAACAGACAGTAATAAATTATTAAAAAAATTAACCGGCCCGTCCAAAAAAGCACAATTCCAGGCGCTAGCGCCTGTTTACCAACATGCCCAACCCCGCTTTCCTAAAACAGCGCCTGTTTTCTTACCTTCGCGGCATCATGACGGAAAAAATCCTGATTCTCGACTTTGGCAGCCAGTATACCCAACTTATTGCCCGCGCCGTTCGTGAGGCCAATGTATACTGCGAAATCACTCCTTATCACAAACCTGTGCAATTTGATCCTTCCCTGAAGGGCATCATATTATCGGGTTCGCCATTTAGTGTAAACGATGAAAATGCCCCCGAAGTAAATATACAGGCGCTGAACGAGAAACTGCCCATACTGGGAGTTTGCTACGGCGCGCAATTAACCGCCAAACAATTTGGCGGCGAAGTAGCAAAAAGCAGCAAGCGCGAGTACGGCCGGGCAACCATGCAGGTAACCGCCAGTGATGTGCTGCTGAATGAAGTAAACAAAACATCGCAGGTATGGATGAGCCATGCAGATTCTGTACTGGAACTGCCAAAGGGTTTTGAGGTACTGGCTACTACCGAAAGCATCCCTTATGCCGCCTTCAAAAAAAACGGGGTATCCTTACCGTTATATTGCGTTCAATTCCATCCCGAAGTCTATCATTCTACTGAAGGAAAAAAAATAATTAAGAATTTCCTGGTAAATGTTTGTGGATGTAAACAGGACTGGACAGCGGCCCACTTTATTACAGACACCGTAGCAGCACTAAAAAAACAAATCGGCGACCGCACCGTGGTAATGGCACTGAGCGGCGGCGTGGATTCCACCGTTGCCGCCACGTTGATACACAGGGCTATTGGCGACCGCCTGCACGGCATATTTGTAGACAATGGCGTATTGCGCAAAAATGAATTTGACAGTGTTTTAAAAACCTATGCACAACTGGGGCTGAACGTAAAAGGTATTGATGCAAAACAGCGTTTTTACGATGCACTGGCCGGAAAAACAGAACCGGAAGCAAAAAGAAAAGTAATCGGCAGTTTATTTATTGATATTTTCCAGGAAGAAGCCAAAAAAGTAACCGGCGCCGGCTTATTGGGGCAGGGCACTATTTACCCCGATGTAATAGAAAGTGTTTCCGTGCATGGGCCCTCTGTCACCATCAAATCGCACCACAATGTAGGCGGTCTGCCGGAACACCTGCACCTGGAACTGGTAGAACCATTGCGCTCACTTTTTAAAGATGAGGTAAGAAGGGTTGGTAAAGAATTGGGCGTACCCGCCGACATGATCAACCGGCACCCTTTTCCCGGCCCCGGTTTGGCCATCAGAATTTTAGGTGAAATAACCGCCGAAAAAGTAGCGCTTTTGCAGGAGGCTGATTACAGGTATATACAAGGCTTAAAAGATAACAATTTATATGCAACGGTTTGGCAGGCAGGTGCTATCTTACTACCAGTAAAAAGTGTGGGTGTAATGGGCGATGAAAGAACTTACGAGTTTACCGTGGCATTAAGGGCTGTTACCTCGGTAGATGGTATGACGGCCGACTGGGCCCATCTGCCCTATGATTTCCTGGCATTCGTATCAAATGACATTATCAATAATGTAAGGGGCATTAACAGGGTGGTGTATGATATCAGCAGCAAACCCCCCGCTACCATCGAATGGGAATGACAATTGCAGTAAAGGATTAAAGTTTAAAAGTATTACCAGGATGAAAAAAACGTTGTTGCCTGTACTCATTATTGCATTTTCCTTTATTTGTAAAAGCAATGGCGCTTTTGCGCAAACCGACACAGCCCACAAACGCTACACGGTTGCCGTGTTTACCCCGCTCTATCTTGATTCTGCTTTTGATGCTTCCGGAGAATACCGCTACGACAAAAATTTTCCAAAATTTATCAGCCCGGGGCTTGAATTTTATGAAGGCATCAAACTGGCGGCCGACTCACTAAAGATCGAGAATGTAGCCCTTGATATTGAAATCTTTGATACAAGATCTGCTTCACAAACTTTGCAGCAACAACTCGGCTCTGCCCCCATGGAGCATGCAGGTTTAATAATCGGCCACGTTACACCCGCAGAAGCCAAAATACTTGCCGAGGCCGCATTCAGGAAAAGCATCCCTTTTATCAATGCCAATTTGCCCAATGATGCAGGCATTGCCAACAACCCATCACTGGTAATCTTAAATACCACCCTGCAAACCCATTGTGAAGGCATTTACAGATACCTGCAAAGAAACTATGCTACCTCACCGGTAATCATTTTCAGGAAAAAAGGAGCAATGGAAGACAGGTTGCAAAACTATTTTTCTGAAGCAGAAAAAAATACTTCGGGGGTAAAACTAAAGCTCAAATATGTTTTACTCGACGAAACCAAACCTTTCTCTGTAAAGCAATACATGGACAGCACTAAATTAATGATTAGCATTGTGGGCAGCCTGGATGAATCTTTTGGAAAAACCATTGCCCGGCAACTGGCAGAAAAGGTTGAAAACTATCCCAGTTTGCTGATTGGTATGCCTACCTGGGACGCCATATCCGATTTTAATAAAAAAGAATACAGCAGCCTGAATATTGTTTACACTACCCCTTTTTACAATCCTAAAACCGATAAGGCCAGTATATCAATCACCAATTATTTCAAGACCATTCTTTATGCGCGTCCAAGCGACATGGTATTTCGTGGTTATGAATGCATGTACCGTTTTGGTAAACTGCTGTCAGACCGCGGCAGCAACCTGAATACCAGCATAGGAGAGAAAAAATACAAAGTCTTTACCGACTGGGATATACAACCCGTGCTTGATAAGCAGACCCTTGCCATTGATCACTTCGAGAACAAAAAACTCTATTTTGTAAAAAAAGTAGATGGAATAATTAAATCAGTTAACTAGGAAGTATTAAGTATTGAGTATTGAGTACTAAGTATTAAGACATTGCCGCCATCATTCCTGTTAACTTATCTTATTATTCCTCTTTACTAACCACCATCGTTGATGCATGTGCGGAAACCGCCTCTGGCATTATCTTAGCAACGGTTATTAAAAACGTATACTTTTCTTGTCTGCATAGTATCATCTCAATACAATCATGTGTATGCTTATCGACTTTACCGATAAAGGCCTTTTTTGTGCGCGGGCACAATTTTATATAGATCCCTGGCAAGCAGTTGACAAAGCTATTATTACACATGCGCACAGCGATCATGCCAGAGGGGGATCCAAATATTATCTCTGTCATCATGATACAAAACCCCTGCTGCAATTAAGACTGGGCGATAACAATTATGAAAGCATAAGCTGGAACGAACCCATTTACATAAACGGGGTTAAAGTAAGCCTGCATCCCGCGGGACATATTATTGGCTCTTCGCAGGTACGGGTGGAATACAGGGGAGAAGTATGGGTAGTGAGCGGCGATTACAAAACAGAAAACGATGGTATCAGCGGACAGTTTGAACCTGTAGCCTGTCACACTTTTATCACCGAATCTACATTTGGTTTGCCCATTTATCATTGGCAACCGCAAAATACTCAGTTTGACGCCATGCGGAAATGGATACAACTTAACAAAGAACAGGGAAGAACCAGCCTCTTGCTGGCTTACAGCCTGGGCAAGGCGCAACGCGTTATTAAAAACCTGGCCGGTTGCGTTGACCATGTTTTTGTACATGGTGCGGTGTTTAATACACAACAGGCATTGAAAAATGCAGGATGGCATTTTCCGGAAGCAGAAAAAGTAACGGACGGCATATCCAAAGAATTATTTCACCATAATTTAGTCGTTGCGCCCGGCAGTGCAGCAGATAGCCCCTGGATAAAAAAAATGCAACCTGTATCTGTGGGTGTCTGCAGCGGCTGGATGCAGGTAAGGGGAAACGTAAGACGAAAAAATATAGACGCCGGGTTTGCACTGAGCGATCATGCAGACTGGAATGGATTACTGCAATCGGTAAAAGCAACCGGTGCATCAAAAGTATTTGTAACGCATGGCTTCCAGTCGGCCTTTAGCCGTTTCCTGAATGAAAACGGCATTGAAGCGGGCGAAGTTAAAACTGCATTTGGAAATGAAGAGGAAGAAACATTACCCGATGCAGTGGGTGAAATTGATACCACTGCAGACAACCCCTGAATATGAATGAGCCATTGCAAATATCCACCACACTTGTAACGCCACCGGCTTTAGCACCAAAAGCGGGTATGCGGTATTTTACAGAACTGGTAAACATACTGGGCGTCTCTACAAAAACAAATGATAAGCTGGATGCATTGGCCAGCTATTTTGCACTGGCAAATGATAAAGACAAGGTTTGGGTAATTGCTATTTTTAGCGGAAGACGACCCAAAAGAGCGGTCAACGCAGCTCAACTATCACAATGGTGTATTGAAATGACCCGTTTACCACAATGGCTATTTGAAGAATGCTATCATACCGTGGGCGATTTGGCCGAAACGATTGCTTTATTGTTGCCAGAAGGCAATGCGGCACAGCAACCGCAGACCTTATCATGGTATATCGAAAAATTTATCGATTTGCAGAAGCAGGAAGAAGCATTGCGCAAACAGTTTATTGTTGAAAGCTGGATGCAGATGGACAAAGAAGAACGTTTTGTATTTAATAAAATAATTACCGGGGGTTTCCGCATTGGTGTATCACAAAAAACAATGGTAAATGCACTTGCAAAAACGGTAAAACTGAGCGCCAGTGTCATTGCCCATCGTATCAGTGGCAACTGGGACCCGGTTACCACTTCTTTTGACCAGTTGCTCAGCGAGTCGTCTGTATTGACGGATTTTTCAAAACCCTATCCATTTTACCTGGCCTATGCACTGGAAGAAAAACCTGACTCACTGGGAGAGCCGCAGCAATGGCAGGCCGAATGGAAATGGGATGGTATACGTGGCCAGCTAATCAAAAGAAACAATGAATTATTTGTATGGAGCCGGGGCGAAGAACTGATGACTGATAAATTTCCGGAATACCATGTATTGAAAGACCTGTTGCCGGATGGTATTGTGCTGGATGGCGAAATCATACCCAGCATAGAGAAAAAACCACTGCCCTTTGCGCTGTTACAAACACGGATAGGCAGAAAAAATATCACCAAAAAGCAATTGCAGGAAACCCCCATTACCTTCTTTGCCTATGATTTGATTGAATACGAAGGGAAAGATTACCGCGGGCTTCCCCTGCAATCAAGAAGAGAAACACTTGAAAAGATAGTGGCACTAACCAATTACCCGGGTTTAATTATTTCTCCTGTCATTGAATTTACCGAATGGCGGCAACTGGCGGGTATCCGTTCGTCTTCGCGCAATATGGGTGCAGAAGGATTGATGCTGAAAAGAAAAGATGCCATTTACCAGGCGGGCAGAAAGCGGGGCGATTGGTGGAAATGGAAAATAGATCCGCTGGTAATAGACTGTGTGATGATCTATGCGCAAAAAGGGCATGGAAGAAGAAGCAACTTGTATACAGATTATACCTTCGCCGTTAAAGACGGTGATAAACTGGTTAGTTTTACAAAAGCCTATTCCGGATTAACCGATAAGGAATTTGCCGAAGTAGACAATTTTGTAAAAAGGAATTCCCTTGAAAAATTTGGACCGGTGCGCACCGTAAAACCTGAGCTTGTTTTTGAAATTGCCTTTGAAGGCATTGCGGCATCCGCCCGTCATAAATCGGGCGTAGCACTCCGGTTTCCGCGCATCAACCGCTGGCGGAAAGACAAAAAACCAGGCGATATTAATACCCTTGAAGATCTGAAAAAGATGCTGGAATTATATGGTAAATAGCTAAGTTTACAGTGAAAGAAAACACGTTTTCCGGCCTAAAACCTTTTCTATGTTGTATGGATTTATCAGATTCGGCGCAGTACCATTTGCCTTAATTGGCTGGATATTTTATCAAATCTTCAAAAAGAAGAAAACTTTTGCTGAACTACAGCCCGATATAATGACCATTGTTGTTTTATTTGTTGTCTGGGGATTTATTTATTACCAGTTTATGCATTAAGACCGCAGGCGCGGCAAAATTTTTACCAAAACAATAATCAGTTCCGGCTGTTTTAATATCGCATCCTTTTTAATTTTAAGGCCCAAGCGTTACCCATGAAGAAGTTGCAGGTATTGATTTTAATAATAGTTGTTTTTTCCGCTTTCGCCGGTGTACGCCAATGGCAGACCGATCTGCCGGAAAAAGCAGTATATATTCCAGAGAGCGTGCAGCGCACGGGCAATGCCGCTGCGGGGTTTACCTATTTAACCACGGGCGATTATGTAAAAGGTGGCCTGCCCTACGATTATTTTCAACTGGCCCTGGGAAAAAGCCGGACCAATTATCTTAACCGCGAGGGATTAAATGCCAGCATTACGCATGAGTATACCGTAGTAACTGCCACCAATGGCCAAAAACTGGTAGCACCCAATTGTATGCAATGCCATGCCCAGGTATTTGAAGGCAAACTGGTTATGGGTATGGGCAATACATTTGCGGATTTTACAATGGGCCAAAAATTAAACCCGCAGGCTTATACCCTGCTGGAGAATTTTCTAAAAAAAGGTGCCCCGCAAAAATATGAAGCCAGTAAATCTTTTATACAGGTAGCAAAAACAATTGGCCCCCTGCTAAACACCGCGGTGAGGGGCGTAAACGCCGCCGACCGGCTGGCTGGTGTTTTGGCCGCGCACCGCGACCCCGTTACATTTAAATGGAGCGATACGGCGCTGGTGGCCATACCAGAACAGGTTATTCCCAGTGATGTGCCGCCATGGTGGTTACTAAAGAAAAAACATGCCATGTTTTACAATGGTTTTGGCCGGGGCGATTTTGGGAAATTTTTGATGGCATCCAACTTACTAACGGTAAACGACACTGCCGAATCGAGGGAAGTGGATACCCATTTTGATGATGTGCTGTCTTATATCTACACTTTACAAGCCCCAAAATATCCAAAACCCATTGATAAGTCATTGGCCAAACAGGGTGAAATTATTTACATAACCAGCTGTTCCAAATGTCATGGCAAATATGGAAGCAATGAATCTTATCCCAACCTGCTGATACCTGAATCAGTTATACAAACAGACTCTATGCTTTTTAAAAGCAATTACCAGAACCCGCAGTTCATCAGCTGGTTCAATAACAGCTGGTTTGCACAAAGTGAACACCCGGCCAGGCTGGAGCCTTTCAACGGCTATATTGCGCCGCCATTGGATGGAATCTGGGCCACTTCGCCTTACTTGCACAATGGTTCCGTACCAACGCTCGAAGGCGTATTGAACAGCAAAATACGGCCTGCCTACTGGCAGCGCAATTTTGACGACCCCACCTATAACGATGAAAAAATGAGCTGGCCTTTTACGGTAGAAAATGCAGCCGGCAGCAATGCTGTTTACAATACAAGTTTACCCGGCTACGGCAACTATGGACATTATTTTGGCGATAAGCTGAGCGACAAACAAAGAAAAGCAGTCATTGAGTATTTGAAAACACTATAACAATAACAGGAAGACCCGGGGTGCAAGGTCTGCAAATGCAGGACGTAAAGTTCAAAGCACCTTACTGATAATAACCACGCTTAAACAGTATCCTTGATTAATATTCAAGCTTCACCCGGATATCAAATTATTGCAGACTGGCTTTCGAAAGAAGGCAGGCAACCATTTGCATTCCAGGAAGAAGCCTGGCAGCACATTATTAATGGAGAAAGCGGACTGGTAAACGCACCAACAGGTTGCGGAAAAACATTTTCTGTTTTTCTTGGTTCGGTGATTCAGTACATCAACCAGCACCCCAATAATTATAAAACAAAAAGTAAAAATGGCCTGCAGTTATTGTGGATTACGCCTTTGCGGGCATTGGCAAAAGACATTGGCCGGGCCATGGAAGAAGTAATTGCCGGTCTGGGTATGCAATGGAAAATAGGTATCCGCAATGGTGATACAGATACGGCAGAGCGCGAAAAACAAAAAAGGCAAATGCCGGAAGTGCTGATTATTACCCCCGAGAGCCTGCACCTGTTACTGGCCCAGAAAGATTATCCCCGGCTTTTTTCCACGCTTAAAATGATAGCGATAGATGAGTGGCACGAATTGCTGGGCAGCAAGCGGGGCGTGCAGGTAGAGTTAGCTCTATCAAGAATAGTTGGATTAGCTGCAGGCCTTGAACCACAGGCCATAGGAGAAGAAGACGACCCACCACTCACTACCCGCCACTCACCACTCACTTTATGGGGCATCTCTGCTACTATTGGTAACCTTGAGCAGGCAAGGGACGTATTGCTGGCATGTGTGCCTCAAAAAGGGATTATCGTAAAAGCCAACATCAGGAAAAATATAGCAATTGAATCGGTGATACCGGATGAGATGGAAAAATATCCATGGGCTGGCCACCTGGGCATAAAACTGGCTGATAAAGTAATTCCCATTATTAACGGCAGCCACACCACCCTCATCTTTATTAACACAAGGGGCATGAGTGAAACCTGGTACCAGACATTGTTGAATGTAGAACCTGACCTGGCCGGCGCTATTGCCCTTCACCACGGAAGCATAGAACGCGAACTGCGTACCTGGGTAGAGGAAGCCCTGCATGCAGGTACGCTGAAAGCAGTGGTGTGTACGGCCAGCCTTGACCTGGGTGTAGATTTTCGGCCAGTAGAAACCGTTATACAGGTGGGTTCGCCCAAGGGAGTTGCCAGGTTTTTGCAAAGGGCGGGCAGAAGCGGTCACCAGCCCGATGCGGTAAGCAAAATTTATTTTCTGCCCACCCATTCGCTGGAACTGGTAGAAGCAGCCGCATTAAAAGAAGGCATCAAAGAAAACCTGATAGAAAGCCGCGAGCCCATGCTGCTTTGTTTTGATGTGCTGACACAGTACCTCTGCACACTGGCGGTTGGCGATGGTTTTGACCCCGGAACAATTTACAGGGAAGTAAAATGCACGTATTGCTTTGCAGATATTACAGAAAGAGAATGGCATGAGATCTTGTATTTTATTACAGCTGGCGGCAATGCACTGCAACAATACGATGAGTTTAAGAAAGTAACCATCATTGACGGCATTTATCGTATTACCAGCCGCCGCATGGCCATGCGCCACCGCCTGCATATAGGCACCATTGTAAGCGATGCCATGCTGAAAGTAAAATTTATGAGTGGTGGTTATATTGGCGTAATAGAAGAATATTTTATATCGAGGCTCGACCCCGGCACCGTATTTACCCTGGCAGGCAGGAACCTTGAACTGGTGATGATAAAAGACATGACGGTGATTGTTAAAAAATCAAATGCCACCAAATCCATTGTACCCAGCTGGAACGGTGGCAGGATGCCTTTAAGCGCCAACCTGGGAAGAAAATTGCGCGAGAAATTTAATGAAGCACTTGAGAACAAACATTCAGTATTGAGTGCGCAGTATAAAGAAAGGGATCCCGAGCTGGTGGCGCTTCAACCATTATTTAATCTGCAGGAGAGCCTGTCGCATGTACCGCGCGCCAACGAACTGTTGATTGAACAGATTGAAACAAAAGATGGTTTCCATCTCTTTGTATACCCGTTTGAAGGAAGACTGGTGCATGAAGCCATGGCGGCAATTCTTGCCTACCGCATCAGTAAAATAACGCCTATTACATTTTCTTTTGCCATGAACGACTATGGCTTTGAATTGCTGAGCGATCAGCCCATACCGGTAGATGACACTAATGTATATGAATTGTTTACTCCTGACGATTTGCTGGCCGATATTCAGCGAAGCGTTAATGCAACTGAAATGGCCAAAAGAAAATTTCGCGATATAGCAGTTATCGGTGGCCTTATTTTTCAGGGCATGCCTGGTGAACAGCAAAAAGCCAGGCACCTGCAATCATCGGCATCCCTATTATTCAATGTTTTTCTTGAATACGATCCCAATAACGTTTTGTTGCAACAGGCCTACCGCGAAGTATTGGATCAGCAGATGGAAGAAGTAAGGCTGCGCAATATGCTGGAACGCATACAGCAATCAAAAATAGTTATCACCTTTCCTGAAAGGCTGACACCGTTTTGTTTTCCCATTAAGGTAGACAGCATGCGCGAAAATCTTTCTTCTGAAAAACTGGAAGACCGGGTAAAGCGCATGCAGAAACAATTAGAGAAATGAAAAAGCAGGCCTTTTGACCTGCTTTTGATTAATTAGTTAACCAAATACTTTCGTTGTGCTGTATATAATAGAACAAATAAAAGAGTAAACCCAATCATTAGAATGCCACTAAAACCGGTGAGAGCCGCCATGCCGATAAAAATGCCATAAGTTAGAACCGGCAGAATTTCACCAACAAGGTACAGTACATACCCTTGCTTTTTTAATTGGCGCATTTGCAGGGCACCGTAAAAACACAGGCCAATACAAACAAGCCCAATTATAGTCATTGGAACACGATTCTCGTAGGTTTTTCTTGCTACTTCCAGTGCTTCAGGATTCATAAATTTTTTGGCCAGGGCCGGCATATTTTCATATTCCGGGCTGTTTATAGTAGTTTCCATTTTATCCAAATTGGCTTTGGAACTTGTAAAATTATAAATGCTCCCTAAAAGCCCAATTGCACACCCAATAAACGTAAGAATAGTAAGGACATTAATCCCGCTGGGGATTTTAGGTTTTTCAACCGGCAATAAAATATCTGTAGGTTGATTTAGCTCTGCCATAATAGTAGTTTTTGGTGGTTGTTTATTTTTTGAGTACTAAAATTAAACAAGCTGGTGGAATAAAAAAATAACATTACACCGTTGGCTTATCCTAGTTTTGCACACTTTATTAGTCTATGGGCGCCCCATTTTATTACAAAATACTGCAACAAAATTGCTGGCTATCCGCAGCACGCATGCTGTATTGGGAAGAAGAACAGGCATTGGTTGTTTCCGATCTGCATTTTGGCAAAACAGGTCATTTCAGGAAAGAAGGCATTCCTGTGCCGCCCGCTGTTTACAAAGAAGACCTGCAACGGCTGGTGAGCCAGCTACAATTCTTTAAGCCGCGCCAGTTAATTGTAGTAGGCGATATGTTTCACAGCGTTGCCAACAAAGAACTGGACTGGTTTAAAAAATGGAGGGAGGATTTTCCCGGGCTGGACATACAGCTGGTAATGGGCAACCATGATATTCTGAAAAGGCAATGGTATATTGAAGCCGGCATCAATATTATCTACCAGCAGTTGGCAATACTTGATTTTACATTTATACACGATATTAGTGCGGCAGCGCCCCCCCACTTACCTGTTAGCAATTATCTTTTCTCGGGTCATATACATCCGGGCATACGCGTAAGCGGCGCCGGCAAACAAACCCTTCATTTTCCCTGTTTTTATTTTACGCCGGCGTTTTGCGTATTACCTGCATTCGGCCGGTTCACCGGTTTGGCTACCATAAAACCAGCCAAAGAAGACAATGTGTTTGCCATCGTCAACCAGTCAATCATTCAATTGTAATGCTGAAAATTGCATTCCATCCCATCTATGTACATCCCCTGCCTCAAGGCCATCGTTTTCCGATGATAAAATATGAGCTGATTACAGAACAGTTATTGTATGAAGGCAGCATTACCAGCGAAAATATATTTTCACCCCAGGCATGTGCAGATGAGATTATCTTGCTTACACACACAGCAGACTGGCTCGGTAAATTAAAAAACCAAACACTGTCGGCAAAAGAACAAAGAGCTATCGGTTTTCCGCAATCGCCATTGCTTACCGAAAGGGAATTAATCATTACACAGGGCAGCATTGACTGCTGTAAACATGCATTTAAAAATGGCGTATCGCTGAATGTAGCCGGTGGCACCCACCATGCTTTTGCAGACCATGGCGAAGGATTTTGCCTTTTAAATGACTTTGCTGTTGCAGCCAATTACCTGCTGCAGTATAAAATGGCCAAACAAATACTGATTATCGACCTGGATGTACACCAGGGCAATGGCACGGCAAAAATATTTGAAAACGAACACCGCGTCTTTACTTTTAGTATGCATGGCAGGCACAACTACCCATTTCACAAAGAAACATCAGATCTTGACATTCCGCTGGAAGACGGAACCGGCGACGATATCTACCTGCAGCTTTTGCAAACCCATCTCAGCCACCTGGTTACCACTATACAACCGGATTTTGCGTTTTTCCTGGCCGGCACAGATATACTGTCTACTGATAAATTCGGCAAACTGAATATAAGCCGGCAAGGTTGTAAACAAAGGGACGAAATGGTATTTAACCTGTTGTATAAAAATAATATCCCATGTACAGTAGCCATGGGCGGGGGTTATTCTGCCGATGTAAATATTATAGCCGCAGCACATTGCAGTACTTTCCGGTCGGCTGCAGCCATCTATAATTTATAGCGATCTTTTTACTGAACTTCTGAATGCCTGGTAATTGAGAAAATAAATAAACCGCAGCGTTACTTCATTGCCATGTGGCAAAGAAAAAAGGTTTACCAGGTTTTTTCCATACAAGCGGTTATCTGTGCCAGACAAAGCGTTCAAATAGTCATTGCCAATCCAGTTTTTATACCCAATTATTATCTTGCTGCCCAGGCTGAAATCCCATGTATAAAAAACATCCAGGTTAAAAATATTGTAGTTGGCATTATAGTCAGCCGCCTTTAAATCGGTTCTTTCTGTCCAGTATCCGTCGGCATTGGCGTAGTATAAATTTGTATTTTCCAGTTTATTCCAGAAATGCCTTGCCCTGAAAGTGAGGTTCATACGCGAAGTGAAATTGTAAGTGCCGCTAAGAATGGAAGTAAAATCGGTGTACTTTCTCCTGGCAAGCACAGGCTGATCCATATTGTCAAAAATAAAAGACTTACCATTATTGGCCAGTCCCCACTGTCCATTGTCATGTCTTCTTCGTACGGAAGCTTCCAGCGTAAATTTATCGCCAAAACGGTACCTGGCCCCCAGTGTTACCATATTGTACGGGTCGTTCGGTAATGGCCCTTCTGCAAACCCCAGGTTCCAGTTCGCAAAAAACTTTTTACGGCTGTCGCTGCTGCCGCTTACAAATATTGAATAATAAGGAGAGCGCTTCAGCATTTTACCGGGGGTTTGCAATTCAAAATAATCGTTGTACCAGAATGGTTGTATGGGTGCGCTAATACTAAGATCCCAGAAATTATTAAACACCCAGAACAGGGAAGGCTTAAACTCCGTTGCCTGGTAACCAAATGGCTTGTACAAATAAGACTGCAATGCGGTAAATGCATACCGCTGGTTTAAAAAAATATTGGTAGACTGAAATATATTATAGCTTAATTCTCCTGTTGTAATTACTTGATTGGCCACGGGCAGGTAACCCAGGTCATTGGGGTTGTACCGGTCTGATTCTGTAAGATTATTTACAAACCATTGCCATTTACCGCTTACTTTGCCAAATTGTGCTTCATTGCTAAACCCTCCGTAGCCGCCATTGCCAAATATTTTGCTGTAACGCGGTTTTGTGCTAATTCCGTAAGTGTTGTCTTTATCGTATAATACCACATCCAGCGCCGCTACATTGGCATCGCTGGCACTGCCATTTCTCAGTACATTGGTATTGGTAAATGTAATGTAAGACCGGTTTTTTAATGCCTGGTCAAGCACAATGACATTATAATTAGCCAGTTGCTCTGTGGTAATCAGGGAGTCTTTACCGGTGACGCTGTTATATATTTTAGCACGCACCGGTTCTGTGATCGAATTAAATATACCAATGCCCAGGTTGTGTTTATTGCGCCCTGAAAATTTTATAGCATTATACAGCCGGGTAACATCAGGATTTTTTAGCACAGTGTAAGCAGCACTTGTATCGGTAAAATTTTTTACATCATAATAACCGGTGGGGGTTCTTCCAATACGGCGGCTGTAAAAAATACCTGCCTTATTGAATAGCTCAGTGCCCTCGGTAAAAAATTGGCGGTTTTCTTTAAATACTTGTTCAAAAGGAGTGATATTATTCACTACGTTATCAGAAATCACCTGTCCAAAATCTGGTATCAGTGTAGCATCCAGTGTAAAACTTTCGTTTAGTCCGTATTTAATGTCAACACCACCGCTCTTTAAAACCTGTGTATTATAGCGTGTTTTTATCTCGGGGTCGCTTCTGTAACCACCGCTTATGTAGGGTGAGAGGCTCAATCGCAACGGCGGCGATAAATTTTCCAGGCCTTTTAGATAACCAAATTGGTTTACAAAACCATTATTATTGGGATTCACTTCATTCCAGAACGAGGCTTCATTGTGGCGCCGGCTGAACCGCAAAAAATTAATGCCCCAATCCTGCACGTTGGTCTTTGCGAAGCGCAATGAAAAATAGGGTATTTTTATTTCAACGGTCCAACCGTCTTTTTGCATTTCCACTTTGCTCTCCCAGACGGCGTCCCAGCTTAAATCGCCATAAACCCCCAAATCTGGTTTTACCGAAGATGAGAGCCGTGCATCCGTTTGCACGTTGCGCGAGGTTACCAAAAATTGATAGGCATTCTGGTGATCTTTGTAAGTATCTATAAAAACAGAAAAATAGTCAACATTGGCACGGCTCTGGTCGTCGCGTGTAGTAAACTGTTTTCTAATCATGGCAGGATCATCATAGAGATAGGCCCCAATATAAATGGCAGCATCGTCATAAATAACTTTCACCGCAGTCTTTACTTTTGAAGGCTTTCCGAATTCGGGCGAGTTGGTAATAAAGGCGACGGCTTCCGGCACATTTTTCCATACACTATCAGTGAGCGAACCGTCAATGCGTGGGGGCAAAACAATTTTTATTGCCTGCAAGTTTTTGTGTTGTGCAGATACAATACAGCAGATCCCCGAAAAAAGCAGTCCCAGGCAAAAAATTTTTCTCATGATGGTTATCTGTAAAAATAGCGGAAAAAAGCAGCTCTTTTTCAAATAGCCAGCATAAATAATGGAGCTAATGGTTTTTACTTATGCGAAAGACAAACGAGCTGATAATCAACTCATTTCGAATATATTAATACAATAAACTCAGTCTCTGCAAGTATATTCTACAAGGTATTAAAACGTAATTGCATACGGAAATATGCTATCTGTCAGTACCGGCTATTGGTATTCCAAAATCGGTTATACATCTTTGTTATAGGCCAGGCATGCAGCTCCCTTCCATTACCTGTGCACCTGTTTATAAAAACAGCCGTTAATTCATTCTTTTTTTCAGTGTGCTTACCTGGTCCTGTAAATTGGTTACCAGATTGGCGAGCTGATTTACATCCCACCTGTTTTGCTGGCTTGCTTTTGTAATGACCATTTGCGCCTGCCATAATTCAAGTACATCTTCTGCTTCTACGTGGTAGGGCTGGTAAGATGGGTTATCACTTACCAGGGTAAGCTTGCTTTTGGACCGGCCGCTTTTTACGATACGTTTGTATACAATTCCTTCCTGGCGGGAGATGACTATATAAGTATTACTGCTTTTCACATGTTCCAGGCTCTCTACCTTTTCGCCTACAATAACGGAACCGCTGGGCGTAGGTAACATGGAATCGCCAATTATTTCAAATGCCCTGTAAGTGCCGGGCGCCAGCATGGGCAAGGTAAATGTATTGAGTTCATCAACAAATTCAGGGTCTGCATATCCTGCTAAATAGCCGGCCGCTGCCTTTACCGGTACAAATTGTATATCTGTGGTTCCTGCAGCCAGTTTCGAAGCACGGCGTTTGGCAAGAAAATTATTTTTGGTATCTCCCAGATCTTTTAGCAATAATTCGTCCAACGACAATTTAAAAATGTTGCCAATGTTTTCCAGTACTTCAATTCTTGGTTCTGCTCTTTCTTCTTCATAAGCGCCCAGCAAGGAACGCTTGATCTTTAGTTTACTTGCAAATTCTTCCTGGGTCCAGCCACGCAGCCGACGGAGATAGCGAAGGTTTTTTCCGGCAAATGTCATAACTAATTAATTTAGTGCTAAAATACTAATATTTTTGACAATCAAAAAAATATATTTCGTAGTTTGAGTACATAGTATTGAGTATATAGTATTAAGACTTCCGGATCGCTGGGTCTACCCACTTAACACTTTTATCTCAATACTGGTACAAAGACCGCTGAATCGCCGGGTCTTAATACTTAATACTTTTGTCTAAGTACTGTAGACGTCCGGATCTTTGGGTCTATATACGTAAAACTTTTATCTGAATACTGGTACAAAGACCGCTGAATCGCCGGGTCTTAATACTTAATACTTTTGTCTAAGTACTATTGTTTAAGTACTAATATTTTTTCTTCATAGCTTTGTTGCATGGCCAAAACAAGCAGGAAAAAAGAACAGCCCATTATACTTATTACAAATGATGATGGGGTAACGGCCCCCGGCATACGCAACATGGTTGAAGCCGTAAAAGACCTGGGTAAAATTGTAGTGGTTGCACCAGATAAACCCCAGAGCGGCATGGGTCATGCTATAACCATTGGTCAGCCATTGCGCCTGCATACTGTACAATTCATGGATGGAATAGAGGCATATGGCTGTAGCGGTACTCCGGTAGATTGTGTAAAACTGGCCGTTGATAAAGTGCTGCACCGTAAACCCGATATCTGCCTCAGCGGTATCAATCATGGCGCCAATCATTCCATCAATGTTATTTACAGTGGCACCATGAGCGCGGCGGTGGAAGCAGCTATTGAAAGCATCCCTTCTATTGGCTTTTCATTGCTTGATTATAGTATTGAGGCAGACTTTACCGCAGCACGTAAATGCGTAAGGCTGCTTACGCAAAAACTGCTGGCCAATCCATTAGAAAAGCATATGATCCTAAATGTAAACATTCCGCCCATTGCAGATGAATTGATAAAAGGCATAAAAGTATGCCGGCAGGCATATGCCAAGTACGACGAAGACTTTATAGAGCGACTGGACCCTACCGGCAAAAAATATTACTGGCTTACCGGCGAGTTTAAAAATATGGACAAGGGCCGCGATACCGATGTGTGGGCACTGGAAAATAATTACATAAGTGTAGTACCTGTACAATTTGATCTAACCAATTACGTTTTAAAAACTAAATTGGAAAAAACGTGGAAGCTACAATAATGCTCAAAAGAGACAATATACGGTTTGGCCTGGTACTTGGCTTTTTAGGCCCCCTCCTGGGTATGCTAATCTATTATTTTGCGGCCTTCTATTCTCATAATGTTGGCTTTAAAGAATTTCTTGGCTATTTGCAGCAATACAAAAGCCTGCTCACCGCTGTCAGCAGCATTTCACTGGTAGCCAATGCTGTTCTTTTTACTTTCTATGTAAACGCCCGTAAAGACCAAACCATCAAGGGCATCTTCCTGGCAACATTGATTTATGGTATCGGGGTACTGCTGATTAAATTGCTGGCATAAAAATAAAATATCCCGCCCCAAGGGCAGGATATTTGTGATATCTTATACTGTCTGCTAATTATTAGTTGTTTGCTTCTTCTTCTTTTTCTTTGCTACGCTTTTATCTACAATAAGCCCGGTTCCAGCGCCTACGCCTGCACCTACTACTGTTCCAATGGCGGCTCCTTTAACAGGATCCTTGTGATTGATAATGGCACCCGTTATTGCGCCCGCTCCAGCACCCACCAAAGCTCCTTTGGCAGTATGGCTCCAGCCTTTTTTCTTTTCTTTTGCCGGCTGCTCGCTTGTATTTACCATTTCGTGGGTTTCTATAACATGGGTATTTTTTTTCTCGCGTTGTGCCACTGCCTTCATGGAATCGATGGCTTTTTGTTTAACCAGTACAGCGGAAAGCGAATCGATGGTCTTTTGCTTTGCCCTTTGCGCCTCGGCCGCTTTTTCAGCACCTCCATTGCACGCGCTTAACAGGCCGGCCATCACTAATAAGGAAAATACTTGCTTCATAAATGTTTCGATTTGTTGTTTAGGTAATAATAGGATTAATACAACATTAAAATCATGCCATTACAGTCGTTATCAGTATGCAAATTTTACTTGTTATAATATTAAAATTAATTACACTATATATATTCATTAAATACAATATATTATACATCTTCTGAGAAGTTGATTGGTTGTATTCTTTTTTCAGATCGCAACACCCTATTTTTGAAAACCCTGCCGTCATTTTTTTATGAAGATTCTTGAAACAAACCGACTTATTCTTGCTGAACTAACCACCGCCAACGCCGCGTTTATCCTGGAACTGGTAAACACGCCCGGCTGGTTGCAATATATTGGCGACAGGGGTATCAAAAACATACAGGATGCTGAAAACTATATCCTGCACGGCCCCATGGCCAGTTATGCTGCTTTTGGTCACGGACTTTATCTTGTTACGTTAAAAGATACTACAGTGCCTGTTGGTATTTGCGGCATCATAAAACGCGATACACTGGAAGACAGAGACATTGGATTTGCCTTCATGCCGTTATATACCGGTAAAGGCTATGCGTATGAAGCGGCTTCTGCCGTTCTTCAACACGCCAACCAGGTATTGGGCATACAAAAAATCGTTGCCATCACGCTGGCAGCAAACAGCCGTTCTGTGCGCCTGCTTACCAAACTGGGCCTGCTGTTTGAAAAAATGATCCGCCTTCCGGGCAGCGGGCAGGAATTGATGTTATTTACAAACCGCTAACAAATTGTTTCGTCCGCAAAAGCAGGAATCTGAAAATTCTACCACGCCGCAGTTATGCTTTGCACGCTTTGGTTCTTTGCTAATTTCTGCATTCGCGCCGCTGTTGTAAACTTCCTTATCTTAGTACATAACTACTTTTAATAACTGCACATGAACAAAAATATTTTTATCCTGGTACTATCTGCGTTTTTTTATATGCCGGTCTTTTCACAGACAGATAATATAACAGCCTACAAAAAAACAGAAGTTATGATACCGATGCGCGACGGCGTAAAACTGTTCACCACTATTTTTACTCCTGTAAATGCCAGCCGGCCAGTACCTTTTTTAATTCAGCGCACCCCCTACAGCGCTACGCGCGAAGATGATTTCAATATACTTGACTATACCTATACCGCCAATATGGCCAGGGAAGGCTATATTTTTGTGATACAGGACGTACGCGGCAAATATAAAAGCGAAGGCAGTATGCAGATTCACCAGCCTTTAATACATGCCGTACAAAAAGGTGCTGTTGATGAAAGCACTGATACCTATGATGCCATTGACTGGCTGTTAAAAAATATACCGGGCAACAATGGCAAAGCGGGTATACTGGGTATTTCTTACCCGGGATGGCTGGCATTGGTCGGTGCAGTAGATCCGCATCCCGCACTAAAAGCCTCCTCCGAACAGGCGTGTATGAGTGATTTATTTCTGGGCGATGATTTTCACCACAATGGCGCTTTCCGTTTAAGCTATGGCATGGAATACTCCTATGAACTGGAAGCCGATCACACAAAGGACAGTGATTTTCCCTTTCCCCAGTTTGATTTGTTTGACTGGTACCTGCAACTGGGCCCGCTTAAAAACGTAAATGAAAAATATTTTCATAATAAAATACCTACCTGGAACAACTTTGTACAACACCCGAACTATGATGGTTTCTGGCAAACCAATTCTCCGCTGAGTTATATACAATATGCGCAAATACCCCAGTTGCATGTGGGCGGTTACTACGACCAGGAAGATATAAACGGGCCACAACTGATGTATGCCCACATGGAAAAAAAAGACAGCTTTAACCGGAATTATATTGTGTTAGGCCCCTGGAACCATGGCCAGTGGAGCCGGGGCGACGGTGACAGCCTGGGAAAGATTTCATTTGAAAATAAAACCGGCGTGTATTTTCGCGAACTGCAAAAGAAATGGTTCGATTACTGGCTAAAAGGTATGGGCGATGGCAAATTTGATGAGGCTACCTGTTTTCAAACGGGCAGCAACCAATGGAAAACATACACAACATGGCCGCCGAAAGAGGCTACGGTTAAAAATTTATATGCTGCTGCAAAAAACAAAGCCTCTTTTAGTGCACCTGCCGCCACGCAGGGCACTGTTACCTATACCAGCGATCCACGCAAGCCTGTGCCCTACCGCATGCTACCCATAGAAGCCACCTATGGAAGGGGAAGCCGGTGGCGCCCCTGGCAGGTAGAAGATCAGCGATTTGTATACACAAGGCCCGACGTGATCAGCTTTACGCTGGATTCTTTAACGGATGATTTAACGGTAACCGGAAAAATTACGGCCCATATTTTTGCCAGTACCACGGGCACCGATGCAGACTGGATAGTAAAGCTGATTGATGTATACCCTGCTGTTGATCAGAAAAATTTCCTGATGAGCGGTTACCAGTTACCGGTAGCCATGGAGGCCTTCAGGGGAAGGTTCAGAAAAAATTTCAGCAACCCCCAGCCGTTGGTACCCGGCAAACCGGAAGAATTTATAATTGACCTGCACCAGATTAACCATACCTTTTTAAAAGGACACCGGGTAATGATACAGGTTCAGAGCAGTTGGTTTCCGGTTATTGACCGCAACCCGCAAAAATTTGTGCCCAATATTTTTGAAGCCGGCGAAAATGATTATATAAAAGCAGAACATACTATCTATTTCTCGGCAAAATATCCCACGCATATAGAACTGCCGGTAATGCAATAGAAGATTCAAACTTTGCCAAAGCTTAAACAGACAGTAACATTCGAAATTCATGCAACAGCTTTGGCAAAGTTTCATCCTGGTGGTACATAAAAAAAATATCAACTGTTTATTTTGCAAAGCAGCCTGCCACGACAGCTAAAGCCCATGCCGCGCTATTCAAACTTTGCCAAAGCTCAAACAGGCAGTAAAATTTGAAATTCTTGCAGCAGCTTTGGCAAAGTTGCCTCCCGGTGATACAAAAAATATTTTTAGACAGGTCCCCGCCTGCCGGACAGGCAAACATGGTGTCCCAAGTACCCTGCCGGTCTCCAATACAAAATAACGATTGTAAGTTTCGGGCGATTAATAGATATTTAATTCATTTCGAAAACCTCCTTCAGTAAATTTTGTTTCAGCAGCGTAGTTTGGCTAACTTAGCCGCAAGCCTGAAATCATTTCCTCATTTATATACAAATCGCTTCTCATGGGCATAATTAAAGAAAGGTTCAAAGCAAAAGCAGATGCATCAAGCGCAGAAATAAAGGATCTGCTGAAAGAAAACGGCAACAAGGTAATTGGCGAAGTAACCCTGGCACAGGTATACCAGGGCATGAGAGGTATTACAGGACTTGTTTCAGAAACATCATTGCTTGACTCGAAAGAGGGCATTCGTTTCCGGGGATATTCGATTCCGGAACTACAGGAAAAACTACCGAAGGCAAAAGATGGGACGGAGCCCCTTCCAGAGGGTCTTTTTTATTTAATGCTGGTGGGTGATCTGCCATCAGAAGAAGATGTATCGCACGTAACTTCGGTTTGGCAACGCCGCAGCCATGTACCCAACCATGTATTTGCTACCATAGATGCATTGCCGGTTAGTGCCCATCCCATGACCATGTTTACAGTAGGCATTATGGCCCTGCAAACGGAAAGCAATTTTGCCAAAGAATACGCCAAAGGCATTAACAAAAAAGATTACTGGAGCGTGGTATACGACGATGCCATGGACCTGATTGCGCGCCTGCCAAGAATTGCGGCTTATATCTATCGCAGAAAATACAAAAACAACCAGCATATTAACCCCAATGGCCTGCTTGACTGGTCGGGCAATTTTGCCCATATGATGGGTTTTGAAGACGAGGCATTTAAAGAGCTGATGCGTTTATATATGACTATTCATGCCGACCACGAAGGAGGCAATGTTTCAGCACATACTACCCACCTGGTGGGTTCGGCGCTTAGCGATCCTTTTTTAAGCCTGGCCGCCGGTATGAATGGCCTGGCCGGACCATTGCACGGACTGGCCAACCAGGAAGTGATAAAATGGATATTTGAATTAAGAGATAATCTTAAAACCGATTTGCCCACCAAAGACCAGATAGCAGCATATGTAAAGAAAACCCTGCAGGAAGGAAAAGTGGTACCGGGATATGGTCACGCGGTTTTGCGCAAAACAGATCCACGGTTTACCGCACAAATGGCATTTGGTAAAAAACATATGCCAGACGACCCGCTGGTACAAACCATCTGGAATGTGTATGATACAGTGCCTCCCATACTGCAATCACTGGGCAAAATAAAAAACCCATGGCCCAATGTTGATGCGCACAGCGGCGCCCTGTTGGTGCATTATGGACTGGTGGAATATGAATTTTATACCGTTTTGTTTGGGGTAAGCCGTGCGTTGGGCGTATTGGCAAGTCTGTGCTGGGACAGGGCCCTGGGTTTTCCGCTGGAAAGACCCAAATCTGTAACCACAGAACTGGTAAAAAAATGGATAAAAGGCGAAGACAATATTTGGGGAGACTAGCCACCCTTATTGCCTCTAAAACATTGACCCTGAAGTTCTATCAGGGTCTTTTTATTCCCCAATGATCTATTTTAACAAATTTTAATGCCCATTTTTTTGATGTATCAATGTTTAAACATTATTTTTGTGCTCTAAATTTACAATTATGTCAAAATGGGTTATAGATAGCGCTCACTCAGAAGTGGGCTTCAAAGTAAAACACCTGGTAATTTCTAATGCTTCCGGAAAATTTACCATTTTTGAAGGAACCGTTGATTCTTCAAAAAGCGATTTTAGCGATGCAAAAATTTCTTTCACTGCAGATGTTTCCAGCATTCATACGGGCCAGGAACAAAGAGATGGTCACCTGAAATCTGCTGATTTTTTTGATGCAGAAAAATATCCCAAATTAACGTTTGTGTCATCATCCCTTACACCCGTAAACGGCAGCGATTATAAACTAAAGGGCGATTTTACAATGCATGGTGTTACCAAACCAATAGAACTGGTAGCCGAATTTGGTGGGGTTCAAAAAGATTTGTACGGCCAGACAGTAGCAGGTTTTGAAATAAACGGCAAAATAAAAAGATCTGAATTTGGCCTTACCTGGAGTGCGGTTACCGAAGCCGGTGGGCTGGTAGTAGGTGAAGATGTAAAACTTCATATAAACGCGGAGCTAATAAAAAAAGACTAACACGAATATTCGCGAATAAAAAAGCGAATTGGTACGAATAGGAAAATGAATTGGTGGAACACCAACATAGGATATAAACAATAGAAGATCGTAAGGTTAAGGTTAAAGGTTTACTACAACAAGATAAAGCTTCGGGCGGGCAACTGCCGGGAGCTTTTGTTTTGATGCCATGCCGGTATTGCGCCGCCCCGGATTTTAATTGCGCTTTCTTTTATACCTGCTCATCACCAGCCCATTGGAAAAGGCAGTAGTTTGAACGTGTAAGAAAGCAAGGTCTGCATCCAGTTGCCCGAATAAAGAAATGCCGCTTCCTATTAGTACCGGCACTTTCGAAATAATCATTTCATCAATCAAATCTTCTTTTAAAAAACTTTGTATCACTTTTCCCCCGTCAATATAAACACCCTTAAAACCTTTTTCGGAGAGATGGTTCAGCACAGTTGCGGGCTTCATTGAAAGAACGGTCACTTTCTTCTTCACAGCCGCCGGCAATTCTTTAATACTGTTGCTCAATACAAATACATTCATTTTATATGGCCAGGAAGGAAAATCAAGTGCTTTTTCAAAAGTGCCCCGGCCAATTACAATGGCATCAATTTTTTTTATGAACTCGTCATAGAAGCCAAACACCTCTGTACTGGCAAATTTCTCCAGCCAGTCAATTTCACCATTTACCCTTGCAATAAAACCATCAAGGCTGGTACCTATGTATACCGTTGTTTTCATTTTACAAACGGATTGTTATATTGATCGGCGATGAAACCTCATATGATACGTTTTACAGCTGAAGCTGGTAATACAACCATTAATATCCTTTCCGCGGCGGACTAAAATCAAACCACAAACTTCCGCTTACCGGTGCATAATTCAATTGCATATTTTTCTGGCTTTGCGGGCCCAGCTTATCGGCGGCCTGAAATTTTGTACCCATAGGCGGAATGGCGTTCATTAAACCAATATTGCCATCGGGAAAAGGCGGACTGGTATTATCATTGACCGCGCCGGCTGTTTTAAGCGGCTTCAATACCTGCAAAAACATACCGTCGCTTTCATTGTAAATTTTAAAAGAGGATTCTTTTGTTTCAATAACAGCCCAGTATATTTCAGCATGATAGCCCTTAAACTCAGGGTAATTCCAGCTTTCTCCTGTAACAGCATTGTTGTATTTTTTTTCCCAAACACCAAATTGCTGTCCCTTCAGCCGGTTCTTCCAGACGCGGTAAGGCCCACGGCCCATCCATTTCAAACCTGTTATTTTTTCTTCGGGATAGTTAAAGCTGATGCCCATGAAATCGGCGGCGCCTTTTTGCGCATAACTATATTCCAGTTTTACGGGCTTGTTTACAGCAAAAATCCATTTCACCCGCAACATAGTCTCTCCTTCGTAAACCGGTTCAACAATATACAGATCGCCCTGCTGATAATGTTTCAGTTCCTTCAATGTATGTTTTATGCCTGCTACCAACGGACCGCCTGACAAAGAAATTGCCGACTGGTTGTTCACCACTTTGGAAAGGCAACCGCTGGATGCAGCAAAGTAATAACGGATATCATTTAGCTTTACAACAAAACTGCTGTCTTCTTCTGAAGTTTCTATTTTGGCGTTTGTTGCTGCAGGCTTGTTTTGCAAAGCCATATTTTGCAGGGCAATAGCCGCAGGCAATTTCAGCGCCCAGCTCCATGTAAATATTTCCTTTTGCCAGGGATCATATGCGGTGAGGTACAACACATCGTTGTTACTCCATAGCGATGGCAGTTGCAAAGACATCCAGCCTTTTTCTCCGGGCGCCAGTGCTATGGAGGGTTTGCCGCTTGCTGTTATCACAGGTTTTGTTGCTGCATCATTTATGGCCGGCAATACAGCCAGTTTCCATTCAAAAGAACACTGGCTTAGATTGGTATAGAGATAACGGTTTTCTACCTGCAGCTTTCCATTAAAGGAAGGCATTATTGATGCCTGCT
>Ga0207641_10001040_pt1 | contig 28138 bp, 20 predicted proteins | sample KBSSwiS62_FD_184306 | JGI IMG/M metagenome (GOLD analysis project Ga0207641, IMG submission 184306) | Switchgrass rhizosphere microbial communities from Kellogg Biological Station, Michigan, USA - KBS Switchgrass S6-2 (SPAdes) (version 2) | ecosystem: Host-associated > Plants > Roots >... | reverse complement strand
AGCAGGATCTGTACGGGATGGTTTCGGGAGGAGTGGATCACGTTGGATTGCTGATGCTGATGTATCCGCGGCCGGTGATGGTCGCTTCCGCCGTCTTGGACTTTTTCCCGATCGAAGGCGCGCGAAGGGCGTTTCGTGAGGCGCAGGGTTGGTATGAGAAATTGGGGCACGCCGACCGTATCGCCATGGTCGAGGGGTATCACAAACACGAATATTCAGCGGAGAATCAGGAAGCTGCACTGATCTTTTTAGATCGGTTCAACAGGATGCCGATGCGGAAAGGATTGGCGGAAACTAGTCAGCTGCCCGATCGCGATCTGCTTTGCACCGTATCGGGACAGGTGATGGTGGACAAGAAGGATGCGCGATCGCTGACGGATGTGATTCGCGAATACTACGCAGGACGGAAGACGACAGCAAAGCTGAAGCTTGCGATCGACTACCGGAAGGGAGAAAGGCCTGGAACCGCTGAGTGGAGCGTGGCCGAGTTCGCCGGCGCACCTGCGTACGATCGTCAGATTCTTTGGGAGAGTCTGGGTACAACGAAAGTAGGCGGTATTGTGGTGGACAAATTCGTTTTGCATCACAGCAAGTATCTGACGATGCCGCTGCTGTTTATCCATCAAACTTCGAATGAAAAGCGGGAGGCACTGCTTTGGCTTGGAGAAACCGGAAAGGCGACGTCTGCTGACTGGGGCGAGCTGCAGAAACGATTGCGGGAGGGATACGACATCGTGACTTTTGACTTCCGTGGCATGGGTGAAACGCGAATGTTGTTTACAGCGATCTCGCCGGATGACCCCACCCTTGGAAAATTGGACTTTGACGAGGCATATGTCAATTCGATCTCTGGCGTTCTGGCCAATTACGTCTATAACTCGCTGCTGACGGGCAGACCGTACTTTTACCAGATGGTCGAGGATGTGGAGATTGCAAGGATGTTTGGCAAAGAAAAATTGCAGCTGCATATGACGGCAGTCACAGCGAGCGGCGCCAATTACACGCTGGCGAGTGCGGTTTCTGAAGTGCTGCCCGGCGTCAGGTTGCTTACCAACGCGGATGCAAAAGTTCTGCGATGGTCTGATCTGGTTGAACAGAAGCAGGAACAATGGCCGATACAGTTCCTGGTTCCGAGCGGGGCGTATATTCACTAAACGACAGCGGCCGTCACTTAACCAGCCGCAAAATTCCGAAACGGCCTGGAACGTGGAACGTTGTGCCTTCCGGGATTGTGCTCCACGCCAGAAACGTTCGTTGAGTATCGGCGCCTTTTCCGGCAGCGCGGAAGAAGTTGGCGCGCCATTCTGTGCCAGGCTTTGCTTCCGGGACGCCCATGGAGGCTAGCGGAATTCGCATCTCTGCAGTCCAGATGTGATTCACTCCATCGACGAGCGTGGCGTGTTCGAATCCAGAATTCCAGGACGCATCGTGATTCGGCTTTTCGCCGCGCGTGATTTCCAGATCGATCCACTGATTATTGGGCGCGACTTCGAATTCGTAGTAGTGAAGTTGCCGCTCCGGCTGCGGATTCAGGAAAACTTCAGCCACGTCGCGGTTCCACAATTCCCATCGTTCCTTGGAAGAGTCTTCTCCTTCGAACACATTCAAGGCGTCGTATTTGCAGGAGAATGCGAAATAGATGTACTTGTCGGTCCAGATCGAAGCAATACGCGTGGCTTGTTCGGGATGGTTCGCCTTGCCAGACATGTCGCGACTGAACTCCGCCCAATTCACGTCCTTCCACGCCTGCTTGCTTAGGTTTCCGTCGGGCGTAAAGTCGGCCGCAGCACGTTTCGCATTGATGTGAGCGTCGCTGCTGTAGGTTATTGTCTGGCTTTGAGTTGCGGGCAATTCCAAGAGTGCGGAAAGCGAAGCGAGTACGAGTATGAGGAGCGCATAGCATTGAGTCACGGTTGTATCGAATTGCTCCGTTCAGGAATTTGGCATAGGTGCGAACCAATGCCCACTTTTTATGCCACTTTGACATGGCAAAGTAAACGATATAGAAAGAAGTCAAACGAAAGCGTGGAATTGGGGGTCGGCAGAACTGGTATCAGGAGGACTGTGACGTGAGCGGAATCAATCGAAGGCAATGGCTTGGAAGCGTGAGTGCGGCGATGGCAGCTGGCGCACTAACCGAAGGCGCGTCGGGCTTCGCACAAGTTAGGTCTCCGGAAGGCGCGGGGAAAATGAAGTTGGACCTCGCTGAGTTCCAACCGAAAAGCATGTTGCACGTTCCGGAAACGAAGGTTTCGCGCGCCCGCTATCCAGTGATTGACGTTCATACCCACCTGTCGTTCCGGGCAAAGTCTCAAAATGGAGTGGGACTCGGCGAGAAGTTGCAGTTCTTGGCTACGCCCGAGACAGTGCTGCCGACCATGGACCGCAAGAACATTAAAATCATGGTGAATCTGACCGGAGGTTCGGGCCTCGGATTGGAAGAAGCAATTCAAAAATTTCAAAAGCCATACCCAAACCGCTTTGTAACCTTCACCGAGCCGTTATGGGCACAAAGCGACCGCCCCGATTATGGAAAAATCCAAGCTGACGCCATAGAGAGCGCGAAAAGAGCAGGAGTACGCGGACTTAAGGTGCTGAAGACACTGGGTCTCTATTTGCGGGAGAGGGTTACGGAAGGACCGCTCGTGAAGATTGATGATCGGCGCTTTGATTCCTTGTGGGATGCTTGCGGCGCGCTGCAGATGCCTGTTGCCATACATGTTTCTGATCCCGAGGCATTCTTTTTGCCGACCGACCGGTTCAACGAGAGATTCGAGGAGCTGAACAATCATCCCGACTGGTCGTTCCACGGAAAAGACTTTCCGAGCAATGCGGACCTCTTGGAAGCACGGAACCGGGTATTGGCGCGTCACCCGAAGACTCAGTTCATCCTGTTGCACGTGGGAAACGATGCGGAGAATCTTCCATACGTTAGCGAATGCCTGGACCGCTTTCCAAACACCAGCGTCGAATTGGGAGCGAGAATTGGCGAACTCGGCCGTCAACCGCGGATGTCAAAAAGATTTTTTGATCGATATCAGGACCGAATTCTTTTTGGAACCGACGCCGTGCCAAACGGAACAGACACACCACAACAAATTTTTGGCGACGCGTTGTACGAAATCTACTTCCGGTTTCTGGAAACCGAGGATGAGTATTTTGATTATGCGCCGGCCCCTGTTCCTCCTCAGGGCCGTTGGCGAATCTATGGAGTTGGATTGACCGACAATATTCTCCGGCGGGTATATTACGAGAATGCCGAACGCCTGCTTGGCTTAAGCCTGAGTTAGCAAGCCGCTAGCCTATCCCAGCAGTGCCCATGAGCGTTGACAAACAACTATGTTTCTGGCAAAAAGAAAGGCGAAAAAAGTAAAAAGAAAGCAAAGGAAAGTAACGGATGGCTTTTTCCCTGATTTATGTATTCCTGGCGGCTCTGTTATTGAGCGGTGCGACCGACCGTCCTGGCGGATTCACCGTGGTAGGTCCGGGCGGCGGCGGAGCGATGTTCCATCCGTCTATCAGTCCCCATGATACCGAGACGATTCTCGTAAGTTGCGATATGACCGGAGCTTACATAAGCCACGACGGCGGAAAGTCCTGGCGGATGTTCAACTTACGTGGCGTCGTCGAATTCTTCGTGTTCGATCCGCGAGACAAGAACGTAATTTATGCTCAGGCGACTGGACTATGGCGCAGTACGGATAACGGAGACACCTGGAATCTCGTCTATCCCAAGCCATCGGGCGTGAAGGGCGTTCGTATGAACTCAGACCATTCCGACGAAGAGATTCTCGCCGAGCCCGATCCCTTGGGAAATATCAGCGCGATGGCGATTGATCCCGAGGATTCCAGAAGATTCTACGTGACTACCGGGGATCGCAAAAAAGGGGCCTTTGCAATCTTCGTGTCTCACGACGCAGGCGATACCTGGAATAAGCTAGGCGACCTGCCGGATTTTGCGACGAGGATTTGGGTGAATCCCCGTTCACCCGCTAACGATCGCGCCCTGGTCATCGCAGGTTTCCATTTTCTCGCAGAGAAGCGCGGTGCAACAGCGCTGCAAGTACTTCCTATGCCTCCGGCGAAGGCTCTGCCCGATATATCCGCGGGATTTTCGCCGGACGGGAAAGCCATCTTGTACGCTATTGCAGATGAGTCAGCGTTTGTTTCAGCCGACGCGGGGAGGAATTGGCGAAAAGTTGTCTTGGGATCGGGCGCGATCAAGGCCCGTGCGATCGCAACGAGTTTACGGCAGCCGGATATTGCATATGTCTCATATCGCGATTTGGAGGAAGGCGGCGTGAGGTATATGGGAGTGGCCAAGACAACAGATGCGGGCAGAACCTGGAAGCTAGTTTGGAAGCAGGACAGCAACCTCGCAGGCAAACCCGCAGCCAACGTTCGCGACGCATGGATCAGCGAGCGATTTGGACCGGACTGGGGAGAGAATCCTCTAGCTCTAACCGTGGCTGATCAGGATCCGAACGTGAGCTATGGAACCGATTTGGGGAGAGCGATGCGGACGACGGACGGCGGTGCTACCTGGGTTGCCGTGTATTCCAAGAGAGTCGATCAGAGCGGCTGGACCAGCACCGGTCTCGACGTGACGAACGCTTACGGCTACCACTTCGACCCTTTCAACCAAAAGCGGCAGTTTATTACGACTACAGACATTGGCCTTTTCCGGAGTGATGATGACGGTAAGTCGTGGATTAGTTCGACGAACGGCGTGCCGAAAGAATGGCTGAATACGACTTATTGGATCGTGTTTGATCCTGACGTGAAAGGAAGAGTTTGGAGTGTGAATAGCGGCACACACGATCTCCCAAGGCCGAAGATGTGGCGCCGAGGCGGAATTGCAAAATACAAGGGCGGCATTTGTGTCAGCAGCGATGGGGGCAAGACGTGGGCCAAATCCAATGATGGGATGGAACAGACCGCGGCTACTCACATTCTGCTGGATCCGACGAGCCCGGTTGACGCACGGGTTCTTTACGTGACCGGGTTTGGTCGAGGCGTTTACAAGAGCACGGATGGGGGAAAGAGCTGGAAGTTGAAGAATGCTGGAATCACGCAGAAGGAGCCGTTCGCCTGGAGGATTGTTCGAGATAACAAGGGAACGCTTTATTTGCTGGTGGCGCGCCGCTCTGAGGACGGCAGCATCGGAACCGATGGTGACGGTGCCGTCTATCGTTCTGTAGATGGTGCTGAACATTGGAGCCCGATGGCTCTACCGCAAGGGGTAAACGCGCCAAATGGCCTGGCAGTCGATCCGCAGGACCCGAATCGTCTCTATCTCGCGACTTGGGCGCGCGCTACGGGTCAACACGGTGACGGCGGAGGAATATTTCTTTCAGAAGACGGCGGCAAGAGCTGGCGCCAGACGCTGGATCGTGACCGCCATGTGTACGACGCGACGATTGATCCGCGTGACGCCAAGATCTTGTATGCGGCCGGCTTTGAATCTTCCGCCTGGCGGTCGACGGATCGAGGCGAACATTGGAAGCGAATTCCCGGATTTAACTTCAAATGGGGCTATCGCGTGATTCCAGACCCGCAGGATCAGAGCAAGGTGTACATTACGACGTTCGGAGGCGGAGTGTGGCATGGCTCGCTTACGAGCGAAGATCTGCCGCTGGATATAGCGACGCCGGAAATGCGGCCAGGAAACTGATTAATCGATTTTGCAGACGGCCGGACATCGCAAAAGGATTGCATGAATCCTACTTCTGTAGTGGCACAAAGCGAGTGGCAACGCTCACTAGTTGAAAGTCAGAGAAAGGCTGCGCAGCTCTTTGGCAGATCGGAAGCCGAGCAGAAGCAACGAGGCTATTTTTGTACGCTCAAGGAGATCTGCCAGCAACCGTGGACCTGGCGGAGCACATGCGAACGCATGATCGCGTTGCATGACTCGCTCGTTAGGTCGATGAGCGGCATCAAGAGTCTGGTATTCACCGGGTCGGGCAGCTCGGAATATGCCGGCGATTGCGTGCGGCTCCCTTTGCAGAACGAACTGGCCATGTGCGTCGAATCCGTCAGCGGAGGAAATCTGCTGATGCACGGCGCCAAGGCACTGCCAAAAGACAGGCCCGGACTGCTCGTCTCGCTCGCAAGGTCTGGAAATAGCCCCGAGAGCGCTGGTGCAGTAAGAATCTTGCTTGAATCGGAACCGGCTTATCGGCACTTGATCGTGACCTGCAACGAAGCTGGCAGTTTGGCCAAGACCTGGCACGATCGCAAGGATGTACTCGTTGTCGCACTGCCTCCGGAAACAAATGATGAAAGTCTGGTTATGACCAGCAGTTTCACAAACCTGACGCTGGCAGCGCGATTTTTGGGTCTGCTCGACCGGCCCGAGACCTACCGGAAACTGTGCGCAATACAAAGCGCTATTTGCCGATATCTGGTGTCAACTTATTTTGACGTACTTTCCAGAATTGCCTCGACTGAATTCCGGCGTGCGGTGTTCCTAGGCAGTGGCACACGGTTCGCAGCTTCGCGTGAAGCAGCTCTGAAGATGCTTGAGATGACTTCGGGGCGCATTACAACAGTGTCCGAATCGTATCTGGGGCTAAGGCACGGCCCGATGAGTTTTATTCACGAAGACACTCTGATTGTGTGCCAACTATCGTCGGACCCCACGACTCGCGCTTATGAACTGGACCTTTTGGCGGAGCTCGACCGAAAGAAGTTGGGGCTCTGCAAAGTCATCATCGGCGAGGGTGTCCCTGCGTCAGCTGGGCGCTTCGGCGATGTGATCATTGATTGTCCGGGTTTAGGTGAATTGGGTGACGACGACGGGGCTACCATATTTGTGGTTGTCGCACAATTATTGGCCTTCTTCCGCTGCCTCGAAGAGGGTCTCCGCCCTGATTCGCCCTCGGAAGACGGGGTGATCAGCCGTGTGGTCGAGAGCTTTCCCTTGCATACACTCTCTTGAACATTGGATTGGCTTACGCCGGTTTGCGCGCGTGTCACGATCTTACTTCGGGGTGATTTGGATGCGATGGCAGCTGCTGACGCTTAGTCTGTGCATGCTTGCGATTCCTGCATCTGCGCAAGTGCGCGTGTGGGAAGGTGTTATGGAGCTTCCCATCTACGAAGAGGGCACGCCCGACCCCAATCCGTCATTTGACCAATTTGGCGCCGCCGGGAGATTCAACTACCCCTACACGCTTAGAAAGGAAATTACCAACCAACGAGTCGTTCACAAGTTGCGCGCGGTCTTTCTGGAAAACGAATACTTGAAATGCTCTGTGTTGCCGGACATCGGTGGGCATGTCTACACCTGCATCGACAAAGTCAACGGCCAGCCGATGTTTTACGCCAATCCATCGATCAAAAAAGCGCGGATCGGCTACCGAGGGGCTTGGGCGGCATTCGGCGTCGAGTTCAACTTTCCCGTTTCTCACAATTGGATGTCAATGTCGCCGGTCGACTCCGCATTTGCGTCGCATGGGGACGGGAGTGCCTCAGTCACCGTCGGAAATATCGACCGAGTCTATGGCGTGGAGTGGATGGTCGAACTGATTCTTCGTCCCGGCTGGACCGTGCTAGAACAGCGAGTGACGCTGAGCAATCGCAGCGACGTGCGTCACCGCTTTTATTGGTGGAGCAACGCGGGCGTGCAGATTTGGGACGATTCGCGTATTGAGTATCCCATGCGATTCGCCGCCGCCCACGGTTTCGCTGAAGTGCAAAGGTGGCCCGTAGATGCGCAAGGCAATGACCTGAGCATCATCAAGAACCAAACGAACGGTCCAGTTTCTGTTTTCGTTCATGCCAGCCGTGAAAATTTCATGGGTATCTGGCATCCACACACGGATGCTGGAACGGCGCACTTCTCTGAATATCGTGAGCTCCCGGCGAAGAAGATCTGGTCCTGGGGCGTTGATGCCGATGGCCTGGACTGGCGAAAAGCGCTTTCCGACAACAACAGCGCGTACGCCGAAATTCAAGGCGGACTATTCTGCAATCAAGAGACCTATGCGTTTCTGGAACCGCGCCAGCAGATCAATTTTTCAGAATATTGGATGCCCGTGCGTGGAACGGGCGGAATCTCTCGAGCGAATTTGGCCGGTATCGTACATCTTGCGCGCACAGGCGATCGACTGGCGGTCGGACTGAACGTCAACCGGAAGTTGGATTCAGTCACAGTAGAGGTGCTGGACGGAAATTCAGTCGTTTTGAGCGAGAAGGCCGACCTCTCGCCGGAAAAAACATGGACCAGGGACGTTTCCGTCAAGGCCGCTGATCGCAAGTATTCATTCGTACTCAAAGACCGCGGGGGAAGAGCGCTTCTTGCGCAAACGGAAGGAGAATACGACTGGACGCCCGAATCCGAAGTGAATGTTGGCCCGCAGCAGAACTATCGTGTTCCCGAAGAAAGCAAGCGGAGCGAGGACGACTGGCTACAGTTGGGGAAGACACAGGAGTTGGACGGCGATTTGCTGTCAGCGATCGACACCTATCAAAGCGCTCTGCAGAGATTTCCGTCTAGTTTTGAACTATCGAAAGCGGATGGGCGTCTTGCGGCGTCCTTGAAGCGGTTTGACGAAGCCATTGCGCCCCTGCTTGCTGCTCACCAGCGAAACACCACCGATGCCGAAGTCTCGTACTATCTCGGAATTTCTCAGGAGGGTAAAGGTGAGGTGCAGCTAGCCATAGCTGCATACGAAGCGGCTTTGCTTTCACCGGGCCACCGCGCTGCCGCAGCCTTGCGTCTGGCGGAATTGAAAGCGCGACAGGGCGCTCTAGAGGAGGCCCAGCGGCTCGTCGCTGAGAGCCTCAGCGCTGAACCCTTTGATCTGCGTGCAGCTGAGGAGAAAGTGGCGATCCTAAGTGCTGCTGGTGACCGCGAGGCTGCGGCAAAGCAATCGAAGGAATTGTTAAAGATTTATCCATCGAGCACGCTCTTTCGTGAGGAGGCGGGCATTCCGGATTTGCAGCATCTAGCAGCTGACCCCTATCGGGTGCTTCGGTTGGCTTCGCAATACGCGAGCCTCGGCTTCCTCAGAAAGGCAGTGGACATCCTTTCGCGCAACTACCCGGCGGTAAATCCGGACCGGAGCGAACCCGGAATGACGCCGCCGCAGAAGAATCCTTTGGTTATCTATTTCCGTGGTTACTGCCGAGAAAGATTGGGTGAGTCGGCCGCAGAGGACTATGGCGAGGCCTCACGGTTATCCACCTTGTACGTATTTCCGAGCACGCTGGAAGACAAGCTCGCTCTCGAAGCAGCATTGCGCTTCAATTCAAAAGATGCGACGGCGCATTATCTGCTTGGCGTTTGGTATTTCGCGCGCGCAAAGACTGCGGAAGCAATTCGGCACTGGACCGAAGCACGTGAACGCAATCCCCGAATACCGGCTCTGGAAGCCAGCATGGGGCTTGCACTGCTGCGCGAAGCACGTGATTTTGACGGCGCTTTTGCAGCTTTCAATGACGGGATCAAAGATGATCCTGGGAATATTGTGAATTATTCAGGCGCCGTTGTTACGATGACGTTATTGGGCCGGTCCGCTCAAGATCGCGTGAGGGAGCTGGAGCGTTATCCGGACCCCAACCAGATGCCGAATCTTTTGGTTTATGAATTGGCCCTGAACCGGGTGGAGGCTGGACAATACGACGGTGCCGTCGATTTATTTCACGATCGGTTCTTTAGTAGAGAAGAGGGCGGCACCAATGTCCGACAAGTATGGGTCGAAGTAAGGTTGCTCCAGGCTGTTGGACTGGCAAGAGCGGGGAAATGTCAGCCTGCGCTGAAGATCGGGGACACCCTGGGAGCACCTGTGGCGGGGCTGTCTTTCACTTTCGATGGTCTTAGTTCATTCGTGGAGACTCCGAGGACCCGCTACTGGCTGGGAGACCTCTATGCCTCGTGCGCTCAACCAGAAAAAGCCGCTACGAAATTCGCACAGGCCTCCGAAGGCCGCGGAACGAACGATCTTTTATGGGCTTGGGCAGCCGCGAAAAAAGCGCCACAGTCGCTCGACTTAGATTCGAAGGTTCGCTTGTCAACTGCGGCTGCAGAAGCCGAAACTCGGGCACAACAGACCGGCCATCAAAGTTTCTGGCACTATACGGCCGGGATTCTTTGGATCGCTGCGGGACATCCCGACCGCGGAAATCAGCAACTGCGCGAAGCATTCCTTGCTCCCGATGATGGTTTTTCTCATCATCTTGCTCGCTTGGCCATGGCTGGCGCTACACCTCGATGACTTCGATTCCTTTTTTGCGGAGGCCTTTTGTAAATTCAGGAGTTGCCCTCTTGTCGGTAATCAGTCGCTGAATACGGCTGAACGGTGCAATTTTCGACACGCTTCTCCGACCCAATTTGCTGAAATCCGCAACAACATTCACTTCCTTCGCCGAGCGGATCATAACGTTGTTTAATTGCGCTTCCAGGACGTCCGGCGTGGAGGGACCGTTTTCCAGATCGAATCCGTCCACGGCCAGAAAAAGGCGGTCGGCATGAAATTCGTTCATCATTGTGTCGGCCTGCGGTCCGACAAACGACGACGAAACAGGACGCATCAGGCCACCGATCATAATGAGTGATACGCCAGGGCAGTCCATCAACTCGACAGCGATGTTCAGCGCATTCGTAATCACCGTGACGTTTTGCAGCTTGAGTTTCTTGAGGTGTCGGGCGATCTCAGCAGTCGTGGTTCCGGAGTCTAGGATAATGGTTTCTCCAGGGTGCACGAGTTCTGCGGCTGCTTTTCCGATCCGCACCTTTTCCGCGTGGTGCAGAGTCTCTTTTGCGCGCAGCGGATAATCCTGGGTAGCTTCTAATCGCCGGATTGCGCCGCCATGCGAACGAACCAGCGCGCCAATGGCGGCGAGCGCGTCGAGATCACTTCTCACTGTAACCGCGGAGATAGAGAAGCGCTTGACCAGGTCAGCGACGGTAACCTGGCCGTTCTGGTCAACCAAATCCAGCAAGTTTCTTCTGCGCTGCTCAGTTAAAATGCGAGCTCTAGGAGACATGCACCCTTTCCGAATCGCGACCAGCAGATTATGTCCGTTTTCAATAAACCAGGTCAAATTTCGAAAGTATTTTAACCTAATTTACTTTCGTATACTTTCCATTCTTAGTTTTGTTTTTCTGTTTTTTGTTGCGTTTGCTTTCTTATCATGGTAAATCCTCCTCAAGGGATAAGTAACCGGGGAGGTTCTCATTGAGAAGCAGAGCCACAGCTGTATTCCTGTCTTTTATTTTGTCCTTGTTCGTCGCCGGGTCCAGTTATGGGCAAGGTACAGACCTTGGCACAGTTCGCGGAACAATCACGGATGCTTCTGGAGCCGTGGTTGCCGGCGCCAAGGTTACAGTCACGGATGTTCTCACCAACACCAACAGGGTTACCGAAACCAACTCTAATGGCAGTTATCAGGTGTTTGGACTCAGGCCCGGAACCTATGAGATCACCGTCGAAGCTCCTGGAATGTCCAAGAGCGAAATCCACGGGATCGTGCTGAATGGCAGTGACGTGGTAACGACCGACGCCGTCGTCAAGGTCTCTTCTGCCACACAGACGAGCGTGATAGTAACGGTGGAAGCGCCCACAATCAACACCGAAGATCAGACAATCAGTCAGACTCTGAACAACGATGCCGTGATCGAACTTCCGCGGGACAGCAGAAACGTCTATACCTTTCTGTATTTGAACCCCAACATCACCCAGGCTGGCACAGACGGTTCCTTTAAGTTTTTGGGAGCACAAAGCTATGGCGGCAGTTTCTCGCTGGACGGGCAGCGCTCCAATGGAGGAATCTTCGGCGAACCGACTGCCAGCCAGCCCTCTTTGGAGGCCGTTGGTGAAATTAACATTCTGACTACAGACTTCAGCGCCGAATACGCGGGGATCGCGAACATTCGCGTCAGCACAAAAAGAGGCGGATCTCAGTATCACGGCTCGATTTTCTACAACAACAGCAACTCTGCGTTAGCGGCATGGACCTTGGACGACAAGGTTGGCCAAGCGGAGTTTGCGCCAACGCCATTTCAGTCGAAGTACCCGAATCCCTATTTTAATCTGAACGATCTCGGCGCTTCGCTTGGCGGCCCCATTCCGAAACTGGGCAAGACCTGGTTCATGTTGGCCTACGAACGAAACTACAACATCGCTCCGGTAAAGGTTTCTTCTGGCACGATCATGCATCCCTCGCTGTACACCGGAGATTTCTCGGGACTCGACGACTCGGCAAAGCCGGTAGTCCCATCAGGCGTAACACTCACGCCGCAGGAAATCGCTGACAACACCATTCAGTTTACGGACGATGACGGAAACACCACCACTCGTTTTGTCACCATTCCAACTAGACTTCTGAATCCCACCGTTCAGGCAATGATTAATACATACTTTCCTAAAATTGGTCTCAGCGCCCCGCTCGATCCGGAGACTGGCATGGTTGCGGGCGGCTATCAGACGATCCTTTCGGGCCGCTCCATTCAGGACCTCGGCACTCTCCGGCTCGATCACGATTTCTCTGAACGAGACCACCTCTACGGCGTTTATAACGTTTCAGCCCAGGTCAGCGCAAACACCAAAGTCGTTAATCCATACACAGGGCTGGGCTTGACACAGAACGACCGTAAGAACCATACCGTTTCTCTGTCCTACATCCATGCGTGGCAAGCTAGGTTTGTGAACGAACTGCGCGGAGGATTCAATCGACAGGCGCTATTGCGTCACAGCAACACGACCCTGGAAGGATTTTTGTCGGGTATTGGATTCGACCAATCGGACATTGCGGCCTATGGTGACGTCGTGGGACCTTTTGCACTTTCTACGTTCGGCCATCCCGCAGTCAGCTTTGGACAGTTCGCCCCATTCAGCAACGGTGGCCGCAATACCTTCCGGCCACTTGATCAAAATCTGGTCACCATGGGCGATACCTTCACATGGATAATCGGCAAGCACGACCTGAGAATGGGCGGCGACCTCGTTCGCAACCAAGCGGTTGACGGATTCGCCCTCAACCGTGGCAATCCGCGCGGTTCGATGACCTACTCGGGGTCGGGGACAAATCCCTTTACGAACTTTCTTCTTGGACGTCCGCCAACTTCCGCGAGCTACGTCTTGCAACCTCGCCCTGCCATGGATGTTCACAACTGGGAGCATGGATACTTCTTTCAGGACACCTGGAAGGTCAGTTCCAAGCTCACACTGAATCTCGGGCTTCGCTACGAGTTGATCACACCGTTCGTAGATAAAAATGACCTTATCGCCAACTTCGATCCGAACTTCATAGATCCGGCTACCGGCCATTTGGGACGCTTCATCATTCCGTCGGAAAAGACGCTGAAATACCTGGATACGCGAATTATCAATTTCGGATACGCATTCGTGAATCAGTCGGGACAGCACATGGGGCGGGGCCTGGTTCGCACTGACGTCAACGACTGGGCGCCGCGGGTCGGCATAGCCTATCGCTTGGGTTCAAAATCCGTGATCCGCGGAGGCTACGGCATCTACTACCCGACCTCCGCAGCGCAAGGAATTCGCGATCCGATTGCCACTAATCCTTTCAACCAGGCCATTACCAAAAGAAGCGTGGACGGGAGCGGTAATCCAACTCCGCTCGGAAACTGGCCATCGGATGGAAATCATGGCATCAGTCCCCTAGATGGGGGAACAATCGCGAGGGGATTTAACGGTACTCCAGCCGTGAACGTTGTGCCGTTCGATCTCAAGCAGCCGCGCATTCATCAGTACAACGCAACCTTCGAACGTGAAATCGCTACAGGAACCTCGTTTCGTTTGTCCTACCTCGGCTCGACCATGCATGGACTCGTCGCCGGCAAGGATCTCAATGAAGTCGCGCCTAGCGACAATCCCTTCGGGACAACGACCGGAGACGGGGTCACAGCTTGTGATCCCGTCGACGAAGGAAACTGCGATTTCTCGGATGCCGACTTGGCTCGATATCGCTTCCCTGAACTTGGTGATTTCGTTCTAAGTTACGGCAATTACGGCCACGCGCAATCGCATGCCTTCCAAGCACAGGTTGAGCGCCGCTACAGTCGCGGACTTATGTTTCAAGCGACTTACACCTATCTCGATCAGAAATCAACCGCATTGGATACGGGAAACTCTAGCCTGGGTGGTATTGCCTACAATCCGTTTCAACCCGACAGTGACTATGGAGTCGACGGATACATCTCTAAGAACCGTTTTGTGGCCTACGGCATTTACGATCTTCCTGTGGGGCGCTCGCGCAGGTTTGGCACCAACATGTCACGCGCGGCGGATCTCATTGTCGGTGGCTGGCAGACGACTTTCAACATGTTTGCCAAAACAGGAACGGGATTCACTCCGTTCTGGATTTGCGACAACTGCGGGCCGGCTCTGCCGGGTAACATAGGTGTTACATCCTTGGACGCAGTCGGTGATTTTAATGCCGAACCCTCCTACCGCCCCGTCGTCCTGAATAACAGCTTCAACCACAAAAACGGTGACCAGATGTGGGATCCCAATTCATTCGGTCTTCCGACCGTCGGAGCGGACGTCTTCAGTAATCCGCAGGTTGCCAAGCGGAACCTGCTCTGGGGACCGGGAACTTGGGGCGTAAATCTTGGATTGCACAAGGATTTTCAGTTCAGCGACCGAGTGAAAATCCAGGTCGGCGCCGACGTGGATAATATCTTCAATCACCCGTTGCTGTCCCCGGACTCAGACGCTGGCGGAGGTGGCGGTCTATTTGCACAGCTCGGCGAATTTTTTATCCGTGTCGACCCGAATACTCTGAAAATCGAGCCGATCGGTCAGACGCATCCGGGAGACGTGATTCGCAACGATCTATTCGGTCGGCTTCAGAGTAGCTTCACCCAGGAAGGCGTGAACAACCGCCGCACAATTCGGCTTCGGTTGCGCCTCACATTCTAGGATGCATGGGCGAATGCATGACGGAGAACGGTCGTCCCATGCACATTCAGATGCCGGAGATGGACGGACTGACCGCGGTAGTAAAGCTACAGGAGAAAGAGCTTGCATCGGGGAAACATCAATCAGTGATCGCCCAAGCGGCCCACGCTTTGAGAAGGGATGAAGATCGCTGCCTGAGGCCGGGATGGATGGTTATCTGGTCAAACCCATCACAACGCAGGAGTTGGACAAGGTGCTTGCCAGCCACGTTGCCCGGCGCAAGGCCTTGCATCCGAGTCCAGCAACCTCGGTGGGGCTGACCGTCCAGACTACTCGTCCCCAGGGCGAACTAGTGCCGCTTTCGTGGCATTCGAGATATAGCATCTGGGCACAGGGGTCATCCGGCTGGGTTGACGCGGATGCGAGCGGCTACCAGAATGAAAATGTGGGCAGCGTGTGGCCGACGGTTGGTCTGGGCTGCCTCCTTTGCTATGTCCAACGAACCAAACGCGGTGGAACAGGCGGTAGTGCGCGCTCTCCGGGACAATCTGGAGCGGATGCAGCGGAATTCAGACGAACTGCACCACGCCGTAGCAGACGTGGTAGCGGCGTGCAGCAGCAACAAGCCGACCAACGCCTTGCCCCCGCTGCTGCGCGCGCAGACCAGTGCTGCTTCGCTGACTGCAGCCCTCGAAGTTCTGTCTAGATTCATCGCCATAACCCTCCAGACTGGTACGCGATCGCCCCTGGAAGCAGAGATTTCGCGACTGACCAGCGCCATCGCTGTAGAAGCTCCGGCAGCCAGTCCGGATCCGGCTAGTCCGAAACCGGTAAGACCGGTCACTGGCGTCCCGCAACCGATGGCTCAGGCGACCTTCACCGAAGCGGTGGCCCCCGCGCCAATCCTCGAACCGGCTGGCGTGCCGGAAAGCGCGTCGGATGCGTTTGACGTCAACCGGTTAACGCCTGAGGAACAAGAGCTGCATCGGCGTGCAAATCGAGTGGCCAAAGTCTCTATGCAAGATATTAAAATGTTGAGACCGGACCAGGTTCGGCTGGGCCGCGAAAACAAAGACATCTGCATTCGGCTGAAAGACGACATTGAGAAAGCTCATCGAGAATACGACCGCCGCTTCAAACCCATCATGGACCATCCTGTGGATTACTTTTACCGCTGGATGGTGGAAATTCTGGCGGAGGGCGACGCCGCTGCATTGGGCGAATATCCTTACGCGGCCGCGGTTCGGCACTAGCGGAATTTTGGCAGCGAGAGTTTTACCTGCGCGTTCGCGCGAATTTTCCCGACTTAAAAATTACCGATGGATGGCTGCGATCGTTGCGGTCCTGCTCCTGTTTGGATTTGCAGCAGGCGATGCGTCGGCGCAAGCAACGCGCAGGAAAAAGAACCGGCCCAAATCGGCTCCTTGCCGCATAGGATGCCAGCCAAGTACCACCGGGCCGGACGTAATTACTTCGTCTCCGGAAGATGCGGCAACCCAAAAAGAATTATCTGAGTTGGCGCGCAACTTACGCAACGCAGGGCCCGGTGCTTACGAAAGGCTTTCTGCGTTTGCAACGAAGCACGCAGCGGACGCTTGGGGCGCGCGAGCCGCACTCGCGCTGGGCTACGACGACTACCAGAAAAACAAGGCACAGCAATCTCTGACTTGGCTGGCGAAGGCCAAGAACGAGGTTGTGCTGCGCGAGTACGTACTGTTCTGGAGCGCGCAGAGCAAGCGCTCGCTGAAACGCAATGGCGAAGCGCTGGCCGAACTACAAGCTCTGCTGCGCGACTATCCAAGCACCGCGATCAAGGAACAAGTGCTCGATGCGCTGGCAGCTTGCGCCCTGGAATCGGGGCATCCGCAAGATGCGGTCGAAGCGCTTGCGGCATATTCCGCCGCTGCGACGAAACCCGCGCTGCTACTGGATCGCGCGCATGTATATCAGGCGGTTGGACAAACCGTTAGGGCGGCGAAAGACTACCAGACGATCTTTTACAAGTATCCGCTAAGCGACGAAGCCAAAGCAGCGGGCAGTGCACTTTCGTCGTTGCAGAAATCGCTGCGCAGCGAATTTCCCTACGGCACAGCGGAAATGCAGGAGCAGCGAGCGCAGATACTTTTCGATGCGCATAAATGGCGGGATGCGCGTGCGGAGTTCGACAAACTGAACGGAATGCTGAAGGACCCGGCAAACCCGGCGCGGCAACGCGCGCAGTTGCGTTTGGCGCAGTGCAAAGTGCAGCTGAAAGGTTCCATGAGTTTGCTTTCCGCGCTGAACACTCCGGACCCCGAGGTCGATGCGGAGCGGCTGTTTGCTCTCTCGCAGTTTCAGCGTTCGGCGAAGAACGACTCGGCGATGTTTGCTTCCATTGATCAGCTCACACAGAAATATCCGGATAGCAAATGGGCCGAAGAAGGCTACATGCAGGCTGGCAATTACTACTGGGTGCTGCTGGACCGGCCAAAAGCGTCAAGCTACTACCAGAAGGTGCTGGATGTTTTTCCGAGCGGAAAAAATGACTACAACGCGGAATGGCGCGTGGCCTGGGTCGCGTACCTGACGAAGCAACCCGACGCCGACGAAAAGCTGAAAACGTTTTTGTTGAAGTATCCGGTGTCAGCCGACGCCGTGGATGCGCTGTACTGGATGGGCCGCCTGGCTGAGCGCGGAGGCAATCCGGCGCACGCCCGCAGCTTCTACGAAAAAGCGTTGACACGTTTCCCGCTCACGTATTTTGGCATGGCGGCCGCGGACCGCTTGGCCAAGCTGGGTTCCGGAGAGGAAAATCCTGCGGAGTTTCTAGACAGAATTCCTCCGCCATCGCCACTGCGTCCGCTTGACGAAGCAATTCCCCCATCGGCGAGCGAGCGTTGGCTGAAAGCGCAGGCGCTGCGCTCCATTGCATTCGACAGTTCGGCGGAGCTGGAACTGAAGAATGCATTTTTCGCGACAGGCTCGCCGCGCTTCATGGTGGAGGCGGCGCAAGCAGCGTTCGACCAGGGACATTTCGGCACGGGAATGGCCTATGCCAGGCTCGCTATACCCGGTTTCGATTCGCGCAAATTCAATGAAGTGCCTTTGCAAGCTTGGAAGGCGTTGTATCCGCTTCCTTACGAAGCGCAGTTGCGCCGCGAATCGGCGAAAAACGGAATTGACCCGATGATCGTCGCGGGTCTTATTCGCCAGGAATCCACGTTCCAGGCCGATGTCGTTTCGTATGCCAACGCCTACGGACTTATGCAACTCTTGCCGAGAACCGCCAAGCTCATGGCTAAACAGCGTCGCGTGAAATACACCAAGAACAAATTGTTCGATGCCAGCTATAACATCGAACTTGGGACCTTCTACTTCAAAGGATTGGTAGATCTGACTGGCACGCCGGAATACGCGCTGGCCGCCTACAATGCGGGCGAAGACCGCATCGCTCTGTGGAAGGCGGAACGAAATTACGAAGAGATCCCTGAGCTGGTCGAGTCCATTCCTTTTTCTCAGACGCGGGAATACGTGCAAATCGTGTTGCGCAATGCGGCCGTCTACCGGATGATTTATCCCGCGGCTCCCGCGGCAGCGACCGGCCAAACGGCAACCAGTTCAGGCTCTGCCAGCACCATCGCGGAAACCCGGCAAGGCCGCTGACGTACGCAGTAGGCCGTTCCACGGAGAAAAATGAGTTCCCCAGAAACAAAGATGGCGGAGATTTCCCGCCGCATGATTTCGGCCAAAGCCGAACAATTCACCGAATCGGTGATCCGCGAAATGACGCGGCTGGCTATCAAGCATAACGCGGTCAATTTGTCGCAGGGATTTCCTGACTTTGCCGCACCCGAAGAAATCAAGGAAGCGGCGCGGCAGGCGATTTCCGACGACATCAATCAATATGCGATCACCTGGGGCGCGAAGCCGCTACGCGATGCGATCGTTGAGAAGTTCGAACACACCCAGACCGTCAATTACGACCCGGAACGCGAAATTACCATTTGCTGCGGCTCCACCGAAGCCATGATGGCCGCCATGATGGCCATCATCAACCCAGGCGACGAGATTGTGGTGTTCGAGCCGTTCTATGAGAATTACGGCCCGGACGCAATTCTATCGGGTGCCTCACCGCGATTTGTCAGAATGCAGCCTCCGGGCCCAGAAAATCCCGATTGGTCATTCGATCGCGACGAGCTGGCTGCGGCCTTCGGCGCTAACACCAAAGCCATCATCTTGAACACGCCGAATAATCCGACGGGAAAAGTATTCACGAAAAGCGAGCTCGAGTTCATCCGAGATCTCTGCGTTCGCTGGAATGCCTATTGCGTCACCGACGAGATTTACGAGCACATTTTGTACGACGGCACCGAGCACATTTCCATGGCGCGAATCGACGGCATGCGAGATCGCACCATCGTCATCAACGGAATGTCGAAAACCTACAGCGTGACCGGCTGGCGCGTCGGTTGGGCCTTGGCCCCTCCGGACACGACGCAAGCCATCCGCAAGGTCCATGATTTTCTGACCGTCGGAGCGGCGGCACCACTACAACAGGCGGGAGCCAGCGCTTTGCGTTCACCTAAGATGTACTATGACCGCCTCGCCGCGAACTATGTCAAAAAGCGCGAGCGCCTGCTGAAAATTCTGGAAGCATCAGGTTTCACCGTTTACAAGCCGCGAGGTGCCTACTACGTCATGACCGACATTTCCCGGTTCCGCTTCCCGGTGGACGATCCGCGATTCGCATCGCCCACCAAGGATGTGGCTTTCGCGAAGTATCTGGTGCAGGAAATCGGTGTAGCCTGCGTTCCTGGTTCCAGCTTCTACAATGACTCGCGGGACGGCGGCTCCCAGGTCCGCTTTACCTTTTGTAAAAAGGAAGAAACATTGGCCGCAGCCGAAGCCCGCTTTGCCAAATTGCACCTCTAGATCCTACAGAATTTAGGGAAAGTTTATGACGTGGTGAGTCTCTCGACAGAAGCAACCAGTCATAGTAAGCGCCTTGCCTAACCCTTTTCTACTACAGGTTCGGTTAGGCCATGGGCCACGTATCTCTTTTTGAATGTTGAAGTTATTTGATATTGCCTGGAAGGATGGGGTAGGGAACTGACGGTCGGTTGCCCTGTGGTGGTTAGCCCCCTACCCCGCGAGTGGTCTTGTTAGATAGACGAAGACAGGCTGCAAAAGGTTTCTTTTTCTTGGCCAGTAATTTCAGCCCGACTCGGTAGCCGCATCAGCCTAGCTCTACGGTATCAATGTAGCGGGCCACGCCAACATCCCAGCGAAACTTCTCTTTGATCGCTGCCTGAAGTGATTGCGCGGCAGCGGGTTCCCCGTGAGTGAGCCAGGTTTTGCGGGGCGCCGCCTCAACGCCGGACAGCCAGCGCAGGAGTTCGCTCTTTCCGGCATGCGCGGAAAACTGTCCGAGTGTAATCACCTCCGCGTTCACCGGAACCGCTTGCCCAAACAGGTGCAGCAGCTTGGCGCCTTCCTGCAAAGCGCGACCCCGCGTCCCTTCCGCCTGAAAACCTGCCAGCAGCACCGCGTTCTTGGCGTCTGGCAACCGTTGTGCGAGGTGGTGCAGCACGCGTCCGCCGGTGACCATCCCGCTGGCCGAAATAATGATGCAAGGAGTTTTGACGTTGTTGATTCCCTTCGATTCCTCCACCGACCTGGTCAAGTGAAACTGGTGAATGTTTAGCGGGTCGCGATCGCCACCTGTTTCCAGCCGCGAAAACTCAGGATCGTGATCGTCCGTGTATTTGACGTACAGATCCGTCGCGTTAAGCGCCATTGGACTGTCGATGTACACAGGAATCCGCGGAATGCGCTGTTCGTCGTCGAGCTGCCGCAAGTAATACATGAACGTTTGCGTGCGCCCGATGGCGAAAGCAGGAATTACGATGGATCCGCCCCGCTTCGCAACGCGATTGACGACTTCCGCAAGCAACGAAGCCGCATCGCCGGGTTCGTGGTCGCGATCGCCATACGTCGACTCGCATATCAGCACGTCCGCCCGCCGAGGAGTCGCCGGATCATTCAGTATTGGCTGGCCGTATCGCCCGATATCGCCCGAAAACACCAGCAAAGTCTTCTTAGCGTTCTCCGTGATCGTCAGCCCAAAGCTGCACGAACCCAGAATGTGCCCGGCGTCATAAATCTCGAATTGAAATTCCGCGCTCAATTGGAAAGCGCCCTTGCGCGGCATCGGTTTAAACAGCCGCAGCAGGGGATCTATATCTTCGCTGATGTAGAGCGGCTGCCGATCCGAGGCGTTGCTGTGCTTCGCTCCTCGCTGCGCGCGTTCAGCATCTTCTTCCTGCAAGTGGGCCGAATCCTTCAGGGAGATCGTCGCCAAATCGATGGTCGCTTGGTTGGCGTAGATCGGTCCGTGAAACCCGTCGCGCACCAGGCACGGCAGCCAGCCACAGTGGTCGAGGTGGGCATGCGTCAAGACGCAGTAGTCAATCGTGTTTGGCGCGATGGGCAGCGGCTTGAAATTTCGCTCGCTCAACTCCGGCGAGCCCTGAAAGATTCCGCAGTCCACCAGCAGTTTCTTGCCCGCGGCCTCCACCAAATACTTCGAGCCCGTAACGGTTCCCGCCGCTCCCAGGAATGTCAGCTTCGGCATGTTCGTCTCTCCGACCCGGCAAAAAACCTTACCGCAGTCAGTCGCGAAAGCAAAACGGCGAACCCGCGGGTTCGCCCGTCTCCTCGCTGACGAGGATTGTTTTTTCTACTCCTGTCGACCATGAGGCCACGTCGAAGCGATCGTGGTTCGTCACCTTGGGCCACCCGTCGGAACGCTCCGAGCTTTTCGTAGATGGACGGGGATCGATCAGCGCGCAGCTTGTCGCAGGAGCGCTTTGAACAAGTCCTCGTCGATGTCGGAGGGCTTGCGGACTTTGACGTGCCGCACGTACTTGCCATTGCCTTCGAGAAGGCCTTGTGGGTCCTTTAATGCAGAGCCGCGTATAAAGCCAAATTGGACGTGGTCCGGCGCCGAGTACACATAAGAGATGGGCACTTTGCCCTTCACCCAGCAACCGTTGCCCCACTTCACCGACTCCTCGAGTCCGGACTCCGCACGCTTCACGAAGTGGCGCAGCGCGCGGATGATCGAGCGGTTCTTTGGCGGCTGGTCATCCAGGTAGTCGTCAAAGCTGGCGTACTTTTTCATCTTCATTGGTCACCCCCGGACTTGACGCTCGAAGTCGAAAGCTCGATCTTTACCGAGCCACGGAATCCGCCGGGCGGCATAGTAGGATTCTGCACCGATGTAATACAGCAAAAGTGCGTGCAATTAATTGTCGGTTGGATTTACTACCTTGAAAGCGCCCGCCGCCAAGGCGCCACCCACAAAATCGGCTACAAGGTAAATCCAGATATTCGGCCAGGGCGACAGCCCCATCGAGGAGATGCCCACCGCCACCGCCGGGTTGAACGCTCCGCCAGAAATGTTGCCAACGGAAAACGCCCCCACCAGCACAGTGAAGCCGATGGCCAGCCCATAAAAGGAATTGCCGGATGTGCCCTTGGCTGTAGCAACGTTCAGCACAACGTAAACGAGCGCAAAGGTGAAAAGAAACTCTGCAAGCAATGCCGCTAGCGTCGCCGGCTGGAGCGGCGTAACAGCAGCGCCTCCCTTCAAAAACTTGACGGCGAAGGCCGCGAGCACAGCCCCTACAATCTGAGAAATCATATACGGCGCTACATCTTTGGCCTCGCACCTCCCACGTAGCCAAACGCCCAGCGTGACAGCCGGATTGAAGTGCCCGCCGGAAATATGCCCGCCAGCAAAAATCATTACCATTAGCGCGGAACCGATCGCCAACGGGGCGAACGCACCTGCACCGCTACCGATGACAGTGCACCCGATGGTCAGAACCAGAAAAAAGGTCCCTATAAACTCAGCGATGTACTTATTCATAGCCGACCTCCTTCAAACTCTCGATGAAAGAGCCCATGAAATGGCTTGGACCGTCAAGGAGGTCGCATTGTACTACTAACTGTGGCTCAGTTTAGTTTGGTCCACACTCCTGTTACGTTCCGTTTCGCTAGGCGTCGCTTAGATTCCAGTCCACTGAACCCGCTAAGTCTAATGTTTGACGCACATAAGCGAACCCCACCTGCTTGCCCAGAGCATGGCCTCGCCGAGCGAAGGGTAACTCCTTTCGCTGCCACGGGAATCTGCTGTTTCCCCACTCCGATCGCGGCACTTCAACTCACAGGCTCCGGTGCTACACTCCTTTGGCCCTCAAACCAACCCATCGGGCGTCCACATGCCGGAACACTCCCTCATCTATCGCGACATCGCCATGGTCTTCGCCGGAGCCTTTATCTGCGGACTCCTGGCTTGGCGTCTCCGTCAGCCCATTCTCCTCGGTTATGTCCTCGCCGGACTGATCCTCAGCCCCCTCACCCCCGGTCTCAAGGTCCACGACGTCCACACTTTCGAAATCATGGCCGAAATCGGCGTGATCCTTCTGATGTTCTCCGTCGGCATCCATTTCTCTATACCCGATTTGCTCAAGGTGAAATGGGTTGCGCTCCTTGGCGCACCACTGGGCATTCTCCTGTCCGTCGGGCTGGGGATGGGTACAGGCGCTCTGCTCGGCTGGCCTTTGCTTCAAGGCGTCGCCGTCGGATGCATCATCTCCGTCGCCAGCACCATGGTCATGATGCGTCTGCTGATGGATCGCGGCGAACTCTCTTCCGAATCCGGCCGCGTGATGATCACGCTGACGCTGGTGGAAGATCTGGCCGTAGTGATTCTGACCATTCTGTTGCCCAGTTTGAATTCCCCGGACGGCAGCTATGCGCAGGTGGCTTGGAAGATGGTCCGCGCGCTGTTGCTTCTCGTGCCCATCGTGCTTGCCGGATGGAAGCTGGTTCCGCGCCTGCTTTCGCGCATCGAAAAAACTTGTAACAACGAAATTTCGCTGCTGCTCGGCCTGACCATTTGCCTGGTCGTCGCAGCGGCTACAGAACTCATCGGCCTTTCGCTGGCGCTGGGAGCTTTTGTCGCCGGCCTGCTCCTCGGCAATTCCGGCTTCGTCCAAAAACTGGAGCAGCAGACAATGCCGTTGCGCGACGCTTTCGTAGCCCTTTTCTTCGTTACCATCGGCATGTTGATTGATCCAAAAACCTGGCTTTCTTCCTGGCAACTGGTCGCCATTCTGACCGCCCTCATCATTGCCGGGAAATTCCTGGTGTGGAGCGGTATCGTCCGCGCTTTCGGCTATCGCTGGGACACCGCCAAGCGCGTTGGCATCGGACTTACGCAAATCGGCGAATTTTCCTTCATCCTCGCGCAAGTCTCTCTCAGTTCTGGTCTCATCTCCCCCGAAATCTACAACGCTACACTGGTCGTATCGCTCATCACGATTCTTGCCAACGCCACTTTCTTCAAATTCCTCAAACTGGCGCCGGCGTAGGCGTAACATGGAGGATGTTCCACGCGCATTTCTAGGCCATGTCCTGTGTTAAACTAAATGAGCTCGGTGGGGCCGTGGCGCAGTTGGGAGCGCGCCTCGATGGCATCGAGGAGGTCGTGGGTTCGAATCCCATCGGCTCCACCAATTGCGAATTTTCCGACTTTCTCGGTACGCCCGCAATGCAACCCGCCGCCACCTTTGCAAGTCTTATTGTTAGAGCCACACTTTTCGAGGAGCTGTCGTACGGCAATGAACCTTCTCTCGCCATCGCTTCCTAGCAGAGCTGCTCGCCGTCCCGCGTTGCACGTCCTCGCCCTCGTCGCTGTTCTGATTTCAGCTGCGACTCTCTTGCTTCCCGCCGCGCGTGCGCAGCAGCAAGGCCCGCTCCCGCCTCCCTCTTCCAGCGGCTCACCCGGCATGACTTCCAGCAGCCCTTCGGCCATCCCAGCTGCCAGGTCAGAAGCTCACGACGAATCCGAAATCGCCAATACGCCTCCGGCGATCCCGGCCGAACAAATTGTTGCGAGGTTTTCCCAGCACGAATCCGAGTTTCGCAAGGAACGCGAGAATTACACTTATTCGCAGACCTTCGTGATCCAGACGATTGATTCCGATGGCAATCCCGATGGTGAATATCGCATGAACAGCGACATCGTCTTCACGCCCGATGGCAAGCGCACCACCAAGGTCACCTATGCCCCACCCGATTCACTGCGGCGAATCTCTTTAAGCAAGCAGGACCTCGATGACCTCGAGAACATCCAGCCTTTCGTCCTGACCGTCGAGGATCTTCCGAAATACAACGTCACCTACGTGGGCAAGCAGGTTGTGGATGACCTGCACACTTATGTTTTTGAAGTCGCGCCGAAAAAGATGGAAAAGGACCAGCGTTACTTCCAGGGGCGCGTCTGGGTGGACGAAAAGGATTTACAGATCGTCAAGAGCTACGGCAAGGCCGTTCCCGACATCATCAAGAAGAACAACGAGAACATCTTCCCGCATTTTGAAACGTATCGCGAAAACATCACCGGTCCGTTCTGGTTTCCCACCTATACGCACGCCGACGACACGCTGCATTTTTCCAGCGGAGGGGTGCACATTCGCATGACCGTCAAATATTCCAACTACAAGCGCTTCGGCGCGACGCACAAGCTCGGCACGCCGGTCGAAATCAAGCAGTAGCCACGCGGCCGTTGAAACAGGCTGTCTGGTCTATACTCCCACGGTGACCGGCTCGCAAATTTTCAAACGGATTCTAGGCGGCCTTATCGCTGCTTTGGTTCTGGTCTATGTGGGCGATTACGCCTATCTGCGCGTCCGCATGCTGCACCCCACGCCAACCAGCCCTTTCGAGAGCATGACCCGCACTAGAGTGCTCGCCATTCCGCAGAAAAGCGGCAAGTTGGATTACCAGATTGACCAGACACAGCCGATCGAAACGCTCACCTGCGTGCACTCGCTTTTTCCGCACTACGGCGACCAGCCTTGCTGGTATCTGAAGCCGCGAATCAACCAGCCGATCCCGATCAGTTGATGTCCTGCCGAAGCGCCGGTCGGGGCCCGCACAGCAACTCAATTAATGTGTAGACACCGATCGCGATGCCAACCGGTAAATCTGAGAGTGACAGTAAGCTCGCCGCAACCAGCAAGCCTCTGCCGCCGATCGGCCTTCGCATCAGCGCCAGCCCGCCGACAATTCCCAGAATTCCGCAGACAAAACACAGCCCGATCCAGCAGACGTACCACACGTGAAAAAATCCCATCCACGTGAAGGGATCGGCGACCCGCGTCAACACCGCGCCAAACATGACCGTCGCCGTAGGCGTGCACAGCACTGCTGCCACGCCCATACCCAGGCGAAATATCCCGTAGACGATCCAGCAGATCCCGAGAGTTTTCATATGTTTCGTTCTGGAATTTGCCGCGAGTGGAACTGGTTGCGAAGGGAGAGGCGTCCCAGCCCTGAGGTCCCAATTTCTTGGGAAACTCCGCCTGTCCCTTCGAACTCAAGTGAAAACGGATTGTGTCCGTCTCCGAAAATAGTTTGACGTGGCGCTCTACCATCCCGCTATTGGTGTTTTCCTGTAGCGCTTCAATTTCTTCACTGTATTGCTGAAGCCAACCTCGCCGCGCCGAGTTCACGATCTAAAGCCAGTTTTTCTTGCCGGCTCAGTTCACGAGCCGCACCTTTTCGCAATGAACCCAGCTCCAACGGTCCAATCGCCACGCGAATCAGCCGCAGCACTTCCTCGCCGCAGACTTCCAGCATCCGCCGGATCTGCCGGTTCTTGCCCTCATCCAGCACCATCTCAATCCAGGTGTTCTTCTCGCCGCCACGGATTACGCGAGCTGTCTTCGCGCGCAATAGTTCACCATCCGCAGTTCGCACGCCTTCTCTCAGTCCTTGCAGCAGCACTTCATCCGCAACCGCGGCGATCTGGACATGGTACGTCTTCTCCAGATGTGACCCTGGCGCGGTTATCCGCGCCGCCCACTCCGAGTCATTCGTGAAGAGCAACAGCCCTTCGCTTGCTTTGTCCAGGCGACCGACCGGCCCCATCCAGGGCAGTTCTTTGGGCAGTGCCGAATAAACCGTCTCGCGTCCCCGCTCATCGTCTGCGGTCGTCACCACGCCGCGTGGTTTGTTCAGCATCCAATACACTTTTTCCGATCGGCCGACACGAATTCCGTCTACTTCAATTCTATCGACGCCCAGCCGCACCGGAGCTTCTGGATTTCTTGTTGGCGAACCGTTCAGCCGCACGCGGCCGGCCGCGATTAACTCAGCCGCCGCGCTTCGCGAACAATACCCCAGCTTGGAAAGGGCACGAGCCAAGCCAACTCTCGGGCCAACCTTGCCGCCGTTTCGGGTTCTTGGCCTTTTCGGATTCATCATTCCGGCTTCTGGCCGCTCCTGGCAGGCCGCCCCCTCATAATTATATGTTTCGGATTGCTCACCAGACCCTGAAACCTCCGTCCAAACAAACTACGAAGATTTTCGTTGACATTACGAATTCCTTCGTAGTATGGTGCTGTTCATGAAAGATGCCTCGCCACAAAAACCGACTGCAGCCGAGCTGCAAATCCTTCAAGTGCTCTGGGAACGCGGGCCTTCCACGGTTCGTGAAGTCCACGAAGCGCTCCAGGAAGAGAAAGCTCTCGGCTACACCACGGTTTTGAAATTAATGCAGATCATGACCACAAAAGGGCTCGTCCGGCGTGACGAAAACCAGCGCGCGCACGTCTATGAAGCGCAGCAGCCCGCCGAAAAGACCAAGCGCCAATTCGCTGCGGATGTGCTACAGCGCGTGTTTGATGGTTCCGCACGCGAACTGATGCTGCACGCGCTGGCCTCGCAGCGCAGCACGCGGCAAGAAATTGAAGAACTTCGCAACCTGCTCGACGAACACGAAAGGAATCTGTGATGAACGCCCACTCTCAGTGGCTCGCTCCCGACGTTCTCCGCAATCTCGGTCTGGCCCTTTCGCATTTCGTCTGGCAGGGCGCAGCGATTGGCGCCCTTGCAGCGGCCGCGATCGCGTTTGCGCGAAGAGCGGCAGCGCGTTACGCCCTTGGAGTCGCAGCGCTCTGTCTGATGCTTGCCGCGCCTGTGGCCACCTTCCTTGTCCTCAACCATTCCGACCCTGCGCCGGCAAGTACTCCCGATCTTGCGCTCGCACTGCAAACGGCCGCGAACATAAGTGCGAATCCCGCTATGCGGGTCCCCCCGGCCGAGCCCACGGTTCCACTCAACGTCACGGCCATGAACTGGCTCGTCGCCGTTTGGTTTGCAGGTGTTCTGCTCTTCAGCCTACGTACGGCGGGTGGCTTTTTTGTGGTCGCCGGTTT